>Ga0126313_10001654_pt1 | contig 11926 bp, 11 predicted proteins | sample Plot105A_FD_89954 | JGI IMG/M metagenome (GOLD analysis project Ga0126313, IMG submission 89954) | Serpentine soil microbial communities from UC McLaughlin Reserve, CA, USA - Plot105A | ecosystem: Environmental > Terrestrial > Soil > Grasslands | place: USA: UC McLaughlin Reserve, Lake County...
GCAGCCGTTCATCCTCGCGCCCGTGACGCTGCCACTCCCTGACGCGGAGATCGTCGGCGCCGCCAACGTCCACGGTGTCCTGTGGGGCTGGCGCCAGTTTCTGAACGGCGAGTCTCGCGGGGCACCGAGCGCGGGCGAGCCGGTCGGTTCCGCGCCGCGAATCGCCGGCTGAGTGCTGGCAGCTTTCGGGTGGGGGCTCTTCGCGGCGTCGTCGCTTGTGATCGGCGCCCTCATCGCCCTCCGCGTTCCGATCGGCAGCCGCACGATCGGCCTCGTTCTCGGCTTCGGCGCGGGGGTACTCATCAGCGCGGTCGCATTCGACCTCGTCGAGGAGGCGGTCGGCCTGGAGCCTGCCGGCTGGGCCGCCGCGATCGGGATCTTCGCGGGGTGCGGCACGTTCTTCGGCGGGGACTGGCTGATCGACCGCATGGGCGGCCAGCACCGGAAGGACATGAACGGCGCGCAGGAGGAGGGATCTCCGCTTGCCATCGTGTTGGGAACGGTTCTCGACGGGATCCCCGAGTCGATGGTGATCGGGCTGACGATCTACGAGGGCGGGAAGGTCGGCGCCGCCTATCTCACCGCCGTCTTCATCTCCAACCTGCCCGAGTCCCTCGCCTCGACGGCCGGCCTCGTCGCCAGCGGCTGGAAGACGATGCGGATCCTGGTCATGTGGACCGCGATCGCGCTGATCTCGGGAATCGCCTCGCTCGCCGGTTACGGGCTGTTTCAGCACTCCTCGCCCGACACCGTCGCCTTCGTCCTCGCCTTCGCGGCCGGCGCCATCCTGACGATGCTGGCCGACACGATGATGCCGGAGGCGTACGAGAACGGCGGCCGCCTCACCGGCGTCGCGACGACGCTGGGGTTCGTCGTCGCGTTCGCGATCCACACGCTCGAATGAGCCGTTCACCCCGTGCGGGCGATGGTCTTCCCCCTCGCGATCGGCTTGACTCACCTCATGATCGGGATCACGGCGAGACGTGGAGCGCGCGGGGCGGTAGCAGCTGCCGTGGTCGCGGCGGCGCTCGCCGCGCAGGGCTGCGGCAGCAGCGACGAGCCGACTTCGGCGACGGACTGGGCGGACGGCGTCTGCTCCGCCATCACCGACTGGAGGGAGTCGGTGGAGCCGGCCTTGGAGAAGGTCACGTCCGGGGATCTTTCGGAGGGTGCGCTCGAGGACGCCGGCAACGAGATCGAGGACGCGAACGACCAGCTCGCCGAGGACCTGAAGGATCTGGACCGACCGGAGACGGCGTCCGGGCAGAAGGCGGAGGACTCGATCCAGCAGCTCTCGGACGAAATCGAAGGGGGCCGTGACGAGATCGAGACGGCCGTGGACGACGCATCCGACCTCGGCAGCACCCTTGAGGCGGTCGCGGTCGTCAGCCGGACGCTGAGCCAGCTGCTGACCAAGGTCGGGACGACGATCGAGGACATCTCGCAGCTCGACCCGGGGGGCGAGATGGACAAGGCCTTCTCCGAAGCAGACGCCTGCTCGTCGCTTCGCGACTGAACGACCGGCTCAGCCCTGTGACGGCTGGGTGATCCCGCCGTCGAGCTCCGGCTCGGCGCCCGCTCCTGCGTCCGCAGCGTCAGGCGGCTCGAGCAGGGCACGGGCTTCGGCGACCCGCGCGCGCCGGTCGGTCGTGATCTCGCCGAGGGTGATCTGGATCGACGCCATGATCGGGACCGCGACGATGGCTCCGAGCGGGCCGAGCAGCGCCCCGAAGACCGTCACGCCGAGGATGATCACGAACGCGGAGATGTTGACTGCCCGGCCCTGGATCGTCGGGGTCAGCAGGTTGTTCTCCACCTGCTGGTAGACCACGATCACCACGAGCATGATCAGCGCCGCCGTCACGCCCTCCTCGGCCAGGACCGTCGGAACGAGGATGAAACCCGCAATCGTCGCTCCGATCGTGGGGATCAGGTCCAGGACGCCCGCGATCAGGCCCAGGGCGAGTGCGTAGCTGGAACCGACGAGGGCCGCGGTGACGCCCTGGACGGAGCCTGCGATGACGGCGATCGTGAGGGCGCCGATCGCCCAGGCCGAGACGGCGTGGGTGACGCGCTCCCAGATCCCGAGCCAGCGCTGCGAGGTCTCTGGCATGACGACCGTCGTGAGCGCTTTCTGGAGGCCGCGGACGTCGATGAGCAGGAAGAGCGCGAGGAAGAGAATCGTTGAGATCGTGATGGCGGCCGCAAAGGCGTTCCCAGCAACGCCGAGTACGGCGCTGATCGACTGCGGAATCGCGTTGGCGACCATCGTCGCGCCGTCTTCGACGTTTCCGCCGCCGACGTCGCCGAGCCAGGAGAGCTCATCCGACTCGCGGAGCTGGGCGACCAGGTCGGGCAGCGCCTGCAGGAAGTCGCGGATCGAGGAGACGATCGGGACGAGGAGCAGGAGCGCGAGCACCGCGAGGACGGCGGCAGAGCCGAGCACGACAATCGCCGCCGACACACCCCGCTTGAGCCCGGTCCGGCGTTCGAAGGCGCGGACGGGCAGCTCGTAGACGAGCGCGAGGAAGACGCCGATGAAAACGATCAGCAGAGCGTTCCGGATCGAGATGAGGGCAGCCGCGATCACCACGACGACGGTCGCCAGAAGAAGCGTGCGGAGAGGCAGGAGGATCGCGGTCCGTTGGACGCGGTCGTTCAGTGTCATCGCGCAGACCCTGCCTTACCCGCCGGACGTGAGCGGCCTCGCTGCCGGAGGTCGGTCTTCGTCAGGTCGTCACCGCGGGGCTCTCGCTGCCATCGAGGATGCGCGCCTTCTCGGCGGCGAACTCGGCGTCCGTCAGCTTGCCGCGGTCGTGGAGGCGGCCGGCCAGGGTCTCGAGCTGCGAAGCGCGGTCCTCGGGCGAGTAGCGCCGGATGAACTCGCGGTTCGCCGCATCGGCATCCACCCGCTCCTGCTCCGTTGCCCCGACCGGACGCACGTAGAGGTAGACGATCGTGCCCAGGAACGGCACGAGGATGACGAATGCGAGCCAGAGTGCCTTGCTGAAGCCGCCGATGTCGTTCCGGCGGAAGATGTCCACGAGGGCGAAGCCCCAGACCAGGCAGAGCGGCAGGAAGATCAATAGGAGGAAGAACGTTTCCCAGAAGCTTGCGAGCAGGGCCGACCTCTCTGTCGAGTTGTGGGCAAGACTCTCGGCGGCGCGAGTGAGGAGTCGTCATCCCCGGCGGGTGAGTGCGCGCGACCGCAGGCCCGCGAGGAGGAGCCAGCGTCTGTCCGACGCCGCCTCAGAGGTCCGCCCAGCCGCGTTCGTCGCGGAGAGCCGCGGCCACCTCCCGAATCGACTCCAGGCGTGCCGGCGGCGAGTCGGCGCTCCAGGCGAGGCGGGTGTCGAACGTCGTGCCGGCGTCGGAGATCGCCACGGCAGCGAACTGCGAGGTGATCGGCGCGTCCTCCGGCACCACGCAGAACGCTCCGGCCGTCAGCTCCTCGGCCCACCTGCCGGAGAACATCGGCAGGATCGCAGTGCCGGCCTTCAACCCGACGCGGTCGAAGATCGACAGGACGAGCCGGTGCGAGCTCGGCGCCTCCTCCTCGGACCAGAGAACGAGTCGGTAGTCGGCGAGCTCTGAGATACCGATTCGCCTGCGCCGCGCCAACGGGTGGCTCCGATCGAAGATCGCGACGGGTCGCACTCGACGGAGCAGATCCAGCTCCAGACCCGGCTCCTCCTCGTTCGCGACGAGCACCGCAACGTCGGCGCTGCCGCCCTGCAGGCCGTCGAGGATGGCGGCAGGGCTCAGTTGCACCACGTTCACCTCGAGCCCGACGTGTGCGCGCTGGAGGGCGAGACAAAGCGCCGGAGCAGTGGCCACGGACGAGACGGCGTCCGTCACGAGTCGCAGCACTGCCACGTCGTGCAGCCTTGCCCGGCGCGCTGCGGCCACCGCCTCGTTCATCTGGCGGAGGATCGGCCTGGCGCGTTCCAGCAGCGCTGCCCCGGAGGCCGTCAGCTCGACGTTGCGGCTGTCGCGCTCGAAGAGGCGCGTGCCGAGCTTCGACTCCAGGTGTGCGATCGCTGCCGAGAGCGGGGGCTGAGACATCTCGAGCTTCTCTGCCGCCCGCGTGAAGTGCAGCTCCTCGGCGACGGCGACGAAGTAGCGCAACTCTCGATGCTCGACCTGCGGCACCGCCAGGCCGAGCTCCATGTCCTCAGAGCGCCGCAGCGGGATCTGGGCTTTGCGCTCCATACGTCCTCTCGCTCACCTTCGTGGGGTGACTCCAGAGTATCGGTGCCGCGTCGTTCCATTCAAGCTCTGGCGGTGGACGACCATCTCCAGGTTATCGGTGGTTCGTGGGAGGCAGGCGGGGTGACGGCCCGATAGGTTCCCTCGGTCAAACCGTGAACGCGTCTTGGACGCGCGTTCGCACACTCGACAAGGGGTCTCACAAATGAAGAAGGTCCTGCTGCTCGCCTGCACGGCAGCGCTCGCGCTGGGCACCGGTGAGGCCGCGCGTGCCGGCGCGACCTACACCGATGCCTCCGGCGACTCCAAGACGGCGCCGGACATCACGGCCGTCACAGCTAGGCACGACGCCTCCGGGAAGCTCACGTTCACCGTGCGAACGAGCCATGTGGCGCTCGGGGCCGACTCGCTCGTGGACATCGCGTTCGACACCGACCTGAACCCGGACACGGGCGGCAGCGGCGTCGAGTACCTCTTCCTCGTCGGTTCGAGCGGCTGGCAGTTCGTGCGCTGGGACGGAACGAGGTTCGTTCATGCCGGCGCCTCGTCGGCCACCGGCTCCTACGCGAACGGCGTTGCGACGTTCAAGGTCAGCAAGGACGACCTCGGCGTCGTCGCCAAGTTCAGCTTCTGGGCCGGCTCGCACCAGCTCGACGCGAACGGCAACGTGATTGCCGAGGACACCGCGCCCGAAGGCACGAACGCCTACGTCTACGCGCTCACGCAGCGGCTCAGGCTCACGGCCGGAACGCCCACGGCCGTCCCGGCGAAGCCGGCGGCGGGCAAGGCCTTCATGGTCCGCACCCGCGTCGCCCGCGGTGACAGCGGCACTCTGATCCGCACCGGTGTCGTCACGTGCGGCGTCCGCGTGGGTGGCGCGCCGCTCCCCGCGACCGGTCGGATGCGCAACGGGGTCGCCGCCTGCGCAATGAAGCTGCCCGCGAAGGCGAAGGGCAAGCTCGTGCGCGTGACGATCAAGATCACGTTCGCCGGCGCCTCGACGACGAAGACGTTCTCCGCCCGCGCCGGGTAGAGCTGGGATCCCTGGCTAGCTTGTGGGCTCGTAGGTTCCGAGCATCGAGACGCTCGCGCCTGCGACGCGGTCGAACGGGATCGCATCGGCTCCGCTCGCGGCCTGGAAGTAGGCGCGGACGCCCGGGAGCAGCGCGTCGTAGCTACCGCCCGTCGAGCCGCCGATGACGTTGCCGGCCGAGTCGTAGATGACAGCCGAGACCTGCGTGCGCTTCAACAGCATGGTCGGGTGATCGTTGAGGATTTGGCCGACCACCGCGGCGGTCCACGCCGGGTCGTACAGCTGCGCCTGGACGAGGATGTCGGCGGAGCTGGGTCCGAGCTTCTTTCTCGCCGACTGTCCGCCGATGCGCGTCACGACCTCGAGCTTCGACACAGGCGAGCCGTCGGGGATCGTCGTCGATCCGCCGAGGTAGAAGACGGTCCCGGCCCCGATAGCGTCGATGTCGACCGTGTCGGTGTCGACGACGCGGTTGGTGGCGTCGACGAAGTTGACGAGGACGTCGATGTCCAGAGCGTCGTTCTCGGGCGATGGGTTCGACAGCTCGAGGCCGTAGCTGACCTTGCGGTTCGTGTAGACGACGCGCTGCGAGAAGCCGTGCTTCAGCAGCACGACCTTTGCCGGAGCCGAAGGCGGTCCCGCCACGGTGAAGCCGCGCGAGGATGAACCGGCGCCGCGGCACGAGACGTTCGCCGTCGCCGATCCCGTCTTCACCTTTGCCGGGATCTGCCAGCGCCAGCTGGCCTTCCCGCTGCGCGCGATCGTCGAGGGGAGGCGCTGCAGCGTGCGGTCCGCGTACCGGATGCTCGCCGTGCAGCGGACGCCCGTCGGGCGTACGACGACGCTGAGCGACGCGGGCTGGCCGAGGAATGTGCGCTGCGGAACGAAGCCGAAGCGAAGGCTTTCCGCGCCGTCACGCGAGCCGGCCGCGGTGGCCGTGAGGGATAGCCCGGCGAGGGCGACGAGAACGATGATCCGAGCGCGCAACTGGAACCTCCTCAAACCTGAATCGATGTCGAGACCGTGCCGCCTCTGATTCATCTTCGGAATGCCGTCGGGGTCGAGCATCCCCTGTTCGAGCGATTTGTGTGCGTTTCAAGCGATACGGCGTGACGAGTCGCGAGCCGCCGCCGTTGTCTTCCCATGGAGCTGTTGCTGACCGTGCTGCTCGTCCTGATGATCCCGGGCCTCGTCACGTACCTCGTGCCCGACCGGGACTAGCGCTCGCAGGCCTCCGGCGACTCGCCCTCGCAGCAGCCGAGCTTGAAGCGGCAGCGGGGGCACTGCCACGTGCCGTGGCGCCACTCCATCGCCGCGCTGCAGCGGAGGCACCGCTCGGCGGCCGGAACAGCCTTCTCGCGCATCTCCTCGAGCGTAGAAACGGCCCCGGATGGGGCCGCGTCGGGAAACGCAACGGGCGCCCGCGTGGGGCGCCCGGGAAACGTCTTCTTAGAGGAGCCAGACGAGGAGAATGATGATGACGATGAGCGTGAGAAGTCCGCCACCGATGTACATTCGGGCCTCCTATGTGCAGTTGACGTAGGTACAACGGCGCCGCCGCTCAGGCGGTTACGGGAGAACCGGCTCGCTACGATGCCCGCTGCCACGGCGCCGTGGCCGAGTGGTTAGGCAGAGGCCTGCAAAGCCTCGCACACCAGTTCGATTCTGGTCGGCGCCTTTTTCTGTTCCGCTAGACGTCGAGGACGAAGTCGAACGTCGCGAGCCGGCGGCCTTTCGAGAGACGCCACCGCCCGACGAGGCAGTCGGTGTCGAAGATCCCGTCGCTCCGATTCGCTGCGACACCCGGGAAAAACAGCTGCGTGGTCAGCACCGGCTCCTTCGGTGCCTGCACCTTGACGTGGATGTGCTTCGTCCGACCCGGATAGAGGCCGGGGACGACCGTGAAGAGCGAGTACTGGCCCTTCGTGTTTGTGAACTGGTGGCCGCGGAAGCGGTAGCCGCTGTTGTCGTAGGCGCCGCGGGCGTCGGCCTGCCAGAAGTCGATCAGTGCGTTCGGGATCGGCTTCGCGGCAGTGGTCAGCACGCGGCCGGTGAGGGTGAGCCGCGTGCCGACGGCGCCTGCGGGGAGGATCGATCTGCGCTTGGGGGAGTTCGGGGTGAAGTAGGGGCCCTCGGTTAGCTCGGGCGTCGGGTCGTCGTCTGCGTCCATCACTGCGGGCGTGGCGGCGAGGGCGGGGGAGGAGATGAGATCGGCCTGACCCGCGACCGCGGCGAGCGGTGGCAGGACGAGGCCGAGCTCGAGGAGCCGTCGGCGGGTGAGCTGTTTGTCGTCGGTCATGGGGCCAGCGTGCCGGACCTGCATGAGAGGCGCCTAAGATCGGACAGCGTGCACGTCGGCGACCTGGAGCTACTCGGATCGGGTCGCGAGGCCGAGGTGTTCGTATGGGGGGAAGGGCGTGTTCTCCGGCTCGCCCGCGAGGACGCTGCACCGGACATGATCGAGCGGGAGGCGACGGCGCTGGCAGCGGCGCACGCAGCCGGCGCGAACGTGCCTGGCATCTATGAGCGCGTCGCCGTCGACGAGCGTCCCGGCCTCGTCCTCGACAGAGTCGACGGAGGTGACCTCCTTGGGCGGCTGGAGCGGCGGCCGTGGTCGGTTCTGTCCGTGGCCCGCGTCCTGGGGAGCGAGCACGCGGCGCTGCACGCGATCGAGGCACCTGCCGCACTGCCGCCGCTCCGCGAGGATCTGCGCGACCGGCTCGGGTCGCCGCTCGTGCCTGCCCGCGTCCGCGGACGGGCACTGGAACGACTTGCGCACCTCCCGGATGGCGACCGCCTTCTCCACGGCGACTTCCACCCTGGGAACCTGCTGTATGCGTCCCACGGCTGCGTCGTGATCGACTGGACCAACGGAGCCCGGGGCGACCCGGCGGCGGACGTCGCGCGGACCGTGCTTCTGATGATTGGGGGCACGCTCCCAGACGAGGCGTCCCTGCGCCTGCGCCTCCTCGCGCCGCCCGCGCGGCGCGCGCTCCTGGCCGGTTATCTCCGCACGTACGTCCGCACGTCCCCGCTCGACCGAGCGCTCGTGGACCCCTGGCTGCCCGTGTGGGCGGCCGCGCGTCTTTCCGAGGGCATCGAGGCCGAGCGGGACCGCCTGGTCAGGCGCGCCAGCTAGCGCTACTTCTTCGCGATCTTCTGCGAGACGTAGGCCGAGACGTCCGCGATCTGCTTCTGGGTGAGCGTGTCCTTGAAGGACGGCATGCCCCCGCCGCCATTCGTCACCTGCGCACGAGTCTTGACCATGTCGGAGGCGGCCGGATTGCTGACCAGCGAGGGCCCGCCGTTCCCGCCGGTGCCGTTGAGGCCGTGGCAGCCGCTGCAGTTGTCGGCCCACACCTGCTCGCCCGCCTGCGCGTCGCCCTTCGTCTGCTCCGTCGGCTCCGCCGGCGTCTCGCCCGCGTGACCTGTGCCCTCGCCCGTGCCGCCGGTGGCGACGGGCCCCATCGTGCCTTCGAGCGAGAAGAGCCAGAGGTTGTCGCCATGCACCGTCGCGGCCAGCGAGTTCCCGCCCGCGAGGAAGGTCACGTACTGCTTGCCGCGGTGCTCGAAGACGGTCGGCGTCGTATTCGCCCCGGCCCCGGTCTGGAAGCTCCAGAGCTGGTCGCCGCTCTCCGCGTCGTACGCCTGGAGGCTGCCGTTGTTGCGCCCGACGAAGACGATCCCGCCCGCGGTCGTGACCGTTCCGGAATAGCACGAGTCTGGCCACCGCTTCTGCCACTCGATCTTCCCGCTCGTGGGGTCGAAGGCGGTCAGGAACCCAGTCTGCGCCTGGAACCCGGTGGTCGTGAAGACGCTGCCGAAGTCGGAGACGCTGCCCTGCTTCCCCTCGGGCAGGGCGGGATTCCGCTGCGCGTAGCCAGCGACGCTCCGCATCGAGCAGTTGTAGAGAAGTCCGGTTTCGGGGCTGTAGCTCATCGGCTGCCAGTTGTTCCCGCCCTGAGGGCCGGGGACGATCACGACCGTGTCCTTGTTGAACGGCGTGTAGATGCCCTTGCCCTTGATCGTCTTCGGGTCGGCGCCGAGGTTCGTGCTCTTGTCGACGAGCTTCCGGATCGCGGCGACGTCGTCGTCGGTCACCTCGTGCGGGAAGAGCGGGTCGTAACTCGGGATCGGCTGCGTCGGCGACGTCTTCTGCAGCGGGTCCTGCGGCACAGGCTTCTCCTCGATCGGGAGCAGCGGCTTGCCGGTCTCGCGGTCGAGCACGTAGATCCAGCCGGTCTTGCTCGCCTGCGCGAGCGCCTTGTGCTCGTCGCCGTCGAACTCGGCGTCGAACAGGACCACGGGGCTCGGCGAGTCGTAGTCCCAGATGTCGTGGTGCACCTGCTGGAAGTGCCACTTGTACTTGCCGGTCTTGGCCTCGAGCGCGACGATCGAGGCGGAGAAGAGGTTGTCGCCCTCGCGGAGGCGGCCGTCGAGGTCGGGGGAAGCGTTGCCGGTCGAGAAGTAGAGGAGACCGAGCTCCGGATCGACGGCGGGCGTCTGCCAGACCGGGGCGCCCCCGTGCTCCCACGCGTTGCCGCCCGCAGGCCAGCTGTCGTGGCCGACGTCACCCGGGCCGGGCATCGTGTGGAAGCGCCACATCTCCTTGCCGGTCTTCGCGTCGTAGGCCTGGATACGGCCCCTGATCGAGAACTCGCCGCCGGAGACCCCGGTGATCACCATGCCGTCGTAGTACAGCGGCGCGGCGGTGATCGTGTACCCCTTCTGCCAGTCGCCGACGGCGGTCTGCCAGACGCGCTTGCCGGTCTTCTGGTCGAGCGCGACGAGCGTGCCGTCGAGCTGACCGAGATAGACCCTGCCGTCGCCGAGTGCAACCCCGCGGCTGAGCCAGCCGCAGCAGACCGAGTTGATCTTCTGGTCGAGCTCGGCCTGGTAGCGCCAGAGGATCTTCCCGGTGTCGACACTGACGGCGAACACGTCGTCCTCGCCGGTCGGGACGTAGATGATGCCCTGATAGACGATCGGCTGTCCCTCGGCCGAGTACTTGGCGGCGAGCCCTGATCCGGCCAGGTCGGTCATCCACACGCCCTTCAGGTCGGCGACGTTCCCCGTGTCGATCTCGTCGAGCGGCGAGTAACGCTGGTTCATCAGCGTGCCGCCGTTCGTCAGCCATGCCGCCTGCGGCTCCTCCGTCAGGTCCTCCGCCGAGAAGGCCGGTGCGGCTGTGATGCTGGAGCCGTCGGCGATCGCCTCGCCCTGCTGGACGGTGCCCGTCGCCTGCTTCGCCGGCTCGTCATCCCCCTGCTCCTTGCCGATCACGTAGCCGACGAAGCCGGCCGGAATCAGGAGCAGCACGAACAGGACCCAGATCCCCGCGTCCATGAATGCGTCGTACCTGCCCCGTTTGCGGCGAGCCCTTGCCATGTCGCAGCGATATCTCCGAAACCAGGCCGGGCAAACCGTTCAGCCGAGAGCGAGGACGATCAGGCAGATCAGTCCGGCGAAGACGATGACGAGGCAGGCGAGGGCGGACCCGGCCGCGAGGCCGAGGTAGCCGGGCGTCAGCATCCGGAGCGGCAGCGCGATCCCGGCTACGTCACGCATCGAGCCGAAGGACCGCCGCAGGCGCCAGAGCAGGAACGGCGTGCTGCGCACCCGCGCCCTGCGCGCGTCGTCGCCGATCCGCGCGAGCTCGGTCACCCGCTCCTGGCCCTCCCCCGGCATCCGGCGCAGGCGATCGGGCAGCGAGACGATCTCGAGGATCCCCCGCGTGAAGAAGAAGAGGAAGACGGCGGGAGCGAAGAGCACCAGCGAGAAGACGATCTCGAGCTCGCTGAAGCCGTCCTCGCGGCCGAGCAGGAGTGCGATCGGCGCGACTGCGACCGCAGTCGCGAGCGCGAGCCGGCGCAGCTTTCGGACGAGGCCCCGGACCGCGCGGTCGAGCGTCGAGAACTGCGCCGTCGAGAGCGTGATCGGGGCCACCGCGGGACGTTAGCGAGGCGTTAGCGCGCGGTGAGCGGCGGCCTGCACAGTTTGCCCACCACGACCGAAGGAGCACTACACATGCGCACTCTCGTCACGCTTGCGTTCCTGCTACTTGCCTTCCCGGGCGCTGCGTCTGCGGCCCCGCCGCTCAACGACAACCGCGCGGACGCGGCGGCGATCCCGACGTTTCCGTTCACCGCCGCCGCGACCACCATCGAGGCCACTGTCGAGCGACTCGACCCGCAGGTCTCCCGCTGCGGAAGGGTCGAGTCGAGCACCTGGTACCGGATCGACACGGCGCCGGACGGCCTGATCGGGGTCACGGCCAGGGGCGCGGCCGGTGTCGCACCGGTGCTCCGCGTCTACCGGCGCGGCGCCTCGGCGATCCAGGAGGCCGACTGCGGCTCCGCCGGCCCGGGTGGCACCGCCAGCGCGACCCTGGAGACGGTTCGGGGCTCCAACTACCTGATCCTCGTCGGCCGGCGCCCGGGTACGCCCGACGGTGCCTTCGAGCTCGGCGCGCAGCTCTTCCTGCCCCCGGCGAACGACAACCGCGGCGGCGCGCCGCTGCTGAAGCTGCCGGGAACCGTCCGCGGCTCGACGCTGGGCGCCACCGGTGACGAGGCCGATCCCGGCTGCGGGCTCGAGGGCGGCACGGTGTGGTACCGGATCGCGAGCCGGCGCGAGGGCCGGGTGCTGCTGCGCCTGTCGGCGCAGGGCGAGCTCGACGCCGCA
>Ga0126313_10001657_pt1 | contig 11919 bp, 9 predicted proteins | sample Plot105A_FD_89954 | JGI IMG/M metagenome (GOLD analysis project Ga0126313, IMG submission 89954) | Serpentine soil microbial communities from UC McLaughlin Reserve, CA, USA - Plot105A | ecosystem: Environmental > Terrestrial > Soil > Grasslands | place: USA: UC McLaughlin Reserve, Lake County...
AACGTGATCGCGACCGAGCCCGAGGTCGCCCGGATCCCGATCATGGTCGACAGCTCACGGCCGTCCGTCCTGGAGGCCGGCCTCAAGTGCGTGCAGGGGAAGGGCGTCGTCAACTCGATCAGCCTCAAGGAGGGCGAGGAGGCCTTCCTCGAGCAGGCGCGCCTCGTCCACCGGTACGGCGCGGGCGTGATCGTGATGGCCTTCGACGAGCAGGGGCAGGCCGACACGGCCGAGCGCAAGGTCGAGATCTGCGGCCGCGCCTACGACCTGCTGACCGAGAAGGCCGGCTTCGCGCCCGAGGACATCGTGTTCGACCCGAACGTCCTCGCGGTCGCGACCGGGATCGAGGAGCACGACGAGTACGCCAAGGCCTTCATCGAGAGCCTGCCGCTGATCAAGGAGCGCTGCCCGGGCGCCCGCACGAGCGGCGGCATCTCGAACCTGTCGTTCGCGTTCCGAGGCAACGACGTCGTTCGCGAAGCGATGCACTCGGCCTTCCTCTTCCATGCGATCAAGGCGGGCCTCGACATGGGCATCGTCAACGCCGGCCAGCTCGTGGTCTACGAGGACATCCCACCCGACCTGCTCGAGCGTGTCGAGGACGTCATCTTCAACCGCCGGCCGGACTCCACCGAGCGGCTCGTCGAGTTCGCCAATACGGTCCAGGGCGAGGGGACCAAGCGGGAGGTCGACCTCTCCTGGCGCGAGGCGCCGGTCGAGAAGCGCCTCGAGTACGCCCTCGTCCACGGCGTCGTCGACTTCATCGAGGCCGACACCGAGGAGGCGCGCGAGAAGCTCCCGCGCCCGCTCGACGTGATCGAGGGCCCGCTCATGCAGGGCATGCAGGTCGTCGGCGACCTCTTCGGCTCGGGCCGGATGTTCCTGCCGCAGGTCGTGAAGAGCGCCCGCGCGATGAAGCGCGCGGTCGCCTACCTGGAGCCGTACATGGAGGCCGAGAAGGCGGAGAACGGCGCGGGCCGAGCGCAGGGCAAGGTCGTGCTCGCGACCGTCAAGGGCGACGTGCACGACATCGGCAAGAACATCGTCGGCGTTGTCCTCGGCTGCAACAACTACGCGGTCGTCGACCTCGGCGTGATGGTCCCGGGCGAGACGATCCTCGATACGGCCGCCGCCGAGAACGCCGACGTCGTGGGCCTTTCCGGGCTAATCACGCCGTCGCTGGACGAGATGGTCGGCGTCGCGACAGAGATGGAGCGACGCGGGCTCGACCTGCCGCTCCTGATCGGCGGCGCGACCACCTCGAAGCAGCACACGGCGGTGAAGATCGCGCCCGCGTACTCGGAGCCCGTCGTCCACGTCCTCGACGCGTCGCGCGTGGTCGGCGTCGTCTCCGACCTGCTCCATCCGGACCGGCGCAGGAGCCTCGACGCCGACAACCGCGAGCTCCAGGAGCGTCTTCGTGACCAGCACGAGGAGAAGACCCGCAAGCCGCTGCTCCCGCTCGCGGAGGCGCGCGCCAACGCCGAGCGGGTCTCGTTCGCCGAGCTCCCGAAGCCTCAGTTCACGGGCGCACGGGTAGCCGAGGCCGAGCTCGAGACGCTCCGCGGCTACATCGACTGGCAGTTCTTCTTCTACGCCTGGGAGCTGAAGGGCAAGTTCCCGGCGATCCTCGAGCGGCCCGAGGCGCGCTCCCTCTACGACGACGCGACGGAACTGCTGGACGAGATCGTGCGCGACGAGCTTCTCCAGGCGAGAGGGGTCTACGGCTTCTGGCCTGCCGCACGCGACGGGGACGACATCGTGCTCGACGAGACCCGCTTCGCGATGCTCCGCCAGCAGTCGGCGTACGGCGACTCGCGCCCCAACCGCTCCCTCGCCGACTACGTCGCGCCGGACGGCGACCACATCGGCGCCTTCGCCGTCGCGGTCCACGGCGCCGACGAGCTCGCCGAGCGGTATGCGAGCGAGCTCGACGACTACCGCGCGATCATGACCAAGGCACTTGCAGACCGGTTCGCCGAGGCCTTCGCAGAGTGGCTGCACGCGCAGGCCCGTCGCGAGTGGTACGAAACCGGTCCGCGGCTCTCCAACGAGGAATTGATCGCCGAGAAGTTCAGCGGGATCCGACCCGCGTTCGGCTACCCCGCGTGCCCGGATCACACCGAGAAGCGCAACCTCTTCGACCTCCTAGGCGCCGAAGAGCGCGGGATCGGGTTGACCGAGACCTTCGCGATGACGCCGGCCGCGGCGGTCAGCGGCATCTACCTCCACCACCCGCAGGCGCGCTACTTCTCGGTCGGCCGTGTCGGGCGCGACCAGGTCGAGGACTACGCACGCCGAAAGGGCATGGACGTCGCCGAAATCGAGCGCTGGCTCAGGCCCAATCTCGGCTACGAGCCCGAGACCGCCGACGCCTCAAAGGCCCTGGTGCGTTGATGCGTCCGTGCCGGACCGGTCATTTCAGACGGATACCGGGCAAAGCCCGGCATCCTGACGCGGCACCGCGAGCGGTGCCTTAGCCGCCTAGCCATCGAGATCAACTTCGGCCAGAGCGCGCCCTTCAGCCTGGGCGTCGAGGAGGAGTTTCAGCTGCTCCACGAGGAGAGCTACGAGCTCGTCTCGCGCTTCGACGAGGTGGCCGAGGCGGCCGCGCACGAGCGCCGGATCAAGGCCGAGCTGCTCCAGTCCGTCGTCGAGGTCGCGACGCATGTCGCCGGCTCGGTGGCGGAGGCGATCGAGGACGCGCGCGGGCTCCGCGCGACGCTCCGGGACGCGGCGGCGGAGCGTGGCGCCGTCATCGCCGGCGCAGGCACGCATCCGTTCTCCCGCTGGGAGCACCAGGACGTCACGGACCACGAGCGGTACCGCGCTCTGATGGAGGAGATGCGCTGGGTCGCCGAGCGCGAGGTCATCTTCGGTCTCCACGTGCACGTGGGGCTCGCGTCGCCGGACGCGGTGATCGCCGTGATGAACGGCCTGCGGACGTGGCTGCCCGAGCTGCTCGCGCTGTCTGCGAACTCACCGTTCTGGCTCGGCCGCGACACCGGCCTCGCATCGACGCGCACGAAGGTGTTCGAGACCTTCCCGCGGAGCGGCCTACCGCCGGCGTTCGGGTCGTTCGAGGAATTCGAGCTGCTCGTCGACCGCGCAGTCAAGACCGGGTCGTTTCCCGAGTACACCTTCATCTGGTGGGACGTGCGTCCCCACCCGAAGCTCGGCACGCTCGAGGTGCGGATTCCGGACGCGCAGACGCGGCTGGAGAACACCGCCGCGATCGTGGCGCTCGTCCAGAGCCTCGTCGCCACGCTGGCCGACGAGTTCGAACGCGGTGAGCGCCCGCGGTTCCAGCCGGTCACGCTCGTCAGCGAGAACAAGTGGCGCGCCGCTCGCGACGGCCTGAACGGCAAGCTCATCGACCTCGAGCGCGACGAGGAGCGCCCGGCGCGCGAGGCTGTTCTCGCGCTGGTGGAGCGGGCTGAGCCGGCCGCGGCGCGGCTGGGGTGCAGGGACGAGCTCGACGAGGTCGAACGGCTCGTGGAACGTGGGACGGGCGCCGACGAGCAGCGGGAGGTCCACGAGGAGACCGGCAGTCTCCTCGCCGTCGCGCAATGGCTTGCGGAGACGACGTCGGCTGACGGATAGCCCTCCGGAAGCTCCGGTATCCTGCGCCTCCGGCGAACGCCCGCACGGCGTTCATCGCCTTTTCTAGGCCTGATGCGGACGACGCTGAAGAAAGGAATCGGCCGTCGCGCCGACCTGAACGGGAACGGCCATGCCGTTCTGCCGCCTGCCGTCATCACGCAGATGACGCGCTACCGGCAGCCCAAGCGGAGCGCTCTCCGCTTCGTCGGCAAGATCTGCTTCTCGTTGTTCGCGGTCGCGCTGATGGTCGCGCTGGGGCTCGCCGGCGGCTACTACCTCTACCTCGACACCAAGGTCGAGAACCTCAACACGTCCTCGCCGGAGGTGAAGGTCGCGCAGGAGCAGCTGGACAAGGTGCCGCCGCCCGACCAGCCTTCGACGGCGCTCGTGATCGGCTACGACCGCCGCCTCGAGGACATCAAGAACGGGAACGACTCGCGGTCGGACACGCTGATGCTCGTCCGCGCGGATCCGACCACCGACACGATCTCGATGCTGTCGTTCCCTCGCGACCTCCACGTCGAGGTCCACTGCCCGGGCAGGTCGACGTTCGGCGACCGCATCAACGAGGCCTACGCGACGTGCGGACCGAAAGGCTCGCTCGAGACGGTGAAGCACCTCACCGGCCTCGACGTCAACTACCTGATCATGGTCAACTTCCGCGGCTTCAAGCAGCTGGTCGCGAACGTGGGCGGCGTGTGGATGGACGTCGACCACCGCTACTTCAACGACAACAGCGACGGCGGCGAGCGGTACGCGGCGATCAATCTCCAGCCCGGCTACCAGAAGCTGAACGGGCAGAAGACGCTCGACTTCGCACGCTACCGCCATCTCGACAACGACCTGTTCCGCAACGCGCGTCAGCAGATGTTCGTGCGCGCGTTCAAGCAGCAGATCACGCACAGCTTCCTGCCAACGAGCGTGCCGAAGATCATCGACGCGATCACCGACAACGTCGACATCGCCGCGGGCGGCGGCTCACGCATCGACCTCGACACAATCCTGCGCTATGCGGTCTTCGGCTACCAGCTCCCGCCCGGCCACTTCTTCCAGAGCAGGATCGACCAGGTCAGCGACTACCACGGCTACGGTGGTGCGCTCGAGCTCACCGCGCCGCAATCGGACATCGACCGGGCGGTGCAGGAGTTCCTCGCGCCCGACGTCGACGCGGCCGACAAGGCGACCGCTGTCGCGCTCGGCCGGAAGCTGAAGCGCAGGAAGGCTGCCGGCCCGCCGCCCAGCAGGGTGACGCTCGTGGTCCTGAACGGCAACGGCGTCAACGGCTCGGCCGCCAACGCAGGCTTCCTCCTCTCCCAGCGTGGGTACCAGTGGCTCGTGCCGGCCGGAAACGCGCGAGCGGATGCTCCCAGCTACGACTACTTCCGGTCGCGGATCTACTACCGCGCACAGCGGCCCGGCGCGCGTGAGGCGGCGCAGAAGCTCGCCTCCGTCGTCGGCAGCGCCGACGTTCAGAAGATGCCGGCCGGGAAGATCTCGCGGCTCACCGGCGAGGGGATGATCGCCGTCGTGGTCGGCCAGACCTTCCACGGCGGCCTCGCGCCGACGCCGGTCGACCGGACGCCGAAGAAGCGCCAGGCGCCCGTGGTGGTCAAGGACCCCGCCACGAGCCTGCCGCTCGTGCGCTCGGTTCGGAAGAAGGTCGACTTCCCGCTGATGCTGCCGACGGTCCTCGAGCGATCGTCGTCGCCCGACCCGGCGATGCCCGTGCGCGCCTACGAGACGAACGGCCACAAGACCCTGCGGCTGACGTACCGTTTCTTCGCAGACGGCGTCTACCAGTACTGGGGGATCCAGGAGACCGACTGGGAGGACGCCCCGGTGCTGGCCGAGGCGAACGAGACGACCACCATCGGCGGGCGGAAGTTCGAGCTCCACTACTCGGGCTCGAAGCTCCACATGGTCGTCCTCCGTGACAAGGGTGCGACCTACTGGGTCGTCAATACCCTGCTCGAGAAGCTCTCGAACGAGACGATGATCGCGATCGCAAAAGGCTTGCGGCCGATCAAATGAGCAAGGTCGGGATCTTCGGCGCCGGCTGGGTCGGCGTCGTCACGGGCGCGTGCTTCGCAGAGCTCGGCCACGAGGTCGTGATCCGCGACATCGTCCCCGAGAAGATCGACGCGCTGCGCGCGGGCGAGGTCCCGTTCCACGAGGAAGACGTGCCGGAGCTGCTCGAGCGGAACGCGGAGCGGCTGATCTACACGCTGAACGTCCGCGAGGTGGCGGACGGCGCCGACTTCCTCTTCGTCTGCGTCGACACGCCGCCGACGTACTCGGGCGATGCCGATCTTTCGCGGGTCTGGACCGTCGTCGACGAGCTGCCTCGGCTCGACGAGCGGACGGTGCTCGTGATGAAGTCCACCGTTCCGGTCGGGACGGGGGAGAAGGTGCGCGCGGGGCTTGACGCGCGCGGGCTCGACGACGTCGGCTACGTCTCGAACCCGGAATTCCTCTCCGAGGGCCGCGCCGTGAACGACTTCATGAACCCTGACCGCATCGTCATCGGCGCCTTCGACGAAGCCGACGGCGACGCGCTCGAGTCGCTCTACGACGCCGTGGAGTGCCCCGTCGTTCGCTGCGACGTCAACTCCGCCGAGATGATCAAGCTCGCCGCGAACGCCTTCCTGATGACGCGCATCAGCTTCATCAACGAGATCGCGAACGTCTGCGAGCTGACGGGGGCCGACGTGACCAAGGTGGCGGAAGGCGTGGGGCTCGACCACCGCCTCGGCCCGCATTTCCTGCGGGCCGGCATCGGCTTCGGTGGTTCGTGTTTCCCGAAAGATTCGCTCGCGCTCAAGCAGCTGGCGTCGAACTCCGGCTACCACTTCCAGCTCCTGTCAGCCGTGATCGAGGTCAACGAGCTGCAGAAGCGGCGCGTCGTCGCGAAGCTGCAGAAGCACCTCGGCCGCCTGCGCGGGAAGCGCGTCGCCCTGCTCGGGCTCGCGTTCAAACCGCACACCGACGACATGCGCGAAGCGCCGAGCATCGTGCTCGCCTCGCGGCTCCAGGCCGAGGGCGCCGAGGTGACGGCCTGGGATCCCGTTGCAAAGCCGAACGAGCTGCTCCGCGGCGTGGAGGTGCGGGATACGCCGCTGGAGGCCGTACGCGACGCCGACGCCGCCGTGATCGTGACCGAGTGGCCGCAGCTCGGCGACCTGGCCTCGCCCGAGGTGCTGGAAGCGATGCGCGGCAACCTGATCGTCGACGGGCGTAACCTGCTCGACCCCGCCGACGTGCGGGCGGCCGGGTTCGTCTACGAGGGCGTGGGGAGGCCCAGCTCGCCGTTCGCGGGCCTGCCCGAGAGCGAAGAAGAGCCGGCCCCGGCGCATTAGTGCCCGCTCAGCCGATACACGCTGCGCAGCATCAGCTGAACGGGCACCGCTAGTGGAAGCGATCCTGCTCGCCGGCGGCAAGGCCGAGCGCCTTGGCGACGCCGCACGCGGTCTCCCCAAGCCGCTCGTTCCCGTCGGCGATCGCCCGCTCGCGGCGTACGCCGTCGCTCTCCTCTCACGGGCCGGCGTCGATCGGGTCATCGTTGCGGCCGCCGCCGAGGCCGGCGAGCTGTTCGAGCGGGACCTCTCCGGGATCGGCCCCGAGATCGTCGTCGTCGAGGAGCCGGAGCCGCTCGGTCGCGGCGGCGCGCTGCGCTTCGCGGCCCAGGCCCGGCGCGAGAAGGGGGCTGTCGTCGCGATGAACGGTGACGAGCTCCTGGACGTCGACCTGAACGCTCTCCTCGACCGGCACAGAGAGCGTCAGCCGGCCGCGACCATCACCCTGGTGCCGCTCCGTTCCCAGTTCGGCGTCGTCGACCTGGACGACGACGACGTGGTGACGGGGTTCCGGGAGGCGCCGCGCTTGCCGTACTGGGTCAACGCCGGCCTGTACGTCCTCGGGGACGAGGCCCTCGAGCTGCTCCCCGAGCGCGGCGACCACGAGACGACCACGTTTCCGCTCCTCGCGGCGCGCAGGCGACTCCACGGGTTCCGGCACCTCGGCACGTGGCTGACCGTGAACACCCCGAAGGAGCTAAGGCTGGCGGAGGAGTTCGTCGAGCAGCACCCCGACTGGTTAGCAGCATAGGATCGCCCGGATGGGCGATTCCTTCTCGTCACCCAACCTCGCCGGGCTGGACCGGTTCGCGTTCGAGCCGAGGCGCGTCGACAAGCCCTGGGGCTACGAGCTGATCTGGGCGTTGACCGAGGACTACTGCGGCAAGGTCCTGTTCGTCCGAGCCGGCGAGTCCCTCTCGCTCCAGTTCCATCGGCGGAAGGACGAATCGTGGTACATGCAGGCGGGGCGGGCCGAGCTCCAGGTGGGCGCAGTGGGCGAGGCGATGCTCCAGACCGAGGTGCTGAAGCCGGGCGCGTCGTTCCGCTTTCGACCCGGGACGGTCCATCGGGTCAAGGCGATCGAGGACACGTCGATCCTGGAGGTCTCGACGCCGCAGCTCGACGACGTCGTCCGGCTCGAGGACTCCTACGGACGGGAGGGAACGAGCGAGCCGTAAGAACCTTGCCACGCTTGTGGTAAGGTTCCGGCGCGATGGACGGGCTCACGGTTGGACAGGCGGCTGCCCGCACGGGTTGGTCGCCGCGGATGCTTCGGTATCTCGAGCGCGCCGCGCTCGTCGTGCCGCGGCGAACCGCGTCCGGCTACCGGCTCTACGGCGCGGGCGAGCTCGACCGGCTCCGCGCGCTGCGCACGTTGCGTGAGCGTTTCGGGCTCGAGCTGACCGACGTCGGCTTCGCGGCCCGGATGCGCCGCGATCCCGAGCTCCGCGCCGAGGTCGAGAACTGGCTCTCGGCGAGCGGCGTGCACACAGTCCACTGGGTCGACTGGGAGCAACAGAAGCACGAACGGCTGCTGGTCGCGTGACCCCCGACGAAACCAACCCGCTTCGACAGGAAGAGAGCTGATGGCTACGACCAAGCGTTACGACGTCAAGGATCTGTCCCTCGCCCCCGAGGGCGTGCGCAGGATCGCGTGGGCCGACCGGCAGATGCCGGTGCTCGCGGCGATCCGCGACCGGTTCGAGCATGAACAGCCGCTCGCCGGCTACCGCGTCTCCGCGTGCCTGCACGTCACGACCGAGACGGCCAACCTGATGCGGACGCTCAAGGCCGGCGGCGCCGACGTCGTCCTGTGCGCCTCGAACCCGCTCTCCACGCAGGACGACGTGGCCGCGGCGCTCGTCGAGGAGTTCGACATCGCGGTCTTCGCGATCAAGGGTGAGGACAACGACACGTACTACGCGCACATCGAGGCGGCCGTCGACCACAAGCCGCACCTGACGATGGACGACGGCGCCGACGTCATCGGCGTCCTCCACTCGGCCCGGCGCGAGCAGCTCGGCGACATCATCGCCGGAACCGAGGAGACGACGACCGGCGTCATCCGCCTCAAGGCGCTCGAGCGGGACGGCGCGCTCGGCTTCCCGATCATCGCGGTCAACGAGGCCAAGACGAAGCACCTGTTCGACAACCGCTACGGCACAGGGCAGTCGACGATCGACGGGATCATCCGCGCGACGAACGTCCTGCTCGCGGGCAAGCGCTTCGTCGTCGCCGGCTACGGCTGGGTGGGCCGCGGCGTGGCCTCGCGCGCGCGGGGCATGGGCTCCCACGTCATTGTCACCGAGGTCGATCCGCTGCGGGCGCTCGAGGCCGCCATGGACGGCTTCGAGGTGCTGACGATGGAGCGTGCAGCCGAGCTCGGCGACCTCTTCTGCACCGCCACCGGCGACAAGAACGTCATCTCGCGGGAGCACATCGAGCGGATGAAGGACGGCGCGATCCTCGCGAACACGGGCCACTTCAACGTTGAGATCGAGATCCCCGCGCTGCGGCAGCTCGCCGTCGAGACGCGGGAGGCCCGCCAGTTCGTCGAGGAGTTCACGCTCGCGAACGGCAACCGGGTGTACCTCGTGGCCGACGGACGGCTGGTCAACCTCGCCGCCGCCGAGGGCCATCCGGCGCTCGTGATGGACATGTCCTTCGCGAACCAGGCCCTCGCCGCGGAGTACGCGATCGCGAACGCCGCCACGCTGGAGCGGACGGTCTACCCGGTGCCCGACGAGATCGACCGCGAGATCGCCCGCCTGAAGCTCGACACGATGGGAATCGAGATCGACGCGCTGTCCGACGAGCAGGCGCGGTACCTCGCCTCGTGGAACGAGGGAACGTAGGCGGCCGATGGAGGCCGTAGTGCTCGCAGCCGGGTACGCCACCCGGCTGCGACCGCTCACCAACCGGGTCGCGAAGCCGCTCCTGCCGCTGGCAGGGCGGCCGATGATCGACTACCTCGCAGACAAGATCGACGAGGTCGGCGACGTGGAGGCGATCCACGTGGTGACGAACTCTCGTTTCGCCGCGGACTTCGAGGCGTGGGCTTCATCGCGGTCGGGACGGGTGCCGGTCCGCGTCCACGACGACGGGACGACGTCGAACAACGACCGGCTCGGCGCGATCGGCGACCTGCGGTTCGTGATCGAGCGCGCGGGGCTCGAGGACGAGGACCTGCTGGTAGTCGCCGGGGACAATCTGTTCGACTTCTCGCTGGAGGAGTACGTGGCGTTCTGGCGCTCGCGGGGCGGGAGTGCGATCGGCGTGCACGACGTGGGCGACTTCGACCTCGCTCGGCGGTACGGGATCGTCGAGCTCGACGATTCCGACCGGGTGGTCTCGTTGGTCGAGAAGCCCGAGCGACCCGCCGGCACGCTCGCGTCGATCGCGGCGTACCTGTTCCCCGCGGAGCACGCCGCGTTGGTGCGGAAGTACCTCGAGGAGGGCAACGCCCCGGACCAGCCGGGCCGGTTCGTGGTCTGGCTGTACCCGCGCGTTCCCGTCCACGGCTACCGCTTCCAGGGTGACTGGCTCGACATCGGCGACCGCGAGCAGCTGCTGGAGGCCGACAACCGGATGCGTCGGCGGGCCGGGCTCTCGGAGCAGGCCGAGTACAGCCTGCAGCCGTCACCGACCTGACACAGAGTCGGCACAGACACGCGCGCTTTCCGGGGCTAGCGTCGTCGGCGTGTGGGCCTCCTGCTCGACCTACTCCTTCCTCTTCGCTGCGCCGTCTGCGGCGCGCCTTCTCGCGCCGTCTGCGAGTCGTGCCTGGCCGGGCTTCGCCGGCTGCGCGGTCCCCGCTGCGCGCGGTGCGGGGCTCCGACCTCGTGGCCCGTCGCGCGCTGTCTCGAGTGTCACGGCCGGCGGCTCGCGTTCGCCTCCGCCCGCTCTGCGGTCGCGTACGACGCCGCTGCAAAAGCGCTCGTCTCCGCCTGGAAGGAGCGTGGGCTCCGAGGGCTCGCCGACGACGCAGGCGCGCTCGTAGCCGAGGTCGTATCGCGCCCGCGCGCGTACACGATCACCTACGTCCCGCCCGACGCCGACCGTGCGCTCGAGCGCGGTCACCATCCCGCCGAGCGGCTGGCACGGGCTCTCGAACCGCGCTGGCAGCTGCCCGTCGTGCCGCTCCTCGAGCGGACGCGTCCGGCGCGACCGCAACGCGGGCTCGGCCTCGCCGATCGCCGCGCCAACGTCCGCGGGGGCTTCCGAGCGGCCGGACAGGCGCCGACCCGGGTCGTGCTCCTGGACGACGTCTACACGAGCGGGGCGACGGTGGCCGCTGCCGCGTCCGCGCTCAGGAAGGCCGGCGCACGGCACGTCGACGTGATTACGTTCGCGCGCGCGGTTCGTTAAATTGAGCGCGTGAGGCTGCAGGTCAAGGGGCGCAACGTCGAGGTCACCGACTCGATCCGCAGTTACGCACAGGAGAAGCTCGGGAAGCTCGAGCGGCAGGTGCACGATACGACGCGCGTCGAGCTGGAGCTGGCTGTCGAGCGCAATCCGTCGATCTCGGACAACCAGATCGCCGAGGCGACCGTCTGGACCAAGGGGCCGATCCTGCGTGCGAAGGAGTCGTCGCACGACATGAAGGCGTCGATCGACCAGCTCGTCGACAAGCTCGAGCGCCAGGTGACGCGCTATCGCGAAAAGCGGCAGCGGAAGGGATCACGTCGCGAAGGCATCGCCCCGCTCGAGCAAGCGCCAGGGGTGCCGGTGGAGGGCGACGGGATGATCGTCAAGACCAAGCAGTTCCCCGTGAAGCCGATGACGCCGGAGGAGGCGGTGCTCCAGATGGAGCTGGTCGGCCACGACTTCTTCGTGTTCCGCAACGCCGAGTCGGACGAGGTCAACGTCGTCTATCGGCGTCGCGACGGCGCCTACGGCCTGATCGAGCCGCAGTAGGTCGGAAGCGCGCCCGCCTCGCGAAGGCGCCATGGACTTTGGCGAC
>Ga0126313_10001658_pt1 | contig 11918 bp, 11 predicted proteins | sample Plot105A_FD_89954 | JGI IMG/M metagenome (GOLD analysis project Ga0126313, IMG submission 89954) | Serpentine soil microbial communities from UC McLaughlin Reserve, CA, USA - Plot105A | ecosystem: Environmental > Terrestrial > Soil > Grasslands | place: USA: UC McLaughlin Reserve, Lake County...
CTTGCCGCACTCACATTGGAAGTCGAAGCTTTGAGCTGCGTCCGCCCAGCCGGCCGCACCTTCGCGGAGAGTGGCGATCTGCTCGTTGACCTGCCGCAGCAGCGCCTCGTTTCGCGCCTGTCGCTCGAGCCGTTCCTCCACGAGCCGATGATATGCCGCACGAGACGCGCTACCGTGCCGTGGTGAACGTCGCCGAAGCACGACGGGCGGAGCATCCGGGGCGGGCGCGACGTCTTGCCCGGCGCAGCGTCGCGGCCGGCACGAGTGCGTGGCGGACGCCGTCGCAGCGGCGCATCCTGCTCGCGCTGGTCTCCGCTCTCCTCACCGCCTTCGCCTTCTCGCGCGTCGCGGAGGACTACCTCACGAACGACCCGCTCGCGCGCTGGGACGTCCGCTTCGCGCACTGGCTCGCGCTGGAGCGGACTGCGGCCGGAACGGATGCGTTCCGGATCCTGACGTTCTTCGGCAGTCCTGCCGTCGCACTCGTGCTCACGAGCGTCGTCTTCATCGCGCTTTACCAGCGCCGGCTCCTGCTCGACGCCGCGCTCCTGCCCCTCGTGCTCGGAGGCGCCGAGCTCCTGAACCTGATCCTGAAGCTCTCGTTCCACCGGTCGCGGCCCGAGGTTGCCTTCGTCCACCTCGACACGTACTCGTTCCCGAGTGGGCACGCGATGATCTCGGCGGCGGCATACGGGGCCCTGACCTACCTGGCGTGGCCCCGCGTCCGCACGCGCGGGCGGAGGGTCGCCTTGCTCGCCGGGACGATCGTGCTCGTCTCCCTCATCTGCTTCAGTCGGCTCTACCTCGGCGTCCATTACCTGTCGGATGTGCTCGCCGGCGTCGCCGGCGGTCTCTTCTGGCTGTCGGTCTCGATCGCCGTGCACACGGCATACGGCGAGCGCCTCGTCGTGCGCTTCAGCGGCTCGCGGCTCGACCGGGCCGGGCGTCTGCTCCTGCGCTCGTAGCGGCGGTCAAGCGGCCGGGCGCACGTAGTGTGCCCGGGCGGACGCCAGAATCTGGCTCGAATGCTTCGGCAGGTTCTCGCTCACCCACATGAGGATCTGCTGCGCGAGCGGAACGTGGTTCTCGGCGGACATGCGGGAGACGAGCACGTACACGGTGGCGGCCTTGTTCGGGCCGAGCACCTCCCGAAGCGCCTCGTCCACCGCTCGGGCGAACCGGGCGTAGTTGCGGGCCGGGAGCACGTGCGAGTGCGAGCGGCAGATGTCCGGCAGGATCCCGAGCTGCGTCTCCTGCTCGAACACATCGAGGCGATACCCGCACAGCAGTGAGAAGCGCCGCTGTCGCGCCAGGTCGTTCCACCGCCGCTCGAGCTCGTCGGCCGCGTGCCCGTCGCCGAGGCGGCAGAGCAGGTCGACCATCTCCCCGAACACGCGCGCGGGCCGGTTGCTTCGGCCCTGGACCCGGTCGAGCAGCTCGGCGACCGTCTGCTCGAAGCGTGCGCTGCCTCCGTCCCCGTCGTAGAACGATTCCAGCGCCTGTTCCGCATCTGCGACGACCAGCAGCCCCGCGGCCTCCGCCTTGCGCCGCTCCCAGCCGCGGGACGCGAGTTGCTCCTCCAGCAGCTCGAGCTGAGTCCTCGTCGCCACCACGAGTGCCGGCTCGTCCCGCTCGAAGCCCGCTGCGACATAGGTCGCCACGGAATCGGCGAGCTCACCTGGTTCGGCGTACACCTGCACGCCGTGCGTTTGAGCGCCGGCGCCGCGGAGGAACTCGCCCCAGGACTGGCGCATCTCTCCAGTCTAGACCTGTTTGCGACAATCGGCTCTTAACGCCGCGACCCCCGAACAGGGGAGTCGACCGTCCCGGATCGGGCGCACACTGAGGTCGGGCGCGCCCTGCGACCGAGCCGCCCGAGGTCTTTGGTCCTCCGGAGGCTCTCGTGGTCAACGATCGCATCCGTGGGAGTGCCGCAGCTCCTGCGGGGCGCGCCCGCATTCTCCGCTGCTCAGTCAGCCGCTGCCGCGCGGGCGTAGATCGCAGCCAGCGCGAGGATGATCAGGCCGTAGAGGATCTGACGAACCGCTTGGGAGGCGTTCAGGATCGTCAGGAGCGAGTCGAGCACGGTCAGGATCAGAGCTCCGAGGATCGTGCCGGCGTAGCCGCCGACGCCGCCGAAGATCGATGTGCCCCCGATCACGACGGCCGCCACGGACGGGAGCAGGAACGGTGTCGCGATTCCGAGATCGGCGGCGTCGTTGAAGCCGACGAGCAAGATCCCGGCCGCCGCACTGAGCAGGCCGCAGAGCGCGTAGACGGCCAGCAGCACCTGCCAGGTGCGCACCCCGGCAAGCCTGCAGGCGACGGCGTTGTCGCCGACGGCATAGATCATCCGGCCGAAGCCGCTGTAGCGGAGGCCGAGGATGATCAGCGCCGAGATCGGCAGCCAGACGAGCAGGTTATACGGGATGTAGGTGAGGAAACGCTCGGAACCCAGCTTCTTGACGATGTCCGGTGCGGGCGCGAGGAAGCGCGTCTGGCTGTAGATCGTGAGCGCACCGAGCGTGACCGTGCTGACGCCGAGGGTCATGATCAGCGGATTGACGCGGAAGATCGCGACGCCGATCCCGTTGACGAGCCCGATCGCGAGCCCGGCCAGGAGCGCCATCCCGATCGCCTTCGCCGCGCCGTCGGTGGCGTAGCTCGAAATCATGAACGCGCCCGTGGTCGCCGTCGTCGCGACGGAGAGGTCGACGCCGCCCGTGAGCATCACGAGCGTCTGGCCGGCGGCCATCAGCCCGAGGATCGCCGCATAGAGAAAGGTCGTGGAGACCTGCTTCGGGGTCAGGAATGCTTCGCTCGACTGGACTCGGTTGACGATGTCGGTGACGACGAAGAGGCCGACGAAGACGAGCGTCAGGACCGCGACCGGGTTGTCGGAGAAGAGCCGGCGGACGTCGAAGCGGGCGGCGGACGGCTCGGCGGCCTGCGGGGCCGAGCTCATAGGTTCTTCCCCCGCTGGCGGAGTGCGAGCCCGCCGATCATGACGACGAGAACGATCAGCGTCCCCTGGATCACCTGCGCCCAGTTCTGGTCGACGCCCTTCAGGATCATGATCGACTTCACGAGCGTGAGGACGAACGCCGCGGCGACAGGCCCGATCAGCCCGCCCACGCCGCCGACGAGCGCAACTCCACCGAGCACGACGGCGGCAACGCTGTTGAGTGTGTAGTACTGACCCGAGAGGGCGTCTCCGATCCCCGATGTCGCCGTCAGGGCGAGCCCGCCCATCCCCGCGAGCGCCGAGCCGAGCGCGTAGGCGCCGATCCGCGTCCGGGCGACGGAAATGCCGGCGAGGAACGAGGCGTTCCGGCTCGATCCGATCGCATAGAGAGCGAGTCCCGGCCGGCGCCGGCGGATGGGGATCCAGACGAGGAGGATGACGGCTGCAAGGATCACGAGTCCCGACGGGAGCCACGGTGTCAGCGTGTAGCCGATGGCCAGCTTCGAGAACTCGAGCGGCGTGCCCCCGCCTGGGATCTGCATCACCGCGAGCGCAGCGCCGCCCCACACGAAGAGCATCGCCAGCGTGACGATGATGTCGGCGACTTTCGTGACTGTGATGATCAAGCCCGTCAACGCACCCGCGAGGGCCGCGCCGCCGATCAGCACGAGGGCGAGCACGATCGCCTCGCGGAAGCTGACCGGCTGCGCGGTGGTCGCGTCGAACATGTACTTCGCGGAAACGACGTTGACGAGGCCCATCATCGAGCCGATCGAGAGGTCGATTCCGCCCGAGATGATCACCACCGCCTGCGCCATCGCGGCGAAGGCAAATGGGAGCGCGTCGATCGCGAGCGACTGGACGTCGAAGGTGCCCCACTGGGCCGGGATCGTCCGCCAGTAGAGGATCAGACCGACGAGAAGGACGTAGACGCCCGCAGTCCATGCGTGCCGGCGCGCGAGCCGCCCCCAGTGGATGCGGGCGCGGCCGCGTTCGGCGGCGACGGTGCTCATGCGGCGGCCTCTCGCTCGAGCCCGTGCATCGCCCGCAGCAGGGTCGCCTCGTCCGCGCCGGCCGCGTCGAGCTGGGCGGTGACGCGGCCGCCGTAGAGGCAGACGACGCGATCGCAGACAAGCGGGATCTCCGCGAGCTCGCTCGTGAACAGCAGCACGGCGGCGCCGTCGGAGGCGAGCTCGCGCAGCAGCGCGTAGATCTGACGCTTCGTCCCGACGTCGATCCCCCGGGTCGGATCGAAGCAGAGCAGGGTCTGGAAGCCGTTCGCGAGCCAGCGGGCGATTGTCACCTTCTGCTGGTTGCCTCCGGAGAGCCGGCGCACCTGCCGCTGTGCCCGGGTGTCGATCGAGAGGGCCTCGATCGCCCGCCGCACGCGGCGCCGCTCCTCCCGGATCCCAACCGGCCCCCAGCGGCGCAGACTGTTGAAGCGCGGCGCGGCGATGTTCTCGGCGATCGAGCGCTGCGGCAGCAGCGCCTGGAGCCGGTCGGCGGGAACGAGGACGACGCCGGCCCGGATCGCGTCGTACGGATGCCGCGCCCGCAGCTGCTCCCCGCGCACCAGCACCTCGCCGGACGTCGGCCGCTGCTGCCCGGCGAGGACGTCGAAGAGGGCGTCCTGGCCCTGCGCCTCGAGCGCCGCGATCCCGAGGATCTCGCCCGGGTGGAGCGCGAAGGAAACGTCCGTCAGCGTCTCGCCCACCTCGAGACTCCGGACTTCCAGCGCAGTCGGTCCCCCCTCGGCGAGCTCAATCCGCTCCCGGGGCGGCGTCGCCTCGGCGCTTCCCGCCGCCCGCGCGACCTCCTCGCCGAGCATGAACTCGACGATCTTCTCCTCGCCGCCCTCCTGTGGCACGAGCGTCCCCACGTCGCCGCCGTCCCGGAGCACCGTGGCGCGATCGCAATGAGCGATCACCTCGCGCAGCCGGTGGGTGATGAAGAGGGTCGAGCGGCCGCTCTCCTTCTGGCGGCTCATCACGGCGAACACCCGCTCGGCGAGATCGGCCGGGAGCGCGGCCGTGATCTCGTCGAGGATCAGAAGCTCTGGGTTCCGCGCGAGGGCCCTCGCGAGGTCGATCATCCGCAGGAGCGGCAGCGGCACGTCCATTGTCTGCGCGCCGAAGTCGACGTCGAGGTCGAGCTCCCGCAGATGCCGCCGAACCTCGTCGACCGGCGTCCGCGTCAGCCGCAGGTTCTGCTCGATCGTCAGATCCGGCACGAGCGCGGGATCTTGGAAGACCGGCGCAAGCCCGATCCGGGCCGCCTGCGCCGGCGACGAGACGCTGCTCGCCTCGCCGTTGACGAGGATGGTGCCGCCGTCCGACCGGATCACGCCGGTGAGTACCTTGACGAGAGTGCTCTTGCCGGCGCCGTTGGCGCCGAGCAGAGCGTGCACTTCCCCCGGCTCGACGACGAGCGTCGCCGAGCGCAGCGCGACGACCGGGCCGTAGCGCTTCGACACCTCGCGTGCGGTCAGCAGGCTCATGAACGGGTGCGGGAGGGAGCGCCGGCCGGCGCCCCCTCCCAGTTCGCCCCGGGGGCTACGGCCCCTTGCAGCCCGTGAGCTGAGCTGCGGTGTACGTCGTCCACGGCTTGATGAACAGCTGTGAGCTGTACGTCGGTGGCCGCTTCGACGAGTAGTACGAGTTGATCGTCTTGGCAGAGGTCTTCATGTCCCAGACCTCCGGAGTCAGCTTGACCCACTTCTGGACCGTGCCGCCGCCGAGAACCTTGATCGCGACCGCGGCGCCGACGCCGCCGATCGTCGCCGGGTTCGTGACCGCGCTGCCCTCGAACTTCGGGTTCAGCTTGATCAGCTGGCGGAGGAACTCGTTGTTGTCGGCCCCGACGACAGGCACGTACGGCTTGCCGGCCGTCTTGAACGCGTTCACGATCGTGTAGTCGATCCCGGACGTCCAGACCCCGTCGACCTTCACGCCGGAGTTGAGGATGTCCAGCATCTGCTTCCCACCCGGCGCGAACGACCAGTTCGTGAACGTCTGCTTCACGACCTTGATCCCGGGGTACTTCTTCAGCGCCTGCTGGAAGCCCTTGTGCCGGTCGGTGTCGGCCGGGACGCCGGCGATGCCGCGCATCTCGACAACGTTGCCCTTGCCGCCGAGCTTCTTGAACAGCCACGCGGCGCCGAGCCGACCGTAGGCGACCTGGTCGTTCGTCACGTTGTAGGCCTGCGGCGCCGTGATCCGCTGGTCGACGGACACGATCTTCACCCCCCGCGCGGCCGCCTGGGCGACGACCGAGTTGAGCGCGCTCGCGCTCGACGGGTTGATGATGATCGCGTTCGCGCCGGCCGAGATCAGGTTGCGAATGTCGGCGATCTGCTCCGCCGGGCCGCCGTTGCGGTTGGCGACGATCACCTTGGAGACCTTGCCGCTCGAGAGCGCCTGCGCCTTGACCGCGCAGATCATCTCCTCGCGCCAGCCGTTTCCGACGAGCGTGTTGCTGACTCCCAGCACCCATTTTCCCTGCGCGGCCGGCTTCGCGCTGGCCGTGCCGACGATTCCCATAACCGCGACGACTGTCACGATCAGAAGTGCTACGAACGGCGCGCCGAAGCGCCGGCGAATCCTGCCTTGCGTCATGCGATTCCTCCCTCTCCTGGAGACACCAGGACCGAGTCTACGACCCTCGAGACGCATCGAACAATCGACGCTCAAGTCATCGCGGGCGACCCTACAGCGTCTTTTGTCGGAATTCAAGAGAAGTCTTGTCGATCCCGGCAGATGTGCTTAGACTCGACACGGAAGTGGCCACGCGCGCCCCCACGTCCGCCGTTGCCTCCGACGGCTTCGTCGCAGTGCTCGACCACGTCCGCGCGTACGGAGACTCGTCGCGGGCCGCGCTGGCCGAGGCGACCGGGCTCGGCCGCTCGGTGCTGACCCAGCGCGTGCAGGCACTGCTCGAGTACGGCCTCCTCGCGGAGGACCGGATCGGCGTCTCGACCGGCGGCCGCGCTCCGCGCCTGCTCCGCTTCCGCGCCGACGCGGGCCGTCTCCTCGTGGCCGACCTCGGCGCCACGAGCACAGACGTCGCACTCGCCGACCTCGCCGGCGGGATCCTCGTCCACCGGCAGGAGGCATCCGACATCTCGGCCGGGCCGGACGCCGTCCTCGCCCGCGTCGGGGAGCTCTTCGACGCATGCGTCGAGGAGGCCGGGGTCTCGAGCGACGACGTCTGGGGGATCGGGATCGGTGTCCCTGGTCCCGTCGAGTTCGAATCCGGACGGCCCGTCTCACCCCCGATCATGCCCGGTTGGGACGGCTACGCCCTGCGCGACCGCTTCGCTGCCCGCGGCGTCCCCGTCTGGGTCGACAACGACGTCAACGTGATGGCCCTCGGGGAGCAGACGGCCGGCTGCGGCCGCGGCGTCGAAGACTTCGTCTACGTCAAGATCGGCACCGGAATCGGCGCGGGGATCGTCGTCGACGGCCGCATCCACCGCGGCGCGAAGGGCTCGGCCGGCGACGTCGGGCACATCTACGTCCAGGCCGGACGCGAGGTGACCTGCAGGTGCGGGATGAGCGGCTGCCTCGAGGCGTTCGCGGGCGGCGCCGCCCTCGGCCGCGACGCGGAGGCCGCCGCGCGCGACGGCCGGAGCGAGATCTTGCGCGCACTGCTTGAGGAGAAGGGATATCTCACGGCCGAGGACGTCGCAACTGCGTCGAAGCACGGCGATCCGGTCAGCATCGAGTTGATCACCGAGGCCGGGAGGCTGATCGGCCAGATGCTCACCGGCATCGTCAACTTCTTCAACCCGTCGCTCCTCGTGATCGGCGGCGGCGTCGCCGGCGCAGGCGACCTCCTCCTCGCGACAATCCGCCAGACGATCTACCGCCGCTCCCTCCCGCTCGCGACGCGCGACCTGATCGTCCGGCGCTCAGCACTCGACGGCCGCGCGGGCGTGATCGGGGCCGCGACGATGGCAGCGAACCAGCTCTTCGCGCCCGAGTTCCTACCCCGCTGGCTCGCCGCCGGCAGCCCCGCCGGACACGCGTAGCGCTGCACCCGCGCGGCGGGCGTGCTCGGCGTAGGCGTCGTCGAAGAGCCGTCGCGACTCCTCGCGGCCGACGACCGCGGCGCTCGTCAGGACCGGCGGCAGTGCACCACGCGCGTGGAGCAGGGCCGCCGTCTGCACCTTCACCTCGTTCACCAGCGCGACGGCGGCGATCGTCGAGCCCGGCCCGACCGGCGTGTCGAGCCCGTCGAGGTCGACGAGCGCATCGCCCGCCGGTGTGCAGAGGTCGAGCACGACGTCAGCGTGGTCGAGTAGCCGCATCCCGGTCGGATGCGTCGGCTCCCCCGCCTGCGACTGGGCGACCGAGGTGACGGCGATCACCGGCAGCCCGCGCTTCCTCGCCCCCATCGCGATCTCGATCGGCACCGCCGTCAGCCCGCTGGCGCTGAAGACGATCATCACGTCTGGCGGCCCCAGCTCGAAGTTCGAGAGGATCGCCTCCGCGAGCCCCTCGACCCGTTCGATGAACATCGCCTGTCGCTGTCCGTTCGCGCCGACGACCTGGGTGTGGAAGGTCATCGAGAGCTCGACGATCGGGTGGAAGCCGGGATACGAGCCGTAGCGCGGGAACATCTCCTCGACCGGGATCCGCGAGTGGCCGGTGCCGAAGAGGTGGACGAGGCCGCCCGCGGCGATCGCGTCGGCAGAGAGCCGCGACACCTCGGAGACAGCCGCAGCCTGACTCTCCAGCCGCTCCAGCAGCGCTTTGGCGGCCGCGAGGTAGCGCGTAGGCTCGGTGCTCACGTCGGCGTCGAAGGAGGAGGAAGCTGCACGGTGGTCGGCCACAGGGTCAGCATGCTCGGCACGGGTCTCATCGGTCTCTTCTACACCAGAACTCTGCACGGTCAGCGCAACCGAGACCGCGTCCACGTCGTCTACTCCCGCTCAGACGAGCGGGCGAAGGCGTTCTGCGAGGACAACAACGTGCCCGAGTGGACGACCGATCTCGAGGAGGCGATCGCGCACCCGGAGACGGACACGGTCGTGATCGGGCTTCCGAACCAGCTGCACGAGGAGGCCGTCGAGCTCTGCGCGAAGCACCGCAAGGCAGTCCTCTGCACCAAGCCGCTCGCGCGCAGTGCGGAGGAGGCGAAGCGGATGCTCGACACGGCCGAGAGTGCGGGAATTTTCGCCGGGTACCTCGAGGATCTCGTCTACACGCCGAAGACGCTGAAGGCCGTGGCGGCGGTGCAGGCCGGCCAGGTCGGCGACGTGCTCTGGGCGCGCTCGCGCGAGACACACCCCGGCCCTCACAGCGCCTGGTTCTGGGACGCCGCGCAGGCGGGCGGCGGGCCGATCGTCGACCTCGGCTGCCACTGCATCGAGATCATCCGCTCGTACATGGGCAAGGAGAACCGGCCCGTCGAGGTGATGTGCTGGACCGACACGCTCGTCCACCCGATCGAGGCGGAGGACAACGCGATTGCGCTGATCCGCTTCGAGAGCGGGGCGATGGGCCAGTTCGAGGTCAGCTGGACGTTCCGCGGCGGGATGGATCTGCGGGACGAGGTCGCCGGCACGGAGGGGACGATCTGGACGAATCATTTCCTCCGCACCGGGTTCGAGATGTTCACCTCCGGCGGCGGGGCTGACTACGTGGCCGAGAAGTCCGAGAGCGCGAGCGGCTGGCTCTTCCCTGTCGGCGACGAGGTCGCCGAGCTCGGCTACGTCGACATGTTCACGGACATGTTCGACGCAATCGACTCGGGCCGCCCGCCGCGCGAGACCTTCTACGACGGCTACGTGGTCAACGCGATCATCGACGCCTGCTACCGCTCCGCCGACAGCCGCCAGTGGGAGCCGGTGCAGCTCGACGACTGGCGCGGCGGCGGCGTGCCCCGAATCGCGCGCGCGCGCCGCGAGCACGACGGGAAGACGGTGATCAAGGAGGAGAAGATGCCCGACGGGCGATCGAAGCTGATCCTCAAGGACGAAGCCACCGGCGAGTTCGTCGACGTCGTCTCGTAGCGCGCGGCTAGTCCGTCATCCGGAACGCGACGTCGTACCTCGTCACCGACGTGCGCTGGCCCGGGGTGTCGCCAGTAGGCATTGCGTTGAGCGCCTCGTCGCCGCGGCGGTAGTCCTCATCGGTGTCGAAGAAGAGGATCACGAGCGACTTCTTGGCTTCCGGATCGTGCAGGACGACGATCTCCTTCGCCGGCACATCGTCCGGCCGCTCGCCGCTCTGCATCTCTTGCTGCATCTGCTCCATCCGGTCACTGTCGACTCCGTCGAACGTCACGACTCGTGCGATCGGCATGGGTGCCTCCTTGTCGAGTTGTCGACCGACCCTAACTCCGAGCGAGCCACTACGGAAACAGATCGGCGACGAAGTCACGCGACGTCGTGCTGTAGCCACGGACGTGCATCCCCAGCAGGCTGCTCGTGAGCTTCTCGGCCTCCGAGAGAATCGCGATCTCGAGACCCTCGAACCCCTCCTCGCCGCTGAGGAGTTTTCTGAACAGCAGCTCCAGCTGTGGTGACCGCATCGTGCGGGAGACCCACGGGTTCGGGATCACCGCGGCGCCGTCCGGGCCGCGATACGCGACGCTGAGCGAGGACGTGACGTACTGGCTGACGAGCGCCCAGTGCTCGACCGCCTTCGCGCCGAAATACGCTCGCAGCCTCGCGCGGATCTCCATGTTCGCGACCGACCACTCCTTCCCGGCCGGCGGGATCGCGCGTCCGGAGGAACGCGCGGCTGCATCGGCCATCGAAGCCTGATGCGCGTCCAGGAGTGCGCGACCCGTCGTGGAGGCGATTTCGGCGACGACCGACGCCTTCACCTCACCCGCCCTCTGCCGGTCGTCCCACTGCCGGGTGAACGCCGGAAGCAGCCACGACCCCAGCACGATGCCGAGGACCGCGACGACGATCGGCGTCGGAATTCGCCAGCGGAACGGCGTCGGCTCGATCTCCTGCGTCGCCATGACCCCTGGCTTCGGAACGGTTGCTTCCATCACTGCGCTCCTCGTGGTGCAATGCCAAATGTCTCTACGAGCACCAGACGCGGAGGATGGCAACTCTCTTCCGTCCGCGGCTAGACGATCAAGGGGCGGAGCGCGTTCCGCGCGAGCAGGAAGCCGCGTTTCACGAGCTCCTCGTCCCCCTCGAAGCGGCGGTCCTCGTGCTCGATCGAGATCCAGCGGTCGTAGCCCACCGCGTAGAGCGCGGCGACGAAGCGCGACCAGTCGACCTCGCCGAGGCCGGGCAGCCGCGGCACCTGCCAGCCCATCCCGGACGAGAAGGTCCCATGGCGGTAGAGGCCGTCGCGCCGGATCTCGAGATCCTTCGCGTGGACGTGAAAGATCCGGTCGGCGAAGTCGTAGACGGCGCGCTCGTAGTCGATCATCAGCCAGACGAGGTGCGACGGGTCGAGGTTGAGCCCGAAGCTCTCGTCCGGAATCGCCTCGAACATCTGCTCCCAGATCGCCGGCGACCACGCCAGGTTGTTGCCGCCGGGCCACTCGTCCTCGCTGAAGATCATCGGACAGTTCTCGATCGCGATCTTCACGCCCTTGCCGGACGCGTGCCGGACGAGGTCGGGCCAGATCCTCCGGAACCGCTCCAGGTTCTCCGTCAGCGGCCGGTCCTTGTCGTTGCCGACGAAGGTGCCGACGACCTCGACTCCCAGTGTCGCCGCGGCATCGACGACCTTGAGGAGATGACCGTTCACCTCGGCCCGGTGCGCGTCGTCCGGATGGAGGTTGTTGGGGTAGTAGGCGAGCGACGAGATCTCGACGCCGTGGCGGTCGAGGAGGTCCCGCACCTCGCCCAGGTCGAACGAGTCGACGTCGATGTGGGTCACTCCCGCGTAGCGCCGCTTCTCTCCCCCGCCCCCGGGCCAGCACGCCACCTCGAGCGACTCGAACCCCTCCGAGGCGGCCCACGCGGCCACCTGCTCCA
>Ga0126313_10001659_pt1 | contig 11917 bp, 13 predicted proteins | sample Plot105A_FD_89954 | JGI IMG/M metagenome (GOLD analysis project Ga0126313, IMG submission 89954) | Serpentine soil microbial communities from UC McLaughlin Reserve, CA, USA - Plot105A | ecosystem: Environmental > Terrestrial > Soil > Grasslands | place: USA: UC McLaughlin Reserve, Lake County...
CGCAAGGACGCCTCAGGGGAGCGCGAGGAGATCACGGTCGAAGGCGACCCGGAGTCCACGAACGCTCCGCTTACGGTCCTGGTCAACGGGGGGTCTGCGTCGAGCGCAGAGATCCTGGCCGGGGCTTTGAGGGATAACGGCCGGGCGACCGTGATCGGGGAGACCACCTACGGCACCGGCACCGTGCTCTCCGAATTCGCCTTGAGGGACGGCTCGTCCATCCTGCTCGGCGTCGCCGAGTGGCTGACCCCCGCCGGCGACTTTATCCGCGAGACGGGAATAAAGCCCGACGTAAAGGTGCCCCTAGAAAATGGGGCCGAACAAATCACGCCTGACAGCGCCCGCGACCTTTCCAGAGAGCAGATACTCGGCAAAGACGCCCAACTGCGGGCGGCCTACGAAAAGCTCGAGGATCAGTAGCAAGCTTCACATAAAAGCGCGTTTGGACCGGGCATCCTCATGGGCAAGAGAGAAGTAAAAGGTAACAGAAGGGACGTACATGGCACAGCGAGTACACGAGAGCATCGAGGTGGAAGCCCCGGTCGAGGATATCTACCGTTACTGGTCCAACTTCGAGAACTTCCCGACCTTCATGTCCAATATCGAAGAGGTCAGCATGACCGGCCAGGACACCAGCCACTGGCGGGTCAAGGGGCCTCTGGGCAAGAGTGTGGAGTTCGACGCCAAGACGACCGAGATGGACCCGAACCGCGGCATAGGCTGGAACACCGTCGATGGCGAGGTCATGACGAGCGGTGAGGTCCGTTTCGAAGAAATCACGCCGGGGCGCACGCGCGTCGAGGTGACGATGAACTACTCCGACCCCCCCGGCGGGGCGGTCGGCGAGACCGTCGCGAACATCCTCTCCAACCCGGAGCGGAACCTCACCGAGGATCTGGGCAACTTCGCCAGGATCGTCGAGAGCGGAGGTCTCGGCGGCTCCCAGAGCTACTAGCCGAGCACACGGAACCCCTTCTAGTAAGGTAGTATTCAGGTCGTCGGGAGAAAAGAAACCCGATGGCCTCTGTACCCTCTCGGGGAGGATAGTCTCTTGTCTATCGCCATAGCTTCTCTGCTCGTCCTCGTAATCGTCGCGGTCGTCGCCATCCCCATCCTGGTTCGGGTCATCGGCGAAGCCGGCCGCACCGACTCGGACGAAGAGGAGAACTCTGAACAGAACTCCAGCCGGCACTCGGGACCGGGACGCGGATAAAGCTTCCCGGCAGCACGCTCCTTTTGGTCGCTTTCAGCCATCAGCTTTTCCTCTAACGGCTTCGCTTACGCTCGCGAAGCCCTGCCGAGCGGGCCACTTCTTGCGGGTGGTGGTCACTAACCCAACGCCCTCGCTGACCAGCGAAGGCTTCGGACTGAGCGTGCTGAAAAGCCGCTGAAGGCGGCGTGCTGGCGAAGCCCTATTCCAGGAGATCTCGCAGTCCCGCGGCGTGCGGGCTGCTCTTTATCTTGGCTAGTGCCGTGAGCTGTATCTGGCGGATTCGCTCGCGGGTGACGTCGAAGCGTTCGCCGACCTCTTCGAGGGTCTTGGGCTGGCCTCCGGTGAGGCCGAAGCGGTACTCGAGGACCATCCGCTCGCGTTCGGGGAGGCTGCCGAGGGCCTCGCGCATCCTCGCTTTGAGGAGGGAGGATTTGGCGAGGTCGTGGGGGCTCTCCGATTCCTCGTCCGCGATAAAGTCGCCAAGTTCCGAGGAATGGTCTTCGCCGACGGGGGTCTCCAGGGAGATCGAACGCCGCGAGACGCGCCGGATGCGGACTATCTCCTCGGCTTCTACTTCCATAATGGTGGCGACCTCTTCGTCGGTGGGGTCGCGGTTCAGTTGGGCGCCAAGGCCCCGCTGGACCCTGTAGTACTTGTTGATCTTCTCGACCATGTGGACGGGGACCCGGATCGTGCGTCCCTTGTCTGCTATGGCGCGGGTGACGGCCTGGCGGATCCACCACGTCGCATACGTCGAGAACTTGAAGCCCTTGCGGTAGTCGAACTTCTCCACAGCCCGCATCAGGCCGATGTTGCCCTCCTGGATCAGATCCAGCAGCGAGACGCCCCTGCCGGCGTACTTTTTGGCTATGGAGACGACGAGCCTCAGGTTTGCCTTAGTGAGATGGGCCTTGGCCCGCCGATCGCCGCGCTCGATGCGCTTGGCGAGGTAGGTCTCCTGGGCTTTGGTGAGGAGGGGGGTTTTGCCTATTTCGTCCAGGTACATCTGGACGGCGTCACCCGTGTAGCGGGTCTTCAGGTCGCCTTCGAGGACCTCTTTGACGAGCTGGGTGTCCTCGTCCTCGGCCATCGTTTCGGCGAGGAAGCCGGCGTCTACGATCTCGACGCCGTGTTCGCGGAGCAGACTGTAGACCTGTTGGATCTCGTCGGTCGAGAGGTCGACCTCTTGCAGGAGGTCGAGAACCTCGTTCGACTCCAGCGTGCCGGTCTCCTGGCCAGCCTCGAAGAGCTCCTGTATCTCCTCTATGTCCCGCAGATCACGTTGGGGCTGCAAAATCTACTCCGGGACCTTCAGGGTGAAACCCTCCTGTAGCCTCCACGTAATATATCTTAAAAGGGACAATAATCAATTCGGCGACGAGCTCGCGAGTGGCGCCATGCAGTTGAAACCATAAGGAGGATAAACCGTGATGGGCTTGAGAAATATGTACAAAGTGTTCCGTGAGACCCGCAACGCCGCGAGGGAGCAGGCGACCCTCGCCGTCGTTGGGGACTCGCCGAGGGCCTCCGAGGTGGCCGCACTGCTAGGGGCGCAGAGGAACATGCGCGGGGCCGAGATCATCCTGACGATCTCGGAGACAGGGACTACTATCTCCGGGAAGGCCGTGGAGGACCCCGGTGAGATCTCGCTGCCTTCCAAGTACGGAAAAGACCTGCTCGACGAACTGACGGTGCGTATCGTGCGGGCGATGGACGAGGACTTTCTGGTCGCGCTCGCCAAAGGCTACCCCCCGTTCAGGCGGGCCGTGTGCGAGGAAATCGCTCGCAACAACGCCCGCCAGAACGCCCTCATCGGGCTCCTACCCATCCCTGGAGCGGACATGCCTGTGATGACGGCAAACCAGGCGCGGATGGTGCTCAACATCGCCGCCGCCTACGGCGAGGAGCTATCGATGGACCGGGCGAAGGAGCTCCTCGGGGTTCTCGCCGCCGGCTTCGGCCTGAGGGCCCTGAGCCGCCAGGCCGTGAAGCTCGTGCCGGTGGGAGGGTGGGCCGCCTCGGCGGTCATAGCCTACGCCGGCACCGTGGCAATGGGACGGTCCAGCATCCTCTACTTCGAGCGCGGTGGTCAGCGGGTCGGCGAGAAGGAGATGGCCGAGATCCGGAACCGTGCGCTGAAGGAAGGCAAGGGCTTCGTCTCGCGCTTGCGCCGAAAGAAGTAGGGTTCAGGTACTGGGCTTCCTGTACTGGTGCGGGAACTGATTCGCAGTTCCCGCATCCCTGCCATCCGTCATTGCCGCGGAACCTGTCTCCGCGAAAGCAGGGAGCGGGAATCCACGCCAGGGCACAAGACTCGCGCTTCCGGGAGCGATCTACCAGAAGCCTTCTATATAATCGATCTCATGTTCTCTTTCGTGCGGCGAATCTTTGTGGGGGTGCGTTCGGGGCTTACGGCGTTGCGGCGGGTGGGGGTGAGGGCCTTCCTCGCCTTGTCGGCGGTTCAGGCCGTGATCGTGGGCGTGCTCGTCGCGATGGCCGAGTTTCGCAAGCGACGCCAGGGTCCGCGGCAGGGGTTTCCGTGGGAGGAGCAGCCCGAGATAAAGCTGGAGTCCGGTCAGGACAGGCTCAAGATCTACGCCTACGGCGTCAACCTCTACAGGGCGATGCTAGAGGAGATCGAGGCCGCACAGCATGAGATCTTCGTTGGAACCTTTATCTGGAAGGGCGACGAGGTCGGACGCCGCTTCGTCGATGCCCTCTCTCGCAAGGCCGAGGAGGGCGTTGAGGTATACGTGGTCTTCGACGGGCTTGCCAACGTTTTCGTGCCGCCCTCGTTCAAACGGTTTCCGGAAAAGATACACCGCCTCCACTTCCGCCCGCTGTCTGGTCCTGCGAAGATCCTGAACCCAAGGAACGTTTTCAGGTTCCACCGCCACGTGATGAGCGTGGACGGCAAGGTCGCCTTTCTCGGCGGCTACAACATCGGATCGCTTTACGCTGCCGGATGGCGCGACACGCACGTCAGGGTGCGTGGGGACGCGGCCAGGGAGGTAGCCAACGCCTTTGTGGACTTCTGGAACACCCATCGCACGGGGGACCTACCCAGGATAGTCCCGAACAAGGAGCGCGATTGGAACCCCGCCGTCAGGGTGCGCCGGAACGATCCATACATGAGGATCTTCCCGATACGCGAGATGTACCTCGAGGCCATAGACCGCGCCAACCACCACGTCTACCTGACCCACGCCTACTTCGTCCCCGACAGGGCCCTCAAAGCGCACCTAATCGACGCGACCTGGCGGGGCGTGGACGTGCAGTTGCTCGTGCCCGATCAGTCCAACCACGTCACCGCCGACTGGCTGGCGCGGCGCCACTTCCACGACCTTTTGGAAGCCGGGATTAGGATCTTTCTGTACAAACACATCATGATTCACTCCAAGACTGCCACCATAGACGGCCTGTGGTCCACGATCGGCAGCGCGAACATCGACCGCTACAGCATGCTAGGCAACTACGAACTGAACCTCGAGGTCTACAGCAGCAGCCTCGCCGCCCAAATGGAGCGGATGTTCGAGCTAGACAAGACGAACGCCGAAGAACTCACGCTGGAAGAATGGGAACGCCGCCCACTTCCCGCCAAGCTCGTCGAGCGTACCCTCGCTTCTTTGAGCCCGTTGGTGTAGAGCGCTTCAGCGGGTCAGCACTTCAGCATTTCAGCTTGTTTTGGCTGAAGCCTGGTGCCATCTTGGAGCTAACGTTCGGTTTGTATAATGACGATACTCGTTTTTGGGGCTTTCCGAACTCAGGAGGACTTTGTTGGCGCGGTGGCGGCTACTCGAGCCGGAGGCTGAGGTGGTGTCAGGGCTTGCGCGGGAGGCGGGGGTCGACCCGCTTTGTGCCCGCGTGCTCGCGAACCGCGGCGTTGCGCCCGGTGGGGCGATGAACTTTCTGGCCCCCTCGCTCGCAGCGATAGGAATGCCAGACAGGGATGTCTGGGGCGTCGCGGCGCGGAGGGTTGCGAAGGCCGTAAGAGGTGGGGAGAGGATCGGTGTTTTCGGCGACTACGATACCGACGGCATCACGTCGGCCGCCGTCTTATTCCTGGCGCTCTCTGACTACACCGAGAACGTCACCGTCGGTCTGCCGACCCGCCAGACGGGCTACGGCCTCCTCGAACCTTACGTGCGCGATCTCTTCGCCGAGGGCGTAGACCTCTTGATTACTGCCGATTGCGGCATCTCCAACAGGGCGGAGGTGGCGCTTGCGAACGAACTCGGGATGGAGGTGATCGTGACCGACCATCACATCCCGCCGGAGGATCCGCCGGATACCGCGGTGGCCGTGCTCGACCCGAAGCTCTGGGACCCCGACGACCCGCTGGCGGGTGTCGGGGTAGCCTGGAAGTTCGCGTGGGCCGTCGCCCGAGAGCTAGGCGACGCCGATGGTAGGAAGCGGCTGGGACGGTTGCTCGACCTCGTCTCGGTCGGGACGGTCGTGGACATCGCGCCGCTCGTCGGGGACAACAGGGCGCTTGCGCGCATGGGGCTCAAACACATAAACAGGGGGCTCGCGGCGGGAGGGGCGCGTCCTGGCATCGAGGCGCTCGTCAAGGTGGCCGGGGTGAGGGGGGAGCTCGACGAAGGGGACCTCGGCTGGAAACTCGGACCCCGCATCAACTCCATCGGCAGGATCAAGAACCCCAGGCCCGCCCTCGACTTGCTCTTGACGAATGACCGGAGGGAGGCTTTACGGATAGCTTCCCAGTTGAACCAGCTCAACTCAGAGAGGCAGCGGCGGACCAGATACGCCGTCGAGCGGGCGATGGCTGAGGTGGACCCGAAGCAGGACTTCAAGGTCGTGGTTTCTGAAGAGACGGGGGGGCTTGCTGGCCTGATCGCCGGCCGTGTCGCCGGCGCCACGGGCCGGCCGGCCGCGATACTGACCCGCCGCGCCGACGACTCCTACGGCGGCTCGGCCCGCGCCGGGGAGACCGAAGTCGACCTCTACGGCGCCCTCTACTCGGTGCGTCACCTGATGGGAGAGTGGGGTGGCCACCGTAAGGCCGCGGGCCTCTCCGTAAGCCCCGGAAACCTCGACGCCTTCGTTGCCGGCGTCAACGAAGCCATCAGGGCACAGGCTAAAGAGAACCCGGAGATCTTCGTCCCGGCCGTAGAGGTAGACGCAGAGATAGAGTTGGAGAGCGTCTCCAACGGGCTGCTTCACTGGCACGAGATGCTCGCGCCTTTCGGCAGCGGCAACTACCGTCCCGTCTTTGTCACGGAGGGTTTGCGGATCGGGGGTTCGCGCAAGATCTGGGAGGGCATGAACCTTGTCGACCTCGACGGCGTCAAGGCAAAGATGGCTTGCGAGCCCGACGAGTTACCCACCGGGCCCTTCGACGCGGCGTACACGGTCGCCCGCAGCCGTTACTCTGGACGGGCAGAGTTGGAGATGGTTGACTGGAAGTCAGGCCGGTGAACGCCATCGGGGTGGACGTTGGGGGAACCAAGATCGCTGCCGGTGTCGTCACCCCGGAAGGCGAGATACTCGAAGAGGTCCGTTATCCCACGCCCCACTCGCCGGGAACCCTGATCGATAACATCTTCAAAGCCATCAAGGAGGTTGGAGATGGCCACGAGGTCGGTGGGACGTGCCTCGCCGTACCGGGTTTCGTCCTCGCCCACGAGAACAGGGTCGTCTTCTCCCCGAATTTGCACGCGGTCGAAGGAATACCCTTGAAGGGCGAGCTCGAGCCGAAGATCGGGCTGCCACTCACGATAGAGAACGACGCCAATGCTGCGGCCTGGGGCGAGTTCCGCTTCGGTGCAGGCAGCGAAGTCGACCACCTGGTCTTCGTCACGCTAGGCACGGGAATAGGGGGTGGCGTGATCACCCACGGCGCCCTGATGCGCGGCGCGCAAGGCTCCGGCGGCGAGCTGGGCCACGTGACGATTCAGGCCACGGGACCCCGATGCGCCTGCGGCAACCACGGCTGCCTGGAAGCCCTCGCTTCCGGAACGGCCATAGGACGCCGCGCCCGCGAGCTCGCGATCGAAACTCCCGACTCGGCGCTCGGGCGCCTGGCCACGAAGCGCCAGATCCTGGGCGAGGACGTCACCGAACTCGCCCGGGAAGGCGACGGTGTGGCGCTCTCGGTGCTCGAAGAGAGCGGGAGATGGCTGGGCGTCGGTCTCGCCGGGTTCGTAAATATCTTCAACCCCGAAGTGGTTGCCGTCGGTGGGGGCGCTATGGAGGCGGGAGAGCTCATACTGGAGGCGGCCCGCAAGGAGGTAGTCCTGCGTGCCAGGTCTCCATCACGGGATCTCGCCGAGGTCAAGGTCGCCACACTCGGCCCCAAGTCAGGCCTCCTCGGCGCCGCGGCTCTCGCCCGGGGCGCATCATCCTCCGGAGAGTACCTGCTGGGCGCCTGAGCGATGACCCTCGTCGTCGTCCCAACGCCGATAGGAAACCTCGAGGACATCACCCTGCGCGCCCTCAGAGCCTTGCGGGAGGCCGACGCGATCGCCTGCGAGGACACCAGACGAACGGGACGCTTGCTCGCGCACTACGAGATAAAACAAAACCTAATCGCCTACCACGAACACAACGAGGAGCGCCTGGCACCTGAGCTCGCCGAAAGGGCGAAGACCGAGCACATAGCGCTCGTCACCGACGCCGGCACGCCGCTCGTCTCCGACCCCGGCTACAGGCTCTTGCGCGCCTGCATCGAGGCCGGCGTCGGGGTAGAAGCCCTCCCCGGGCCCTCCGCCCTTACCACAGCACTCGTCACCTCGGGGCTTCCCGCCGACACGATCGTCTTCGCCGGCTTTCCGCCGCGCAAAGGGCGAGAGCGCACGCGGCTACTGGAACGCATGGCGACCGAGCCATCCACCTTCGTGCTCTTCGAATCCCCGCACCGGCTCGTGAAGACTCTGGGAAATCTTCCAGACCAAACTCCGGTCGCCGTTTGCAGGGAGCTCACGAAACTCCACGAGGAGGTTTTTCGGGGGACAGCCGGGAAAGCCGCGAGCCACTTCTCGAAAGGAGTGAAAGGTGAGGTCGTGCTTGTGGTCCGGGGCGGTACGACGAAGGTCGAGGAGAGCGTGGACGACGTGGTCCGGCGGGCACGGTCCTACATGGCAGAAGGAGAGAGCCCCTCGCGGGCGGCGGCGAGGGCGGCCAGGGAGTCGGGACTGCGGCGTGGTGAGATCTACGAGCGGTTGGTGAGGCTCGACGGCAAGGGACCAGGAACAAAATGACGTTTCCGTACACGATCTGCTTCTGCCGATGCAAAGATTCCATTCTGATGTTCTACAGACGTCGGCCGCTTAATTCCGAGAGGTGGAACGGGTTGGGAGGCAAGATCGCGTCGGGCGAGACGCCGCTCGAGTGCGTGCGTCGCGAGATGCTGGAAGAAGCGGGGATCGACCTGCGTCGGTTTGGGACGCTCCGCTTCGCGGGCGTCGTGACCTGGAAAAAAGGCGTTGACCCTACACGACCAAGCACGGGCATGTGCGCTTTCGTCGCGGAATTACCCGACGACTGGTTTGTCTGGGAAGGCACGGAAGAAGCGGAAGAAGGTCTGCTGGCCTGGAAACCGCTGGGTTGGGTCTGCAACCCGCATAACGAGGCCGTCGTCAGCAACGTTTCGCGCTTTCTGCCCGGTCTGCCGAACAGCCGCGAGCCGATGGAGTATCACTGCGAATATGAAGGCGACGAGCTCGTGGATCTGGTCGTGCTTACATTGTAGGGTCTGTATTTCTGGTGCCCTGTATAATGCCCTTCGCTGACGGCTCCGGGGAAGAGGGGATGGGCGATATGCTTGTGGACTCGCACACGCACCTTTTGCGGCTGGAGGTCTCGCCGGAGGATGCGGTGAAAAGCGCCGCCGAGGCCGGGGTCGGGGCCGTGGTGAACGTCGGGACCGACGTCGAGGGCTCCCAGAGGGGGGCCGAGCTCGCGGCTGTGCTGCCCAACGTCTACTCGACGGCCGGCATTCATCCCCACAATGCTGGCACGTACACGGCCGCCGACCTCGAGGCGCTCGCAGAGCTCTCGGAGTCGCCGGGGATCGTTGCCCTCGGCGAGGTCGGGCTCGACTACTACCGCTCGGAGTGGTCGGGGGAGGTGCAGCGGGCGCTGTTCGAGGATGTGATCTCCCTGGCCAACGATACGAGGTTGCCGTTGGTGATCCACTCCCGCAACGCCTTCGCCGACACGATGGCGTGCCTCGGGAGCGCCCGCGTCCCAATCGTCCTCCACTGCTTCGAAGGCGGCGACCGCGAGGTCCGAGAGGCGAGGGAACGCGGCTACTTTGTCGGCCTTGCGGGAAACGTCACCTACAAAAGCAGCGAGACGGCCAGGGTGCTCCGCCTGCTCGACGAGGAGCGCATCCTGGTTGAAACCGACGCCCCTTACCTGAGCCCCCAACCCCTGCGCGGCACCAAGAACATGCCCGAAAACGTCGTCCACACGGCCAGCTTCGTCGCGGAGCGACTGGGCGTAGAAGACGAGGAACTCGCTACCCTGACCACCCGCAACGCCCGCAACCTCTTCGGCCTGCCTCTCGAGGTATAGGTTTCGTTGTCCGAGCAGAGCCTGCCGAAAAAGCGCTTCGGACAGCACTTTCTCACGGACCCGAACACCGCCAGGTTAGTTGCTTCGGGCGTAACGAAAGTTGATATCGTACTCGAGATCGGGCCAGGACGCGGGTTCCTGACGAACTTTCTCGCTGACCGGGCTGGCCTGGTTCACGCCGTCGAGCTAGACCCCGATGTGCTCCATAGCCTGCGTCGTACCCTCGGAAACCGGAGCAACGTCATCGTCCATGAGGGAGATGCCCTCCGCTTCGACTACTCTGCTCTCGACCCCGCACCGAACAGGCTCGTCGCCAACCTCCCTTACAACATCGCCTCGCCGCTCGTGCTCGCCCTGCTCGAGAAGGTCGAGAGTTTGCGGACGTTGCGGTTCATGGTTCAACTAGAGGTGGCGCGCAGGATGACGGCCGAGCGCGGGACTAAAGACTACTCGGCCTACGCCGTGCTCGCGCAGTTGCTGGCGGGCGTGAGAATCATGCGCAGAGTACCTCCGACGGTGTTCGACCCGCCTCCCAGGGTACACTCGGCGGTCGTGGAGATGAATCGGAAGAACAAGCCGGACGGCTACGAGGGGATCAAACACCTCGTACTCGGCGCTTTCAAGAGCCGCCGCAAACGGCTCGTCAACAACCTGCCCGAGCCGGCCCGCAGGGAGGCTCCCTGGGTACTTTACTCCCTGGGGTACGGGCCGAACGTCAGGGCAGAAGAACTTGCGCCGGTGGACTTCGTGGCGTTGTACCGGGCGCTTTCGTGGGCGTTTTGAGGCGGGAGATCCAACTCAGGGCTTTCGCCAAAGTCAACTACGCCCTCGACGTTCTCGGGCTACGCGCGGACGGTTACCACGAGATCCGTACCGTCATGCAGAGCATCTCGCTCTCGGACGAAGTCGGGATCGAACGCATAGCCAGGGGTTTCGAGCTCTCGATCGAGCCGGAGGAGGCAGACATCGGGCCAGCCGAGCGGAACACAGCCTCCATAGCCTGGAAACTACTCGAGAGGCTGACGGGCGAGGCGCTTCCGGCGAAGGTGAAGTTGCGTAAGGATATTCCGGCCGGGGCCGGGCTCGGCGGCGGCTCCGCCGATGCGGCGGCTGTCCTCGTCGGGTTGAACGAACTGTTCGGTCTCGATTTGCGGGTGGATGATCTGCGCGAGGTCGGGACTAAAATCGGGGCCGACGTGCCATTCTGCATCTCCGGAGGAACGGCCCTCGGCGAAGGCGTCGGTGATGTACTGACGCCGCTCCCCACACCACCGGCGCACCGTCTCGTCCTCGCCAAGCCGGCGCGGAGCGCGGACACCGGCGAGGTCTACCGCGCCCACGATGCGGCGAAGATGCAGAGCGCCCGTTCCGTCGATCCCGTCATCTCGGCGTTGCGATTGAAGAGCCTTCCGGCCCTCGCCGCGGCAGTCGGCAACGACCTGGCATCGGTAACTAGAGCTCTCGTGCCTGACGTGGCGGCGCTGGAACAGGTGCTTGTAGCATCCGGCGCTTTAGGGGCTTCGATGAGCGGAAGCGGCACGGCGGTCTACGGCATCTTCGATGACGAAGCGGCCGCTGAGAGCGCGAAAGCTACGGTCGATGCGCCTAGCGTCGGCGTCAACGCGCCGGTGCCCTACGGGGTGGAGATCGCCTGAGCCGAATGCCTCCGGATTGGTATCCTGTTTCCCGTCTCCGTCAAGCGGAGCCCTCGCCGTCTACAATCCCATCGTTTCCGAGACCTCCCACCAGATTTTGTCGCCCTCTAGGAGAAGCCGCTCGTTACCCCCGAGGACCCAGTCCTTGCCCCCTCCGCCGAGCAGATCGTCCCTGCCGCCTAGGCCGAAGAGGCCGTCGTCGACGCCTTTGCCCAAGAGCTTGCCTGCTCCGTTGGTCCCCCTCAGAATGTCGGGCCCGGACGTCCCGGCGACCCCGCCTTGCGTGACCATGCCCCGCTCCCTTCCTCGTTCCACCGGAAGGGTAGCTCAGGTACGACCACGACCTAAGTGATGCTGTGGGATGCCTTCCACGGACCCGGGCGAATACACCTACCGTGCAACTAGCAGGCATCTCGCAATAGTATAAATAGCAACAAAATCGATCATTAGGGGTTGCATTGCCTGCCCGCGCGTACTACCGTTATGTACGAATCTTCGCTGTGGGGCGTGA
>Ga0126313_10001660_pt1 | contig 11911 bp, 15 predicted proteins | sample Plot105A_FD_89954 | JGI IMG/M metagenome (GOLD analysis project Ga0126313, IMG submission 89954) | Serpentine soil microbial communities from UC McLaughlin Reserve, CA, USA - Plot105A | ecosystem: Environmental > Terrestrial > Soil > Grasslands | place: USA: UC McLaughlin Reserve, Lake County...
ACGGCGATGAATCTCTTCGTGGTTCGCAGTCCATGATCCAGACCGGATCCCCGCACAGGAGAGCGTGATGCCCGCGACCTACACCTTCGACGTCGTTTCGACCCTCGACGGCTTCGCCTCCTTCGAGAGCGGCGACTGGGGTCCCTTCTGGGGCAAGGGAGGCCCCGAGCTGCTCGACCATCGCCTCGCCGCCTACAGCGAGGAGCAGCGCTTGGTCCTCGGGGCGAACACCTACCGGCAGTTCGTGGAGCTGCTGGGCCCGAGCACCGAGGCGGACAAGCTGGACCCGTTGAACGCCCGGATGAGGTCACTGCCGCTCACGGTGGTGTCGAGCACGTTGGAGGGACCGCTCGATTGGGCGGGCTCCACCGTCGTGAGCGGTGACGCCGTCGACATCGTCGCCCGCCTCAAGGAGGAGTCCGAGCTGCCGTTGCGCTCGCACGGCAGCTTGTCGTTGAACCGGGCGCTGATGGCCGCCGGTCTGGTCGACCGCGTCCAGCTGACGATCTTCCCGGTCATCACCGGCCAGACGGGCGTGGAGCCGATCTTCGAGGATGCGGCCGACCTCGACCTCGAGCTGCTCGAGAGCCGGACGCTCGACGGTCACACCCAGGAGCTCGTCTACCGGCCCAGTCTGCATGGCTGAGCACCGCCCCTGCGTCGGCCACCCGCGGAGGGGCGCGGTCGTACTCGGAGCGGCGCTCGGTTGGGTGTTGGTTGTCGCCTTGTCGGGCTGCGGCCGATCCTCGGGGACCGCGCCACCGAGCAGCTCGAGCTACACGTTGATGCAGATGAACCTGTGCCTGTCCGGGCTCGCCGGCTGCTACGGCAAGGCGGCGTATCCGGCCGTGGTCGAGGAGGCGATGGCCCGGATCCACGAGGCGGAGCCCGACGCGGTCACCTTCAACGAGGCCTGCCGCAGGGACGTCGCCCGGATCGCCCGGCGGGCCGGCTACCACATGCGCTTCTCGCGCGTGATCTATGGCGGCAAGCGCCTGCGCTGCGTCCGACCGGATGGCCGCGGGCTGTTCGGCGACGCGGTGCTGACCGCGGCTGCGATCCAGAGCACCGACGGCGGTCACTTCGAGGCGCAAGCGGGCCTCGAGCGGCGTGGGTGGCTGTGCGTGACCACCCGCGCCGGGATCGACGTCTGCACCGCCCATCTGAACACGCAGTCGTCGGTCGAGGTCGCCGGGAACGACGCCCAGTGCGTCGAGCTCGCAGCGCTCTTGAGACGCCGCGCGTCCGCGCGTACCGTCGTCTTCGGCGGCGACGTCAACCGGCGCAGCTCCTGCGCCCCCGACGGGCTGTGGACGCGCACCGACACGGCGGCCGGGCAGGCCTCCGGGCTCCAGCACGCCTATGGGAGTAGCGCGCTCCGCTCGCCCTCGGAGCGAGTCGTGACGGCCGCGCACAGCGACCACGACGTCCTGCTGATTCGCGCGCGCCTCACGACCGCTGACCAGGCGGGGGTCGTGCCGTAGCGTGTCGGGTGGTGGCGACGTTCGCGTTGATCCATGGCGGGGGAGGGAGCGCGTGGGACTGGCACCTGGTCGCTCCCGAGCTGCGCGATCGCGGGCACGATCCGGTGGCCGTCGACCTTCCGTGTGAGGAGGAGGCGGCCGGATGGTCGGAGTACGCCGGCGCCGTGGTCGACGCGGTGGACGGGCGCGAGGACGTCATCGTCGTCGGGCACTCGCTCGGCGCCTTCACGGCGCCACTCGTGTGCGAGCGCGTCTCCGCCGAGCTGCTGGTCCTGCTGTGCGGGATGATCCCCGCCCCGGGCGAGCTCTTCGACGACTGGTGGAAGAACGCCGGCTATGAGTCCAGCGGGCTCGACGACGTCTTCTACCACGACGTCCCGCCGCAGCTCGCCGCGGAGGCGCAGCGACGGGAACGGGGCGAGCGCTCGCAGGCGCTGCGGAAGCCGTGGCCGCTCGAGGCATGGCCGGCGACGCCGACGCGGTACCTGCTGTGTCGCGACGACCGCATGTTCACGGCCGCGTGGGCGCGGGAGCACGCGCGCGAGCGTCTCGGCATCGAGGCCGACGAGATGGACGGCGGGCACTACATCTCGCTGAGCCGTCCGCGCGAGCTGGCCGAGCGCCTCCACGCGTACGCGACCGCGCGCTCCTAGGAGCACCTACGGACCACGGATGTGGTCGAGGACCGGGGATCGCGGGGCGTGCGGGAGCACGATGACCCCGAGGACGCCACCGACCCATCCCTATTCCCCGCCGGGCGGCCGATCTCGGCCGCGCCGGGGGTGAGGGGATCGCGGGTCGCTGGGTACCCTGATTTCCGTGAGCCAGACGATCGAGAAGCCACGCACGTCCGGGCCCGGCTCGGATCTGGGTGGCAACTGGCGCGTCATCGTGCGCAACGACGACCACAACACCTTCGACGGCGTGGCCAGGGTGCTGAGCAGCTTCATCCCGGGCATCTCGCTCTCCAAGGGCTATGCGATCGCCGACACGATCCACAACACCGGCCAGGCGATCGTCTGGTCGGGTCAGAAGGAGATCGCGGAGCTCTACTGGGAGCAGCTGCGCGACGCGGGCCTGACGATGGCCCCGCTCGAGCAGGGCTGAGTGGACTACCGGGCCGCGACCCCGGAGGACGAGCCGTTCCTGCGCGAGATGCTGTGGCTCGCGTACAACTGGCGCGAGCAGTCCGTCGCCGCGGACCACTGGCCCGATCCGGACGGCCCGCGCCGCTATGTCGACGGTTTCGGCCGCCCGGGCGACGGCGGCGTGATCGCCGAGACGGACGGGCAGCCGGCTGGCGCCGCGTGGTATCGGCTGCTCCCGGCCGACGACGCGGGGTACGGCTACGTGGACGATGACGTGCCGGAGCTCACGATCGGCGTCGCGGCGGCGTACCGCGGGCAGGGCGTCGCGGCGGAGTTGCTCGAGCGCCTGAAGGCGATGGCCGCGGCCGCGGGGTTCCGCGCGCTGAGCCTCAGCGTCGAGCCCGACAACCACGCCAAGAAGCTCTACGAGCGCGCGGGCTTCGAGCCGCCCGGCGGCAGCGGCGGCTCGGTCACATTGCTGGCCGACCTGCTCGTGGGCCCCGCCCGCGGAGGCGCGTCCTGATGCGCTGACTAGACTGGTATTGGTTGAGCGAGCAACCGGAAGGACCTGTCGTGAACGTCGAGATCTGGTCGGACATCGCGTGCCCGTGGTGCGCCGTCGGCAAGCGGCGCTTCGAGAAGGCGCTCGAGCAGTTCGAGCACGCCGAGGACGTCACGGTCACGTTCCGCTCGTTCGAGCTGGATCCCGACGCGCCGGCCGCGCGTGAGGGCTCGACGGCCGAGAACCTCGCCAAGAAGTACGGCACCACCCTCGAGCAGGCGCTGGCGATGAACCAGCGCATGACCGAGACCGCCGCCGAGGACGGGCTGACCTTCCGCTTCGACATCGCCAAGGGCGGCAGCACCTTCGACGCGCACCGGCTGCTGCACCTTGCGGCCGAGCACGGCCGCCAGCACGAGCTCAAGGAGCGCCTGATGCGCGGCTATCTCGGCGAGGGAGAGATGATGAGCGACCACGCGGCGCTCACGCGCCTGGCGCTCGAGGCCGGCCTGCCGGAGGACGAGGTCCGCGACACGCTCGCCACCGACCGCTTCGCGGACGCTGTGCGCGAGGACGAGGCGACCGCCCGCGGGCTCGGGATCAGCGCCGTGCCGTTCTTCGTGATCGACCGCCGCTTCGGCCTCGCGGGCGCGCAGCCGCCCGAGGTGCTCGGCGAGGGCCTGCGCCGCGCCTGGGAGGCGCAGGCGCCGCTGGCGGTCGTCGCCGAGGGCGACGTCTGCGGCCCCGACGGCTGCTGAGGCTCCTTCAGCCCAGGTAGCGCTCGACCGTGTCGGCGTCGCGCATCTGCGCGTCGTCGGGGTCACGGCCGGCGGAGCGCAGCGCGCGCCGCTGGCGCAGCAGGTCCCAGAGCTGGTCGAGCTCGACCTTGATCGCCGCGAGCCGGCCGGCGTCCTCGCCGACGACGTCGGTGTGGCCCTGCTCGGCCTGGGACTCCTCGTCCTTGCGCAGGCGCTTCTCCTCCTGCTCGAGCGCGTCGATGCGGGCTTCGATCTGTGCGTCGTCCATGGAGCGGACGATACGCCGTTGCCGTGACCGGCTGGGGGTGACACGATCCCCCCATGCCGGATGCCGCCCGCGTCCTCGTCGTGGCCAACCGCACCGCCGCGACGCCCGCACTGCTGGCGGCCGTGCGCGAGCGCGCCGCGAAGGGGTCGTGCGAGTTCACTCTGCTCGTGCCGCAGCTGATCGCCGAGGAGACGTTCGGCGACGAGGAGGCGCGCAAGACGGTCGAGCTCGCCCTCCCGCTGCTCGAGGAGGCCGCCGGCGGCGAGGTGCCGGCGATCATCGGCACCTCCGACGCGATGCTGGCCGTCGAGCGCGTGCTCGTGCACGAGCACTTCGACGAGGTGATCGTCTCGACGCTCCCCGAGCGTGTCTCGCACTGGCTCAAGCGCGACCTGCCGACCAGGATCGAGCGGCTCGGGATGCCGGTCACCGTGGTGCGGGCCAAGTCCGGGCGCGAGCCGCTGCATCCGCCGATCCGCTACGCGGGGCCCTGAGCGGCCCGAGCGCGCCCGAGGCCCGGCCCCGAGCTAGTCGACGGCGCGGGGATCGGGCGGCCCCGACGGCTCGGGCAGCACAGGGACCGGCCCGCGATGGATCGCCATGTCCGACGGCCGCGACAGGAGGTCGAACAGTCCGCGCTGATAGTTGCGGAATGCCGGCGAGCGCTGGTGGGCATCGAACGCATCCTCGTCGGCCCACTCCTGGACGTGGACGTACTCGTCGGGATCGTCGAGCGTCACTGCGAAGCGGTACATCCGGCACCCGGGCTCGGCGGCGGTCCGCTCCTCGGTGTCACGCATCAGCGCCCGCAGATCCTCGCGGCGGCCGGCGACGCCGTGAATCCGCGTGATCGCGAGCACCCGCTCGGCCATCGTCGCCGAGCCTACACTCGCGCGCCGGCGGCGTCGGTCCGGTGCATGCGCACCGACGCATCCAGCTTCGCGGTCGCGGTGCCGCGGTAGACGCCCTTGATCGGCGGCACGTCGCGGTAGTGGCGGCCGTGGCCGATCTTGACGTAGTGCTCGCCGGCCAGGCAGCGGTTCGTGGGGTCGATGCCGACCCACAGCGGCTCGCCGCCGTCCTCGCCGGGCGGCACCAGCGCCTCCAGCCAGGCGTGCGTCTCGACCTCGGCCGAATCGCCTTCCCCGCTGCCCTCGGGCGGCGCGAACAGGTAGCCGGAGACGTAGCGCGCCGCGATCCCGTTGCGGCGCAGCAGCACGAGCGCGAGGTGCGCGAAGTCCTGGCAGACGCCCGCGCCCGCCTCGAGCAGGTCCTCGACCTTGGAGCCCACGTAGGTCACCCCCGCGCGGTACTCGAAGCGGTCGGGGATCACCTGGACCACGCGCTCGAGCGTGCCGAGCGGCGTGTCCGCGCGGACCAGCCCGACCAGCTCGTCGACGCGCAGGTCGTCCGGCTCGCCCTCGTAGGGGAGCAGGAACTCGATCGCGCGGCCGCGGTAGCCGTCGCCCTCCGCCGCCACCCAGCTGCCCTCCGGCGGGTTCGGCGGCGCGCTGGTCGCCACCCGCGCGCGGACGTCGATCGAGAGGTGGTCGTGCGGCTTGGCGATCCCGAACTCGATCACCGAGGTGCCGTAGTAGTCGAGGTGCTGGTGCAGCCGCGCCTGCGGGTCCACGCGCACGCCGAAGTCGTCGACGCGCTGGATCGCGGTCGTGGCCGGCGTCACGCGCAGCGCGTTCAGGTTGTCGGTGACGGGGCCGTCGTAGCGGTACTCGGTCAGGTAGCGGATCGCGAAGTGCATCAGGCGGTCGCCAGTCTGGCGACGGGCGCGGACGCGCCACCGAAGTAGCGCATCGCGATGTCGCCGTCGACGAGCTCGAGCTCGCGCTGCACGGGACCGAGGGTCTGCGCCAGCGGCCCGGCGCCCTCGACCGAGCGCGAGCGGAAGTCGAGGTCGGCCATCAGGCGGCTGAGCCGCAGGACCGGGGCGGAGGAGCGGTAGCTGGAGTCGGCCGCGGTGAGCGCGGCGTGCAGGGCGTCGACGGAGTGCGCGACCGAGTCGGGGTAGGCGCGCTCGTAGAGCAGGAACGAGCCGACCAGGCTCGCCTTGGGCGGCGCCGGGATCGCGCGCCGGAACGCCTGGAAGCCGCCCATCGCCTGCAGCAGCGCGACCGCCTGGCCGTCGCGCGGGTCGGCCTCGGAGGGCTCGGCCTCCTCCTCGGTCGGCAGCGCCACGCGCAGCATCCGCAGCACCATGTCGCCGGCCTCGATCGCGGCGCCCGCCTCGAGGAACGCGCGCGCCTCGTCGCGCAGCATCGTGCGGGCCGTGACGCCCCAGAACAGCGCGCAGCGCTCGCGCACGTACGCGTAGAGCGAGTACGGCCCGGAGCGCAGCGCCGCCGACATGTCGCGCCGCAGCAGGCCGAGGTGGAAGGTGTTGATCGCCTCCCACATCTCGGCCGAGAAGACGTCGCGCACGCGCCGCGCCCCCTCGCGCGCGCCGGTCACGCAGACCAGCACCGACGCGGGGTCGCTCGGGTCCAGCGTGAGCAGCGAGATCACCTCGTCGCGGGCCGGCATGGACGCCTCGCCGCTCCCGCGGTCGGCGCCCATGATCGCCAGCAGCGCCTCCCAGGACAGCCGCGTGGAGCCGGCGTCGGCGGCGCGCCCCTGCAGGTCGGCGTGGAAGACGCCGTCGAGCAGCCGCGCCGTGTGCTCGGCGCGCGAGAGGCTGCGGCCGACCCAGTAGAGCTCGTGCGCGATCCTCGCCAGCAATCTGCCTACCGCTGCTGCTGTTGTTGCTGCTGCTGGCCGGTCCAGTCGCCCGTGCGCAGGTCGGGCATGCGCGGGCGCGCCCACGAATCAGCCGCCACCCGCCCGCGCTCGGTGAACCCGTCGCCGTCGTCCTCGAGCACCCAGGTGTCCTTGGAGCCGCCGCCCTGGGAGGAGTTGACGATCATCGAGCCCTCGCGCAGCGCGACCCGCGTGAGACCGCCGGGGACGATGTGGATGTCCTCCCCGAAGACCGCGAACGGGCGCAGGTCGACGTGGCGCGGGGCGAGCGAGCCGTCGGGCGAGGCGGTCGGACAGGTCGAGAGCTGCACGAGCTCCTGGGCGATCCAGCGCTCGGGCTCGCGGCGCACGATGTCGGCCTGGCGGGCGAGCTCCTCCTCGCCGGCCGCCGGGCCGATGAACACGCCCTTGCCGCCGGACTCGCTCGTGGGCTTGACGACCATCTCGTGCAGCCGGTCCAGCACGTGGCGGCGCTGCTCGCCGTCGGCCATCAGGTACGTCGTCACGTTGGCGAGGATCGGCTCCTCGGAGAGGTAATAGCGGATCATCTCCGGCACGTAGTGGTAGATCGCCTTGTCGTCGGCGACGCCGGTGCCGACGGCGTTGACGATCGCGACCGTGCCCGCGCGATAGGCGCGCATCAGCCCGGGGACCCCGAGCAGCGAGTCGGGCCGGAACTCGAGCGGGTCCATGAAGTCGTCGTCGATCCGGCGGTAGATCGCGTGGACGCGCTGCAGGCCGTTGGTGGTGCGGATGTAGCAGGCGGCGTCGCGCACCACGAGGTCGGACGCCTCGACGAGCTCGACACCCATCTGGCGCGCCAGGAACGTGTGCTCGAAGTAGGCCGAGTTGAACGGGCCCGGCGTCCAGACGACGACCGTGGCCTCCTCCTCGCCCTCGGTCGGGGCGACCTGGCGCAGCGCGTTGGCCAGCAACGCCGGGTAGTGGTCGACCGGCCGCACCCGGTAGTCGTCGAACAGCCGCGGCAGCAGCCGCAGCATCGCGACCCGGTTCTCGAGCACGTAGGAGATCCCGCTCGGCGTGCGGACGTTGTCCTCGAGCACCTTCCACGTGCCGTCGGCGTCGCGCACGAGGTCGCAGCCGGAGACGTGGCAGTAGACGCCGCCGGGCGGCCGGATCCCGTGCGCCTCGCGCGCGAACGCGGGTCGCGAGACGATCAGCTCCCACGGCACGACGCCGTCGTGGACGATCTCGCGGCCGTGGTAGACGTCGTCGACGAAGCGGTCGAGCGCGCGGATCCGCTGGGCCAGCCCGCGCTTGATCTGCGTCCACTCGGCCGCGGGGATCACGCGCGGGACGAGGTCGAGCGGGAACGGGCGGTCGCGCACCGGTCCGTTGGAGTCGTCGCCGCCCACCCCGCCCGCGTCGAACGTGATCCCCTGCTGCATGAAGATCGCGTCGCGGCGGCGGCCGGCGTCGGCCAGCTGCTCGCGGCCGAGCTGGGTCAGTGCGCCGGCGAGCGCCTCGGTGTGGGGACGCGGGCCGCCCGACGGGGTGAAGACCTCGTCGTAGAAGGCCACCCGCGCCCCCTTCCCGTCAGGCGGTTCCGCCGTTGGCGGCGTGCTCGAGGCTGCCCTGGAAGACGAGGGTGTTCCAGGAGTAGATGATCGGCACCTGGTACCAGCTCGAGAAGTCCCGGCGCCAGTCGTTGAAGTCGTCGCCGTACCAGTAGCGCTCGAAGTCGGTCTTGTCCTCGAAGGTGGCCATCTGCAGGAACTTGTAGCGGTCGTCCTGCGAGCGGTAGACGCGGTAGTCGGTGGCGCCGTAGCGGATCGCGAGCGGGGCGATCAGCTCGAGCGCGGCCTCGAACCGGTCTCCCCGGAAGACCGTCGCATACCACGGGATGTGGACCACACCTGCCATCTACGCACCCACCTCCGCCCGGATCGCGCCCGGGCCGTCAGCCGTCTTGCCCTCACCCTCGGCCTCCGCGCCCACGAGGATCGCGATCTTGCCGAGGTGCTTGTTGTCCCGCATCAGCTGGTGCGCTTCCGCGACACCGTCGAACGGAAGGGTACGCCACAGGACGGGCCGGATCTTGCCCGCCTCGATCAGCTCGTTGGCCTTCATGCACTCGTAGGCGTTGGCGAAGTGCGAGCCGATGATGCGCTTCTGGCGCATCCAGAGGTGGCGGACGTCGAAGTCCAGGTCGTAGCCGGACGTGCCGGCGCAGATCACGACCTGGCCGAACGGCTTCACGCAGAAGACCGAGGTGGGGAAGGTCGCCTTGCCGACGTGCTCGAAGACGATGTCGGGCCGGTCGCCGAGCTTCTCGGCCAGCGAGCGCGAGAAGCGCTTCATCTCCTTCACGCGCGCCTTCTCCTCGTCGGGCGACTCGCCGCCCTTGCGCATCATCCCCGCGAACTCGTTGCGGTCGATGAAGGCCTTGCCGCCGAGCTGCTCGACGAGCTCGCCCTTCTCGGCGCTGGAGACGACGCCGACGGCGTCCGCGCCCGCGAGCCTGCAGAGCTGCAGCGCGAACACCCCGAGACCGCCCGCGGCGCCCCAGATCAGCACGCGATGGCCGGCCTGCAGGTCGCACTGCGTCACCAGCATCCGGTAGGCGGTGAAGTAGGTCAGCCCGTAGGAGGCCGCCTCCTCCCAGGTCAGCGACTTGGGCTTGGGCAGCAGCTGCTGCGCCTGGACCTTGCAGAACTGCGCGAACGAGCCCCAGGTCGTCTCGTAGCCCCAGATCCTCTGCGACGGGGCGGCGAGCGGGTCCAGTCCGTGCACCTCCGGGTCCTCGTAGGAAGCCTGGTTGCAGTGCACGATCACCTCGTCGCCGGGCTTCCAGCGGGTGACGCCCTCGCCGACCTTCCAGACGATGCCGGAGGCGTCCGAGCCGCCGATGTGATGGTCGAACTCCGGGTGGGAGTTGAACACGGACACGGGCTGGCCGAGCGCCGCCCAGACGTTGTTGAAGTTCACGCCAGCGGCCATCACCCGTACCGTCACCTCGAAGGCGCCCGGCTCGGGCGTCTCGATCTCCTCGAGCTGGAAGGCGTCCAACGGCTCGCCCTCGCGCTCCTGGCGGATCACCCACGCCGCCATGGTGGGCGGCAGATCGCCCGGCTCGGCGTCGATCTTGGAGACCTGGCTGGTGTCAACGGCCATCGCGGCTCGCACGCATCCTCTCGGTTGACTGGTGAGTCAATGGGGGTTGCAGGATGCTACCTGCGGCGTTCAGAACCAGTCGCGGCGCTTGATCCAGAACAGCGCGCCGAGCACGATCGTCGGCACGACGATGCCGCCGATCCCGAAGATGAGGAAGTCCGGCCCGCTCTCGACGTGCTTGACGAGCCACTCGAAGTTCTGGCCGAAGAAGCCCGTCACGAGCGTCCAGGTGACGAAGATCGTGCCGACGACAGTCAGGCGCGTCGCGGTCTGGCTGAGCCGATCGGAGTTCGCGTTGAAGTAGGTCTGCGCCAGCGACAGCAGGTCCTCGTACTGGCGGTGCAGCTCGCCGGTGACCTGCGCCAGGTGGTCGCCCACGTCCCTGAGGTACTCCTTCGCGCCGCGGCTGAGGCCGGCCAGGTTGCGGATCGCCTCCGCGGCGGGCTGGAAGCGGTCGCGCTGCTCGGTCACGAGACGGTGGTGCTCGCGCACCTCCTGGCGCATCCGGTAGATGCGCGAGAGCTGCTCGCGGCGGGCGCGCAGGAAGACCTCGGCCTCGAGCCCGTCGACGTGGTCCTCGATCGCGGCAATGACCGGGTACCAGGCATCGGTCAGCGTGTCGAAGATGCGGTAGACGAGGTAGTCCTCGGTCTCGGTGTCATGCGGGACGATCGCGCTGTGGAGGTCGTCGAGCAGGTCGCACTCGTCCTGGCGCACCGTGAGGACGTAGTCGCCGGACACGTAGATGTGGACCTCGAGCGGCGTGGCGACGGGCTCGCCGGAGCCCGTGCGCCGGGCGGTGAAGAAGACGACCAGGACGTGTGACTGGTAGACGTCGACCTTCGGCCGCTGGCCGAACTCGCGCGTGTCCTCCATGGCCATCGCGTGGAGCCCGAGCATGTCGCCGACGCGTGCGAAGTCACCGGGGTCGGGCGCGTGCAGGTCGAGCCAGAAGAACTCGTGGCGCTCGAGCAGCGAGCGGATGCGGGCGTCGTCGACCTCCGTCAGTACGTCCATGTCGGCACGGGAACCTACCGGCGAATGGTGTGCTCAGCCGAACCGAAATCCCGGCGCCGCTCCCCTAGGTTCGACGGCAATGAACGATGATGCGATCATCGTCGAGGGGCTCCAGAAGTCCTACGGGTCGGTCCGCGCGCTCTGTGGCGTGGACTTCTCGGCCCGTACGGGGAGCGTCCTCGGCCTGCTCGGCCCGAACGGGGCCGGCAAGACCACAGCAGTGCGGATCCTCACCACCCTGCTACAGCCCGACGGGGGCAGCGCGCGCGTCGCCGGCCTCGACGTCGTACGCGACGCGGCCGCGCTGCGGGCCAAGATCGGCCTCGCCGGCCAGTACGCGGCGGTCGACGAGAACCTGACCGGCTTCGAGAACCTCGAGATGGTGGGCCAGCTCTACCACATGCCCCGCCGGGAGGCGCGGGCGCGCGCGGACGAGCTGCTCGAGCGCTTCGAGCTCACGGAGGCCGCCAAACGGCCGGCCAAGACCTACTCCGGCGGCATGCGCCGGCGGCTGGACCTCGCCGCCGCGCTCGTCTACCGCCCGCCCGTGCTGTTCCTCGACGAGCCGACCACCGGCCTGGACCCGCGCTCGCGGCTGAGCATGTGGGAGACCATCGAGGCCCGCACGGCGGCCGGCACGACCGTGCTGCTGACCACGCAGTACCTGGAGGAGGCCGACCGCCTCGCCGACCGGATCGTGGTCATCGACCACGGCAACGTGATCGCCGAGGGCACGGCCGACGAGCTCAAGGACCGCGTCGGCGGCGAGAAGCTCGAGGTGCGCCTCGAGGACCCGGCCGACACCCACCGGGCGCTCTCCGCGCTGGCCGAGATGGCCGACGAGCCGCTGGAAGCCGACCACGGCCTGGTGCGCGTCAAGGTGCGCCGGCGCACGGGTGCGATCGCCG
>Ga0126313_10001661_pt1 | contig 11910 bp, 10 predicted proteins | sample Plot105A_FD_89954 | JGI IMG/M metagenome (GOLD analysis project Ga0126313, IMG submission 89954) | Serpentine soil microbial communities from UC McLaughlin Reserve, CA, USA - Plot105A | ecosystem: Environmental > Terrestrial > Soil > Grasslands | place: USA: UC McLaughlin Reserve, Lake County...
ACCGCGGCGATGCAGGCTATCATCGGCAAAGAGAGGGCGCCTAAGGAGAGGACGAGATGAAACAGTGTCTGCACCCGCGTAGTCCGGAACTCGATGAAGTCAGGGCGCGCATACGCGAGGGCGGGCACGCCGGGCTTACCGGCGGTCTCGTGCGAGGGTACGTGCAGACCAACCTCGTGGTCCTGCCGGAGGACTACGCACTCGATTTCCTGAAGTTTTGCGTGCGCAACCCGAAGCCCTGCCCCGTTCTGGAGGGCACAGCCCCGGCCACATGTTCATAACGGACCGTTTGGACGCCGAGTACGAGGTCTGAAAGAATGTTACCTGCAGGTGGAGTCCGTTCGAGGCCGCGACAGAAAAGGGAGAACGAGTCATTGGTATTTCGGTGGCGCCATGTAGCCGTTGAGCGTCGCTTGCTGCGCGCTCGCCGAGCAAAGGGGGTGAGCTGTTGAGCGAGACGCGCCTCGGGGTAGACGTGGGTGGCACGTTCACCGACCTGGTCGCGCTCGGGGGCGGCGACGTCCTCACTGCCAAGGTCCCCTCTACGCCGCGGGATCAGTCCGTGGGCGTGATGAGCGCCATAGATGCGTCGGAGGTGGAGTCAGGGGGGGTAGTCGCCCTCGCCCACGGGATGACGGTCGCCACCAACGCCCTGCTCGAGCGGCGCGGAGCCAGGACGGCGCTCGTGACGACCGAGGGCTTTCGCGACGTGCTCGAGATCGCGCGCCAGAACCGTCCCTCCCTCTATGACCTCAGCGTTGACCGTCCGCCCCCGCTCGTCCCGCGCGAGCTGCGCTTTATGGTAGGGGAGCGTATGGGCCCTGAGGGTGAGATCTCACCGCTCGACGAGGAGAGCCTCGAGGCCGCCATCTCCGGCATCGAAGAGGCCGATGTCGAGGCTGTGGCGGTGTGCCTCCTCTTCGCGTTCATGCACCCAGAGCACGAGAGGCGGGTCGGAGAAGCTCTGCGGGAAGCGTTGCCGGAGTTGCACGTCTCGCTCTCGAGCGAGGTGTTGCCCGAGTTCCGCGAGTACGAGCGGTTCTCCACTACCGCAGCCGACGCGTACCTTGCGCCGAAGCTCGGCGCTTATTTCTCGAGCCTGGCCGAGAAGGCAGAGGAAGTCGGCATGCCTGGACCGCTGATCATGCAGTCCTCAGGGGGAGTGGTGCGCATAGACGACGCGATAGCGGACGCCGCCGGCTGCGTCCTCTCGGGGCCTGCAGGCGGGGTCGTTGGCGCTGCATACGTCGGTTCTCTTGGCGGGTACCTCGACCTCCTTACCTTCGACATGGGCGGGACGAGTACCGACGTAGCCCCCGTCATCGACGGCGAGGCGCAGACGACGACGGAGACGGTGGTGGCCGGCGTCCCCATAAAGCTCCCGATGGTCGACGTGCACACGGTGAGCGCCGGTGGTGGATCCATCGCCTGGGCTGACGCCGGCGGGGCTTTACGCGTCGGGCCGCACTCCGCAGGCGCCGAGCCCGGTCCCGCCGCCTACGGCAAGGGCGGCGAGGAGCCGACGGTGACCGACGCCAACCTGTTTCTGGGCTACCTCGCGGACGGGGCGGAGCTCGGTGGCGAAGTAGTGCTCGACCGCGAGCTCTCGGAGAAGGCCCTCGTCTCTCTAGGCGAGAAGCTCGGCCTCGACGCGCAGGAGGCCGCCCTTGGGATCGTGCGGGTGGCGGACGCGGAGATGGTGCGGGCGCTGCGCGTGATCAGCGTCGAGCGCGGGCTGGATCCTCGGGATTTCGCCCTGCTTGCCTTCGGCGGCGCCGGCGGGATGCACGCCTGCTCCCTGGCGGAAGAGCTGGGCATCGAGACCGTGCTCGTCCCAAGGGCTGGCGGGGTGCTCAGCGCTCTGGGGCTCGCCATCTCCGACCTCAGGCGCGACTACGTTAGCCCTTACCTCACGAGCTTGAAGGAGATGGACGAAGGGGAGTTCGAGAAGAAGCTCGAGAACATGGAGGAGACGGCCGCGCAGGACCTCGAAAACCCTGAGTACGCTCGCAGGGCTGACCTGCGCTACAGTGGACAGTCCTTCGAGATTACGGTCGAGGCAGACGCCCTGGAGAAGCTGGAGGAGCGCTTCCACGCAGCCCACGAGCAGCGCTACGGCTACAGGATGGAGGACGAGTCGGTCGAGCTTGTGAACCTGCGCCTCATAGCCACCGTCCCCGTCGAGAAACCGGAGCTGGAGGAGCCCCCGCCCGAGGACGAGGCCGAATCCGGGCGCAGGGAGGCCAACTTCGGGGGCGAGTGGCGGGAGGTGCCGATGCTCGACCGCGAGCGGATGGGCGAGGGCTCCGAGGTAGCCGGTCCCGCGATAGTCGAGTTCAAGGAATCCACCTGCGTGGTCCGTCCCGGTTGGCGGGGGGCGGTGGACGGTGTGGGTACGCTCGTGCTGGAGAAGCAATGAGCGAAGGCCGGCTCGACCCCGTAACCCTCTCGGTGCTGGCGAGCGCCCTCGCGGGGATAGCCGAGGAGATGGGGGCTGTCCTCATAAGGGGTTCCTACTCTTCCAACATCAAGGAGCGCAGGGACTGCTCGACGGCGCTCTTCGACGAGGGAGGGCGCATGGTGGCCCAGGCCGAGCACATGCCGGTACACCTCGGCGCGATGCCCGAGGCTGTGGCGGCGATCATGGAGCGAGACCCCGAGCCAGGAGACGTCTTCGCCATAAACGACCCGTACTCGGGAGGCACCCACCTGCCCGACATAACCCTCGTCTCTCCCATCTCACCAGAGGGTGAGATCGTCGGTTACGCCGTAACGCGGGCCCACCACTCGGACGTCGGTGGCATGCGCCCCGGATCCATGCCCAGCGACTCGCGCGAGATCTACCAGGAGGGCATCATCATCCCGCCCGTCCGCCTGGTGCGCGGCGGGGAGTACGTTCAGGACGTCCTGGATCTCCTCCTCGCAAACGTCCGCACCCCGGACATCCGGCGCGGCGATCTGCGTGCCCAGATCGCCGCGAACAACATAGCCGAAGAACGCATCCGCGAGCTGATGGAGCGCCGAGGCGAGGAGGTGGTTCTGGCCGCCTTCGAAGAGGTTATCTCCTACACTGAGAAACGCACCCGCGAGGCGATCCGCGAGCTGCCAGACGGCGAGCACTCAGCCGAGGACTTCATGGAGGGAGACGGCATAACCGACGAGGACATCCTCATAAAGGCCTCCGTCAGGATAGAAGGCGACTCGATGACCATAGACTTCGCCGGGACCGCAGACTCGGTGCGCGGCAACATCAACTGCCCGCCGCCGGTGACGCGCTCGGCCTGCTACTTCGCCCTGCGCGTCCTCCTGCCCAAAGACCTCCCCGCCAACGCCGGGACCTACGCCTCCCTGCAGATAGAAGCCCCCGAGGGCAGCCTGGTGAACGCCGACTACCCCGCGGCGGTAGTGGCAGGCAACGTCGAGACCAGCAACCGAATCGCGGACGTCGTGCTCGCCGCCCTCGCGGGCTTCGCCCCCGAGAAGATCCCGGCGCAGGGCCAAGGGACGATGAACAACACGATCATCGGCGAGCCGCGCTGGACCTACTACGAGACCATCGGCGGCGGCCAGGGCGCGAGTGCAGAGCCCCCCGGTCCCTCCGGCGTACACATCGGGATGAGCAACACCCTCAACACCCCCATCGAAGCTCTCGAGCTCGAGTATCCCATGCGCATCGAGCGCTACGAACTCCTCTACGGCTCCGGCGGCGCCGGCAAGAACCGAGGCGGCGACGGTATCGTCCGCTCCGTGCGCGTCCTAGTACCAGCCAGCCTCTCCCTCCTCGCCGATCGCCGCCGCTACGCCCCCAAGGGCGCGGAAGGCGGCGAGCCAGGGGAGCCAGGAAAGAACCTCCTTAACGACGAGGAATTGCCGCCCAAGGTCAGCAGGGAGCTCGAGGAGGGCGACGTGGTCACCGTCCGCACCCCCGGCGGCGGAGGGTACGGAAGGACCGGAGAGTAGGACCGGCCGCGCCCGCCGTGCAGGCACGTCCAGGACCTCACCGAGCCGGGCATGACCCTGGCCCTAAAGGGACGCGGCGGCATCTGCGCCAGGGTGGTCGAGGGAGGCGCGATCAGGGCCCGGGACAGGATCGAAACTCCCTGATCCCACCGAGCAGTTAAGGCTACCTCCCTTCCGGCTCGGGAACTGGCGGCACCGGGAGTGGATTTTCCTGTGCCGCGAGCGCGAGCACCACGACGGCCTCCGTCCAGCCCAGAGGGGCGGCTGACCTCGGCTCGCCATCAGCATCCACCTTCTCCGGGAAGGCTCCGAGGGTCGTCCGGTGGGCCGCGAGCCACTCCAGCCGGCTGTCTGCCTCTCGCTCGTCGCCAGATGCGGCCGCGGAGAGGGCGAAGAGGGCTGACTCGGGGGTCCAGGCTACCGTCGGGTCGTGCGGCCAGTGCTCACCTGGCACGACGCCGCTGTTGGGCGCGCGCAGACGCTCGGCCGCTACCACAACCGCTTCTCCGACCCGCTGGTCCGGCGGCGCGAAGGGAGGGGCGAGGAAGTTGACGGACGCGTCCACGCCGCTGCGGGCTGCGGTGGTGCGCGTGTAGCCTGTGGGGGCGAACTCGCGCTCTATTGCAGCGTCGAGCCGGGCTGCGGCTGCGGCGTAGCGCCTTGCGTCCGAGGCGTGGCCGAGTTTGCGCGCCAGGTCGGCGGCGGCGCGCAGTCCGGTTCTCAGGGGAGCGGCGGTGCCGAGGTTCGTCCTCCAGGTCTCTGCCTCCCAGTAGTCCGCGCCGCCAGGCGGCAGCCCGTCGGCGCCGAGCGAGGCGGCCGCGGCGTCGGCTGCGCCGCGCGTGGCGGGCCACAACGCATCGATGCGCTCCCTGGAGTAGCGATCTCCAGTGACGTACCAGTACCAGACGGCCCACGGGAACCAGCCGACGGCGTCGAGCTGCCGGGAGCGTCCGTCGAGCACGGGGGTGCCGTCGGGGTTGTAACGCGCCTCCCAGGTGCCATCGGACTCCTGGGAGGCGGCCAGGAACTCGAGGATGTCGTAGCTCTCCTCGTGGTGATCCGTCGCCGCGAAGGCGACGGCCACAAAGCCCGCGTCGCGCGGCCAGACGCGCGCCCAGCGCGAGTACGGTGCCGCGAGGGCAGCGCCGTTCTGCTGCGTCAGCAGGCGCAGGTCGAGGAGCGCGCGCTCGGAGATGCGGCGCTCGGACTCGGTCCCGCCGGGCACACCTCCCTCAGCGAGCCAGCTCCTCGTCTCCGAGGCCGCCGCCGCCGCGCCCGGGTCGCCGGGGAGCACGGTAACCGCGCGCGCCGAGCCCGCGGGAAGGTAGCGCAGCTCGCCTCCTTGGAGGCGTAGCACGTTGCTGGAAGGGAGGTATGAGGCACCGGCGGCCTCGTCCGGGGAGATCAAAGCTCCCGGGGAGAGAGGGTCCCCGATCAGACCAGAGACCCGCAGAGGCGCCGGAGGCGAGTAGGGTTCCGGCGCGCGGCCCGCCGCCCCGCTGCCGAAGATGAGCCCGAGGACGAGGATAATCCCCGCAGCGTAGCGCGCGAAGCGGCTACCGGCGCCGCGGCGTGCTGTGCTCCTCTCCTCCACACGGACAATCTTAATGCGGTTTGCGTAGAGGGTGAACCTCTGCGCACAGCGCTTCAGGTCACGGTGCTGCTTGGGTAGAACCAGGAGTCGATCCAGATGTGCTGCTTGAGGAACTCCCTGCTCATGGGCAACCCCACCGCCATTGGGATGAAGTAAAGGGTGGCGGCCACGGCAAGGGCCGTGAAGGCTACCACCACCCACGGCCCCCACGAGCCCCGCCTCCACATCCTGCACAGCCAGTAGACGAGCGCCATGAGGGCGAAGGCGTAGGAGGGCAGGTAGTTGTAGATGTAGGGGATTCTGGTGCCCGGCACCCACGGCAGCAAGAGGAACACGTACCCGAGCATTATGGGGACGAGCGGGTCGTCTACCACTGGCTTTCTGGCTATCAGGCGGCGTGCGATCTCGAAGACACCGGCAACCACAGCGAGCGTGCTCGAGTACCAGAGGACGGGGTTGCCTATCGCGGAGATCACGCGCAGATCTCCCTCGGCGGTCGCGAACAACGAGGAGAGGCGCACCCCGCGCAGCATTATCGGCCAGCTCCACCAGGGCGAGCCCCAGATGTTGGGGATGGCCGCGGTGATCTTGTCGGCGGCCTCGAGGTGCCACGTCCACACGCTCTGCCAGGCCTCCCACGGGTTCGCGGTCACGTTGACGAGCTGGCCGATGTAGACGATCACCAGGTAGATGACCGCGGAGACCCAGAGGCTGGCAAGGAAGTGCCTGAAGAGGCCCTTGCGCCAGAGTATGTAGCCGACGGGCACGGCGACCATGAAGATCGCCCACTTGATGCTTATCGCAAGGCCGAGCAGCACGGCTACCCAGAGGACCTGTCCTCTGCGCTCGACCAGCAGCGCGGCGAGCAGGGTAGCCAGCATAAAGAAGACGAGGAAGCCGTCCATGATCCCCACGCGGGAGTAGGCTATGAGAAAAGTCTCGCCCGCTATAAAGGTAGCCATGAGCAGCCCGGCCACCCTCTCCCTGAAGTAGTACCAGCCGAGGATCGCCGAGAGGGGGATCATCGCCAGACCGAACAGCGCCGGCATCAGGCGCCACCCTAGCGGTGTGTCCCCGAGCACGGTGATGCTCGCGGCTATTATGAACTTGCCGAGCGGCGGGTGCAGGTCGAAGAAGTAGACTCCTTGAAGGTACTTGCGAGCCATGACGGGGAAGTAGATCTCATCCCATATCCGCTCGGGCGGGAAGCCGAGCTGGTAGAGCCGTCCCCACACGCCCACGACGAGCGCGAGGATGGTCATCAGCAGCACTGCGACGTAGGCGCGGGATCCATCCCTGCTCAAGATAGATTTCATAGGTCGCACGTTACTAATTTTTGTGGGAGCTTGTAAAGAGGAGCCACCGGCATCCTACGGGACTTCGACGCTTTCCTTGCGGTCCCTCAGGAGCATGCGCCGGCCCGCGAGCATGGCCCCGAGGGCGGCTACGGCGATGGCGCCGGAGACGAGCCAGGCGGTGTCGTAGGAGGCGGCTTCGGCCACGACGCCGAAGACGAGTGGGCCCGCCGCTGCCCCGCCCGAAGCGCCTGTCTGGGTTATGCCCGTCGCCGCCGCCGGCGCGCCGGGGCTTGTCTTGACTACCGCGAAGTTGAAGAGGCCTGGCCACCCCCAGCCAGCCCCGAAAGCGAGCATGGCGCCGGGCAGGATCAGGGCGCTCTCACCCGTGGCGAGCAGGACGAAGCCCATCACCCCGATCCCGAGCATCCCCGCTACGAGCAGGAGCCGGCCTCCGCTCATCCCGTCGGCGAGGTGGCCGAACACGATGCGTACGACGATGTTGACGGCGCTACCAGCGGCGAGAAGGAGCCCCGCTGTCTCGACCCGCAGGCCGGCCGCCACCGAGGACTCCACTATAAAGGACCCAAGCGGCGTCGTCGCCGTCGAGCCGAGCCCGATGCCCAGAGCGAGCAGCACAAGCGGCGCGGTGCGGGCGTCCTTCTCCCGCGCCTCCTCGTGCCTGCGGAAGACCCTCCCCCGAGCTCCCGCAGGCACGAGGAACGCGACGGCGAGCGCGAGGGCGGCCCCCCCGACGAACGCCCAGCGCCAGCCCAGAGTAACGGCTATGCCGGGTACAGCGAGGCCCGCCAGCAGGGTCGCCGCCGGTATCGCGGCCTGCTTGACCCCGAAAGAGAGCCCCTGGCGCTCGGCCGAGACCTCCCGCGCCAGCGAGAGGTTCGTCGCAGGGTGCGAGACCGCGTTGGCCAGGCCACCGAGGACGAGGCAGACTACAAGCCAGGCCCAGGATGTGGCGAGCATCGCAACACCGAGGAGCGAGACCGCGCTCGCGGCGGCGGCCAGCCGCATCCCGCGGTACGCCCCGATCCTCTCCACCAGACGCCCCATTACCGCCGAGGCGAGAGACGACGTGAGAAAGAACGTCGCGACAGCTACGCCGAGCGCCGCCGAGCCGAAGTCCAGCTCCTCCCGAACCTGCACGGCGAGCCCGCCCGTCAAGAAGGCAGGCAACACAGAAGCGGTCGCTACCGCTATGGCGAGCAGGATGGGACGGCGGTTCAAGGCTTCGCGCTCCTGGCAAGCGTCGCTTTCGCGGGCTTCGTGGGGCATGCGGGTGATCTTAGCATGATGCCCGGCTTCGCCAGGCAGCTTTCAACTCGCCGCTTCTCTACGGTCGGCGGCTTTCAGCAAGCTTCGGCTAACGCCTCCGCTTTCAGCACGCTCAGCCCTTTTGAGGGCTTCGCTTGTCAGCACGGCGCACCGGCTTTAAGCCGTGCGCCTTTCAGCACGCTTCGGGCCTAAAGGCCCTCGCTTTCAGCTAGTCATCCTCCGCGACGCGTCCGGTCTTGGTGACCATGTACCCGTTCGCCACCTCGTTGTGGTAAGCGGGTGACGGCGGGCCCGAAAGCCCAGACGCAAACGTAGTTCCTCGGTACGCTCACGCTGTTCCTCCTTCCTCGAGCTACAGCGCCCTCACCATGCCGCCGTCGACCAGGATGGCCTGTCCGGTCACATAGCTGTTTGCGGGCGACGCCAGGAAAGCTGCTACGCGCGCGAGCTCCTCCGGGGTCCCGTAGCGCCCCAGGGGTATCTGTGATTCGACCTGCCCGCGGACCTCCTCTATGGCGATGCCAAGAGACTCGGCCTTCGAGGCGTCCATAGACTCCGAGCGCGCTGTGGAGATGCGCCCTGGACCTATGGTGTTCACCAGGATGCCGTCGGGTCCCAGTTCGATGGCGAGGCTCTTCGCGAGCCCCGCTATCCCGGCGCGAAAGGTGTTGGAGAGGATCAGGTTCTCGATCGGCTACCTGACGGAAGAGGAGGCGATGTTGACGATGCGCCCACCACCCCGCTCGTGCATGTGGGGCAGCACCCCGCGCACGGCCCGGATCAGGCTCAGCAAGACCAGCTCGAAAGCAGACTGCCAGCCCTCGTCGTCGAAGTCATCGAAGGTTCCAGCGGGAGGGCCGCCGGTATTGTTCACGAGCACGTCAACGCCCCCAAAGCGCCCGGCTGCGTGCGAGATCAGGGCCCGCACGTCCTCGGCGCGCATGAGGTCGGCAGCGTAGGGTTCGACATCGGCGCCCGTCTCCTCCTGGATCTCTGTGGCTGTCCGGGCCAGCGCGTCCTCGTCGCGGCTGGAGATGACCACGTTAGCGCCCTCGCGCGCTAGCTCGGTCGCCACAGCCCTCCCGAGCCCCTTGCTCGCCGCCGCTACCAGCGCGACCTTGCCCCTCAAGCCCAGATCCATGCTCCTACCTCCTCAACTCGATCGTCCCCGGCGCCCCAGCGCAGGACACCTCCCGGGAGAATGCTACCCTCAAGGGGCGCCTGGTTCCAACGCCCTCATATAGCGGTCAAGCCGGATGGGGTATCGCCGCTTGCCGTCGATATCTGGTGCAGCTATGCTGGCCTTGCTTGCTGGGGAGAGGATCGCACAGTGCGGGTCTTTCTGGAGACCGAACGATTGGAGTTGCGCCGGCTCACCGAGGCCGATGTGGACAATCTGTTCGGCCTCGACGGCGACCCCTATGTCATGCGCTTCCTGACCGGCGGCAGGCCGACGCCGCGTGAGGTGATCGAGAACGAGACCCTGCCCCGGCTTCTCCGCTACTACGAGCGCTTCGCAGGGTTCGGTTTCTGGGCCGCCATCGAAAAGTCTACAGGGGATTTTCTGGGGTGGTTCCACTTCCTACCACGAGAAGGCGGCGAACTCGACGAGGTCGAGCTCGGCTACAGGCTGCGTAGAACCGCCTGGGGCAAGGGTTACGCCACGGAGGGATCTCGCGCGCTTATCCGCAAGGGCTTCAGCGAGCTGGGCGTGCGGCGCGTCGTGGCCGAGACGATGGCGGTCAACATCGCCTCGAGACGCGTGATGGAGAAGGCCGGCATGACTCTGGAACGGACGTTCCACAGAAATTGGCCGGAGCCGATCGAGGGAGCGGAGCAGGGGGAGGTAGAGTACGCGCTCACGAAGGCCGACTGGGAGCAGCAGGAGGCGGAGAGACGCGAGCAGGGCACTAGCTCGTAATTGCGATCTCGTAACCGCCGGCTCCCTGCCAGGCAGGTATAGAACCAGGCCTTGCGAAGAGCAGCCCATCTTTCGCAGGCGTCTCTGGTGCGTCAGAATGATCGAGAGGACCAGATGGCGAGAGGAGGCACGTTTGAGGCTCGTAACCATCAGGCAGGACGACCGAGAGGAAGCTGCCTTCGTGCTCCCCGATGGCGTAGCGCCGGTCCGCGAGACGTACGATCTCTACACGGAGGGTGCAGATCTGCTCTCTATGCTGGAGAGCGGGCGCTTCTACGAGCTGGAGGTGGCGGAGGTACGAGGAGTAGCGTCCTCTCAGCTCTCCTACGCGCCTCTGTACCGCCGTCCGCGCAAGATATGGGGCGTCGGCCTCAACTACGTCGAGCACGCCGGCGACCTCTCCGAGAGCGCCCCCACAGACGAGCCGGCGAGCTTTATGCGACCAGACACCACCATCATAGGACCGGGCGACGAGGTGGTGCTGCCGGCCCAGTCCGAGCGTGTGACAGCCGAGGGCGAGCTCGCCATCGTCATCGGGCGCGAGGCAAAGGACGTGCCCGAGGAGGATGCCCCCTCCGTCGTCGCCGGGTTCACCACGGTGCTGGACATGACCGCCGAGGACATACTGAGAAAGAACCCCCGCTACCTCACGCGCTCGAAGAGCTTCGACACTTTCTTCAGCTTCGGCCCCGAGCTCGTCACGCCCGACGAGGTAGCGGACTTGGAGGCTCTGGAGGTCTCTACCGTATTGAACGGCGAGGTCCTGCGCACCAACACGGTCTCGAACATGATCTTCTCCCCGTGGTGGCTCGTCTCGTTCCACTCGCGGGTAATGACGCTGCTACCGGGAGACGTGATCTCGACCGGGACGCCCGGCGCAGTGGTCATAGAGGAAGGCGACGTGGCCGAATGCCGCATCACCGGCTTCGAGCCGCTCTCCAACCCCGTCGTCCGGTAGCCACCTGCTCTATCCATCCTCCTCGTGGCCTTGGTGGTCTTTGATCCAGTCCTCGTACTTCTGCCCGTTGGGCATGGTAGCTCCTTCGAGGGAGGAGGCTTGCTCCAGCTGCTCCTCGGTAACTTTGGCCCCCTCGAGGTAGGCATCGCTCAGGTCCACGCCGCTCAGGTCTGCGGCGTCCTCGGGAAACCTGGGGTCATATAGCAAGGTATCTTGCAGTAAGGCATTGCTCAGGTCCGCGCCGCTCAGGTCGGCCCCCCGCAGGTAGGCCTCGCCCAGGTTCGCGTTGCTCAGGTCGGCCCTGATGAGCCTGGCGTTGTGCAGGTCGGTCGCCCCCAGGATGGCATGGCTCAGGTCAGCGTCGGTCAGGTTGGTCCCGAACAGTTGCGCCGGACCGTCGTAGGGCGGAGGGTTGAAGTCAAGCCCGCTCAGCTCGGTGCCGCTCAGGTCGGCGTCGTTCAGGATGACCTCGCGCAGGTCGGCTCCCGTGAGGTCGAGAACGCTGCTGTCTTTGACGATCAGATCTGACTCGGCAAGGAACTGCACAACGCTTCCCTTACGGGTGCCATCCAACCTGCGTAGCACCGTGAGCGTCCGCGCTCGTGCCAACGTCCGCACATCGCTGCCGGCTTCCGAGTCGTGCAGGTCCTTCTCTAGCATCAGCAGGCTCATCTGATCCAGATACGCCTGCAACGCGGTATCCTGGGCCCGCTGCTCTTCGACCTCTTGCTGGGCTTCGGCGCGACGTTCCTCGACCAGCCGTTGTTGCTCCTCCATCGCTCGCTGGCGGGCATCCTGTTGTGTGTCGAACAGGAAGCCGATGCCGACGAGCACCAGCGGGACTATGAGCATCTGCAGCCAATCCCGCACCGTCATCCCGCGAAAGCCCCAA
>Ga0126313_10001662_pt1 | contig 11907 bp, 11 predicted proteins | sample Plot105A_FD_89954 | JGI IMG/M metagenome (GOLD analysis project Ga0126313, IMG submission 89954) | Serpentine soil microbial communities from UC McLaughlin Reserve, CA, USA - Plot105A | ecosystem: Environmental > Terrestrial > Soil > Grasslands | place: USA: UC McLaughlin Reserve, Lake County...
CGCGTAGTAGGTGAACGCCTCGACCACGTCGGAGCCGGCGTGGACGAACTCGCGGTGCAGCTCGACGACCTTCTCGGGGTGGTCGAGCACGACCTCGGGCACGAAGCCGCCGGCCTGCAGGTATCCGCGGCGCTCGAGCTCGAACAGGTAGCCCTCCGCGCAGATCACCGGCCCACGCGCCAGGCGCTCGAGCAGATCAGCCATGAGCGTCTTCTCCGCTGGTTCGCATCTCCAAGGACCGCCGGTGTGGAGACTATGTCCCGCGGCGGAGTGCCTGCGCGCACCGGGCGAGCGCGGCTGCGTCCGGTTCAGCCGCGACGGGCGTCCGCGGCAGCCCGCCCGAGCCGCTCGGCGATCGCGCGCAGGGTGGGCAGCAGCGCGCGCCGGCGGCGTGCGTCGAGCCGGCCGGTCGGGCCGCTGACGCCGACGTAGGCCCGCGCCGCGCCGGTCGCGGCGGGAACGGGCACGGCGATGCTCGCGAGCGAGGCCTCGAGCTCGTCCTCGAGCTCGGCGTAGCCCTGCGCGCGGACACGGTCGAGCTCCGCGCGCAGGCCCCGCAGGCTCGTGACGGTGCGCGGCGTGAAGCGCTCGGGACGCGCGCGCTGCACCCAGTCGCCGAGCGCGGCCGCGTCGAGGCCGGCGAGCACGAGCTTGCCCGGACCCGAGGCGTGGAGCGGGAACTCGCGGCCGACCCAGCGGCTCGCCCCGAGGAGCCCGGGCGCGTCGGCCTGCGCGATCACCTCCATGCCGGGCCCCGGCCGGGCGACCGCGAGCGCAGCGCTCTCCCCGGCCGCGGCGGCGAGCTCCTCGAGCAGCGGCGTCGCCGCCGCGAGCAGCGCCCGGTCCGGGTCCGCCGCGCGCGCAAGGCGGACCAGCGGGAGGCCGAGCGTCCATCCGGCGCTGTCGGACGTGCGCTCGACGAAGCCCTCATCCGACAGCGTCGCCAGGAGGCGCGCCGCGGTCGCGACCGGCAGGCCGCACCGCCGCGCGAGGTCGGCGGTCGAGGCGCCCGCCGTGCCGCCCTCCGCCGCGCCCGCGCCGACGGCCCGCACGAGCGCCGCGGCCCGCGCCAGCGACTGCGCCCGCGGCAGCCCCGGCGCGTGCTTGCGGCGCGCGCCGGCGCCTGCTTCAATCGGATGCTCCATATGAGCGAAGTAGATCACATTGTGATCGAGGGACGGCCAGAATGCTGATCGACTGCGACATCCACGTGGGCTACGAGACCGTCCTCGACCTCGCGCCGTACCTCGACCCGGCGATGCGCGAGCTGGTCGTCAACTGCGGCACGAACGGCCTCGGGATGCCGAGCTATCCCTGGTACCACCCGACCGGCTGGCTGCGCGGCGACGCATTCGACCGCGAGTCGGCCGCCGTGGGGTCGCAGCTGGTCGGCCAGACCCTCGACCGCGTCCGGGCGAAGGTGCTCGACCCGCTCGACCTGGCGTACGGCGTCCTCACCCCCGACGAGGCCGCGGCCTTCTCGATCCTCCCGAACGGCATCCTCGCCGCGCACCTCGCGCGCGCGTACAACGACTGGCTGCTCGAGCGCTGGCTCGAGCCCGAGCCGCGGCTGCGCGGTCTGATCGTCGTCGCCGCGCAGCACCCCGAGGCGGCCGCCGCCGAGATCCAGCGGGTCGGCGAGCGCGAGGAGTTCGTCGGCGTGTTCCTGCCGGGCGCAGCGCGCGTGCCGTACGGCAACCCCGTCTACGACCCCATGTGGCGCGCGTGTGACGACCTGCGGCTGCCGGTCGCCGTGCACACCCACTTCGAGGGCGTCGGGATCGCCGGGCCGGTGACCGCCGCGGGGTACCCGGACCACTACGGCGAGTACCACGCCCTCTGCGGCTCGGGGATGCAGGGGCACTTCGCCTCGATCCTCTGCCACGGCGTCCTCGAGCGCCACCCCCAGACCGGGCTGATGATGATGGAGGGCGGGCTCGTCGGCTTCGTCGGGCTGCTGTGGCGGCTGGACACGGTCTGGCGCGCGTGCCGCAGCGAGATGCCGTGGTGCGTCCGGCCCCCGTCCGAGTACGTGTTCGAGCGGGTGCGCTTCACGACCCAGCCGCTCGAGGAGCCGCCCGACGACCGGCTGCTCGCGCCGGCGCTCGAAGGGCTGTGCCCATGGGACACGCTGTGCTTCTCGAGCGACTACCCCCACTGGGACTACGACGAGCCGCGCCAGACCCTGAACCGGCTCCCGGCCGAGTGGCGCGAGGGCGTCGCGCACCGCAACGCCGCGGCGTTCTTCGGCCTTCCGGCGGCGGTCGCGGCATGAGCGCCGAGCTGCGCCTGCCGCTCGCCGACGCCCCCGGTCGCGGCGAGCGCCGCATGGTCGAGCTCGGCGGCCACCGGATCGGCCTCTTCCGCGTCGGCGACCAGCTGCACGCGCTGGCCGACCGCTGCCCGCACCGCGGCGCGCCGCTGTGCTCGAGCGGGCGCGTCGCCACCGGCATCGAGCTGCGCGACGGCCGGCCCGCCCTGGCAGAGCCCGACGCGCTCGTGCGCTGCCCGTGGCACAAGTGGGACTTCGAGATCGCCACCGGGCGCTGCGCGGTCGACGCCCGGCTGCGCGTGCGCCGCTACGCGGTGCGCATCGACGGCGACGAGGTCGTCGTCAGCCTCCGGCACCCTCCCCGCTGACGTCGCGTCCGCGGGGCGTCCGCACGTGCCGTCAGCGGCCGTCGACGCCGCAGAAGCGGACCGCCGTGACGGCGAGCACCTGCGCCGCCCGCACCACCTCGTCGATCGCGACGTACTCGTCGACCGCGTGCGCCCGGGCGATCGCGCCGGGACCGAAGGCGATCGCCGGCGTGCCCGCGCGGGTGAACGTCGCGCCGTCGAACCAGGTCGTGCGCGAGTCGATCGCGCGCCCGAGGCCGAACGCGGCCAGCACGTCGAGCGTGGTGGCCGCGACCGGCGTGTCCGGCTCCACGCACGCCGCGGGGACGTCGCCGTGCCACACGAACGACGGCGGATGCGCCGCGAGCCATGGGTCGGCCGCGGCCGCGGCCCGCACCCCCTCCTCGATCTCGCGCACCACCGGCGCGCCGGTGCCGGCCGAGTCGGCCTGCGTCGGCAGGTACTGCACGTGGCAGCGCAGAGTCGCCGCCGCCGGGTAGGAGACGATCCACTGGCCGGCGTCGAACCCGGTGGGCACGATCGTGCCGGGGCGCAGCCACGGATGCCGAGTGTCGCTGCGGTCACTCCACTCCTCGCGCAGGGCCTGCAAGGCGCCGAGGACGATTTGCATCTTCTCGATCGCGTTCACCGGGCCGCCGTCGCGCGCGTGGTCGTGCGGGAACCCCGCATGGCCGGGGCGGCCGGCGACCGTGATCTCGGGCAGGAGCGAGCCGCGGGTCCCCAGCCACACGGTCAGCGCGGTGGGCTCCGGGACGATCGCCCCGTCGGCGGACACGCCGCGCGCGACGGCGGCGAGGGCCCCGGCGGCCGTCGATTCCTCGTCCGTGACCGTGTTGACGACGAGGTCGCCGCGCAGCGCCACGCCGAGCTCCATCAGGATCTCGGTCGCGAGCACCAGCGCCGCGACGCCGCCCTTCATGTCGCAGGCGCCGCGGCCGTACACGCGGCCGTCGCGCACCGTCGCCGCGAACGGATCGGTCGTCCACTCCTCGCGCGGCTCCGGCGTCACGACATCGACGTGGCCGTTGAGGAGCAGGCTGCGGCCGCCGCCGCTTCCGACCGCGCGCGCCACGAGCTGCGGACGCCCGCGGAAGTGGTAGCCGGGCGGGATCTGATGCCCGGTCGCAGGCAGGGCCGCGACGTCGGGCTCCCATACGTCGACGGTCAGGCCGGCCGCGCGCAGGCGGTCGGCGAGGTAGGCCTGTAGCGCCGCCTCGTCGCGCGGGACGAGGTCGGGCCCGGGCGCGCGCGTGTCGAACGCGATGAGCCTCGCGAGCAGGTCCACCAGCGCATCGCGGCGGCGCTCGATCTCGGCGGCGATGCGCCGCTCGAGCGCGCTCGCTGTCTCGGCCACTCTGGTCTCCCGATCGTCGTCGAAGTTCGAGCCCAAGTTGAGCATGCGCGGGCGGGCTCCACGAGCCGCGTGCTCCGAGCGGGCGCGTGCATATACTCGTGAATCGGTTCACTGAACCGGTTGACCCAAACCCATGCCCGCCGCCCTGAACGATCTCCTGATTATCGGCGGCGGCGTGATGGGCCGCTTCACCGCCCATCACGCCGCGGAGCGGTCGGCGCGCGTCGTCGTCCTGGAGCGCGGCCGGATCGGCGACCCGACGACCGCCTCGTATGGCCGGACCCGCTCGTTCCGCAACGACTACCTCGACGCGACCTATGCCCGCCTCGCGCACGAGGCCTTCCATCTGTGGGGCGACTTCGAGCGCCGGACCGGATCCGGGGTGCTCGTTCGCTGCGGCTGCCTGAACATCGGCAAGCGCGCGGTCACGCCAGACCTGGCCCGCACCTACGTCCAGCTGAGCTTCGAGACGCTGAGACGCCTGCGCCTGAAGACCGAGTCCTTCGACGCCGAGGCGCTGCGCCGCCGCTTCCCGTACCTCGAGGCCGACGTGGGGCACCTCGATGTCGACGCCGGCGTCGTCGACGTCCCCGCCGTGAACCGCGCGCTCACGCGCGCGCTCGCCGACCGGGGCGTGCGGACGCTCGAGGGCGTGGAGACGACCGCGATCGTGCCCGAGGACGCGGCGTTCCGGGTGATAACCGACGCCGGCGAGCTCCGCACGCGCTCGCTCGTGGTGGCGGCCGGCCACGGCACGAACGACGTGCTCGAGGCGCTTCCCGGCTGCAGGCTGCGGGTGCCGATCACGAGGGACCGGCCGAGCGACGCGAAGTACTTCTTCCCGAGTGCCGAGGACCGCCACCAGTTCACCGCGGACGTCATGCCGGTGATCGCCTACCTCGATGCCGGCATCTACTGCCACCCGATCGTGGAGGGCCTCGCCGACGCGGTGAAGATCGGCTACTACCACCCACCCGACCTGCCCGGCGACCGCGCGCCCCTCGACGGCATCGCGGACTTCGTCGAGCAGTGCATGCCCGGCCTGCGGACCGCCACCGTGCGCGACGTCGACGACGTCGACGGGTGCGACTACGACCTCGTCGCCGACGACGACTTCGTGCTGGGCGCCGTCCCCGGCTTCGCCAACGCGTTCGTGGGTGTGGGATGGCGGGGCACCGGCTACAAGTTCGCGCCCTGGATCGGGCGCGTGCTCGCCGAATGCGCGCTGCAGGGCGGCACGGTCTACGACATCGACCGCTTCGACCCGGCCCGTTTCGCCGAAGTGCGCGCGGCCGTCGGCCTATGAGCCGCCCGTCGCAGAGGACGCTCGATCAGCGTCTCGCCGATGGCGTGGTCATCGGCGCCGAGGGCTACGTCTTCGAGCTGGAGCGCCGCGGCTACGTCAAGGCGGGCCCGTACGTGCCCGAGGTCATCCTCGACGCACCGGACGCCCTGCGCCAGCTGCACCGGGAGTTCCTCCGCGCCGGAGCGGACGTGATGGTCGCGCTCACCTATTACGCCCACCGCGAGAAGCTCAAGGATGTCGGGCGCGCGGGCGACCTCGAGGAGCTGAATCGCGCGGCGGTCCGAATCGCGAACGAGATCGCGCGCGAGGGCGACGCCCTCGTCGCCGGCAACATCTGCAACACGTGGTCGTACAACCCGGAGGACCCGGTCGCGTCGGGGCTCGTCGTTCGCGCGCAGTACGAGGAGCAACTCGGCTGGGCCGTCGAGGAAGGCATCGACTTCGTCGTCGCCGAGACGTTCGACCACGTCGGCGAGGCGCTGATCGCCGTCGACGTCTGCAAGGAGCTCGGCCTCCCGGCCATGGTGACGTTCGCGAGCGTGCAGCCGACCGTGACATACGACGGCTACGACTACGTGGAGGCCTGCAGGATCCTGGCGGAGAACGGCGCGCGGATCGTGGGCCTCAACTGCTCACGCGGACCGGCGACGATGCTGCCGCTGCTCGAACGGATCCGCGCGGCGGTCGACGTGGCCGTGGCCGCGCAGCCGGTGCCATACCGGACGTCGTCGGCACGCCCGGCCTTCGAGTCACTGGAGTCCGCCGATGGCCGGCGGCTGTTCCCGATCGAGCTCGAGCCCTTCCAATGCACCCGCTTCGAGATGGCGGACTTCGCACGCCAGGCGCGCGACATCGGCGTCGACTACGTCGGCATCTGTTGCGGCGGCGGTCCGCACCACGTCCGGGCCATGGCCGAGGTGCTCGGGCGCGAGACCCCGGCCAGTCGATATTCGCCAGCTATCGAGCTGCATCCGGTCCTCGGCCCAGCACGTCGCGAAGGCGGCGAACCGCTCATGGGCGGCTGGAGCGTCGGCGAGCAGCGAGCGTGACCGACGCGCGCGGTGGCGCGCGCCCGCGAGGACGCGCGGCCGCCGCGCCGCCGCGCCGTGGACCTGGCAATCGCCGCCACCGCGAACATCGCGCCGGGGAGCGCTCAGCGCAACCGCTGTTGCTGAATCCGCTCCTCCGGCGCCCCCGCCGGCGGGCCGTATGCTCGCCCCGTGGCGAGCGCCGACCGCTCCGAGACCGTGCCCCTGGGGGGACGACCCCCCGCTGATCGCGTTGCTCGGTCCGCAGGGCGCGGAGGCGTTCTGCCGGATGTTCGACGGGTTCCCCGAGGCGGTCGGCCTGCTGTGGTCCATCCGCGACGACGGCGGGCGCATCGTCGACTTCGACTTCGGCTACGGGAACCCGGCGATCCTGCGCATGTTCCGCCTGCCGCGGTCGCATACCGGCCGCTACACCGTCCTCGAGGCGCTCCCGGCGATGCGCGGGGACGGGACGTTCGACCGCTACGTCGAGGTGTGCGAGACGGGCGAGCCGTTCGTCGACGAGGTCAGCTTCGACACGCCGTTCGGCGACGGCTACGTCCGCGGGACGTTCCTTCGCCGCACCGCGAAGCTGGGCGACGGGCTGATCGTGCTGATGACCGACGTCACCGAGCAGCGGCGCATGGAGGCCGAGCTGCGCGGCTTCGCCGACATGGTCGCCCACGACCTGCGCGAGCCGGTCACGGGGATCGCGCACCTCGTCACGCTGCTCGAGCGGCGCGCGGCGACGCCGCCCGACCCGAAGGTCCTCGGCCTGCTGCGCGCGAGCACCGAGCGCGCCCGCGAGCTCATCGACGGCGTGCTCGCCTACGCCCGCGCCGGCGAGCTCCGCGCCGAGGCGGTCGAGCTCGGATCGCTCATGGCCGAGGTCACCGAGGACCTCCGCCCGCGCCTGGCCGACGCGCGGGCGACCGTCCACGTCGGCGACCTGCCGGCCGTGCGCGGCGACGCCCGCCAGCTGCGGCGGCTCATGCAGAACCTGATCTCGAACGCGGTGAAGTTCCGCGCCGACGCGCCGCCGCGCGTCGAGGTGTCGGCGGCCGAGAGCGCGGGCGGCTGGGTCGTCACCGTGCGCGACAACGGCGTCGGCGTGGCGCCCGACGAGAGCGGGCGGATCTTCGGCATGTTCGCCCGCGCCCATTCCGAGCAGGAGGGCACCGGCATCGGCCTCGCGGTGTGCCGGCGCGTGGTCGAGGCCCACGGCGGGCGCATCTGGGTCGAGCCCGCCGAGGGCGGCGGCAGCGCGTTCCGCTTTACGCTGCCCGGTCGGGCCGAGCCGGTGTGAAGCAGCAGTTGACGCCCCGCCGCGAGGTCGAATAGCGTCCGGGCATGCCCCGGAGCACCGATCGCATCGTCACCACCCACGCCGGCAGCCTCCCCCGCCCGGATGACGTCGTCGACATGATCTGGGGCGGGATCGAGGGCAAGCCGCCCGACGCGCAGGCGCTCGAGTCCCGGCTCGACGAGGCCGTCGCCGACGTCGTGCGCCGGCAGCGCGAGTCGGGCGTCGACGTCGTGTCCGACGGCGAGCTCAGCAAGCCCGGCTTCAGCAACTACATCAACGACCGCTTCACCGGCTTCGAGGGCCGCGCGGAGTTCCAGGCCGACGACGTCGCCGACTTCCCGAACCTCGCCATGCGGCTGTTCGCCACCCCGGCGATGGCGCACCTCGTGTTCGCCAACTGCGTCGACGAGGTCACCGTCAAGGACCCCGACGCCGTGCACCGCGACATCGACCGCCTGAAGCGCGCGCTGGGCGACATCCCGCCGAGCGAGGCGTTCATGGGCGCGATCAGCCCCGGGCAGGTCGCCTTCAACTTCCCCGACCACCACTACGGCTCGCACGAGAGGTACCTCGAGGCGCTGGGCCAGGCGCTGCGCCACGAGTACAAGGCGATCACCGACGCGGGCTTCAACCTGCAGATCGACTCGCCCGACCTCGCGATGGCCGGGCACTGCCGGTCGGTCGGCTCGAGCATCCAGAGCTGGGACACGCACCTGCCGATGGCGATCGAGGCGCTCAACGCGGCGCTCGACGGCATCCCCGAGCAGCAGGTGCGCCTGCACGTGTGCTGGGGCAACTACGCCGGTCCGCACCACAAGGACGTGCCGCTGCGCGACATCATCGAGCCGGTCCTGAACGCGAACGCCGGGACGTTCTACGTCGAGGGCGCCAACCCGCGCCACGAGCACGAGTGGGAGGTGTTCAAGGAGGTCAAGCTGCCCGAGGGCAAGGACCTCATCCTCGGCGTGATCGACGTCAAGGTGAACGCGGTCGAGCACCCGCGCCTCGTCGCCCAGCGACTCACCCGCCTGGCCGAGGTCGTCGGGCGCGAGAACGTCCAGGCCGGTACGGACTGCGGCTTCGACACCTTCATCCGCTTCTCGCAGGTCGACCCGGACGTGGTGTGGCTGAAGCTGCAGGCGCTGTCCGAGGGGGCGGAGATCGCCTCCGACGAGCTCTGGGCGAAGTCGGCCGCCTGAGCTGACGGGCGCTCCGCTCCGGCGCTGCCGTTGTGCGTTCCGCTTGCGGACAGCGCACCGAGGAGGAGCGGGGAGCGGCCACTGGGCGACTCCGCGCGTTCGTTCGTCGTTTGTCCCGCCATAGCCGGCACCAGCGACCACAGTGGCCGGTTCGGCGCCACCCCGAGCGAGCCGCCTAGAGCAGCATCCAGCCGCCGTCGACCGCGAGGTTGACGCCGTTCACGCCGCCGTTCTCGAGCAGGAACCGCGCCGCGCCGACGATCTCGACCATCGTCACCGGGCGGCCGATCGGGGTTCGGTTCGTGACGCTCTCGATCATCTGCTCGTTGTCGCGCCACATCGGGCTGTCGCCGACGATGCCCGGGTGGATCGCGTTCACGCGGATCGGGGCGAGCTCGACCGCGAGCGTGTGGACCATCCCGGTCACGCCGCCGTTGACCGTGCTGACCGTCGTCGAGCCCGGGTAGGGGCGGTCCTTGGCCAGCCCGCCGAACATGAGGATCGACGCGTCGTCGGTCATGCGGTCGAGCAGCGCGTGGATCGTCTCGGTGTAGCCGACCAGCTTGAGCGTGACGAGCCCGAGCGCGCGCTCGAGGTCGTACTCCTTCGCCCGGTTCGCGTCGCGGTCGATCGCGACGAGCGCCAGGTGGCGTACGGGACCGACGTCCGCCAGCGCCCGGGCGATGGCGCCGGGCTCGGCCAGGTCGAGCGCGATCCCGCGCGCCGCGCCGCCGATCCCGGCCGCCGCCTCGGCGGCGCGACCGGCGTCGCGGCCGGTGACCACGACGTCGTCGCCGCGCTCGGCGTACGCGCGCGCGAGCTCGCGGCCGATCCCGCGAGTGCCTCCGACGATCACGACGCCCGCGTCGGCCACGCATCCCTCCCTCGACGAGAATGTGCGCTGGCACTGTACAGGCCGGTGTCTAGGATTCGGCCGTGCCCGCCGACCGCCCGACCGGGCGCCCCGCGCTCAGCGTCTTCGACGACGACGTGCCGCGCCGGCTGCGGGCCGAGCGCGAGCGGCGCGGCATCTCGCTGCGCGAGCTCGCGCGCCGGCTGGAGATCTCCCCGAGCGCGATCTCGCAGATCGAGACGGGCCGCGCCCGGCCGTCGGTGGCGACGCTGTGGGCGATCGTCACCGAGCTCGGGATGTCGCTCGACGACCTGTTCGCGCCCGCGCACGAGGTGGGCGCCGGCGGCGCGGCGCGCGGCGCCGACCCGCACGCGGGCCGCGCGGCCGGTGTGCCGGTGGTGAGCGCGAACGCCCGCGAGGCGCTGCGGCTGGCGACCGGCGTGCGCTGGGAGCGGCTCACCGCGGCCGCCGACCCGAACGTCGACTTCATCTGGGTGGTCTACGACGTGGGCGGCTCGTCGAGCCCCGACGACGGCTTCATCCGCCATGCCGGGCACGAGTACGGGCTCGTCCTGTCGGGCCGGCTGGAGGTCACCGTGGGCTTCGACACGCGCGTCCTCGGCCCCGGCGACTCGATCGACTTCGAGTCGACGACGCCGCACCGGCTGCGCAACGCCGGCGACGAGCCGGTGACCGGCGTCTGGGTGGTCGTCGGCCGCCGGTCGGATCCCCGCACGCCGCAGCCCTCCTAGCTCGCGGTCGCCTCGAGCCGCTCGAGCGGCGACGGCTCGCCGCGGCGGCGGCGCCGCACCGCGACCGCCTGGTCGAGCGCCAGGACCGCGACGAGCACGGCGAGCACGAGCGTGGCGACGACGAGGGCGTCGGCGCCGGCCGCCACGACGCCGACGAGGGCGCACGCCAGCGCGCCGCCCAGCCGCCGGCCGCTCACCGTGCCGGTGAGGCGCAGGCGGAACAGCGCGTGGGCGAGCAGGTAGATCGCCGGGCCGGCGACGACCGCGGCCACCTCGGGCCCGGCCAGCGGCTCGCTCGGGTGCGCGATGACGAGCTCGTCGCCGACCGCCGAGACGATGATGCCGGCGACGAACACCACGTGCAGGTACGTGTACGCGTCGCGGGCCATGCGGGTGCGGTTGGCCGCCAGCTCGAGGCGGCGCTCGGCGATCCGCGCGACGTACGTGAAGTACAGCCACCACAGCGCCGCGGTGGTCAGGAACGCGACCGCGAACGCGGCCACGGTGGCGGTGCCGAGCTCGGCCTCGCTGATGGTCGCGCCGGTGAGGACGATCGACTCTCCCAGCGCGATGATCACGAACAGTCCGAAGCGCTCGCTGAAGTGCGCCGTGCTGACCTGCCACGCGGCCTCGCCGATGAACGTGCGGCCGGGGATCCAGAACAGCGCGAGCGGGGCGCCGTAGTCGATCGCCAGCGCGACGAGCCACAGCGCCGTCCGCGCCGACCCGTCGGCCACGGCGCCCGCGACCCAGAACACGCCTGCAGCCGCGAACCACGCCAGGATGCGCCCGGCCCGCTCGCGCTCGAGCGTGCCACCGTCGGCCGCCACGAAGGTCAGGAACATGTGCCGGCCGACCTGGATCGCGAGGTAGGAGCCGACGAACAGCGCCGCCTCGTCGCCGAACGCGTCGGGGATCGCCGCGGCCATGGTCAGGCTCGCGAGCATCAGCGCGATCATCAGCAGCCGGACGACCGGCGACTCCGGGTCGAGCTCGTTCGTGACCCAGGTCGTGTAGTTCCACGACCACCACACGACCAGCAGCACGAGCGCCGACCGGCCGGCGCCGGTCCACGTGAGATGCGCGAGCAACAGGTGCGACACCTGGGTGATCGCGAACACGAAGACCAGGTCGTAGAACAGCTCGAGACTGGTGGCGCGCTGACCGCCGCCTGCGTCACGACGCAGCGACGCTCTCATCGCGGGTGACATCGCGCCATTCTGCAGGAGCCGGCGCGGGCCGCGTTTGATCCCCGCGTACCGCGTGCCGTACGCTCGGAGGCGGATGGTACGCATAGGACTGCTGGGCGGCTTCGAAGTCCAGTGCGACGGGATCGGCATCCCGGACGGCGCCTGGCGCCTGCGCAAGGCCCGCAGTCTCGTGAAGCTGCTGGCGCTCGCCCCCGGGCACGTCATGCACCGGGAGCGCGTCTGCGAGCTGCTGTGGCCAGACAGCGACGCGCGCGCCGC
>Ga0126313_10001663_pt1 | contig 11906 bp, 10 predicted proteins | sample Plot105A_FD_89954 | JGI IMG/M metagenome (GOLD analysis project Ga0126313, IMG submission 89954) | Serpentine soil microbial communities from UC McLaughlin Reserve, CA, USA - Plot105A | ecosystem: Environmental > Terrestrial > Soil > Grasslands | place: USA: UC McLaughlin Reserve, Lake County...
CCGTCGATCCACGGCTGGATCGTCGGCGCCCAGTTCCGCTCGCTTTCGGCCCAGTCGGCGGCGACGGTGTCGATCGAGACGCCCGCGACGCGGAGGAGCAGCGCCGAGACGAGCCCCGTGCGATCGACTCCGCCGGCGCAGTGGATCAGCACGGCTCCGTTGCCGCCGTTCGCGACGGCGGTGACGGCGCGCCCGAAGTTCGGCGCGGCGCGCTGCAAGATCTCGAGGTAGTTCGCCCGGCGCCAAGCGGCCGGGTCGGTGATGCCTGCGAGGAGCTGGTCGACCTCGGCGAAGACGCTCGAGTCGGCGACGGTCGGCGTGTGGACGACGTCGATGCCGGCCTTGTGCGGGCGGTCCTCGTCCAGCTCTTCTGCGTGCCGGAGATCGACGATCCGGCGGACGCCGTAGTCGGCGAGCCCCTGCCAGCCCTCTTCCGAGAGCAGCGTCACATTGTCGGCGCGAACGACGACGCCGAACCGAGTCTCGCGCCCGTCCGAGGTCGGCAGGCCGCCGAGGTCGCGGATGTTGCGGCAGCCGTCCCAGAGCAGGTCGCGGCTACGTGGCATTCACATCGCGGCGCTACGCCGCGCTCGCGACCAGCTCGTGACCTTGCAGCGTCATCGACGTGCTGCCGGTGATCTCGACGTCCACGAGATCGCCTAGCTGGCCGGCGCCGGCGAAGTTGACCGTCGTGTTCCGCCTCGTACGGCCCCGGAGCAGGGACGTTTCGGTGCGGCTCGGCCCCTCGACCAGCACTTCCTCGATGCGCCCGACGCGCTCGGCGTTGCGCTCACGCGCGATCCGCTGCACGACGTCGACGAGCCGCTCGATTCGCTCGCGCTTCACGTCGTCTGCGATTTGGTCCGGCAGCGCCGCCGCCTCGGTCCCGGCACGCGGGGAATAGACGAACGTGAACGCGCTGTCGTACCGCACCTCCTCCACCACCTCGAGCGTCTCGTCGAAGTCCGCCTCGGTCTCGCCGGGGAATCCGACGATGATGTCCGTGGACAGCGCCAGGTCCGGGATCGTGGCGCGCAGGTCAGAGACCAGCCGCAGGTAGCGGTCGCGCCCGTACGTGCGTCGCATCGCCTTCAGGACGCGCGTCGAGCCGGACTGGAGCGGCAGGTGCGCGTGCTCGCAGACGGCGGCGCACTCTGCCATCGTCTCGATCACCGGCGCCCGGAAGTCCTTCGGATGCGGGCTCGTGAACCGGATCCGCTCGATCCCGTCGATCGCGTCAACGGCGCGAAGCAGCTCGCCGAACTCACTGCCGACGTCGCGGCCGTACGAGTTGACGTTCTGGCCGAGGAGTGTGATCTCGCGTACGCCGTCGGCGGCGAGCTGCGCGACCTCCGCGAGGATCTCCCCCGGCCGCCGGCTGACCTCGCGGCCGCGGACGGACGGGACGATGCAGTACGAGCAGACGGAGTTGCATCCCATCGAGATTTGGACCCACGCCTGGACCGGACGCTCACGGCGCATCGGCAGCTCAGCGGCGAACGTCCGCTCGTCTGCCGTGCCGAACCGGCCGCGCGCGACGCCGACGCCGCCGGCGCCGATCCAGTCGCCCAGGTGCGAGATCGAGCCGGGCCCGAAGGCGACGTCGACGAACGGGTACAGATCGAAGATCCGGTCGCGCTGCGCCTCCGCGTAGCACCCGCCGACGGCGATGATTCGCTGCGCGTCGCGCTCCTTGAGCACCCGCGCATTCCCGAGATGCGCGGCAAGACGCGTGTCCGGCTTTTCGCGAATCGTGCAGGTGTTGAAGACGAGGACGTCCGCCTCTTCAGGGGAGGAAGACTCGCCGAGGCCGAGCTCCTCGAGCAGCCCCTTGATCCGCTCCGAATCGTGTGCGTTCATCTGGCACCCGAAGGTGGTGACGTGGTAGCGCTTCACCGCGAGGATGGTAGCCGGGTGAGGATCCTGCGATCGGCGACCGAGGATGAGGTGCTCGCAGCATTCGTGCGGGCGGAGCTTGACTCACCTCGCTACGGCGAGACGGTACGGAAGCTCGTCGACCGCGTCGGCGACAACCCACGGGCTGTGCTCTCCGCGTATCGCGCCTGGCCGGATCAAGGCCTCTTCGGCGGCTTCCCGCGCGAGGTGAGGTGGTCGCGCGCGGCGTTGACGCCCGACGAAGTCCTCGACATTCGCTACATCAACTGGGGCTGGTGGCTGCGCCTGAGCGGCGGGACGCGGAGCGCGCGCGACGCGGCGGAGCGCATACGCGCGGGTGCGGTTCCCGGCGTCACGGACGGTCCTGAGAACGAGGTGATCGCTCGTGGCGCTGCGGCGGCCCCCGAGCTGATCGCGGTTCGAGCGCCAGGCTCGTATCTCGTGCTCGTCGAGGGTCACGTGCGCCTGACGGCGTACGCGCTCTATCCGCAATACCTGCCGAGCGAGCTCGAGCTCTGCCTCGGCGAGTCGCCGGACATGGGCCGTTGGAGCGAGTACTAGCGCCAGTCGCGGCGTGCCCAACCGCCACCTTGACAGCGGCGGCGGCGACGCTGCCGTCCGATGCGCATGCAATAACGACCGGCCCCCGTGCTACCGCCACCGCCGCCCGAGCTCGAGCCGTTCTTCGTCCACTTCGACTGGGACAACCAGCGGCTCTGGACGCTCGAGCTCCCCGTCGAGGACTTCTGCGTGGAGGCGCTGCGCTGGCACCTCGCGCTGCCGTGGTGGAAGGGGACTGCCGGCTGGTTCACCGTGCGCCCCGCCGACGTCCTCGCCGAACCGCGCCGGTACCCGGACCAGTACGCGCGGACGCTCAACGCCGACGTTCGCTACCCCCTCCACGTCACCATGAACGACGGCCGCTGGACGATCATGGACGGAATCCACCGCCTCGCCAAGGCGGCGCTCCTGGAGTTGGAGGTGGTGCCGGTGCGGAAGGTGCCGCGGGCGGCCTATCCGCAGATTGCGCGGGCCGCGTGAAGCGCTACGTGACGACGACGAGCTGCCGCTTCACGATCCTTCCGGCCGCGGAGAGGATGCAGTACCACTTGCCCTTCTGCAGGGTCCTGTTCAGGCACCTGCCGCCGGAGGGGCTTTTCACGCACACGAACGACGACACGCTCTGCTGATAGGGCTTCTTCGCGTACCCGGTGAACCGGACCTTCGGGTTCCCCGGCTTGCGCCAGTTGAACGTGACGCTTTGCGCCTGCGGGCGGGCGACGAAATGGAAATGGGCATAGATGAGCTTCGCGTGCGGGACGACCTTCGCCGGCGGGCCGTTCTTCGTCCTGCTCGTGTACGCGCGGTCCACGACGCCTTCCGGCGGCGCCGGAATCGGCACCGACGCGTCCGCATGGCCGCCGGTCGGCAGCTCCGCGACCCGCAGGATGTACGTCCCCGGCACGGGCCGGGCTGACGTCTTCATCTGCTTGGTGTACGTCCCCGGTGCGGAGACCGAGAACCTGGCGACCGAATCGAGCCGCTTCGTCGTCGCGTTGCGCAGGCTCGACTGCAGGTTCGCCGCCGACGTCGTCGTGAAGGAGAAGGTCACCTTCCCCTTCGCGTAGCTCTCTTTCCACTTCATGGACGCGGCCGCGGCGCCGATCGTCACGCCCGCGCTTCGCCGGGGCGCCGCGACCGCCGACGATCCCGCGAGAGTGACGCCGACGAGAGCCGCCGCGAGCGTCCGCGTCGTCAGCATCGCCGGCAATCGTACTGCTAGTGCGCGACTTCGACCGCGCGACTCTCGCGAATCACCGTCACCTTCACCTGGCCTGGGTACTCGAGCTGGTCCTCGATCTCGCGCGCGATCTCGTGCGAGAGCAGGACTGCGCCGTCGTCGTCGATCTCCGCGGGCTTGACCATCACGCGGATCTCGCGCCCCGCCTGGAGTGCGTACGCCTTCTCGACGCCATCCTTCTGCATCGCGATGTCCTCGAGCGCCGACAGCCGCTTGATGTAGGTCTCGAGCGTCTCGCCGCGGGCGCCGGGACGCGAGGCCGAGATCGCGTCGGCTGCGATCAGCAGCACCGCCTCGACCGTCTGCGGCTGCACCTCGTAGTGATGCGCCTCGATCGCGTGAACGACGCCCTGCGATTCGCCGTAGCGGCGGGCGAGCTGGGCGGAGATGCCGGCGTGCGAGCCCTCGACCTCGTGCGTCATCGCCTTTCCGAGGTCGTGCAGGAGCGCCGCTCGCTTCGCCGTCTTCACGCTCGCCTCCAGCTCCGACGCCATGATCCCGGCCAGGTGGACGACTTCGAGCGTGTGCCTGAGGACGTTCTGGCCGTAGCTCGTCCGGTATCTGAGTCGACCGAGAATCTTCACGAGATCCTCGTGAAACTCGCCGCAGTTCGCCTCGAACACGCCCTGCTCGCCGGCGTGGAGGATGTGCTCCTCCAGCTCCGCCTTCGACTGGTAGTACATCTCCTCGATTCGCGCCGGATGGATTCGGCCGTCCTCGATCAGCTTTGCGAGGGTGATCTTCGCGATCTCTCGGCGCACACCGTCGAACGACGACAGCACGACGGCCTGCGGCGTGTCGTCGATGATGATCTCGACGCCCGTCAGGCTTTCGAGCGCGCGGATGTTTCGCCCTTCCTTGCCGATGATCCGGCCCTTCATGTCGTCGGAGGGCAGCTCGACCACCGACACCGTCGTCTCGGCCGCGTGGCTGGCGGCCACGCGCTGCAGGGCGTCGGCGACAAGGTTCCGCGCCCGCCGCTTAGCCTCGTGCCGCGCCTCCTCCTCTTCCTGGCGTACCTGCCGCGCGAGGTCGTGGCGGATCAGCTCCTCCGACCGCTGAAACACGTGCCGCTTCGCCTCGTCGACGGTCATGCCCGAAATCCGCTGTAGCTCGGTCAGCTCGCGCTCCCGCGCATTCTTCAGGTCCTCCTGGAGCTCGCGCACGTGGAGCTCGCGGTCGTGCAGCCCCTGCTCGCGGCGCGACAGCTCCGTCAGCAGCCGGTCGAGCTCCTCCTCCTTCGCGTGCAGGCGCTCCTCGATCCGATCGGCCTGCGCGCGCCGGTCCCTGACCTCCTGCTCGACCTCCGCCCGGAGCTTTACCGCCTCTTCGCGCGCTGCGACCTCCGCCTCGCGCCTCGTCGCCTCGGCCTCGCGGTCCGCCTGCTCGAGGAGCAGCCGGCGGTCCCGCTGGGCCGCGCCCATCGACGTGACTCCGAAGATCCGAACGGCGAGGACGGTCGCGAGCGCTCCCACGACGATCCCAATCACGATTCCGATGACGACGAGCATCCACCGCTCCTACGAAGTCGGTTGTCCGCGGCTGCACCGCGGCGCCCATCCGTCATTCAGCCCGCGCGGGGCCCGTTCCCGAATACGTCGGTGCTAGAGGTGCCTTCTCCTAGGCGATCTCGGCGGCGTGAGGTGTCTCATCTCAGTCGTTCGGAGGTCAGTTCGCGGATTCGGAAAAGCGCTCTTTGCAGGTAAATCAGGATGAAGCTGTAGTCATCCTAGCACTTCCCCTGCGGCGGCCTCAACCGTCTCCTCGGCGAATCCCTTCCGCGCGAGGAACCTAGCCGTCGCCGGCGAGCGCCCGCGGACGGCAACGATCCGCTCGGCCCGCTCGGGTTCGGGCTCGAGCCGGCCGAGCGCTCCCTCGACGAGCTCGCGCGAGACGCCCTGGCGGCGGAGGTCGTACCGGATCGCCGCATCCCCTGCCCCTCGGCCCGCGAGCGCGAGCGCGCGGCTGCACGCGTACCGCTCGTCGTCGACGATCCCGGCGTCCTGGAGCGCCACGACCACCTCCGTGCGCGCCGCCCTCGGAACGCCGCGCCGCTCGAGCCGCTGCTCCAGCCGGCGCGCAGGGAGGTCACGCACGCGCAGGGCCGAGCCTGCCGCGGCCAGCGCCCTTACCCGGCGCCGCTCGCGCGCGACGGCTCGCAGACGCGGGCGGTCGAGCTCCGTCCCGACCGTCAGCCGCGCCCGCACGACCACGTCGGCGGGCAGGACCCGCCAATCGTCGCCGTCCACCTGCACCAGGACGCAGCCGCCGTGCTTCGTTCGCAGGCCCGTGACGCGGCCCATCTACGTCGTCCTCGCGAGCTCCTCTCGCGGCTTCGCGCCGTTCTCCGACTCCGCCGACGGTAGGAGCCGAGCCGAGACGACCTGCTCCGGCCCCATCTCCGCCTGGATCCGACCGACGATCGCGTCGGCGACGTCCGGGTGCTCGCGCAGGAACGCCGCGGCGTTCTGTCGGCCCTGGCCGAGGCGTTCGTCGCCGAAGCTGAAGTACGAGCCCGACTTCTGAACGACCTTGCGCTCGAGCGCGGCGTCCAACACCGTCCCCTCCCAGGAGATCCCCTGGCCGTACATGATGTCGAACTCGGCCTGCTTGAACGGCGGCGCGACCTTGTTCTTGACGACCTTGACGCGCACGCGGTTTCCGATCGCCTCGACGCCTTCCTTCAGCGTCTCGATTCGCCGCACGTCGAGGCGCACCGACGAGTAGAACTTGAGCGCCCGTCCACCGGGCGTCGTCTCGGGGTTGCCGAACATGACGCCGATCTTCTCGCGGAGCTGGTTGGTGAACAGGCAGATCGTGTCGGTGCGGTTGAGCGTGCCGGCGAGCTTGCGCAGCGCCTGGCTCATCAGCCGCGCCTGGAGGCCGACATGCGAATCGCCCATCTCGCCCTCGATCTCCGCCTTCGGCGTCAGCGCGGCAACCGAGTCGACCGCGACCACGTCGAGCGCGCCCGAGCGGACGAGCAGCTCCGCGATCTCGAGTGCCTGCTCGCCCGTGTCGGGCTGCGAGACGAGCAGGTCGTCGATGTTGACGCCGATCCGCTTCGCGTACTGCGGGTCCATCGAGTGCTCCGCGTCGATGAAGGCGCAGATTCCGCCGCGGCGCTGCGCCTCCGCGATCACGTGGTAGACGAGCGTAGTCTTCCCCGACGACTCGGGGCCGAAGACCTCCACGATCCGCCCGCGCGGGAGGCCGCCGATCCCGAGCGCGAGGTCGAGCGACAGCGAGCCCGTCGAGACAGCCGCGATCTGGACCTGGGCTTGGTCGCTCATCTTCATGACGGAGCCCTTGCCGAACTGGCGCTCGATCTGGCCGAGAGCGACGTCGAGAGCTTGCTCGCGATCCACGTTCAACCTCCTAGCGGGACGGACTCGAGGACCTCGTACTGCGCCCCGCCCCGACGCAGCACGGAATGGTAGACAGCGGCATCGGACGGACTCAGCTCAGGGAGGTCCGGCAGCGCCGGCCGCAGCCGCGGCGGCTGACGAAACCGAACGACCGTCGCGTGCGGAAGCCACGGCCGCTGCTCCCGCTCGTAGACGCCGAGCTCCTCGAGCCGTTCGTGCAGATCGCCCGCGAACGTCGACGCGCGACCGCCGGCGTCGTCGAAGACCAGCATGCCGACGCTCCTCGTCTCCCGGTAGCGGCGCAGCGAGAGCTGCAGCGGTGCCTCCACCGAAGCGGCGGCTACGCGTAAGCCCCCCGCGATCACTGCCACCTCCGTTGCCGGCCGGTGCCCCAGGAACGCGAGCGTGACGTGAAGGTTCTGCGGCGGGACGACCCGGACATCTCGCGCGGCCGCGAGCTCGCGCGCCTGCCACGCGACGATGCCGTCGACGGCGTCGTCCGGAAGCCGAAGCCCGAGAAAGAGCCTGATCCGCTCATCCGGAGCGAACGTACCAGCGGAGGTCACATGCCTTCGTGTCCGTTGTGTGTCAGAAGACGCCGCACGAGATGGAGCGCGGCGACGGCTGCCCGCCGCCGGATCCCGTCGCGATCGCCGTGGGCAACGAACTCGAGCGCGCGGTCGCCGCCCGGGCTGCTCGCACTGAGGTAGACGAGCCCGACGGGCTTCTCCGGGGTTCCCCCTCCGGGTCCCGCGATCCCGGTCACGGCGACCGCAACGTCCGCATCGAACCGCTCGCGCGCGCCCACCGCCATCGCCGCAGCCACCTCCGCTGAGACGGCGCCGTGCCGCGCGAGCAGCTCCTCGGCGACGTGGAGCTGGTCGCGCTTGACCTCGTTCGCGTACGCGACGACGCCGCCGACGAAGACGTCGCTCGCTCCCGACACCGCCGTCAAGAGCGCCGCCACCAGCCCGCCGGTACACGACTCCCCCGCGGCAAGCGTCAACCCCTCCTCCCGGCAGCGGTCGAGCACGATCTGGGCGATCGGACGCTCGTCCTCCGCGAAGAGGTAGCTCCCGAGCTCCGTGCGCAGCGCAGCCGCCACGATGTCGCCGCCGCCGACGAGATCCACGTGCACCTCGTAGTCGCGCGCACAGATCGTCACCTCCACGCCATCCGACTCTCCGCCCGCCTGTTCGAACACCCGTGCGACCGCCGACTCGCTCACCCCGACGAAGCGCAACGTCCGGCGCTGCGGCGGCTCGACGCGCGCGAGGACGCGCCCGACCGGCTCGCTCTCCAGCGCCGCGTGCCAGAGCCGCTGGAGCTCGGGCGGCGGCCCGGGAAGCGCGACGGCGACACAGCTGCCGGTGTCCAGCACCACGCCCGGCGCCGTTCCGGCGAGCCCGAGCGAGCTCGCGCCCTGCGGCAGCGAGGCCTGCTTGCGCACCCCGGCGGCAAACTCCCCGTAGGGTCGTCGCAGCCGGTCCGCGATCCGCCGCGAGACTCCCTCGATCTCCGCCTCGAGCCCCGGATCGACCTGCAGCTCGCGACCTGCCGCCCGCGCGAGGAGCTCGACCGTTCGGTCGTCGTGCGTCGGCCCGAGTCCGCCCGAGATCACGAGCACGTCCGCGCGCAGGCCCTCCTCGAGAGCGGCCGCGAGCTCCTCCGGCCGGTCGCCGACGATCGTCACGCGGGCGGCCTCCAGCCCGAGGCGGTAGAGCTCGGCGGCGAGAAACGGCCCGTTCCGGTCCTGACGGTCACCACGGACGAGCTCGGTGCCGGTGACGACGACGGCCGCGCGGACGCCGCTCAAGCGGTCGCCGAGGCGAGGCGCAGCCGACCGCCTGGAAGCGCGAGGACGAGCCGCGGGTGCCCCGCTCCGGGCAGCTCGCGCCGGACGCCGTTCACGCGCACGACCACGTTCCCGGGCGCGTCGATCCGCGCCCACAGCTTCGAGCTACGGAAGATCTGCTTCTGTCCCGGCTCGAGCGTCCCGCGGAAGAGCTGGCGGCCGGCCACCGAGCCGACGTGCACGTCCAGGTACGACCCGTAGCCGTGGGTCGCTCGGATGTCGAGCGTAACCGAAGTAGGTGCCTTGCGCTTGTGCGCGGGCGCGTGCTTCTTCGTCTTCGGCGCGACCTGCTGATCCGACGAGTTCGAGCCGCCAAACTTCCAGGCGGCGATCACGAGCGCGACGACGACGGCGATGCCGGCGACGACCGCGAGCACGAGCCGCGTCGCGAGCCGCCGTTCGTGCGCCGGCGGCTGCGAGCGCGACCGCAAGGGGTTCTCGTCCTCGCCGGCGACATAGCGCGAGTTGTACTCGTCGACGTAGAGCTGCCCGTCCAGGCCGAGGTACTCCGCGTACGTCCGCAGGAAGCCTTTGACGTACGTCTGCGCCGGGAGAAGCTCGAACTCCTCGTCCTCGAGCGCCCGCAGGTACTTGCCGCGGATCTTCGTCGCATGCTCGAGCTCGGCGAACTCGAGGCCCTGCCGCACTCGCGCTTCGCGGAGGCTGGTGCCGATCTCGAACATGGTGGCTAGGAGATGTTGTAGCCGAGCAGGGGCAGCTGGTCGAGCGCTTGGTCGACGCTCTTCTCCGTCTGCTGCACCTTCCGGCTGGCCGCCGTGTAGCGGCTCGAGCTGTGGGCGCGGGCCGCGGAGGCGAGGGACTGGTACGCACCCGCGGCGGCGCCGAGCGCGGACACGATCTTCGTGTTGACGGCCTTCGCGTAGGCCGGCGCGCCGGCGCCGGCGGCGCCCCTCTTTGCCGCCGAGTACGCCGCCGCGATCGACTGGGCCGCTTTCGCCTGCTTGGACGCACTGGAGGCGGCTGCGAGCTGCTTGCGGCCGGCGTTCCGCTTCTGCGCGAGCCTGTTGAGCTGCGAGCTCAGCTTCGATCCGTACGCGGATGACGGCGAGATCACGTAGACGATTGCGTTCGAGAGCCGGACGCCGCCGGCGACGCCTTCACACTCCTGAAGCCCGCTCGTGGAGCCGGTCTTGGAGACGCAGACGGCCGCCGTCGGGCTCGCATTCCCCGGTTGTGGCAGCGTGAAGAACGTGTAGACCGACTTTCCGTTCTTCAAGTTCGAGGTCCGCCACGCCTGGAGCTTGCCGATCTTCACGGCGTCCGTCTTCGAGCCGGACAAACGCTTGTACTGGTGCCCGAGCACGTCGTCCGGGCGGAACGTCGGATAGCTCAGGTTGGACGTCCCGAGCGCCAGCACGCTGCTCGCGCCGGAGCCGGCTTCCACGGCGACCGCGCTCTTGAGCGGGAACGCCGGGATCTTCGGCGCCTTGGCGACCTTCTGCCAGCCTGACGGGACGGCAAGCTGAGCCTTTCCGGAACGGACGTCGCCCGCTGCGGGCGCCGTCGCCTCCTCCTCGCCGCGGTGGCCCAGCACAAACCCTGCAGCGGCGAGACCGAGGATGACAAGCGCCGCGATCGCGGCGATGAGGCCGATGGGAGCGCCGCCCTCGCCTGCCCGCGCGCGGGCAGGCGGCGCGGCCGGCTCGGCGACCGCAACGGGTGCTGCGGCCGTGGCCGCGGCCGCCCCGGCAGCAGCGGGAATCGGCGTCGGCATCGGCGGCGCGCCGGCAGCAGTCGGCGTCGGCTGAGGCTCGTCCGCAGCCGTGGGAGTCGGAGGGACTGGAGTGGCCGCGGTCGTCGGCGCGCCCGCCGGCGGCGGGCCGGGCGGAGGCGTCGCACCGGGCGTCGGTTCTGGAACGATCGTGCCCGGGGCCGCGACCGTGGCCGATCCGATCGTCGCCGCCGCGGGCAGCACGAGGCCGGCGTCGGCCGGAGCGACCTCGGACGGTGCTTCGCGTGCCGGATCGGTGACGGGTTGCACGGGAGCGGCGCGGGTCGCGTCTGCGGGCGGGGCGGTCGGTGCCGTCTCGGGAATGGGCGGGGCAACCTGGTCGGTGCCGTCGTCGCGGAGCCCGAGCTCCTCCGGCGCGCCGACGGGGGGCGGGATCGTGATCGCAGCCTTCGCCTGGTCGCCGAGCGCCTCCTCGAACGACTCCATCATCCGCGCCGCCGACGAGTAGCGGTCGCCCGGGTTCTTCGCCAGCGCCTTCGAGATCACGGCGTCGAGCTCGGGCGGCAGCTCCGGCCGCTCCTCCGTCAGCCGCGGCGGCGGATCGGCGAGGTGCGCGTACATGACGGCCACGTCGGAATCCTTCGGGAACGGCACGACGCCGGACAGGCACTCGAACAGGACGGTGCCGAGTGCATAGATGTCGGTTTCGCGGGTCGCCGGCTCTCCGCGGATCTGCTCCGGCGCCATGTAGTCGACGGTGCCGACGAAGTGGCCGGTCTTGGTCAGGTTCGTCCCGCCGCGGACCTTCGTGACCCCGAAGTCCGCGAGATACGCGTGATCACGGCGGCCGGCGCGGACGAGGATGTTGTGCGGCTTGATGTCGCGGTGGATCAGCCCGGCGTCGTGTGCGCTGTCGAGCGCCTCGGCGACCTGCGAGACGATGCGCAGCGTACGCCCGGCGTCGAGCTCGCGGCCGACGATCAGGTCCTTCAGCGTCGCGCCGCGGATGAGCTCCATCGCGATGAAGAGGCCATAGTCGCTCTCGCCCGCCTCGTGGACGGTGACGATGTTCGGATGGTCGAGCGCGCCCTGGATGCGCGCCTCATGGCGGAAGCGCTCGCGGAACCCGGCATCGACGCTCAGCTCCGCCGAGAGCAGCTTCAGCGCGACCTTGCGGTCGAGCGAGAGCTGGGTCGCCGCGTAGACGGTCCCCATCCCGCCCTCGCCGATCAGGCGGTCGATGCGGTAGCCCTCGATGAGGGTGCCGTTTTGAAGCAACGCCGACACAGCCCC
>Ga0126313_10001665_pt1 | contig 11898 bp, 11 predicted proteins | sample Plot105A_FD_89954 | JGI IMG/M metagenome (GOLD analysis project Ga0126313, IMG submission 89954) | Serpentine soil microbial communities from UC McLaughlin Reserve, CA, USA - Plot105A | ecosystem: Environmental > Terrestrial > Soil > Grasslands | place: USA: UC McLaughlin Reserve, Lake County...
GGGGGGCTCCGCCCCCCGCAGTCGTGGGGTTCCCCGGACCCCTCCGGCGCGTCATGCCACGGCCTGCCGGAGGACGCGGCCCGACAGGTCGCGCAGGCGGGCGGCCTCCGGGGCGCCCGGCTCCCCGCGGCCGTACCAGGCCAGCTCGAACAGCTCGGTGGCACCGGCGAAATCGACCGCGGCCGCGGGCAGGTTGCGGCCGACCTGCCCGCGGTACTCGCCGGCCGTCCGCCCCGGCACCTCCTCGACCAGCCCGCGGGCGGCCAGCTCCGCGACCAGCGCCCGGTAGCGGCAGCGCACCGCCGGCCGCCATTCGCCGGCCCGCTCGTGGGCCTCCGCCTCGGCCCGCCAGTCCGCGGCCGAGCGCCGCGGCGCGCCGGGCAGCGCCGCGGCCACCTCCCGGCTGGGGGTCAGGCCCCGCGAGAAGCGGGCCGCCAGCAGCCCCACCCCAAGCAGCGCCAGCACCAGCAGGGCCAGGCCGACGATGCCGCCGGCGCCGCTGGCTCCCAGCTCGGCCAGCACCCGGCCGACCTGCTCGAGCAGCCAGTCGAGCACCCGGTTGAGCAACGGCCGGTCCGGGGGGCGGAACTCGGGCCGCGCCAGCACCTCGCGCACCGCCTCCCGCACCCGCTCGGGGTCGCGGGTCGGCGCGGGCAGGTCGCCCGCCCCACCCGGCGCCCCCAGCCACACGGCGGGCGCTCCCAGCCACGCGGCCGGGAGCCCCAGCCAGGCGGCCGGCGCCCTCACCCATCCGGCCGGCGCCCTCAGCCACGCGGCCGGCCGCACCCGCCTGGCCGCCGCCGGTGCCGGCCAGGCGTCAGCCGGCGGGCGCACCGCGGGCCAGCTCGGCGGCGATCATCTGCAGGTCGAAGCCCTCGTTGCGGATGCGCAGGTCGAAGTAGACCAGGGTGGCCACGATCGCCACGAACGGGGTGGTGACCAGCGCCGGCAGGATCCCGCCGATGGCGGCGAGGATCCAGCCCCAGCGGTAGCCGACCGCCAGCGCCGCGACGGTGAACGGTGTCGACAGGATGTTGCCGAGCAGCGACGCCAGCAGGCCGCTGACGATGCCGACGCCCATGACCTGCCAGAAGCGCGTCCGCACCAGCCCCGCCGAGCGGGCCATCGACTGGACCGGGCCGAGCTCCTCGACCATCACCGCCGGGGTGGTGACCAGGAAGAAGGTCATCGGCACCAGGACCCCGACGACGCAGAACAGCAGCCCCACCGCCTTGAGCAGGAGGGTGAGGAGGAACGCGCCGAGCAGGGCGAGGAAGCGCAGCCAGGTGGCCCGCATCGCCGCGCCGGGGGCGAGCTCGTCGCCGAGGTAGCTGGAGGCGACGACCCTGGAGACCGCGCCGCCGACGAACGGGGTGACCAGGATGCTGGCGAGCACGGCGAGCACGGCCCCGACCAGGGCGGCGTTGGACGGCCCGGTGTTGGCCGCCTGCTCGAGCAGGGAGGGGTCGTTCATCAGCCGCAGGAAGCCGTGCCCGCCGAGCACGTCGCGCTGGAAGAAGGCGGCCACCAGGTTGACCGGGATCAGGAACACGGCCGAGACCAGCACGATCGTGCGGAGGTTGGCCTTGAGCAGCTTGAACGAGCCGTCCAGGATGTCGCCGAAGGTCATCGGGTGCAGCGGCAGCGGTCCGGTCCGCGCCGAGCCGGCCTTCGGCAGCGGCGGGTAGGGGGACGGCGGGCCCGAGCCCGGCGACGGCTGGCCCCAGCCCTGGGGCGGCTGGCCCCAGCCCGGGGATGGGGGACCCCAGCCGGGCGGCCCCTGGGGCGGCCCGGGAGGCGGTCCCCACGGTGGGGGTTGGCTGCTCACGGCCTTCCTTTCGTCGGCGCTCGGGCGCATTGTCACGAGGCCACCCGAGCCGGTCAACGCCGTCCCGGCCGGCTGTGGACGGCCCAGGACTCCACTGAACGCCGCCGACGTGACATCCTTTCCCCGGTCACCGGTGTCGAGGGACGAGGGGGTCGGCGTGAGGGGGAGGGTGCTGGTCGTCGACGACGACCCGTCGCTTGGGGAGATGCTCGGCATCGTCCTGCGCCAGGAGGGCTTCGAGCCGGTGTTCGTACGCTCCGGCGACCAGGCCATCGCGGCATTCCACCAGGCCAAGCCCGACCTGGTCCTGCTGGACCTCATGCTGCCGGGCAAGGACGGCCTGGAGATCTGCCGCGAGCTGCGGCTGGAGTCCGGCGTCCCGATCGTGATGCTGACCGCCAAGACCGACACCGTCGACGTGGTGCTCGGCCTGGAGTCGGGCGCCGACGACTACATCACCAAGCCGTTCTCCGCCAAGGAGCTGGTGGCGCGGATCCGCGCGCGGCTGCGCCGCCGCGACACCGACGGCGCCGAGACGCTCCGCTTCCACGACATCGAGATGGACGTCATGGCCCACCAGGTCACCAAGGCCGGCAAGGCGGTCAACCTCACGCCGCTGGAGTTCGAGCTGCTGGCCACCCTCGCCAGGCGACCACGCCAGGTGTTCACCCGCGAGGTGCTGCTCGAGCAGGTATGGGGCTACCGCTACGCCGGCGACACCCGGCTGGTCAACGTGCACGTTCAGCGGCTGCGGGCCAAGATCGAGGACGACCCCGAGAACCCCCGGGTCGTCCAGACGGTCCGGGGCGTCGGCTACCGCATCGGGCCCGACCTGGGCTCGGCCGACGTCTCGGCGCAGGCGGGTGATCAGGGATAGCGGTTGGAGGCTTGAGCTTCGCCCGGCTCGACCTGCGAGCCAGGGTGGTGCTGTTCACGTCGGCGGTGGTGGTGGGCGCGCTGCTGCTGCTCGGCGCCGCGTTGCACGCGCTGCTGGCCAAGTCCCTCTACACCCAGCAGAGCGACGAGGCGGTCCAGCAGGTGCGGCGGCTCACCCTCCAGGCCTCGACCACCGCGCTCGGCGACGCCACCGGGCTGACCAGCACCGAGACCCAGAAGCGGCTGCGCGACGAGTTCACCAGGGGCCAGGGCGGCCAGCCGAGCTTCGAGGCGGTGGTGCTGCGCAACACCGATACCACCACCGAGTCCAACCGCGGCTACCGCATCGAGCACGTGCCCCAGGGCCTGATCGACCGCGTCCAGAGCCGCTCGGAGCTGGCCTACGTGTACGAGCGTTCGCCGGTGGGGGCCGGCCGCGTGCTGATCGTCGGCGCCCCTGTCCGGACCGGGCAGGGCGTCGAGGAGGCCTACTTCTTCTATCCCCTCGACTTCCAGGAGAGGACGCTCGCCCGGCTCACCCGCTTCCTGCTGATCGTGGGCGCCGGGCTGCTGGCCGCCGTGGTGGTCCTGGCGGCCATCTCGATCGGGCGGGTGCTGCGGCCGATCCGGCGCGCCAGGGACGTCGCCGAGGAGATCGCGGCCGGCAACCTGGCCGCCCGCATCCCGCAGGCGACCAGCCACGACGACTTCGGCCGCCTGGCGGAGTCGTTCAACCGCATGACCGACAACCTCGCCCAGAAGATCGGCGAGCTGGAGCACGTCGGCAGCCTGCAGGCCCGCTTCGTCTCCGACGTCAGCCACGAGCTGCGCACGCCGCTGGCCACGGTGCGCATGGCCGCCGACTACATCCACGCGGCCCGCACCGGGCTGCCACCCGACGCCCAGCGCGCCGCGGTCCTGCTCGAACGCGAGCTGGAGCGGTTCGAGAACCTGCTGGAGGACCTGCTGGAGATCAGCCGCTTCGACGCCGGCGTGATCAACCTCGACCCGGTGGAGGTCGACCTGGGCGCCCTGCTTGACGAGGTCGTCGACGCCCTGGACCCGATCGCCCACGGCCGCAAGGTCGAGGTCGGCCTGAGGATCGACCGCAGCCAGGGCCCGCCGCTGGTCGCCGCCGACCCCCGCCGGCTCGACCGCGTGTTCTCCAACCTGGTCAAGAACGCCATCGAGCACACCGCCGACGGCAGCGTCCGCATCTGGGTGGGCCGGCGCGGTCCCGACGTGGTGGCCACCGTCGCCGACGACGGTGAGGGCATCCCCGCCGAGGACCTGCCCCACATCTTCGAGCGCTTCTACCGCGCCGACGTGCACCGGGCCAGGACCCTCGGCGGCACGGGGCTGGGCCTGGCGATCGCGCTGGAGAACGTGAACCTGCACCGCGGCTCGATCAGCGTGCGCAGCGAGGTCGGCGAGGGCTCGACCTTCACCGTCACCCTGCCGGCCATCGAGCCCAAGGCCGAGCCGGCCGGCGAGGAGACCGCCGCGGCCGAGCCGACGCCGGAGCCGGCGCCGTCGCCGGAGGTCACCGTCGGTGGCTAGCCGCCCGGCCCGGCTGGCGCGGCTCACCGCCGGCGGGCTGGCCGCCCTCGCGCTGGCCGCCTGCACCGCCGGCGTCCCCCGGACCGGCGAGGTGGTGACCGTCAGCCCCGCGACGCCGGCAGTGCCGCCGACCGACGCCGGCGCGGTCGACGAGGGCAGCGGCCCGACGGCCGGGCTCTCCGACCCGGAGGTGGCGCGCGGGTTCATGCTCGCGATGAACACCGGCAGGCCGGAGAAGATCGAGCGCTGGGTGATGCCGGCGGACCAGAAGCGGGTCGCACGGTGGTCGAAGGCGACCACCGTGCAGGTCTACCGCTCCTTCCAGCCCGAGCTGCCGGTGGTCCAGAACGACAAGCGGATCGTGCCGATCAAGGCTGAGCTGGTCGGCCGCCTGCAGGGCGGCCGCGACTGGACGCCGCTCAGCGAGGAGGCCACCCTCCCCGTGGAGTTGCAGAAGGCCGGCGCGGAGTGGCGCGTGGCCAACCCCGGCGACGAGCTGTGGATCCGCGACGTCGACTTCAAGCGGCTCTACACCCCGGTGGAGGTGTTCCTGGTTCCCGACCTCCGCGCCGCCGACCCGAGGCTGGCGCCCGTGCCGCTGTTCGTCCGCCGCGCCCCGTCGGACACTCCGGCCCCGAAGGTCCTGGAGGCGCGGGCCAGGGACGCCATCGACTGCCTGCTCGCCGGGCCGCAGGGCCGCTTCGCCCACCTGAGCTCCGCGATCCCGCGCAACACCAAGCTCCGCAGCCTGGTCAACGCGGGCGGGGTCGTCACCGTCGACCTGTCGGCCAGGTTCACCGATACCAGCGCGGGCGGCTCCGGCGAGCTCCGGGTCGGTCAGGTGGTGTGGACCGTCAACCGCCTCATCCAGACCGCCCAGGTCCGTATCGAGGTCGAGGGCAAGCAGCTGGGCGCCGTCGGGCCGGACGGCTTCCAGGGCGGCGGCCTCTGGCAGCGGTCCAGGCGACCGCTCCCCGACCTCTGGCCCCAGCGGTCGAGCGCCGCCGAGGGCGGCAGGGTGCTGTTCGTGCGCGGCGGCGAGATCTACACGATCACGCCGGATCCGGGCCAGTCCCCTAAGGTGGTCGGCTTCGACGCGCCGAGCCCCAAGTCCGCGCCCACCTGGTCGCCGGACCGCCGCTGGATCGCGTTCCTGCACGGCAGCGGGGCGTCCCAGGGCCTGTGGCTGGTGCAGCCGGGCGCCGGTGCCTTTCCCACCGGCGTCGTCGGCCGGCTGTCGCCACCGTCGTGGAGCGTCGACTCCGCCCACCTGTACGTGCTCAGCAGGGAGCAAGCACGGACGCAGCTGTGGGAGATCACCTGGGACACGCTCGGCGTGCGGCCGCTCCGGCTGCCGCCGCTGCCCGATGGCCTGCGGCCGACCAGCCTGGCCGTCAGCCCCGACGGGGCGTTCGCGCTGGCCGTCGCCGTCCGCGACGACGCCGAGCCGGGCGACGGCGGGCAGCTGTTCCTCGGCCAGTTCGGGCCCGACGGCGTCATCCGCTGGCCCAGCCGGCCGATCGCGGCCGGGCTCGGCAGGGTGTTCAGCCCGGTGTGGGTCGACCCCCTCACGGTGGCCTTCATCGCCGAGACCGAGGGCAAGGACGACCTCGGCCGGCTGTGGACGATGAAGCGGGACGGCTGGGACCCGACCCCCGTCGTCAACCCCGACGCCGACGGCACCACCCTGGTCGACATCGGCAACCAGCTCACCGTCGACCCCGACGGGTCGCACTTCATCTTCACCGTCGGCTCCCAGAGCGGCGCCGCCCTCTGGACCGTGGACCGGCAGGGCAACGGCCTGCGTCCCCTGACCCAGCCGACCGCCAAGGAGTTCGACGCCGACCCCAGCTTCGCCAGCCGCTGATCCGGTGTAAGAAACGCCGCCCCGGTGGTGTTTCACCGGTAGGCGGCACCGGACACGGCCGGCGCCGACGACGGAGGGACGGACCGCCGGTGGCCTGGGTGGACATGCGGGCGGCGCGCCGGGCCGACGACCAGGCGCGCCGGTTCGACGACCTGTTCCGCCGGCTCTACCCGCGGCTGTACGACCTGAGCCACCGGCTGCTGGCCGACCGCTGGGAGGCCGAGGACGTGGCGCAGGAGGCGTTCCTCAAGCTGGTCGACGCCGCCGTGCTGGAGCGGCCGGACGGGGAGGTCGAGGCGTGGCTGCGCCGGGTCTGCGTGAACCTGGCCTACAACCGGCACCGCGGGTGGCGCCGTGGGCACGAGCGGCTCCAGCGCCTCGGCCGAATGACGCCGGACGGCGAGGGCGGCGACCCGCTCGGGTCGCTGCTGCGGCTGGAGGAGCGGGCGCTGGTGCGCCGGGCGCTGTGGACGCTGCCCGAGCGGCAACGGACCTGCCTGCTGCTGCGCCACGCCGGCTACTCCTACGCCGAGATCGCCGAGACCTGCGAGCTGGCCGTCGGGTCGGTCGGGGTGCTGCTGGCCCGTGCGGAACGCGCGTTCCGTGACAGCTACCAGCGACAGCAAGGAGCGGACCATGAGGTGCCTTGAGGAAGGCGAGCTGCGCGCCTGGATCGACGGCGCCGCCGCCGAGCAGGCCGCCGTCGGCGCCCACGTCGACGGCTGCGCCGCCTGCAGCGCGGCGGCCGAGGAGCTGCGCGGCAACGCGGCGCTGGCCGCCACGGCCACCGGGGTGCTCGCCCCACCCCGGCCGCTGACGGCGGCGGAGGTCGAGGCCGCCCGCGAGCGCCTCGCGGCACACGCCTTCCCCGGGCCCGTCGCCGCCCAGGCCGCCGCCGGCCCCGTCGCCGCCGAGGCCGCCGGCGAGCCCGTCGCGGCGGCGACGCGCCGGCCCGCCGAGGCGTCGCCGCCCGGGCGGCCCCGCCGGCGCGGCCCGGCGGCGGCATGGGCCTCGCGCCCGGCCGGGCGGGCCGGAACCCGCCCGGCCCGCGGGTGGCTGACCGCCGCGGCGGCGGCCGTGCTGGCCCTGGCGATGGTGGCGACCCCGGCGGGACGGAGCGCGGCCGGCAGCTTCCTCGCCCAGTTCCGCAGCCAGCGGTTCGCGGTGGTCACCATCGACCCCTCGCAGGCCGACGACCTGGCCGAGCTGCAGCGGCTCGGCACCGTCCACCGCGACCTCCGCACCCTCGTCCCGCGGCAGGTGGCCAGCCCCGCCGTGGCCGGCCGGCTGGTCGGCTTCCCGGTGGCGGTCCCTGACGCCGCCGTTCTGCCCGGCGGGATCGACCCCAGCCCGCGCGTCACCGTCACCCCGGCGCGGCAGCTCCGCTTCACCCTGGAGGCGGCCAAGGTGCGCCGCTACCTGGAGGCGCACGGTCGCTCCGGCGCCGACCTGCCGCCCGGGCTCGACGGCGCCACCCTGGTCGCCAACGTGCCGGCGGTGGCGCTGCTGGCATGGGTGGGCGCCGACGGCACCCCGCGGCTGGTGGTCGGCCAGTCCCGCGAGCTCACCGCCAGGGCTGAGGGCGCGGTGAGCCTGGAGGCGCTGCGGGGGTTCCTGCTCGGCCTCCCCGGCCTGCCGCCGCAGACGGTGCGGCAGCTCAAGGCGATCGGCGACTGGCGCGACACGCTGCCGCTGCCGGTGCCCGCCGACCGGATCGACTGGCGGGCGACCACCGTCGGTGGCGCGCAGGGGCTGCTGCTCGGCGAGCGGAGCGGCCTCGGCAGCGCCGTGATCTGGCAACGGGACGGCCGCATCTTCGGCGTCGCCGGTGTGGTGCGCCAGGCCCAGGTCCTGCGGGTCGCGGAGAGCCTGCATTAGCGGGGTCGAGGCGAGCGTCGGGCGCGCGGCGCCCCGGGCCGCCCCGCCCGGGGCGCCGGCGCTGGAGCTGACCGGCGTGCGCAAGGCCTACGGCCGGCAGGTGGCCCTGCACGACGTCACGCTGCGGGTGGAGCCCGGCGAGGTGTTCGGCTTCCTCGGCCCCAACGGCGCCGGCAAGACCACCGCGGTGAAGATCCTCACCGGCCTGGTCCACGCCAGCGCCGGCCAGGCGCGGGTCCTCGGCCGCCCGGCGGGCGAGCCGGCCGCCCGACGGCGGATCGGCTACCTCCCCGAGCACTTTCGCTTCCAGGAGTGGGCGACCGGCACCGCGCTGCTGGACTTCCACGGCCGCCTGGCCGGCCTGCCGGCGGGCCAGCGCCCCGCTCGCATCGCCGAGGTGCTCGAGCTGGTCGGGCTCGCCGGCCGTGGCGGCCAGCGCATCCGCACCTACTCCAAGGGCATGACCCAGCGCATCGGGCTCGCCCAGGCGCTGCTCGGCCGGCCAGAGCTGGTGCTGCTGGACGAGCCGACCTCCGCGCTCGACCCGGTCGGGCGGCGCGAGGTCAGGGACCTGATCCGCTGGCTGCGGGAGCAGGGCGTCACCGTGTTCCTCAACTCGCACCTGCTGAGCGAGATCGAGCTGGTGTGCGACCGCGTGGCCATCATCGACCGCGGCCGGGTCGTGCGCGGCGGTCGGCTGGCCGACCTGGTCGGCTCGGCCACCGCCCTGCGGGTCGCCGTCGACCGCGTCGACGAGCCCCTGCTGGCGGCGCTCGGCCGCTACGGCCGGGTGGAGTCGGTGGACGGCGGCAACCTCACCCTGCTCGTCGACGACGTCGACGTGGCGCCGGCGGTCGCCGACTGTGCCGTGCGCGCCGGCTACCGGCTGTTCGAGCTGGTCCCGGTGCAGCGCTCCCTCGAGGAGGTCTTCCTCGGGCTGGTGCACGGGGGCGACCGGTGACCGCCACGCTGGTGGTGGCGCGCTGGACCGTGACCGAGGCGGTCAGCCGCCGGCTGGTCCTGGCCGCGATCCTGCTCAGCGCCGCCTTCGTCGGGGTGTTCGGGCTGGCCTTCTCGATCCTGTACGGCCGGGCCGAGGCCGAGACGGGCGGCGACGCCAACTTCCCGGTGTTCGCCGCCACCCTCCTGACCGTGCTCGGCCTGTACGCGGTGCAGTTCCTGGCCGCGTTCCTGGCGCTGCTGCTGTCGACCAGCGCGATCTCGGGGGAGGTCGAGTCGGGCACGCTGCACGCCGTGCTGGCCCGCCCGCTCGGCCGCGGCCAGTACCTGCTGGGCCGCTGGATCGCCTCGGTGGCGCTCGTCTCGGCCTACGTGGTGGCGATGGCCGGGTCGCTGGTGCTGATCGCCCGGGTCGTCGCCGGCTACCAGCCGGTCGGCCCGGTCAAGGCGGTCGCGCTGCTGGTGCTGGAGACGGTCCTGCTGCTGACCGCCGGGCTGCTGGGCAGCAGCTTCCTGCCGACCCTGGCCAACGCGGTGGTGCTGTTCTCGCTGTTCGGGCTGGCGTGGCTGGGCGGCATCGTGGAGTTCATCGGCCAGACGTTCAGCAACCAGACGCTGGCCAACCTCGGCGTGGTCGTGAGCCTGGTGTTCCCGAGCGACGCCATCTGGCGGGCGGCCTCCTACTACCTGCAGCCGCCGCTGTTCCTCGGCGAGGCCGTCACCCGCGGCGGCATCCCGTTCGCCGCGCTGACCCCGCCCACCACCGCGCTGCTGCTGTGGGTGCTCGCCTACCCGGTCGCCACCCTGCTCGCCGCCCTGCGGACCTTCGCCCGCCGCGACCTCTGAGCGTGGTCGGACGGGCCCAGGCCCGCCGCCCGGAGCCGCCTTGGACGTGCGGCCCCGGCCTCCCCTCGCCGCCGCCGGGCCGACCGCGCCGGGCCGAACCTGACCCGCGGCCCGGAGGCCGGCCATGGCGACCCGGGGGTGTGGACGGCCCGGGGCGGGCGCGGGTCGGGGCGGCTATGGTCCCGGCATGTCCCTCGTCGAGCTGCTCGGCGGCCTGCTCCGACCCGCCGCCTGCCTTGCGTGCGGCGCCCCGGCCGCCTGGCCGTGCTGCGCCCGCTGCCTGCCGCCCGAACCGGCCGGCGCCGGGCCCTGGCGGCTGGCCGCCGACCCGGGCGTCACGCTGTGGGCGCTGGGGCCCTACCGCGACGCGCTGCGGACCGCGGTCCTCGCCGGCAAGCTCCGCGGCCAGCCGGCCGCGCTGACCGAGCTCGGCCGCCGCCTCGGCGCCGCCATGGCCGCCGCCGGGGCCGGCGCCGACCTGGTCACCTTCGTGGCCGCCGGCCGGGCGGCCGGGACGCCCCGCGACCACGCCGAGCGGGTCGCGGCCGGCGTCGCCGCCGCGCTCGACCTGCCCCTCGCCGGGCTGCTCGCCGCCACCGGCGGCCGCGACCTCGGCCGCGCCCGGCTGGCCGGTGAGGCGACCCCCACCCGGCCGGCGCCGCGGGCCAGGCGGCGGCTCGCCGGCGGCCGCGTCCTGGTCGTCGACGACCTCGCCACCACCGGCGGCACCCTGGCCGCCGCGGCCGCCACCCTCCGCGCCGCCGGCGCCCGCCAGGTCGAGGCGGCGGTGCTCGGCGCCGCCCCGACCGCCCTCGGCCCCCCGCATGCCCGCCCCCCGCCGGCCTGCCAGCGCCCCACGGCGCCGGCCAGCGCCCCGCGGTCACCGGGGCGGCCGCCCCGCGCCGCGGCCCGCCGTCGGCCGTCGGCGAAGCCGGGGCCGCCCGGCCCGATCGGGCCGGGCGGGCCGGCCACAGGTGCGGTTTTGGCCGGTATTCTCCCAGCTCACGGAGGGCGCATTGTGTGGTTGTGACCTGTTTCCCTGTGTAGAATCCGGCCAATACGACCCGCGGGCCGTGAAGGAGGACGGCCCGCGTGCCGAGGTGATCTGGCAGGCAGAGCCGACGGCCCCAGCCGGGTTCCAAGGCTCGCGGGGGGCGTCGTCGGACGGGCGACCACGGCCGGCGACCGGACTGGGGGCTGCCTATGCAGGTGACGGTGAAGGGCAAGAACACCGCCGTGCCGGAGAAGCTTCGTGCCCGAGCGGAGCGCAAGCTGACCAAGCTGGAGCGGTTCGACGCCCGCATTCTCGCCGTGGACGTCGAGTTCTCGGAGGAGCGCAACCCCAGGGTCGCCGACCCGCACGGGGTCGAGGTCACCCTGACCACCAAGTCCGGGCTGGTCCGGGCCCATGCCAACGCCACCGACCCGGCCGCCGCGGTCGACCAGGTCGTCGACCGCCTGGAGCGCCAGGTCAAGAAGCTCAAGGGCCGGCGGGTCGACCGCACCCAGCACGCCGACGGCGTCAAGACCAGGCCCGCGCCGCCGGCGGCGGACAGCGAGGAGTCGGTGGAACCGGGCGAGGGTGCCCCTGTGGACCAGGTCGAGACCGACCAGGCCGGGGTCGTGTACCGTCGCGGTGACGGCGGCGCCACCGGCGACGAGCCGAAACCGTGACGGGCTCGCAGGAGGCCGGCAAGTTGAGAGGGGAGAGCGTGGCCGACGACCGGCAGGCGCGACCGCGGGGCGCAGGTGAGGCCATCCGCGTGCTGATCGTGGACGACCACGCGTTGTTCCGCCGTGGGCTCGAGATGGTGCTCGAGCAGGAGGACGACGTCGAGGTCGTGGGGGAGGCGGGCGACGGCGCCGAGGCCATCGAGAAGGCCCAGGAGCTCATGCCCGACGTGGTCCTGATGGACGTCCGCATGCCGCGGCGCAGCGGCATCGAGGCGACCCAGACCATCAAGGATCTCATCCCCCACGCCAAGATCCTGATGCTGACCATCTCCGACGAGGAGGCCGACCTCTATGACGCCATCAAGGCCGGCGCCAACGGCTACCTCCTGAAGGAGATCTCGATCGAGGA
>Ga0126313_10001667_pt1 | contig 11889 bp, 11 predicted proteins | sample Plot105A_FD_89954 | JGI IMG/M metagenome (GOLD analysis project Ga0126313, IMG submission 89954) | Serpentine soil microbial communities from UC McLaughlin Reserve, CA, USA - Plot105A | ecosystem: Environmental > Terrestrial > Soil > Grasslands | place: USA: UC McLaughlin Reserve, Lake County...
GATCGACCGAGAGAAACACATACGGCCGCCGGACTCAGGGGAGCGAGTCCGGCGGCCGTAGTGTTTCTGGAGGAGGGGTTGCGATGAGGGGTACGTTCGTCGCAAAGCGCATGCTCCCAACGCCACCTCAATCTGTCCTAAACATTTCTCCCAGGTCTTAAGAGAGGGCGAAGCCCGGTCAAGCCCGGACATGGATGTCCGGCATGCCGGTCGGCGAAGCCCGGTCAAGCCCGGACATCGATGTCCGGCATGCCGGTCAGAACGCCGTCCGGATGACCGGCGGAGCAGAGGGCGAAGCCCGGTCAAGCCCGGACACGGATGTCCGGCATGCCGGTCAGAACGCCGTCCGGATGACCGGCGGAGCTAATACTCGTAGAAGCCGCGCCCGGCCTTCTTGCCGAGCGCCCCGTCGGCGATCATGCGCTCGACGCGCGCGGGGACGCGAGCGCCGATCGCGCGCCCGATCGCCGCTGACACGTCGAGCCCGACGTAGTCGAGCAGCGCGAGCGGGCCCATCGGGTGCCCGGCGCCCATCCGCATGCAGTCGTCGATCGCCTGCGGCTCCAGCCCGCTCTGCTCGAGCAGCGCCACTGCGTCGAACAGGAACGGGAACAGCAGGCGGTTGACGACGAAGCCCGGCGTGTCGGGGACCTCGACCGGGGTCTTGCCGAGCGCCGCGCAGAAGGCCCGCGCGCGCTCGCGCGTCTCGTTGGCCGCGGCGGCCGGGAACACGAGCTCGACCAGGTCCATCTTCGGCACCGGGTTGAAGACGTGCAGGCCGACGAACCGCTCCGGCCGGCCCGTCGCCTCGGCGAGCTCCGTGATCGAGAGCGCCGAGGTCGTAGTGGCGAGGATCGCGCCGTTGGTCGCGGCGCCGGCGAGCTCGCGCAGCAGCGCCGCCTTCGCCTCCTGCTCCTCGGCGATCGCCTCGACGATGAACGTGCTCGCGCGCAGCGCGCCGATGTCGTCCGAGACCGACACGTTGCCCGCGCCGACGCCGCCGCACTTCTCGATCAGCTTCTCGACCTTCGCGCTCGCGGCGTCCGGCCGCCGCGCCCAGAGCACGACGGGGCCGTGCTCGGCGGCGACGCACGCAAGCCCGGAGGCGATCGCGCCGCCCCCGGCGATACCGATCCGTTCTGACACGGTGTCGAACTCCCTCGTTGACTGGCGAGTCAACTTCGTAGACTACGCGGCCCAGCGCCTAGACAGCGGAGGTCGAGCGAGATGGAAGCCGGTCGTGAAGTGGTCATCGTCGAGGCGGTCCGGACCCCCATCGGCCGCGGCCATCCGGAGAAGGGGTACTTCAAGGACACGCATCCCAACGAGCTGCTCGGGCGCTGCTTCACCGAGCTGATCGAGCGCGCCGGGATCGCGGCGGAGCAGGTCGATGACGTGATCGGCGGCTGCGTCCAGCAGTACGGCGAGCAGATGTTCAACGTCACGCGCAACGCCTGGCTCCAGGCCGGGCTTCCGGTCGAGACGCCCGCGACGACCGTCGACCGCCAGTGCGGATCGGCGCAGCAGGCGGTCAACTTCGGCGCCGCCCTGGTCGCCGCCGGCGTCCACGACGTCGTGATCGGCGGCGGCGTCGAGCACATGGGGCACGTCCCGATGGGCGTCGGCTTCAAGTGGGTCGACGACGTCGGCTCCCCGTGGCCGCCGGCGATGCTCGAGCGCTACAACCTCGTGCCGCAGGGGATCTCGGCCGAGATGATCGCCGACAAGTGGGAGATCCCGCGCTCGGAGATGGATGAGCTGGCGGTGCGCTCGCACCGCCTCGCCGCGCGGGCGACGGAGGAGGGCCGCTTCGAGCGCGAGACGATCCCGTTCTCGGTCAACGGCGACACGTTCGTCTCCGACCAGGGGATCCGGCCGGACTCCAGCCTCGAGGCGCTCGCCGCGCTCAAGCCGGCGTTCAAGCCCGACGGCAAGGTCACCGCCGGCAACGCGTCGCAGATCTCCGACGGCGCTGCGGCGGTGCTGCTGATGTCGGCCGAGAAGGCGCGCGACCTGGGCGTGACGCCGCGGGCGCGGATCGTCGACCAGACGACGGTCGGAGTCGACCCGGTGATCATGCTCACGGGCCCGATCCCCGCGACGCGCAAGCTGCTCGAGCGCAACGGGATGGCGGTCGGCGACGTCGACCTGTTCGAGGTCAACGAGGCGTTCGCTCCCGTCGTGCTCGCGTGGCAGCGCGAGCTCGCGCCCGACATGGACCGCGTCAACGTCAACGGCGGTGCGATGGCGCTCGGCCACCCGCTCGGCTCGACCGGCGCCCGGCTGCTCACCACGCTGCTGCACGAGCTCGAGCGCTCGGACTCCGAGACGGGGCTCGTGACGATGTGCTGCGGCGGCGGGCTCGGCACCGGCACGATCATCCAGCGGATCTGACGCGGCTTCGATCCTCGTAGCGGTGGAACGTCTCGGCCCCGGCCGAGACGTTCAATCCTTGTACGGGTCGAACGTCTCGGCCGGCGCCATCGCGACGCCGATCGGGATCAGGCGGTGCAGGATCCGCACGGTCCCGGCGTGGTGCGCGAGGACCTCGTCGAGTCGCTTATAGGCGCCGGGGGCCTCGTCCGCGGCGCCTCCGCGCAGCTCGACTCCCTTCGCGGCGAGCTCGGCCTGCACGGTCGGGAAGTCGATGGCGCCCGGCCGGATGCGGCCGCGCCGCTTGACGAGGCGCGCGTCCGGGTGCCGCGGGCAGCGGGTTCCGGCGGTGGCGTCCTTGCGCGCGACCCAGAAGTTGCAGTCGCGCACGGAGCACTCCAGCCGCACGCCCATCTTCCCCGCCGCCTTCGTCCGCGACATCGCGCGGCCGGCGCCATGGACGGTGGAGTACAGCGCGGCGCGGGAGTCGTCGGACTCGACGCCCTCGAGGATCACGGCCGGCTCGCCCATCGTCGCCCCGACGAACCCGAGCTGCCCCGGGAACGCCGGCGTCGCGCCCTTGCGGACGACCCAGGCGGGCTCGCCCCCGACCTCCTCCCTCCAGGCGAAGTTGTGGTTGTTGTGGACCTCGAGGTCGGCGGTCGTCCCGAGGATGCCGAGCACCTCGTCGACGACGACGTCGCGGCCGGCGTACGCGTAGCGGCCGGCGAGCGTCATCGCGGCCGCGTAGGCCTCCCCGAGCCCCGAGCCGGCGGGGAAGACGACCGGCGGGCTCATCATCTCGCCCTCCGACGCCCGGCCGCCGAACGGCTGGCCGGCGGCCAGCGCGAGGAAGCCGGACGCGGTCTTGTGCCCGAAGCCGCGCGAGCCGAAGTGCACGCCGATCCAGACGCGGTCGTCGGCCTCGTCGCGGAAGAGGTCGACGTAGTGGTTGCCCGCGCCGACGGTCCCGAGCTGCGCGGCGGCGACGTCGGCCAGGTCGCGTTGCGGTTCGAACGCGGCCTCGCGGATCTCCGCGATCACCGGATGGTCGCGCGCGCGCCCGTCCTTGCGCCCGATCCCGAACGAGATGCGGGAGAAGACCTCGTCCATGATCAGCGGCAGGTCGCCGGCGATGTCGTCGTAGGCGAGCGCCGTGCGCGCGGCCTTGTTGCCGCAGGCTATGTCGTAGCCCACGCCCGATGGGCTCAGGTGTTCGCGGTACGCGACGACGCCGCCGATCGGCATCGAGTAGCCGAGGTGGCCGTCCGCGCAGAGCACGCCCTCCGCGCCCTCCTCCGCGGCGACGCAGTTCTCGAGCTGCCGCATGGTGTCCGGCTCGTGGTCGCCGAAGATCCGGATGCCCATCCGCCCAACGTACTCCGCTCGCGGACGGGCCGTGGCGCGTGGCGATCTGCTCGCGGAGAGGGTTCGAAGCCGCGATACCGGACGGGTCTCGTCGCGCGACGCCGAGCGCATCGGGGGCATGCACGGAGACGCGCTGCGGCGGGTGACCGGTCGCCGCGCCGTACCCCGGCGTCAGCTCCGGTTCGCGATCGGGCCCATGAGCGACATGCCACCGTCGACGACCAGCGATTGCCCGGTGGTGTAGGCGCCCTCCGGAGAGGCGAGGAACGCGACCATTCCGGCGATCTCGCGGGCGTGCCCCGGTCGCGGCACCGGCAGGTCGCGTCGCTCTGAGCGCGGATCCTGGTCCTCCTGCCCGGTCATCTTGGTCGCGATCTCGCCCGGCGCGACCGCGTTCGCGGTGATGCCGTGCGGGCCCAGCTCGAGCGCGAGCGACTTCATCAGCATCCCCAGGCCGGCCTTCGCGGCCCCGTACGCAGCGCTGTCGCGAAGCGGCAGGTGCTCGTGTATCGACGTGATCGCGATCAGGCGCCCGCCGCGGCCCTGCTCCACCATGAGCCGCGCGGCGCTCTGGAGGCAGAGGAAGGCACCGGTGAGGTCGAGGTTCAGCGTCGCGAGCCAGTCGTCGAGCGTGAGCTCGAGCACGGGCGCGGCATGCGCGCCGCCGGCGTTGTTGACGAAGACGTCGACCCCGCCGAGGTCGGCCGCGAGCTCACCGACGACCGACGCCTCGCCCACGTCGGCCTCGAGGTCCATATGCCGCACCGCCGTGCGGGCGCCATGGCTCGCGCACTCGGTCGCGGCCTCGTGCGCCTGCTCCTCCTCCGAGTGGAACGTCAGCCCGACGTCGAACCCGCGCTCGGCGAGCAGCACCGCCGTGGCGCGGCCGATGCCCGCGTTTCCCCCGGTCACGATCGCAACCGCCATTGCGCCGGAATTCCCCCGCGCGGCAGCGTCGGAAACGCGTCCAGCCGCGCGTGCGCCGGGCCGCGGGGCGACGTAGAATCCCGCGCATATGAGCGAGCTCTACGCCTATCGCGATCGCGCGTACCCCGAGGCGATCTCCGCCGCCAAGCTGCTCGGCCAGGTCATGTTCCTCGTGGCGATCGCCCTCGGGTTCGCCGCGCTGGGGACGTTCATCGGGCGAGACATCGCGATCGGCACCGCCCGGATCATGTCGTTCGCCGGCTTCGGGATGCTGCTCGCGTCGTCGTTCGGCGGCGAGCGGTTCCGGGTCGGGTCGTTCGCGATGGGCTGGCTGTTCGCGACGGCGCTGGTGATCGGGCTCGGGCTCGGGCCGGTGATCGCGTACTTCGCGACGGTCGAGACAAGCGCGCTCACGCAGGCCTTCGCGGGTACGGCCGCGACGGTGGCGGGCGCCGGCTCACTCGGCTTCCTCCTCTCGAAGGACCTCGCTCGCTGGATGCGGCCGCTCTCGCTCGTCGTCTTCGCCGCGTGCATCGGGACGATCGTCCTGACGCTCTTCGCCGGCTCGGTCAGCCCGCTGCTGAGCGGCGGAATCTACCTGCTGTCGGCGGCGCTCATCGTGGTCGACTTCAACTTCCTGCGCAAGCACGGCAGCGAGGCTGACGCGATCTGGCTCGCGACCGGGATCTTCGTCTCGATCGTGAACATCTTCATCTCGCTGCTCAACATCTTCTCCGGCCGTTGATGGACACGCCGCTGTCGCTCGATCTCGCGACGCCCGAGGATCTCGAGGCGCGTCGCGAGGCTGAGAAGAGCGGCTCGCCGTTCCTGCTGCTCCGCGACGACCAGGGCGCGCAGCGGATCATCGAGCTCGACGAGCGCGCCGGGTCCGTGACGGTCGGGCGCCGGCTCGAGGCCGACGTCCCACTCGCGTGGGATCCGGAGGTCTCGCGCCTGCACGCCGAGCTCGAGTTCAAGGCCGGCGAGTGGACGCTGTGCGACGACGGCTTCTCGCAGAACGGGACGTACGTGAACGGCTTGCGGATCCACGGCCGGCGGCGACTCACCGACGGGGACCTGGTGCGCATCGGCCAGACCTCGATCGCGTTCTGCGATCCCGGCATGTCGGGGCTCGGGGTCACGCTGGCCCCAGGCGAGCTCGGGACCGCGCCCAAGTTTTCGGAGCAGCAGCAGCGGATCCTCCGCGCGCTGTGCCGGCCGCTGATGGGAGACGGCGAGGGTGTCAATCCCGCCTCCGACGCGCAGATCGCGGCCGCGACCGCGATCCCGGAGGACGTCGTCACGACCGAACTCGACCACCTGGGCCGCTCGTTCGGGCTCCAGGAGATGCCGCCGGACGACCGCCGCGCGGAGATCGCTCTACTCGCGCTCCGGTCCGGGCTCGTCAAGGCCGACGAGAACGGCTGAGCCGGGGCGCGGCCGTTGACTGCGGGGGCACGGCGCGCGGGCGGGCGGGCTGCGGCGGCCACGGCTTGAGGTCGGCCGCCGCGGGCCGGCGCCGAGGCGCGCTGAACGGATGACGCGCCGGGGCTGCGTCAGGCGGCGGCGCGGCCGGCCTCGAGCCGCGCGACGAGCTCATCGAGCCGGAGCTCCTCGAGGCCGCGGCCGACCGCCTCGAGCTCGGCGGCGCAGAACTCGACCAGCCGGCGGCCCTCCTGGCACAGCTCGAGCGTCTCGCGCAGGCCGGCGTCGCCGGAGTCGAGGCGCCGGATGATCTCCTCGATCCGCGCGCAGGCGGTTTCGTAGCTCAGCGTGCCGTCCGTCATCTGCAAGGCGAACAGGCTAGGCGTCGGGTCCGACGGATCGCTCAGGGGTCGGGCTCCGGCCGGACCGGCACCGCGCCGTCGCACATGCGCAGCGAGAGCCGCTCGCTCGCACGCGCCGCGGCCGCGCTCATGACCGGCGCGCCCGCCGCGTCCTCGACAAGCGCGTATCCGCGCTCGAGCGTTCGCTGCGGATCGTGTGCGGCGAGCGCCAGCCGCAGGCGCTCGAGCTCGCGCGCGCGCCGCGATCGCGCGGCTTCGGCGTCGCGCGCGAGCGCCTCCGCGCGTCCGCCCGCCTGGACGGATCCGCGCTGGACGACCAGCGCCGCGGCCGCGGCCGTGCGCTCGAGCGCGCTTCCCGCCCGGCGGACGCGAGCGCGCTCGTTCGCAACCGCGCGCACGGCGCCGGCGTGCAGCTCCGCCGTCTGCCGATGCAGCCGGGTGCGGTGGCGGGCGACGTGGTCGGCCGGCGCGCGCGAGAGCCGGGCAAGCGTTCGGGCGCGCTCGACGATCGCGCGGCGCCCCTGGCGCTCCAGCCGCGCCGCCTGACCACGCAGCTGCTCTCTTGCCTCGGCGCAGTCGACGGGAACGGCGGCCTCGGCCGCATGCGTCGGCGTCGAGCACGCGACAGCCGCGACGTCGTCGATCAACGTCCGGTCCGCGTGGTGGCCGACAGAAGCGATCACCGGCACGCGGAGCAGCGCGACCGTCCGGCACAGCGTCTCGTCGCAGAACGCGAACAAGTCGGCGAGCGAGCCGCCGCCGCGCGCCACGATCACCACCTCGACGGCCTCGATCGCGGCGAGGTCCTGGAGCGCCAGCGTCACCGCGGGCGCCGCGTGGCGATCCTGGACCGGCGCGAACGCCCAGACGAGGCGTCCGGCCCACCCACGTCGCTGGAGCCCGGCGAACACGTCGTCTCGCGCCTTGCCGCCCTCGCCCGTTACGACGCCGATGCATCGCGGCAGCCGCGGTCTTCGGAGCCGCTTCTGCGGCTCGAACAGGCCTTCAGCGTGCAGCGTCCGCCGCAGCCGCTCGAGCTGGGCGAGCAGGTCGCCCTCCCCGGCCACGCGGATGTCGGTGACGGCGAACGAGAACGACGGCGAAGCGGCGCGGGAGCCGGGGTAGTAGTCGCAGCCGCCGGCAGCGACGACGCGCTGGCCGTCGGCGAGCGGCGACGCGAGCGCGTCGAAATCCCGCCGCCACATCGAGCAGGGAAGCGCGCCGCGCTCGTCGCGCAGCTCGAACCACACGCGCGCGCGTCCCGCGCGCAGGTTGAAGACCTCGCCGAACACCTGAACGCGCGAGAACTCGCGCAGCCGCTCGCGCAGGCGGTCCGCGTACTGGCCCACAGGCCACGGCCCGGTGAGCGCCGAGCCGGGGATGCCGTCGGGCCGGCGCGCGGATGGTTCGAATGCGTCTGGCATGGCGTCCGTGACCGTACAGGCCGGTCCAGCGGGATCGGCCCCGCGAAGCCGCTTTGGCACGAACTTGGCACGAAGTCGTGACGGTTCGCGCGGTGTACGTCTTGGGAGCGGTCGTCGGTGAACGGCTGGCACTGAAGGAACAAGGCCGGACCGCGTGGGTGGCGCGGCTTGGGTGTCGGGGCGGTCGTCGGTGGACGGCTGGCATTGAAGGAACAGGGCCGGACCGCGTGGGTGGCGCGGCTTGGGTGTCGGGGCGGTCGTCGGTGAACGGCTGGCATTGAAGGAACAGGGCCGGACCGCGTGGTTGGCTCGGCGTGGGTCTCGGGAGGGGTCGTCGGTGAACGGCTGGGATTGAGGAACAGGGCCGGACCGGTGGTTGGCGCCGCGTGGGGTCTCGGGAGCGGTCGTCGGTGAAGGGCGGCCTTTGAGGAGCGGCGGGACAGCCGGTCAACGCTGCAAGAGCCTCCGATTCCGGTGGGCGTGCAGCGTTGACGGCGGATAAGGCCGTCAACGCTGCACACCCTCCGATATCGCCCAGGCGTGCAGCGTTTGCCGCGAGTGCAGCGCGTCAACGCCGGTCATGTGCGGGAAATCCGGGCCGACCGGCGTTGACCGCGAATACGGCCGTGAACGCCGGTCGCTCGGCCCGAGCAGGCGGGCCGACCCGCGTTGACGGCTAATACGGCCGCGTACGCCGGTCGCTCGCCCGGAGAGCGGGGCCGACCGGCGTTGACCGACGGAGCGCGGCCATGCTGCGTCGTAACGGCGACCGCCGACTTGTCCTCAATGCCGCCGTTGACGTAAGCGCGGCCCGACACCGCCGCCCCCGCCCCGCCTCAATGCCGCCTCGGACGACGTAAGCGCCGCCGCGACGCGGCCACTCCAGCCGCCCGCGAGCCGGAATGGCGTCAGCCGTGCGTCGGGCCCTCGGCGTAGCGGCTCGGCTCGTCCTCACCGAGGCTCGGCAGCGGGCGCTGCCCGTCGTGCCCCCGCTCGCCGCGGATCTCGCCCGCGAACGCGAGCCGGTCGAGGCGGGCGATCTCGCGCTCGCCCTCGAGCCGGGCCGGGTCGCCGGGCGGCAGCGGCTCGATCAGCTTCCGGATCCGGTTGCGCAAGTGGAGCGCGAAGTGCGGCGTCGAGGCGCCCATCAGCTGCCGCACGTCCTCGACGGTGACCCGGTGCTCAGGCCCGAGGCGCTCCGGGTTCTCGGCTTCGGCCATTCGGCGCGGCAGTCTACGCGCCCTCGGTGCGATCGACTGCCTCGATCTCGAGCAGCGAGTCGATCCGCGCCTGGACGTCGACGGACACAGCTTCCTCGTCGCCGATCATCCAGCCGTGGTTGTAGACGCCGCGCACGGGGTCGTCGTCGTAGCCCGGCTGGATGTCGAGCAGATAGTCCTGGAGCGGCGCCGGGAGAGCGTTCGCCGCGGTCACGAGCAGCAGCGGCCCGTAGGTTCCCGAGGCGGAGAGAGGAGCAGCGGCCGCGGCATCCAGCGGCCGCTGCGTCGTGCCGAACACGAGCCCGTGGCCCGGATCGACGACGTTCCACCCGAACGACCCGTCGGAGAAGCGCGCGAACGCAATCGCGTTCGCGACCGGGTCGGCGCCGCTGATCCGGCGCACGTCGCCGAGGTCCGAGAGCTGCTGTAGGACCTTCTTCGAGACCGCGGACGCCGGCCCGAGCACGTAGATCTTCGGCCGCTTGTGCGCGGTGATCGCAGCGCGCGTGGGGGCGGGGATCGCGTCGCGCGTCACCCACAGGACCGGGTCGCCCGACTTCGCCGCCCAGCCCGCGGCCGGCATCGAGTACCCCGGCTGCTCGGACGACGCCACCACCACCGCGGGCGACGGCTTGCCCGAGGCCGCCATCTGCAGCCGGTCGATCGCTTGGGCGAGCGCGGCGTGCTCCGCGCCATCCACCGCGGTCGTCTTGTAGCCCTGCGCGACCGCCGCGTCTCCGATCCGGATCACCTGCGCGCCGCCGGCCTCCTTCGCGCCCGTCGGGATGAGCCGGCCGAGCGCCTGGTCCGACGCCGCCGGCAGTTGGTCGCCCTCGGAGAAGAGGATCGGCGCGCGCAGGGGAGCCGCCATCAGCTGTGCGGCGGAGACCGCCACGCGCCAGTCCGCCGTGTCGACCAGCGCCACTGCGCGCGGCCGCGTGTCGCGATCGCGCGAGGGGAAGACGGCCTGGGCGATCGCCGCTGCGTCGGCGATCGCGTCGGCGCCGCCGACGCGCGTCGTGTTGCGCGTGGCGAAGGCCGGGAAGCCGAGCTCGGTCGCCGCCTCCTCGTCGTCGCCCTCGCGCCCGAGCACGGGAGCGCTCTCCTCGGTGGCGCCCCCCGCAGGGCGATCGGGCTCGTCGGCGTCGCCGCCGTCACCGCAGCCAGCGAGCAGCAGGCCGAAGATCACGAGGAGGAGGGCCGCGCGCATGCGTTGAAAGCTAGCGGCCGCAGGCAACCGGTCCGGCGCCGCGCGCCGGCTTCGAGGACCGGCGTCGTGGACGACCGGGCCGCGGCGGCCGGCTTCGCCGGACCGGCGTCGCGGAGCACCGGACCGCCGAGGCCGACGGCCTCGATCAACCCGCGTCGCCGCGCACGCGCCCGGGCACCGGCAGCGGCAGGAGGCCGCGCAGGAATTAGCAATTTCGGCGCGAAAAGTTCGCAAAATGGACACTTGTACCAGCTTGCGTCTGCCGGATGACCTAGTACAGTGCCCCGCGCAAGCCGAACCCCCGGAGGGATTCCGGGGGACGGGGGACCCAATTAGTAGGGGCGAACCGCGACCGGAGCGTCGCGGGGCGCAGGCTCTTTCAGCGCCAGCCCGACAGCTAACCCCGCAGGCCGACGAAAGAGGTTCATGGCGTTGTTCCCGCGGGCGGTCGCCCCATTCCTGATTTCGATGCTGTGCGTCATCGTCCCGACAGGGGCGTCCGCGGCGGCGCCGGCGACGGGAGGGACCGCGTTCGTGGAGGAGCCGCCTCCGCCGCCGATGCTCGAGCCCGGCCTGTGGACCGGCCCCGAGGTCGCCGGGACCAAGGCCGTGCTGCTGGACGACGGCACCGCGGCCGCTCCCGCCGACGCGCCCGAGCAGGTCAAGCAGGCGATCTGGGCGGCCAACTCGCTCCAGAACCTGCCGTACCTGTACGGCGGCGGGCACAACCTCGAGTTCGACGTCGCGCGCGGCGCCGACTGCTCGGGCACGGTCTCCTTCGCCCTCCACGCCGCGGGCCTGCTCAAGCTCCCGCTCGACTCCGGCAGGTTCATGAGCTGGGGCCGGAGCGGGAAGGGCGCCTGGATCACGGTCTTCACGAACCCCGGTCACGCATACGCAAAGATCGCCGGGCTGCGGCTCGACACCAGCGTCGGACGCATCGACCGTACCAGCGGCGTCGCGGCGTCCGCCTTCGAGCGCGGGCCTCGCTGGCGCCCGATGGGCCGCGCGCCGGTGGGCTTCGTGGAGCGTCACCCCGTTTCTTTCTAGGCCTCGCTCACACCGGCCGGTTACGCTTGGGAGCACATCCCGACGTGGAGGTAGCCGTGCCCGGAATCGGCGGACGCATGTCCACCGTCATCAAGGCGAAGATCAACAAGATGCTCGACAAGGCCGAGGACCCGGCCGAGACGCTCGAGTACTCCTATGCCAAGCAGATGGAGCTGCTCCAGAACGTCAAGAAGGGCATCGCCGACGTCGTGACGGCGAAGAAGCGACTCCAGCTCCAGCAGCAGAAGCTCGAGCAGCAGGTCGTCAAGCTCGACACCCAGGCCCGCCAGGCGCTGGCGTCCGGGCGCGAGGATCTCGCCCGCACCGCGCTGGAGCGCAAGCAGTTCGCGCAGACGGAGCTCCAGACGCTCGACCAGCAGGTCGCCGAGCTCGAGCAGCAGCAGCAGGGCCTGATCGACAAGGAGCAGAAGCTGCGCTCCAAGCTCGAGCAGTTCCGCACCAAGAAGGAGGTCATCAAGGCCCAGTACTCGGCCGCCGAGGCGCAGGTCAAGATCTCCGAGGCCGCGACC
>Ga0126313_10001668_pt1 | contig 11887 bp, 5 predicted proteins | sample Plot105A_FD_89954 | JGI IMG/M metagenome (GOLD analysis project Ga0126313, IMG submission 89954) | Serpentine soil microbial communities from UC McLaughlin Reserve, CA, USA - Plot105A | ecosystem: Environmental > Terrestrial > Soil > Grasslands | place: USA: UC McLaughlin Reserve, Lake County...
CCGCAGCCCCTCGCGGACCTCGAGGGCGCCGAAGATCGGGACGAGGTGCTTGGTCACCTCGCGGCCGGACGCCCACTGGTCGTCGTGGTTGCCGAAGAAGCGCTCCACGCCGGCGCCGCGCGCGAACTCGGCCTCGAGCCGCAGCACGTCGGCGTAGTGCGAGAGCACCGGCCCCGGCCGCTCCTCCCACAGCTCCTCGGCGTCGCCGAGCAGGAACAGCCGGTACCCCGCCTCGAGGTAGTAGCCGAGCGCGGCGGCGTACGCGTGCTCGCAGCGGCGGAAGTCGTCCGCGGGGTCGCCGATGCCCTTGTGGTGGTCCGAGAAGATCGCGATGCGCTCCACGGCCGGGTCGAAGGCGCGCTCGTCCGCGCGCTTGAACGCGGCGTCGAGGCCGTCCTTGATCGCCTTCTCGTACTTGGGGTCGTGCGGGATCGACCTGGGCTGGCTCATATCTGCTCCCTCCGTGAGATGCCGATGCGGTCGGTGAAGACGGAGTCGAACACTCCTGTGGCGTTGAAGCGGCGCTGCGTGGCCAGCCACGCGTCCCAGCGGGGATAGAGCGCGCGCAGGCGGGCGGCGTCGTCGCCGAGCGTGTTGTACTGGCCCCAGTGCGGCCGGGCGCCGAAGGGCGCCAGCTCGCGTTCGTAGGTCTCCAGCAGCTCGTGTCCGTGCCGCGTCCCGGAGACGAGGATCAGCTCGATCATCATCGTGGGGGCGCCGTACATCATCGAGGCGAGGGCCTTCGAGGGGGCGACGAACCGGAGCGCGATCGGGGACGTGTGGAAGCGCCTGCGCCGCGCGCACTCGGCGGCGATCTCGAGGATCCGGTCCACCGTGCGCAGGTGGACGTCGCCCTCGGCCGGCACGCCGAGCTCCATCGAGATCGCCGGCAGCTTGTTGGCGGCGCCGATGTTGAACACGCGGTAGGAGATCTGGGTGTAGTTCTCGTCCTCCATCCGGCGCAGCGTCCGACCGAACTGCGTGCGCATCAGCGACGGCGCGAAGCGGGCGGCGAGCCGGAGCAGCACCCACACGAGCGGGATCGAGCTCTGGATCTCGATCAGCGGGTGGCGCATCCCGTCGCCGGACGAGGGGTCCGAGGGCTCGTCCACCACGTCGCGGGTCGTGACGAGCAGCTCGTGGCGCCCGTTCTTGCCCGGGTAGGGGTTGAGGAAGAGCTCGTGATGGTTGTGCGCCTCCAGCGCGTCCGCCAGCTCGGGCCGCATCTCCTCCCAGGTCCGGACCCGGCGCACCTCCCGCAGCCAGAACGCGTCGCGGACCTCGAGCACCAGCGACTCGATGAGCCCGAGGCTGCCCATCCCGCAGGCCGCGGCGGCGAACTCGTCGTCGTCCTGCTCGAGCGTGCGCGCGTCGCCGTGGCGTGCGGCGAACGCCGCCGGATCGGTCGGCCCGGCCGCGGGCTCGACCCGCACGCGGGCGCCGCCGGCGATCACGAGGTCGAGCGAGCGCACGGCGTCCGGAAACGGCCCGAACGTGATGCCCGAGCCGTGCGTGGACGTCGAGACGACGCCGGCGATCGACTGCGCGTCGTAGCCGCCCATGTTGCGCAGCGCGAGGCCGCGGGCGCGCAGCAGCTCGTTGAGGTCGCGCACGCGCGTGCCGCCACGCACCCGCACGAGCGTGGGGTCCTCGCGGGCGGCCGGGCGCAGCGTGCCGTCGTCGAGCTCGAGCAGGCCGCTCAGCCGGCCGGTCTCGAGCAGCAGCCCGTCGGTGAGGGCCACGTCGGACCACGCGTGCCCGGCACCGACCGCGCGGACGGACGTCCGCTCGCGCTCGGCCTCGCGGACGAGCTCGACGAGCTCATCGACGGTGCGCGGGTGCTCGATCCGCCGCGGATGGCAGCGCTGGTCGTGCGCGTGGTTCCACCAGGTCGTCCGCGCGCTCGCGCTCACCGCGTGACGATGCGGTCGACGCCGCGCTCGGCGAGCGCGGCGATGGTCTTCGACGGGTTCACCCCGAGCGAGGTGGGCACGATCGAGCCGTCCAGGACGTACAGGCCCGGGTGGCCGCGCACCGCGCCCGCGTCGTCGACGACGCTGCGGTCCGGGTCGTCGCCCATCGGGCAGCCGCCGAGCGGATGCACGGTCATGAACCTGCCGAGCGGTCCGCCCTCGAGCGCGTAGAACAGCGTCGCGTCGGCTGCGCCGGCCAGCTCGTCCGCCGTGCGGCGGAGGTCCGCGAACAGCTGCGCACTGTCCGCCTCGCTCCAGCGGATGTCGAACCGGCGCAGGAGCGGGGTCAGCCGCATGCGGCCGTCGGCCGCGTCGCGGCCGAACATCAGGAAGATCAGGGCGTCGCGGTTCGGCGTCCCCGGCCGCTCTTCCAGCTTCAGCTCGCGCGGGCGCAGGGGCTGATCGGTCCAGCCGAGCCGGGCGAGCAGCGCGCGCAACCGTACGAGCAGGCGCCGCCAGCCGCGGATGACGTTGACGCCGCGCGCGACGTCGAGCAGGCCGCCGAACCCCGGCGGCAGCCCGCCGTCGGCCAGGATCAGGTGCCGTTCCTCGGTGTAGTCGAGGGCGCTCGTCATCACGGGGCCGACGTCGTGGTGCGCCTCGCGCACGCCTTCGGCGCGGGCGTCGAAGGCGACGCCGAGCGCGTCGCCGTTGCCCGAGAAGCACGTGCCGAGCGCCGGCGAGAGCCGCGGCAGCCGCTTGCGGTTCTTCAGCAGCAGCCGCGGCGATCCGAGCGTCCCGGCGGCGAGGATCACGATCGGCGCCTCGACCGCTCCCGACCCGCCGCCGTCGAGCCGCCGGAAGCCGACGCGCCAGTTGCCGCCGGCGTGCTCCGGCGGCTCGAGCCGGGTGACCTCGTGCAGCGGGAACACCTCGGCGCCGTGCGACTCGGCGCGCGCGATGTAGGTGATGTCGACGGTGTTGCGCGCGCCGATCGGGCAGCCGATGTCGCAGCGCGCGAGGTTCTCGCAGCCCTGCTGCGGCACGCCGCTGAACGGATGGTTCCGAGGCTCGCCGAAGTGCACCGCGATCGGCAGCGGGCGCACCTCGCGGCCGGCGTTCGCCGCCGCGGCGGCGAACGCCTGCACCTTGCGCAGGGACGGCTCCGCCGGCGTCGTCCTCGGGTCGAGCGCGTCCTCCGTCCGCCGGTACCACGGCTCCAGCGTCTCGGCCGTGATCGCGTCCGGCCACCGGTCGCCCTCGAACACCGCCGCGGGCGCGCGCAGCTGGACGTTGGCGTAGACGAGCGAGCCGCCGCCGACGCCGGCCGCGGTGATCACCACGATGTCGCGCATCAGCCGCACGTCGAACATCCCGCCGGGGTTCGCGGCCGGATGCCAGAGGAGCTCGCCGGCGCGCTCTGGCCGGTCGATGAAGTCGCTCCCGGCGAAGCGCCGCCCGCGCTCGAGAACGCACACGCTGCGGCCCGCCTCGGCGAGGCGGCACGCCGCAATCCCGCCACCGAAGCCGGAGCCCACGATCACGGCGTCGTATGACTGCCGCATCGGCCGACCCTACGGTCTGGCAAGCGGCCGCTCACGTGCGGCGCCGTGCGGGCACGCGCCGCCTAGCGGTGCACCGAAAGCGGCATGTTCGCGAACTGACACAGAGTCCGGCCGCGCGCGGGGATTCCAGCCCCGGCCGGCCGATGCCGCACACGTTTCGAATGTTCGCAGGCTGACAACTCTTGGCAGGTTCGTGCCCAGCCCAGCGTGGAGTCGGTTGCGTGCACATGCCCGCCGGGCGTAGCGTCGAGGGCCCACCCCAAGGAAGGCGCGACATGAGCGAGCCGATCGCCGCCTCGACGGAAGAGCTCCACGAAGAGGGGCTCGATCCCACCCAGATCGCCGGTGAGCAGGACGCCCCGGAGCAGGACGGAAGCGGGGGTCCGGTCGCCCCGTTCGACCCCAAGAACGAGGAGCGCGACCTCCACGACGGCGAGGCTGACGGCCCGGACCAGGCGGGCGAGCCCGGCCGCAGCGTCGACGCGACGGTCAAGCGCACGCTCAAGATCGCCGGCAAGCAGGAGAGCACGGTCTTCGACTTCCGCGGGATCACCTCGCCCAACGGCGGCAAGATCGCGCTGTCGGCGTGCGTGCACCACATCCCGGTGATCACCAACGTGCCGGGCCGCGCGGACCTCGACACGCTGCGCCGGGTCCTGCTCGATCAGGGCCTGATGGTGCAGTTCGGCACCGACGCCGAGGGCAACGTGGCGATGTACGCACCTGCCGACCGGTTGTGCTTCCACGCTCGCGGCGCGAACTCCGTCACCTGCGGCATCGAGCACATGCACTTCGCCGTCACGGACCCGTGGTCGAAGAAGCAGCTCCGCGCGGCGGCCTGGATCGTGCAACGCCTCGAGAACCTGTTCGGGCTCCCGATGCGGCTGGCCAAGGTCGAGCCCGGCGGCGCGAACATCGCGCGGATCACCCAGACCGGCCACACGACGCACAAGCAGATCAGCGCGGCCGCGGGGTTCAACGACCGGATCGACCCGGGTGACGGGTTCGACTTCGAGTACGTCTTCAAGGCCGCGAAGTTCTTCCAGGATCACGGCCACTTCGTCGGCGCATGAAGGTCCGGGCGCTCCTGATCGGGATCGACGACTACCCGTCGCCGGTCCCGCAGCTGCGCGGCTGCGTGGCGGACATCACCGCGTTCGAGGGCCTGCTGCGCACGCGCGCCGGGGCCGCCGGGGACGAGGCCGACATCGTCACGCTGACCGACGCGCGGGCGACCCGCGCGAACGTGATCGCGGCGTTCCGTGACCACCTCGCCAAGGCCGCCGAGGGCGAGGCCGCACTGCTCTACTACAGCGGGCACGGCTCGCAGGAGCGCGCGCTGCCCGAGCACGCACACCTCGAGCCCGACGGGCTCAACGAGACGCTCGTGCTCCACGACAGTCGGGGGCCCGGGGGGTCCGACCTCGCCGACAAGGAGCTCGCGGTGCTCGTGCGCGAGGTCTCCGGCACCGGAGCGCACGTCACCGCGATCCTCGATTGCTGCCACTCGGGCTCGGGTCTGCGCGCAGCCGAGGAGGACGGCGCGCGCGTCCGCCACGCGCCCATGCAGCCGCGCGTGCGCACGGCCGCGGAGTACCTCGCCGGCGCAGTCGGCGGCGAGGTGGGGGAGGTGGCGCGCACGCTCGCGGCCGGGCCGAGCGACTGGGTCAACGCCGACGGCGCGCGCTACGTGCTGCTGTCCGGCTGCCGCGCCGACCAGACCTCGAAGGAGGTCATCGTCGACGGCTCCTCGCGCGGCGCGATGTCGCTCGCGCTCGAGCGCACGCTGCGCTCCATCGGCGGGGCGGTCTCCTACCAGCTGCTGCAGCGCTCCGTGGTCGCCGCCGTGCGCAACCTCGCGGCCAACCAGACGCCGCAGCTCGAGAGCCCGGTCCCCGGCGACGTCTCCCAGCCGTTCCTCGGCGGCGCCGCCGCGCCCGCCGAGCCGCTGCTGAGCGTCAGCCACGACGAGCGTCGCGGCTGGGTGCTCGACGCTGGCCTGGTGCACGGGATCCCGCCGGTGACGCCGGGCGCCGAGCCCACCACGCTCGAGCTGCGCGAGCCCGGCGGCGACGGGGCGGTCGCGACCGCGGCCGTTCGGTCGGCTGGCCCCGCGTCGAGCGTCGTGGAGCCCGAGGACGGCACGCAACTCGACCCCGCGACGACGTACCGCGCCGTGCTGCGGCGCCTGCCGGTCGTGCCGGTGACGGTGCAGTTCGGCGAGGGCACCGGCGAGCTGCAGGCCGCGCTGGCCGGCTCGGCGCTCGTGCGCGCGGTCGACGCGTCGCCCGCCGACCTGGCGGTGAGCGTCGTCGACGGGCGGCTGCGGCTCACGCTGGGCGGCGGCGACCGCCCGCTGGTCGAGGACCGGCCCGCCGAGTACCCGCAGCCGATGGCCGACGCGGTCGAGCACGTCGCCCGCTGGCGGCTGATCGCCGCCCGCGGCAACCCCGCGACCCGGCTCGATCCGCGGGCACTCGGGCTCGCCGTGCTCGACCTCGCCGGCAAGGAGATCGAGCCGCGCGAGGGGACCGTGACGTGCTCCTACGTCGGCGGCCAGCAGCCGGTGGTCCGGGTGCGCGTCCGCAACGACTCCACGCAGCGCCTCTACTACGCGCTGCTCGTGCTGTCCGAGCACTACGGCGTGACGTCCCTGCTCCAGGGCGGCGGCCAGTGGCTGAGCGCGGGGGAGGAGGCGTTCGTGCTCGACGACGCCGGCTCGCCGCAGCTGTATCTCGAGGTCCCCGGGGAAGACGAGCGCGCCAACGACGTCCTGAAGCTGCTCGTCAGCACCGAGGAGTTCGACGCCCAGGGCCTCCAGCAGGACGAGCTGCAGCCGCCGACGCTGCGCGCGGTGACGGTGGAGAAGGGCGTGAGCACGCGCCCGCAGGTCCCGGCCGCCGGCGACTGGGCGACGACCGAGCTCACGCTCACCACCGTCCGGCCCGGCGCGGCGGTCGCGGTCGGCGCCACCGGCGCCGCGACGCTCACCGCGGACGTCGTCGTCGAGCCGCACCCCTCGTTCACGGCCACGGCCAGGCTGGCGAGCGTGCCGACGAGCGCGCGTGAGATCTCCGTCCCGCTCGTCCCGCCGCTGCTGCGCGACGAGCCCGGGCTCGCGGACCCGTTCCCGTTCGCCGCCGTGCGCGCCGTCGGGGAGGAGCTGAGCGTGCTGGAGCTGCAGAGCGCGCAGCGTCCCGAGACGGTGACCCCGGAGCAGCCGCTCGTCCTGCGGGTGCCGCGGCCGCTCGCGGAGGGCGAGCTCGTGCTCCCGATCGCCTTCGACGGCGAGGACTACCTGCCGGTCGGCACCGGGCGCGCGGACGGCGCGACGACCCGGATCGACATCACGCGCCTGCCCGCGAGCACGGAGCTCGCCGAGCGCAGCCTCGGCGGCTCGGTGCGGATCCTCTTCCGCAAGCTCGTGCTCAAGCGGCTCGGCTTCGGCTACGAGTGGCCGAAGCTCAGCCTCGTCGCCTACGAGGACGACGGCACCCCGCGGTTCGACACCGACGACGGGGCGGTGCGCGAGGCGGTCGCGGCCGCTGACCGCGTGCTGCTGCTCATCCACGGGATCATCGGCGACACGCGCGGTATGGCCGCCGCCGTCGGGGCCGCGCCGAACCTGCGCGGCGCCTACGGCGCGGTGCTGGCCTTCGATTACGAGAGCATCAACACGTCGGTCCCGCTGACCGCCGAGGCGATGGCGGAGCAGCTGCGAGCGGCCGGGTTCGCGGCCGACGACGGGCGCACGCTCGACGTGCTCGCGCACTCGATGGGCGGGCTGGTCACGCGCTGGCTGGTCGAGCAGGCGGGGGGCGCCGAGCTCGTCGACAAGGTGATCTTCTGCGGCACGCCGCACGCCGGCTCGCCATGGCCGCGGGTCCAGGACCTCGCCGCGGCGGGCGTCGGGCTCGCGCTCAACGGCCTGTCGGGCCTCACCGGGCCGCTGGCGCTGGCGACGCAGGCGCTCGGCTTCGCCGTGTCGGCGCTCGAACGCGTCGACGTCGCGCTCGACGACATGAAGCCCGGCTCGGAGGTGCTCGCGAAGCTCGCGAGCTCCTCGCAACCGCGGGTCCCGTACATCGCGATCGCGGGCGACGCGCCGTTCGGGCAGGACGGCGACGCCGGCCGGGCGGAGCGCATCCTCACCAAGCTCGCGTCGTCGACCGTGCTGGCGACGCTGTTCGACGAGGGGCCGAACGACCTCGCGGTCAGCGTGAAGAGCGCGACGACGTTCGGCGCGGCGTGGGCGGAGCGCCCGCCGCACGTCGGCGCGCACTGCAACCACCTCACCTACTTCGCGTCGGAGCCCGGCCTCAGCGCGGTGGAGCAGGCGCTCCGACCAGCGTGAACGAGCCCCAGTGGTACGGGTGGTCGTAGGGCGTCGCCGCGGCTGAGCCCGACGGCCGCGTGAGCACCGCCCGCGTGCCGGGCGGTACGCGCTCGCGCAGCGCCGCGAGCCGCTCGGCGGCCTCGGGCCGGCCGAGCGTTCGCAGTTCGAGCATCGCGGCGCGCAGCGAGCCGGCCGCGTCGGCGCCGCCGCGCAGCGCCCGGTAGAACGCCTCCATCAACAGCGCGGTCGAGAGGTCGTCGACCGGCCACAGGCTCACCACGGCGGTCCGGCAGCCGGCGCCGAGCAGCGCGCGGCCGAGCCCGACCACCTCGTCGCCGCGCGACGCCTCGCCCTGGCCGGTGCTGCAAGCGCTCAGCACCGCCAGGTCGACGTCGAGCTCGAGCCCGGCGAGCTCGTAGACGGTCAGCTCGTCGCCGTCGCGCAGCAGCAGCGACGAGCGGCCCGGCGCCGCCTCGTCGAGCACGGCGTGGGTCGCGAAGTGCAGCAACGGGAAGTCGGGGAGCCGCTCGCGGACCGCGTCCTCGGTCGCGTCGGCGCCGATCAGCGCGAGGCCGCCGTCGAACGCCGCGGCCGCGAGCGTCGCCTCGGCCTCCGCGCCCTGCAGCGCGGACTGCGCGATCGCCGCGGCGGCGCCGGCCGGCCGGTACGCCATGCGCGCCGGATTGCCGACCGCGAGCACGCGCCACGGACGGCCGCCGCGCCCGCCGGTGTGCAGCAGCGCTCCGGCGCTCGGGAGCGTCGTGAGCACGTGGGTCTCCAGCAGCGGGCGGCCCTCGTGCACGAGCAGGTGAAACGGCAGCTGGTGGGCGACGCCGTAGGGCACGACGACCAGGCGCTCGTGGTCGCGCAGGGCGCCCGCGACCGGCTCGAGCAGCGCGCCGGCGACCGCGGCCGAGCGCTGCGCCCAGTCGCCGGCCCCGCGCTCGCACGCCGCCCGTAGCTCCCGGATCGAGCGGCCGAGGCGGCGGGCGTCGACGTCGCGGCGCGCGTGCGCGACCATGCCGTCGCGCGTGATCGCCCAGGCGAGCAGGTCGTCGCCGAGGAACGCCCACTGCAGCAGCGCCGTGCCGGGCGGCAGCGCGGCGGCCACGTCCTCCAGCGGCGCGACCTCGCCGGACGCGCGCACGCCGCCGAGCCAGCCGGGGTCCGTGCGGTCGAGCTCGTCCTCGATCGCGCGCAGCGCCGCCTGGCCGTCCTGGACCTCGCGCTCGAGCGCCGCGACCTCGGCGGCGTCGCCGCCGGGCCCCTGGCGCCGCTGGAGCGCCTGCGCCGCGGCGTCGAGGCGCACGCCGAGCTCGCGCCAGCGCCGCCGCAGCGGCGGCTCGCGCTCGCCGCCGGGGCGCGCCGCGCCTCGCGCCATCAGGTCGAGCAGCACGCGCGCCCGGCCGCGCTCCGCGAACGCGAACGCCCGCGCCTCAGCGGCCCGCGCTGCGGCGGGCTCCTCGTCCGCCAGCCGCAGCGCGCAGCGCGTCGCCAGAAAGGAGAGCCACTGGACGTCCTTGCCCGCGGCGAGCGCGCCGCGCAGGCCCTGGCCGCCGATCCGCCCGCGCGCCGCCTCGAACGCGGCCGCCGCCTCCTCGTAGCGGGCGAGCGCCTCGTGCAGGCGGCCCTGGCCCTCGAGCATCTCGCCGAGGTCCGAGAGCACGCTCCACGGCCGCGGATCTGCGTCGTACCAGCGCGGGCCGGCCTCGGCGGCGAGGTCCTCGGCCGCCGCCCGCGCGGCGTCCCACTCCCGCAGCCGGACCGCGAACGCGAGGTCCTCCGAGAGCTGGTCGCGGCGCAGGCGCGCCACCTGGTCGCCGCCGAGCAGGCGCGCGAGCATCCCCGCGCCGCCGATCCGGTCGCGCGTCGCGACGTGGCGGTCGTAGCGCTCGCGCGCCTCGGCGAAGCGCTGCTGGGAGGCGAGCACGGCCGCCGCGAACAGGTTCCCGTCGTCGCCGGCCTGCTCGAGCGCGGTGTCGAACGACGGCCGTGCCTCCTCGTCGCGGCCCTGCTCGCGCAGCTTCATCGCGCGCGCGAGCGGGATCGCCGTCGCGATGCCGCCGAGCTGCTCCATCGCGAAGGCGGTGACGAGCTGCTCCGGCGGCTCGGGGCTGGGGGAGGCGGCGGCCTCGCGGAGCCGCGCCATGACCGCGGTCGCCGCGCGCTCCATCCCGTCGGCGTCCTGGCGGGCGTGGTGGTCCTGCATGACCTCGAGCGCGAGCAGCAGCCCGCGGCGGCGCGCCTGCGCGGCGACCTCCTCGGGCGCGCCGGCCGGCGGCACGGTGGCGGCGATCGCGCGGTCGTAGAGCACGAACGCGCCGCCGGCGTCGCCGACGGTGGCGAGCGCGTCGGCCTGATCGACCAGGCTCTGCGCCCGGTTGAGGCCGGCGCCGAGCGCCTCGAACAGCGCGGCCGCCAGCCGGTGACACGCGATCGCGCGCTCGGGGTCGCCGCGCCGGAGGAGCCAGTGGCGCCCCGCGCGGCAGAACAGCAGGCCGTGGCCGAGCGCGACGCTGAACGAGCCCTCCGCGGCGCCCCAGCGCCCGATCGCGGCGGCCGCGGGCGCGTCGCCCGCGAGCGCGCCGCGCGCGACGTCCGCCAGCGCGGCGTGGACCGCGGCCAGGTGCTCGCCGTGCAGGTCGCCGGCGGCGGCGAAGCGCGCCCGGGCGTCCGCGGCGTGGGCGGCGGTCGCCGCGGGGTCGTCGTCGAGCATCGCCAGATACGAGCGCCGCAGCGCCACGGCGGCGACGCCGCGGGGCGCGCCCGCTGACTCGAACAGCGCCTCGGCGGCGGCGTAGCGGGCCGCCGCGGCGGCGGCGTCGAGACCGGCGCTCGCGAACTCGGCGTCCTCGATGCGCCAGTCGAGGTCGCCGCCCTCGGAGGCGCTCTCGCGCAGCGCGAGGTTCAGGCACAGCGGCGAGCTGAACGGCGCGGCGAGCCAGTCGCCGGCGGTGAGCACGCAGACGGCGGCGCCCGCGCCGTCGCCGATCGCCTCGTAGCGCTGCTGCGCCTCGCTCAGCCGCTCCCAGGCCTGCTCCGGATGGCCGGCGCGGCGCAGCAGGTCCGCCGTGGCCAGGGAGGCGTAGGCCGCCCAGCCCGGCGGCGCGTCGGGCCGGCGGTCGAGGTCGGTGATGCCCGTGACGAGCGTGTCGAACCGCCCGGGCTGCGCGTCGGGCATCGTGCGCGCGAGCTCGAGCACGGTGCGAACGGAGCGCAGGGCGGTCAGCAAGCCAGTCAGCATGCGGACGTGCTGTGCCGGGGAGCCGGCCGGCGCGCTCGCCTCGAGCGCGGCCATCCGCCGCTCCGCGGCCGCCTCGTCGGCGACGCCGTTCCAGCGCGCGCTCAACTCGAGCCCGCCAGCGCCCTGGCCGTCGGCGAACGCGTTGAAGCGAAGGCTGGTGGCCAGCCGCTCGTAGGCGGCGGCGAGCAGGGCGACCTCGGGGGGCGCGGTCGCGATCGCCTCCTCGAGCAGCCGGTGGGCGGCGCCCGGGCGGCCGCTGAGGATCAGCGCGAGCGCGAGGTCCACGCGCGCGGCCGCGTCGCCGTTCTGCAGCGCGGCGGTCGCCAGCTCGACGGCGCGGCCGGGCGAGCCCTTGAGCTCGTCCGCGACGATCGAGCCGCCGAGGGCTGCGTCCAGCGCGGGATACGCCGTCGCCAGCATCGGCTGATGCCGATCCTCTTCCTGCGCGCACCGCGGGTCAAGTTCCTGACCGACGGGCGACCGCCCCTTATGCGCGGCGGCGCCGGGCCCGCGATGCGGACCCGGCGCCGGTCGGTGGTCTCGTGGAGCGGGTTAGAACGACTTCACGCCGCGCTTGAGCTTGGCGAGCTTCGCGCGCGGGAGCTTGCGCTTGTGGCCGTCGACCTTCAGCACGGTCTTGCCCTTGACGCTGCGGGCGTTCTTGGCCAGCCAGCTCTCGCCGACGGCGGCCGCGGAGGTCACCGCGTTCGCGGAGAAGCTGTCGAGCACGACGTTGGAGCCGGGGCCGCCGTCGATCGTGTCGTTGCCCGGGCCGCCGATGAGCACGTCGTCGCCGTTGCCGCCGAGCAGCGTGTCGTCGCCGTTGCCG
>Ga0126313_10001671_pt1 | contig 11880 bp, 11 predicted proteins | sample Plot105A_FD_89954 | JGI IMG/M metagenome (GOLD analysis project Ga0126313, IMG submission 89954) | Serpentine soil microbial communities from UC McLaughlin Reserve, CA, USA - Plot105A | ecosystem: Environmental > Terrestrial > Soil > Grasslands | place: USA: UC McLaughlin Reserve, Lake County...
CCGCACGCGCGATCCAGGGAGTCGGCGGCGCGATCGTCACGCCGCTCACGCTCACGATCCTCTCCGCCGGCGTGCCGCCCGAGCGACGCGGCCTCCCGCTCGGCGCCTGGGGTGGTATCGGCGGCCTCGCGGTCGCGCTCGGCCCCGTTGTCGGCGGCGCGATCGTCGAGGGCATCTCGTGGCAGTGGATCTTCTGGCTGAACGTCCCAATCGGGCTTCTCGTCATGCCACTCGCGCTCCGCCGGCTCTCCGAGACGCACGGCCCCGACAGCCGGCTCGACCTCCCGGGTCTCGGGCTCGCGAGCGTCGGCCTGTTGGGCGTCGTCTGTGGCCTCGTCCGGGGCGGGACGGCCGGCTGGACGAGCGTCGAGGTGCTCGGGACGATCGCCGCGGGCACCGTATTCCTCGCCGCTTTCGTCGGCTGGGAGCTGCGCGCGGCCGCGCCGATGCTGCCGATGCGCTTCTTCCGGAACCGCACCTTCGCCGCGACGAACGTCGCCTCGCTCGTCATGTTCTTCGGGATGTTCGGGTCGATCTTCCTGCTCGCGCAGTTCCTCCAGGTCGTGCAGGGCTACTCGCCGCTCGAGGCGGGGATCCGGACGCTTCCGTGGACGGCGATGCCGATCTTCGTCGCACCGATCGCGGGCGCGCTCTCCGACCGGATCGGCGGACGGCCGCTCATGGCGACCGGCCTTGCGCTCCAGGGCGGCGCGCTCGCGTGGCTGGCGGCGATCACCCACGAGGACGTTCCCTACGGCGAGCTCGTAGTGCCGTTCCTCATGGCCGGAGTCGGGATGGCGCTCTTCTTCGCGCCGGTCGCGAACGTCGTGCTCTCGGCGGTCTCCCGCTCGGAGGAGGGCAAGGCGTCGGGCGCGAACAACGCGATTCGGGAGCTCGGCGGCGTTTTCGGCGTGGCGGTGCTCGCGTCGATCTTCTCGACGTACGGCGGCTACGAGACGCCGATTGCGTACGTGGACGGCCTGATGCCGGCCGTCTGGGTCGGTGCGGCCGTCGTCCTGCTCGGCGCCGCGGCCGCCCTCCTGGTGCCGGCGCGGCGACGCACCGCCGACGCGGCACCGGCGGAGGCGGTTCCCGAGGCGGCGTAGAGGAACGTAGGCGGGGCGCGCCGGGACCGCGCGCCCCGCCCGCGAACCTAGGCGGCGACAGCCGCCTCGCGGTCCTCGGAGTACTCGCCGCTGCGGGCGAGGCCGTTCATCCGGGCGCGGTGGAGGTAAGCCTCCTGTGCGGCTGCGACGTTCTCCTCGGAGCCGCCCCATGCCTTGAGCGCGGGCGCTTGGAGCGCGCGCCCGTAGGAGAAGCTGAGCTCCCACGGATGGGGGCCCATCCGGTTCATCGCGTTCAGGTGCGCGGTCGCGAGCTCGTCGCTCTGCCCGCCCGAGAGGAAGACGATCCCGGGCACGGCTGCGGGGACGTTCTCGCGCAAACAGCGGGTGGTCCGCTCGGCGACCTCGTCGACATCGGCGCCTTCGGACGCGTCGTAGCCGGCGAGCACCATGTTCGGCTTCAGGAGCATGCCTTCGAGCGAGACGCGCTGATGGAAGAGCTCGTCGAAGACGCGGTGGAGCGTGTCCGCGGTCACGTCGTGGGCCCGCTCGATCGTGTGTGTCCCGTCCATGAGCACTTCGGGTTCGACGATCGGCACGAGCCCCGCCTCCTGCGAGAGCGCGGCGAAGCGGCCCAGCGCGTGCGCGTTCACCTGCAGGCAGTACGGCGTCGGGATGCCGTCGCCGATCGAAATCACCGCGCGCCACTTCGTGAACCGTGCCCCGAGCTCGCGGTACTCGTCGAGGCGCTCGCGCAGGCCGTCCAGGCCTTCGGTCACCATCTCGTCAGCGGAGCCGGCGAGCTTCTTCGCGCCCGTGTCGACCTTGATCCCCGGAATGATCCCCTGGTCCTCGAGGACCTGCGGGAACGGCGTCCCGTCCGCGGAGCTCTGGCGGATCGTCTCGTCGTAGAGGATGACGCCCGAGATGTGGTCGGCGGCGCCCTCCGTCGTGAAGAGGAAGGCGCGGTAGCCGCGCCGGCTTTCCTCGGTGGACTCGACGCCGATCGAGTCGAAGCGCTTCTTGATCGTCCCGGTGCTCTCGTCCGCGGCGAGGATTCCCTTGCCCTCGGCGACGAGCTCATGGGCGGTTGTTGCGAGATCGTGTGCGGCCATGTTCTCCCCTCCTGGTCCGCTCTCGTTCGTCCGCCCTCGATTATCCCTCTTTCGGACACGGCGAAGCACCGCTGGCCCCCGAGACCGCGTAACAGTAAGATCCACACAGGCGAGGGGCGCCTTTGCGGCAGGTGCCCCTCGCAGCCTTTCCGAGCGGCTACGAGAAGAGTCCGATGATCGCCTCGAACCTTGGCCTGCACCGCGTCGGAGAGCATTGCGAGCGCGAGGACGACCCCCGGCGTGATGACGCCGAGGATGACCGCGTACTCGGCCATCGTCTGACTCGATTCGCGTCGCCGGCCGAGAGCCTGCTCCTGCATGGGAACCTCCGTTTCAGGGCGGGCCGCGCGCCGTGTCCTTGACGCATTGAGTGCCGCGAGGAGGCCGGCGGTATCCCCCGCTAGAATGATGCGCGCGCGGACGTAGCTCAGTTGGTAGAGCATCAGCTTCCCAAGCTGAGGGTCGCGGGTTCGAACCCCGTCGTCCGCTTCAAAGAAGCCCCGCACACGCGGGGTTTCGTCGCTTAAGGGCTTGTGGCGCGAGGCGGGGCGTGTCGCAACCGTGTCGCATACGAGCTACTGTGCAGCGACACGAAAAAGCCGCGGCGGCTCCGTGCAAGCCCCGCGGCGCGACACCGGGAGGAACCCCCGATGCAGGGACAGCCTAGCGCCAGACGAATAGCTAGCGGGAACGTCCGCCTCGTCAAGCGAAAGCGCGGGAACATCTGGTACGTGCAGTACCGCCTGCCTGGCGACGGTCGGCAGGTTCAGAAGAAGCTCGGCCCTGCGTGGTCGGGGAACGGACGCCCACCCGAGGGCTACTACACGAAGCGCACCGCGGAGGCGAAGCTACGCGAGATCCTCGCTGACGCGCAGCGCGGCGTCCTGCCTGAGACGGTGCGAACGGGTGCGACCGTTAAGGACGCCGTCGAGGAGTGGCTGCGCTACGTCGAGCACGAGCGCGGCGTTCGCGCGACGACACTTCGGGAGTACAGGACGTCCGCGCAGAAGCACCTCCTGCCCGAATTTGGAGATCGCAAGCTGGAGGCGATCACGACCCGCTCCGTGGAGACGTGGAAATCGCGCTTGCTGGCAGAGGGGAAGCTATCGCGCCGCACGATCAACAAGCTCCTCACGAACCTCCACGGAGTCTTCGGGCGGGCACGCCGCGTGTACGGGCTGCCGAAGAACCCCGTGGACGACGTCGAGAAGCTGCGCGAGCGCTACGACCCAGGCGACTACGACTGGCTGCGCCCCGAGGAGGTGCTGGCTGTCGTCCGCGCGGCCGAGAACGCGTCGGACGTCGACCCGCGCATCGCTGAGCAGGACGCCGCGGTCATCTTGACGGCGGCATTCACGGGCTTGCGGCTGGGCGAGATCCTCGGGCTGCGCTGGCGGGACGTCGACTTCGACGCCGAGATGCTGCGGGTCAGCCAGCAGCTGAACGACCTGGGCGAGATCAGCGTCACGAAGGGCGGTCTTGTGCGTTCGGTGCCGATGGTCGATCAGGTGTCGCAGCGACTAGCGAAGCTCTCGCAGCGCGGCTGGTTCACTGCGGACGACGACCCCGTCTTCGTCGGCATCGCCCGCTGGCGTCGGGAGGTGGACGAGGAAGGCGAACCTGACGAGGTGGAGGCGATCAGCGAGTACGTCGACCGGTCTGGCTTCCGCAAGCGCTACAAGGCGGCGCTGAAGCGCGCGGGCGTGCGCTCGCTTCGCTTCCACGATCTGAGGCATACGATGGGCACGCTCGCCAGCAACCACGCGAGCGCGCGGGAGCTGCAAGAGTGGCTCGGGCACGCCGACCAGCGAACGACCCAGCGCTACACGCACTACCGATCCCGCGCGGGCGAAGCTCGACGGCTCGCTGCGGCGTTCAAGGTCGAGACCGACCTGGAGCGCGCGCTACGGGAAGCGGAAGCCGAGGCGGGCACCTAGGGAGGGATTGGCGAAACGCGCGTGAGACCGCGAACGTAAGCGAGCTTCCCCCCTTCCCTGCCTTTAGGTGGATACTGGAGAGACTGGATCGCTCGGTGATGGCCCCTACCCACAACGGAGGTCGATGTGTTGCTCGCAACTTACGGCTGGTGGCCCTGGCTTCTGACGCTCGCGGTCATTCTGATTGTCGTCGCGGCCGTCATCGCTTACTTCGTCAAGCGCCGCCGGGCCACCTAACCCGGCTGTCCTTCGAGAGCGGGGGCCGCTAAGCCCCTGGCGTCCGACTGGCTGCCGATGCGAGCCGTGCGAGCATGATCAGGTCGGCGTGGAGCCGGACGCGCTGGTCGAAACCGGCTAGTCGAGCCAGCCTCTGGCCGTAGCCGTCACACACGAGCCTCGACGCGCTGCGCTCGCGCCCAGGTTTCCAGCTCGGCACGCTCAAAGCGGACGTGCTTGCCGAGCTTCAGGTGCGGCACGCGCCGAGTCCGAACAGCCTCGCGCAGCCACGACGCGCGGACGTTGAGCAGCTCGGAAGCCTCGACAACGTCGAGAAGCGGCTCGGTGAGCGGCGTAGCCTCCACGAACTGACGGTATTCGCGGGAAACGCGAGTACCTCAAGAGGTCAAGCCGAGGGAATGGCATCTAAGACGGCGCAACCCCGCCGAATCGGGCAAGCGTGTCGCACAGCGTGTCGCGCTGAGGCGCTACGAGGCGCCGTGTGAGCGACTCCGCCTGAGGCGGCGAACGACCCGACCTGGACGCTCCGGGGCGCACACGAGCCGCTGTGTGGCCGTGTTGGGACGCTAGCGGCTAGTCGCCGCAGTCGAAGCGCCAGAAATGAGTCGGGGCGAGGCTCTCGGGATCGACGCCTAGCACGGCGATGCTCACCGCCGGAGCGCGTGCTTCCTGCGGTGTGGGGGTTCGAGTGCCCAGGATGCGCCCCTCGCCGTCCGTGACGATCACCGCCTTGTCGAGCGCGCGGTCAACTTCCTCCGGGGTCGGCGTCACGCGGCTTCCACCTCCTCGCCGTCCGGCCGCACGAAGATCCTGCGCTCGATCACGACCGGCTCGCCGGAGTGGTCGTCGGCGGGCTGCCCGAGCAGGGCACGAGCCGCCGCAACCCGCGTCTCCCACTTCGGCATCCCGCGCGCGTCCGTGGCGGACAGCGCGGCTTCGAGGGTCTGGCGGGCGGTCGGGTGCGCGTCCAAGTCGCGCTCGCGTGCCGCCTGCTCCAGCTCGCGAAACTTCTCGTCGCGACGCCAGCGCGAGATCGTCGCCGGGTCGATCCCCAGCTCGGCTGCTACGGAGACGCGAGAACGCCCCGAGCCGAGCAGCTCGGCTGCCCTGTGCGCCAGCTTCTGCTCCTTAGCCATCACATTCGAGGATAGGCGCGTCGGGTGTCGCGAGCAAGCGCGTCCTCGATTCGTTGCCGCCCGACTGCGACTCGCGCCAGGGCTCTCACCGGGGCGCAAGATCTTGCGGCCGACCTCGGAGATGAGCTCACCTCGAGGCTTCGAGGCGAGGAGGCGGTCTCGCTCCATCGCAAGCTCGGTGACGACTGGGGAGTCGCGTACAACCAACTCGGGCTCGGCTGCGGCCTGGCCTTCGAAGACGACTTCGAAGGGGCGCAGCCCCTCTTCGAAGAGAGCGTGCGGCTCTTCGTCGGCCTCGGCGACGAGCACTGGACGCTCCAGGCGTCGAGGCGCCTTGCCTGGAGCTACGAGGAGCTCGGCGACCTCGAGCGCGCCCGGCAGATACAGGAAGACATCCTGCGCAGGGCGCGTGCGACCGACGACGAGGCGCTCGAGGCGAAAGCGTTGGAGGTGCTCGCCATGTACTCGCTCGACGACGGGCGAGTCGACGACGTGGTTGTCTCGAGGCTGGCAGCTGCGCATCGCGTCTACCGCGAGCGACGCAACCACCCCGACCGCTATTGGCACGCGATCCTTCTCTCCCGTTTCGCTCGCGCTCTTGCACTGAGGGACCGGGCGGCCGCGGCAGCGAAGCTGCTCGCTTGCTACCGGGCCCATTTCGAGGGCTTGGCGTCGCAGAGGAGGAGCGCTGGGTCGTGCGCGTGAACGAACGGACGCTCGCCGCGATCGAGGCGCGGCTCGACGAGGCCTCGATCGCCGACGCCGCGGAGGAGGGCCGTCAGCTGACCGCCGACGAGGCGGTCGAGCTTGCGCTCGGAGAGCTGGATCCGGATGCGTGACGACCTGCCGAGCCTGCCCCCGTGGTCAGTCTGATGGCTTGTACGCCTTGAGGGTAGAACCCCGCGCGCCGAATTCCTGGGCCTTGCGGCGAGTGTCCTCGAAGGCCGAACGCCGAATCCTTGACCATATGTGCGAGACGGGGCGTTCCTCGGAGCGTTCGGGGCCCCCGACACGGCGTGCGATAGCGGAAAACATGCGCCGACGCTCTACGGGTTCGCCGGCGGGGACGCTGCGTTCCTCGCCCTGGCCAAGGCCCACCATGCACGGTGCCTGGCAGATGCCGGGCTGAACCATCCCTTCTCGCACGAGGATCAGCATCCGCAGCACGTCGAGCGCCTGGCCGCCTACTGGGCGGAGGTGATGGGCGGGCCGCCGACGTACTCGGCGTCGTGCGGGACCGAGACCAGCGTTCTCGCGATGCACGCCGGGAACGGCGACATGGGCGACCTCGGCGAGCGCTTCCGGGACTGCTTCGTCCACGCGCTCGACGACGCGGGCCTCCCGACCGACCCGGCGTTCCGCGAGGCCATGCGCGCGTACATGCGGTGGGCGGTGGACAACGGCTCGCGTACCCGCCCATGGACGCAGTCGTCCTCACAGGGCTCGGCACGCCTCGGTGGGACTGGGAGGGCTTGCGGGCTGACCGGACTTTCGGCGGGTTGCTCCCCTCAGGAACTTCGAGAAGAATCGGGCTGTATGAAGGGGGTTGCGACGGTCGTGCCGCCGATCGAGCGCGTCCTCGCGGGGAAGCAGGACCGCCGGACGGCCGCTGCCGACATCGCGAGTCGGGTCGGCCTTTCGATCGACCTGGGCCTTCTGCGCCCGCTCGAGCGGCTCCCGCGGGACGAGGAGCTCGCCCACGCGTTCGGCGTGGCTCCGATCACGGTGAGGCGGGCGCTCCGGCAGCTCTGTGACCAGGGCATACTCGTGCGGAGGCGCGGACGGAGCGGCGGGACGTTCGTCGCGGAGCATCCGCCGACAGGTCGGTTGCGCGACTACGAGGTCGAGCGCGCGAGGCTGAGCGGCGAGATTCTTGAGCTGCTCGACTACCGGCTCGTGCTCGAGCTCGGGCTCGTGCTGAAGGCCGTCGAATCCGCGTCAGCGGACGACGTCGCCCGTCTGCACGGGCTCGTTTCCGACATGGACGAAGCGGCGGACTGGGCCTCGTTCCGCCCGCTCGACCAGGGCTTCCACCTCGCGCTCGCCGAGATCGCTGCGTGTGTGCGGGCGGTCGACGAGCTGAGGCGCGTGCTCGGCCGCATCGGGCAGCTCTACTTTCCGTATCCGGTGGGTTACTTGCGCGACAGCAACAGCGGGCATCGAGCAATGGTCGACGCGGTTGCCGAGCGCGACCCCGTGGCCGCCGTGCGGGTCGTCGAACGGCACATCGACCACGCGAAGGAGTCGTTCGCGTGGATGCGTGAAGGCGAGTCGGCCGTGTTCTTGACAAAAAAGGATCACCCCGATCACAATCGCCGCCGATGAAGGCGCTGCTGGCGCAGCTCGCGTGCCGGATCGGTGATGTCTCCGGGAACACCGCGAGGGCTGTTGAGGCCATCCGATCGCATCCGGAAGCGGACATCGCGGTCTTCCCCGAGCTCTACCTGAGCGGCTACACGTACCGCGACCTCGACACGGTCGCGCGCGATCCGGAGAGCAATGAGCTGGCCCGGATCGGCACTGCCGCAGGCGACTACGGCACGGCCGTCGTGATCGGCTTCGCGGAGCGCCACTCCCGAGGCGTCTCCATCTCGGCCGCGTGCTTCGACCAGGACGGCTCGCTCGCGGGCGTCTACCGGAAGGCGAACCTCTTCGAGTCCGAGGCGGAGGCGGGCTTCGCCGAGGGCGAGGAGTACCTCATCTTCGAGCTCGCGGGCAGGCGCATCGCCCCGCTCATCTGCTTCGACATCGAATTCCCGGAGCCGGCGCGGCAGGTGACGCTCGCCGGCGCCGATCTGCTTGTCACCGCGTCGGCCAACATGGATCCCTTCTACCTCGACCACGCCGTCGGCACCGTCGCCCGCGCCCAGGAGAACCGGCTGCCGCACCTGTACGCGAACCTCGTCGGCGAAGGCGACGGGCTCGTCTTCGTCGGCGGGAGCCGCTCGGTCGCGCCGACCGGGGAGGTCCTTGCCGAGGCGAGCGACTCTCGCGAAGAGCTCCAGCTCGTGCAGGTCGGCGAGCTCGGAGGCTTCGACGAGCGGACGGACTATCCGAAGTACATCCGCCCGCCACGCCCGGTGCGGGTGGTGGAGAAGGCGGCGTCGAAGTGACCGAGCTCGCCGTCGAGAGCGCGGTCGACGAGGCCATCTCCGACCGGACCGACGATCTGGTCGAGCTCGTCCGGTCGCTCGTTCGCTTCGACACCACGTCGGTCGACCTCTCGCCGGGGTCGAGCCATACGGAGAACCAGGAGGCCGAGCTCCAGTCCTTCGTCAGTGAGCGCCTCGCGGCGACCGGCGCGGAGGTCGACCAATGGGAGCCGGACCCGGCCGACTTCGTCGACCACCCGATGATGCCGCGCTGGCACCACTGGCGGAACCGTCCTCTCACCGTCGGCACGCTCCGCGGAACGGGGGGTGGTCGTTCGCTCGTGATCAACGGCCACATCGACGTCGTGGCGGCGGGGGAGGGCTGGTCGAGCCCGCCCTTCGCGGCCGAGGTCCGGGACGGCCGCATCCACGGTCGCGGCGCGTGCGACATGAAGGGCGGGGTCGGCGCCGCGCTCTTCGCGCTTGAAGCACTGTCGGCCGCCGGTGTTCGGCTCGCCGGGGACGTCCACTTCGAGACGGTCCCCGACGAGGAGACCTGCGCCATGGGGACCGTCGCGGCGATCGCGCGCGGCTACCGGGGCGATGCGGGGCTCGTTCCGGAGCCGACGGAGTTCAAGCTCTGGATCGCGACCCGCGGGCTTCTGCACGGAACACTCGACGTCCCCGGCCGTTCGGCCCATGCGGAGATGAACCAGCCCGGCTGGAGAGAAGGCGGGGGTATCAACGCGATCCAGAAGGCCGCCGGGCTCCTGCATGCGCTCGACGCGCTCGGCGCCGAGTGGGCCGGGCGCGCGGACAAGCAGCATCCCCGGCTCGGGACGCCCGGGCTCCATCCGACCGGGATCCGGGGCGGGACTTTCATCTCCAACGTCCCCGAGCGCTGCTTCGTCGATCTGAACACGACGTACCTGCCTGCGAACGCGGACGAGCACGGCTACGGCTCGATCCCGCGCGGGGAGATCGAGCGGGCGATCGCCGACGCGGCCGCCCAAGACGACTGGCTGGCGGAGCATCCGCCGACCTGGAGCTGGTACACGGATTACCCGCCCTCGGAGATCGACCCCGCTTCGCCGATCGTCTCCGTCGTCACCGAGGTCGGACGTGAGCTCGGCGTCGAGGTCGCCCCGGAGGGGATCGACACGACGTATGACGGGGCGCTCCTCACGCTCTTCGCGCAGACGCCGAGCCCGGCGTTCGGGCCTGGCGACCTCGGGCGGGCGCATGCGCTCGACGAATGGGTGGGGATCGACGAGCTCGTCCTCGCGGCGCGGCTCTACGCACGGGCCGTCGTCGCATGGTGCGGAACGGCAGAAACCACGTCCTCAGGAGGATCCAGTGGGTGAACAGGCTGTCACCAATTCGGTGCCGGAGGCGAGCGGTCTCTTCGTCCGCCGCTCGTCCGGGCTGATTCGCGAGTTCCGCCCGTCAGACGTCTTCGTCTTCAACACCCTCGGGTACGCGCTCGGGCTCGTCCTGATGGTCGTGCCGACCTTCATCGCGGCGCTCTGGCCGGAGCAGAACGTGCTGCTCGTCGTCACGATCGGGACGGCGCTCACCATCTTCAACGCGGCCATGTACGGCTACCTGGCCGGAGTCATGCCGCGCTCGGGCGGCGACTACGTCTACCTCTCGCGCGTCATCCACCCGTCTGCCGGGTTCACCGCCAACTGGGGGTTCACCTGGTCGCAGTTCCTCGGGCTCGGGCTCTATTCGGCGTTCGCGGTCAACTTCGGCATCGCGATTGCGTTCGCGACCGTGGGCAATGCGATCGGGAACGACACGCTGATCAACTGGAGCGAGGACGTCAGCGGCGACTGGTGGGTGTTCGGCATCGGGGTCGGGATCCTCGTGCTCGTTCTCCTCGTCCTCTCGCTGAACACCCGGCTCGTCCGCAACCTCTTCATGATCGGCTTCATTCCTGCTCTGATCGGGACGTTCGTGACGCTCGGGGTGCTTTTCACGACGTCAAAGCAGGAGTTCGTCGACAGCTTCAACAGCTTCATGGCGGAGCGGGCCGAGGGGCAGACGTACCAGGGGATCATCGACAACGCCGCGAGCTCGGGCATGTCCATCGGCGACGCGACGTTCTGGGGTGCACTCCTCGCCCTGCCCCTGGGCTACTGGATCTACATCGGCTTCACCTACTCGGCGTACATCGGCGGCGAGGTAAAGCAGGCGTCGAAGACACAGCCGCGGATGATCCTGGCCACCCTAGCCTTCGCTTTCCTGGTGTACCTCCTCGCGTTCTGGCGGTACTACGACATCGTCGGCCAGGACTTCACGAACTCGGTGGTCTTCCTGGGCGACGACTCCGGGATTCCGGTCTCGCCGGTCCTCAACTTCTTCGTCGGGCTCATGACCGGCTCCACCGTCCTGAACGTGATCATGGGAGTGAGTTTCATCCTCTGGAACGTCCTGCTCCTCTTCGTGATCGCGATGATCTGCACGCGCAACCTCTTCGCGTGGTCGTTCGACGGAGTGGCGCCGAAGCAGCTGGCCACGGTCTCGAATCGAACGCACGCCCCTTGGGTGGCGGCGATCCTCATCACCGCGGTCTCGATCGTGCTGCTCGCGCTCTACGTCTTCACGAGCTTCTTCACGATCGTCGTGAACTACATCGTGATCTTCTCGATCGCGTTCTGGATGGCGAGCTTCGCGGCGATCGTGCTTCCGTACCGGCGCCCCGATCTCTTCGCCCAGGCGTCGGAAGGCGTAAAACGGAAGATTTTCGGCGTCCCGGTAATCACGCTTCTCGGGCTCGGAAATCTCCTCCTCTTCACGCTCATCCTGATCGCGGCGTTCAAGACACCGGCGTTCAGCGGTCCGACCGGCTCCCGCGCGAATCTCTTCGTGGTCGGAATCTACGTCTCCGGGTTCATCCTCTACTTCGTCGCGCGCGCGGTGCGGAAAGCGCGCGGCGTCAACCTCGACCTGCTCTACAAGGAGATCCCGCCGGAGTAACGTGCGTCTCTTCTACGCCACCGACGTCCATGGGTCGGAGCGGTGCTTCCGCAAGTTCCTGAACGCGGCCGAGTTCTACGGCGCGGACGCCGTCCTCCTCGGCGGTGACATCACCGGAAAGGCGATCGTGCCCCTCGTGGCGTCCAACGGGCGCTACGAGGGGCGGTTCCTCGGAGAGGAGGTCGGTGCTCCGGAGGGGGAGGAGCTCGAGCAGCTGGAGCAGAAGATTGCGAACACGGGCTACTACGCCTGGCGGTGCACCCGAGAGGAGCACGACGCGGTCGAGAACGACTCCGCGGCGCAGCACGACCTGTTCG
>Ga0126313_10001673_pt1 | contig 11877 bp, 12 predicted proteins | sample Plot105A_FD_89954 | JGI IMG/M metagenome (GOLD analysis project Ga0126313, IMG submission 89954) | Serpentine soil microbial communities from UC McLaughlin Reserve, CA, USA - Plot105A | ecosystem: Environmental > Terrestrial > Soil > Grasslands | place: USA: UC McLaughlin Reserve, Lake County...
ACCTCCACGGCGTCGGCACCCTGTCGGGGTGCCTCACGGGATAGAGCGACGTCGGTAAGGAGGAGCGCCAGTGAAAGAGAGCGACCAGGACTACCTCTTCGAGCAGTTCCGCGTCGAGCGCGGATGTCTCGGCTACATCGTCGCCAGTGTCCGTGCGGCCGCCATTATCGATCCTGAGCTGGAGATGGTCGAGCCTATGCTCGACTATGTCTTCGAGCATGCTCTGAAGCCGGCTTACATCGTTGACACCCACACGCACGCAGATCACATCTCGGGAGCCAGGGAACTCAAGTCCAAGACAACGGCGAAGATCGTGATGCACGAGAAAGCCCCGGCGAGCTGCGTGGACATCAGGGTCGAGGACGGCGACCGCCTCCGGGTCGGCGACCTTGCGCTCAAGTTCATCCACACACCAGGGCATGCCAAGGACCTCGTCTCCGTCGTGCTGCCGGGCCGCATCCTCACCGCCGACGCCTTGCTGATAGGGTCCTGCGGGCGCACCGACCTCCCCAACGGAAACGCGGTCCGCCAGTACCACACGCTCTACTACACTTACCGCGCCCTCCCCGACGATCTGCTCGTCTACCCTGGACACGACTATAACGGCCGCGAGCATTCGACCCTGAGAGAGGAGAAGCAGAGCAACCCCAAGATGCTCTTCGACACCGAGGAGGCGTTCGTGGAGTACATGGAAAGGGAGAACCCGGGCAAGCTCACGCCGGTAGATCATCTGGCCGACGCCCTCAAGGCAAACATGGCGTGATAGGTATGGTAACGAGTTGCAGAAAGATTGACCTTCTGCAACCCGCGCTGTCAGCTCTCAGCGATCAGCCTTCAGCTTCGTGTTCTCGGCTGACGGCTGAAAAGCTGATTGCTGACACCCTACACTTGTGGCCTGAAGCCTCAAAGACAGTGACCGATGATGGACGATGTGTTACATGGTAGAGTGCGAATTTTCTGGAATGCTGCGGGGGCGGCCTGGTGTGAGCAAGAAACCGAAGAGAGATTTGACGCGCAGGGACTTCTTGAAGGCCGCCGGTGTGGCCGGTGCGTCCCTGCTCGGCGCTACCGGGTGCGCCGGCTTTGCCGGCAAGGCGCCGCGGCTGCCCGAGGAGTACCTACCTGGCGGGGGCGGGCCGAACGTAATACTGGTGATCATAGACAGCCTGAGGAGAGACCATGTCGGCGCCTACGGCAATGATTGGATAAAGACCCCCACGCTCGACGCCCTCGCCGAGGAGAGCCTGCTCTTCACCCGCGCCCAGCCGGAGGCCATGCCCACCCTACCGGTGAGGCGCGCCATCCACACGGGGATGAGGACCTGGCCCACTCGCGCGCCCTGGTTCGGATGGACACCCATCCCTGCCGGGCAGACCACGGTAGCCGAGATACTGAGCGAGAAGGGCTTCGGCACCTACCTGGTTACCGACACCTACGTCCAGTTCCGTACCCACATGAACTTCGGCCGGGGCTTCGACGCCTACCGCATGATCCGGGGCCAGGAGAGGGACCCTTACAAGGATCCCTCCACTGTCTCCGAGGAGGAAATGCGCCGCCATTACATCATCCTCGGGGAGGGCGACAAAGCCCGCCAGTACCTGGCCAACGTCCAGGGTCGCAAGGGCGAGGAAGATTATTTCGCCCCCAGGGTGTTCTCGGACGCCACGGACACCTTAGAAATGGCCGCAGGGGAGCATCGACCGTTCTTCCTGGTGGCCGACTGCTACGATCCCCACGAGCCCTGGGACCCGCCCGAGGAGTACGTGGGCCTCTACGACGAGGGCTACGAGGGCAAAGAACCCCTCGACGACAACTACGGCAGGGACGACTACCTCACCGACCGCCAGCTCCTCAGGATGAGGGCGCTTTATGCCGCAGAGGTCACCATGATGGACCGTTGGCTCGGGAAGTTCATCGAGAGGGCGCACGAACTCGGGGTCATGGAGAGGACCCTGCTCGTGGTCGTAAGCGATCACGGCCACCTCCTCGGGGAGCACGGCTACACGGGGAAGCTCCCCTACGCCCTCTACTCCGAGCTCACCGACACCGTGCTCATGGTGAGGCACCCGGGGGGCAAGGGTGCCGGCAACCAGAGCGACTTCTACGCCTCCACCCACGATGTGGCCCCCACGATCCTGGGCTTTCTCGGGGTAGAGCAACCCGAGCCCATGGACGGGCAGGATCTGGCGCCCCTCTTGGAGGGCAAGGATCCCGAGCAGCCCAGGGACCACATCACCCAGGGCTACTACCGGTACCTCTGCTGCCGGGACGAACATAGGGTGATGTTCTGCCGCAGTGACGGGGCCGACGCCCACCTCTTCGACGCCGTAAACGACATGGATCAGAATAGGGACCTCGCCGAAGCCGAGCCCGAGACGGTGAGAAGGATGTACGAGGAGTACGCGCAGCGAGATGCTGGGGGCCGCCTCCCGAATTTCTGAAGTCAGCACTTCAGCATCTCAGCTTTGCTTTGATTCAGAATCCGCAGGATCACTTCCGCCGTGTACAACCTGAGCGAGCCGGAGTCCCACTCTTCCTAACCAGTATGAGATCTTCCGTCTCTCCCAGACTAACTGTCATTCCAGCGAAAGCGGGAATCCACTGCGCCAGGCGCTCCTCACGTCCAACCACAACCGATCTCCCCGATTACGTATAAGCTGTTGAGAGAGCTGTTCCGGGCGTCGGGAGCGCCGTTTGGCGTGTATAATGGCCGACAATCGGCAAGTAACTCTGGGAGCAAGTGCGCGATGCCCGACGCGACGCATAGACCTCGTGAGGTGTCCGGAGAAGGATGGGGCCGTTTGATAGATTTCCCGCGCGAGCGTGGATTGGGGGTCTCTCCGCAGAACAATCTGCCGCTGCAGTTGACCAGCTTCGTGGGTCGCGAGCGGGAGGTCGCTGATCTGGAGGAGCGTCTCGCGGGGGAGGCGCGTTTACTCACCCTCATCTGACCGGGAGGCTGCGGCAAGACCCGACTTGCGCTGTCTGCAGCATCCGGGCTGGTGGCAGAGTTCGACGACGGCGTGTGGTGGGTGGAGCTCGCGCCGATCTCCGATCCCGACCTAGTACCGCAGGCAGTTGCAAGGGCGCTGGGTGTGCGCGAAGCGCCAGGACGCTCCTTGACCGAGGCGCTCCTGGAGCATCTGGAGAGCAGGAAGGCGCTACTGGTCCTGGACTACTGCGAGCACCTGGTGGAGGGGTGCGCAGCGCTCGCCGACACGTTGCTGCGCTCCTGCCCGAATCTGCGCATTCTTGCGACCAGCCGCGAGGGCCTGAGCATAGTAGGCGAAATCACCTGGCTGGTGCCACCACTCTCCTCCCCCGACTCCAACAGTTTGATCCCCGTCGAGGAGCTGAGATCCTACGAGGCCATAAACCTGTTCGTCGAGCGGGCCGAGGCCGTCGTTCCAACCTTCGAGCTGACGGAGCACAACGCTCCCGCTGTGGCAAGGCTTTGCCAGATGCTGGACGGCATGCCCCTTGCCATAGAGCTTGCAGCAGCACGGGTCAGGGTGCTCTCGGTCGAGCAGATCTCCTCTCGCCTGGAGGGCTCTTTCGCCCTGCTTACGGGAGGAAGCCGCACCGCTTTGCCCCGCCAGAGGACGCTGAGGGCGGCCATAGATTGGAGCTACGAGCTGCTCGGGGAGGCGGAGAAGGTCCTCCTGGGGCGGCTATCGGTGTTTGCGGGGGGTTTCACCCTGGAGGCGGCCGAGGAGGTGTGTAGCAGGGAGGGTATCGAGTGTGAGGAGGTTCTCGACCTACTTACGCGCCTGGTGGACAAGTCGCTTGTTCAGGTGTCCGAACAAGGCGGGGAGGCGCGCTACCGTCTCCTGGAGACAGTGAGACAGTATGCCCGGGAGAAGCTAGAGGATTCTGGAGAGGAGCCAGCCGTGAAGCGGCGTCACGCAGGCTTTTTTCTCGAGTTTGCGGAGCGGGTGGAGCCGAAGATCAACGGCAAGGATCGTGAATTCTGGCTCGAACGGTTGGATGCCGAGCACGACAACCTCAGGGCGGCGTTGGTCTGGAGATGGGAGGAAGCAGAAGGCGAGACGGCATTACGCCTTTCGGGCGTCCTGTCGTGGTTCTGGTACCACCGCGAGTACTGGAGCGAGTGGCGAAGATGGCTCGACGGAGCATTGGCGATTCAGGAGAGCGGCGGGGGGTCGAGTCGGACCGCAGCGAGGGCGAAGGCGCTCTCCGGCGGGGGGTTTCTGGCCTGGATGCAAGGAGATCAGGCCACGGCGCGCTCTCAGCTGGAGGAGAGCGTTACGCTCTGGCGGGGCGTGGGAGACAAGCAAGGGTTGGCCCAGGCGCTGCGTTTCTTGAGTGGGAGCTTCGAGTCTGGAGGCGACTACACGGCGGCCCGTCCTCTGGCCGAGGAGAGCGTAGAGCTGTTTCGACAGGGGGACGATACCTTCGGCCTGGGCATAACGCTGAGCAGGCTTGGTATCACCGCCCTGGCCCAGGGGGACCACGCGGCGGCGCGGGCTGCGCTCGAAGAAGGCGTGGCGATCTGCAGGGAGATCGACGACGATTGGGCCCTAGCCCTTGCGCTGAGGAACCTGGGGATAGGGGCCTTGAGGGAGGGTGATCACGAGGAGGCAGTGGCGCGGCTCGCGGAGAGTCTGACCGTGCTTCAAGAGACGGGGAACCCGCTCTACATGCAGAACCTGGAGCTCCTGGCTGCGGCCGTCTCGATGCAAGGTGACCACAGGCGGGCGGCGTTGCTGTTCGGGGCGGCAGAAGCACTGCGCCAAGCGGTCGGTGCTTTCGTGCTGCCGCTGTACCGCGCCGAATACGAACGCGGCGTAGCCGGCACCCGTGCCGGACTGACCGAGGCAACCTTCAACGCGGCGTGGTCAGAGGGAAGAGCGATGACCCCCGAGCAAGCAGTCGAGTATGCGCTGGTGACCGAACAATCTGCTGCGCTCTCATCCGAGGACACCGCCTCCTTGCTCTCTGAGCGCCAAGTGGAGGTCCTCGTGCTCGTGGCCGAGGGGATGACCGATCCCCAGGTGGCAGAGAGGCTCTACCTCAGCCCCCGTACAGTGAGCCAGCACCTGCGATCTATCTATAGAAAGCTCGGGGTGCCATCGAGGGCTGCTGCCGCCAAAGAAGCGGTCGAGCGCGGCCTACTCTAGCCTCATCTAGCCCCTGCTCGTCCTGCAGCGAGAGGGAGTGACCACCGTCGTCGCTAAGAGTCCGGCTCGTGCCACTCTACGCCGAATCTGCGAAAATCCGCGTCGAAGGATGCCACACCCTCGCCGCGAGACCGAGCCGTCTGGGCGAGAAGCGCGTCGACGAAATCTACGTTCTTCTCCGCCATACTCTCCAGCGCAGCGGTCACCGTCCTCAAGCCTTCGACCTTCAGCCCATGGTCGACAAGCAGCGGTACCAGAACGCCGGAGATCTCCTGCTTCGAATACCCGTAGAAAGACTGCAGTACCCATACCGTCTCCGCCACCACTACCGAATGGACCTTGAGGGAGAGTTCACCCCGCTGCGCCCCCTCCAGCAGCTTCGCGGCCCTCGCAGCAAGCTCGGGCGGCTCGTCGGTAAGGAAGCGCAAGAGCACGTTGGCATCTATCCAGTAGACGCCCCCGTTGCTCAGGAAGAACCCCGCCCGAGCGCATCACGGACCGCCCACTCCCGCGCCGCCTCCCGCTCGGCCTCCTTTCCCGGGTATCGCCCCCTCGCCGGCAGACTGCCCTTGAGCTCTCCCAGGGTCTTGCGCCTTTCGACCTCGAGGCGCACAGAGCCCTCCTCTAGCAGTTCGAACACCAGCCGATCCCCAACCCTTAGTCCCAACTTCTCCCGCACCTCCTTCGGAACGGTGAGTTGTCCCTTACTGGTGAGAGTCGCCTTTACCACGTAAATCGTTCTTCTTTCACGAATAAGATCTTACCACGCGGCGACCAATTCGGGGCCCCGATCTAGCCTGATCTAACTCCTTTCGCCCCACCTTGAGAGGGAGCGGCCACCGTCTAGTTCATTCGTACTACGTAACCTTACTTATTCTCCTGCTTCTCTTGCGATTGAGTAAGCCTACGGATGCCACCTTTAGCCCCGACCTCTACCGTGTCGACCAACAAAGGTAAACGGACAGGGCACACAGAGGGAAACCTTCCAAGCCCCCAAGAAGAGGAAGGAGCGACGGTGATGGAGCAGCAGAAGATGGTGAAGGTCTCAGTAGAGGTCAGAAGCGGTACGGCACGCTTTCGGGTTGGGATACGGGCATCGAGCATACGTAAGGCATTGAGCATGGTGGGAGGGAGATACCCGGGAGGCGAGGTCAGGGTCGCGTTCCCCATTGAATCTGAGGGTTTCTTCGTCAGGGAGCCATCGGCCCTGGCGGGGATAGTCGGCTCTGAGCAGGACCACCAAGAGGCCGCCTGAGGGTCTCGGAGAAAGGGGGCGAGCGGATGAGTTAGGCGAGCACACACATGAAGAGAGATGCAGTTCTTAGTTAGACCAACAAAAAACAGACAGTAAAGGAGTAAGGAAGATGACGAGTACACACACAACGACGAAGAAGACCAACCACTACTTCAGGGCATTGGTGGCGCTGGCGGCGCTGGCGATGATGGCGATGCTGCTAACGGCCGGCAAAACCGCCCAAGCCTCGACCACCTTCACCGTCAACTCCGCCGCCGACTTCGCGAACGTGAACCCCGGCGACGGCGTGTGCGACGCGGATGCAGCCATCGGGAACCTGTGCACCTTGAGGGCTGCAATCAACGAATCCAACGTCACCGTAGGGGTAGACACCATAGATTTCAACATCGGCGGAACCGGCGTGAGAACCATCTCGCCTCAGACCAACCTTCCGAACATCATCGAACCCGTGACCATAAACGGCTTCACTCAGCCCGGCTCTTCACCCAACACCCTCTCCAAAGGCACCAACGCCAAGCTCATGATAGAGCTCAACGGCAGTGGTGTGACGGGTACCTTTAATAGCGTCGGGCTGCGCCTCGGCGCGCCGGACATCGTGGTGCAGGGACTGGTGATCAACCGCTTCGTCGCAGGTGTTCAAATCTCCGACAACGCCGACGCCGTGCGCCTGCAGCAGAACTTCATCGGCACTAACCCTTCAGGCACGCAGGACCTGGGCAACTCCATCGGGGTAGCCGTCCAGGGCTTCGGGAACTCGATCGGCGGAACCTTCCCGCAGGACGCCAACCTCATCTCGGGAAACGACGGGGCGGGCATCGCGATCAGGAGCCCGGCGTCGAACACTGGAGTGGCTCACAACCTGATCGGCACCGACAAGAGCGGCACCAAGAGGCTTGGCAACTTCGAAGCGGGCGTGGAGATAGCCGACTCCTCGAACAACTTCGTGGAGAACAACACGATCGCCTTCAACGGCAAAGACGGGGTGAGCGTCGCGGGCGGCGGTGGACGTACGGGGATCATCGTCAGCGCCAACACCATCCTCTCGAACTCGATCTTCTCCAATGGCGGGCTTGGGATAAACCTCATCAAGCCGGTCGAGCTCCCGGTCGGCGAGAGTGACGGCCCGACTCCCAACGACACAGGCGACGCGGACTCAGGGCCCAACGGGTTGCAGAACAAGCCCGTTCTGACCGTAGCCAAGACCGTCTCGGGCAAGACGACCATCAAAGGCAAGCTAAACAGCCACCCAAACGAGACCTACAAGATCCAGCTCTTCTCCAATCCTGCCAGGGGCAGCGAGGGAAAGTAGCTCATAGCCGAGAAGAGCATCACCACCGACGGCAGTGGCAACCGCTCATTCACCTTCACCCCGGCCAAGGTCGCAGTGGGGCGTACGATAACGGCCACGGCCACCAGGGACTCCACGATCGACACCTCGGAGTTCTCAGCACCCAGGAAGGTGGCCTCTTCCTAGAGGACTGAAACGAGAATCAACCTACGGGGGAGGGGCCGCATGGCCCCTCCCCAGGGAGGAAGTAGCATCATAGATAGCAAAGACCGATCGAAAAGACGAGAGTAGGATAAATACGAGACCGGGGAGTCCCCCGGCTTCGTGCGTGGTCGAGTGACGACTCGATGAGAAAGGGGCAGGATCATGGCGAATACCGGAAAGTTATTGATCACCGGCGCAACCGGCAAAGTCGGGAGCGCACTGCTCGACAACCTGGGCCCTATGAATATCGAACTGCGGGCACTCGCCCACGACGAATCAGAGGCTGAATCGTTAGAGGATCGGGGCGTAGAGGCCGTCCTCGGCGACTACCTAATGCCAGAGACCCTGGGTCCCGCACTCGAGGGAGTGAGTACGGTCTTCTTGCTGACCCCGATCCACCCGGAGCAAGTCTCCCAAGCGACCAACGTGATCGAGGCGGCCAGAGGGTCGGGCGACTATCCACGCATCGTTAGGCTCTCGGTCCACCAGGCCTCCCACGAAGCCCCCACCAGGATCAGCAGACAACACGCCGAGATCGAAGACAGGTTGGTCTCGTCCGGACTGCCATATACCCTCCTGCGTCCCCAGTCGTTCATGCAGAACACCTTGATGGCCGCCCCAACCGTCGCCTCGCAAGGCAGGATCTTCCAACCGATGAAAAGCGGCAGGCTGGGGATGATCGACGCGCGCGACGTCGGCGAAGCGGCAGCGAAGGTCCTGACCGATGATGGCCATGAAGGCAAGGTCTACACCCTGACCGGTCCCGCCGCCATCTCCTTCTACGACGTCGCCGAGGCATTGAGCTGGGTCCTCGGCAAAGAGGTGCACTACGTCCCCATCCCCCCCGAGAGGGCAAAGCAAGCCATGCTGGGCAGAGGCATTCCGGAATGGGTGGCCGATGCCCTGAACGAGTATGCGAAGGCCCACAGCGAGAGCTACAGCGACTGGACAACCGACGATTTCGAGCAGCTCACAGGTCACCCTGCCACCTCCTACAAGGAGTTCGCTGGCGACTTCGAGCGGGTGTTCCGCGTATCTTAAATTCGGAATGTCGAAATAGGAACTTGGAATTGTCCATAACGTAGCCCATTCCTAATTCATAACTCCAAACTCCAAATTCAAACTGCGGAACGGCTTGACCTGGAAGTGATGCTAGTCTACAGTCTCCCGATGCCTATAAATTCAGTAGACAAAGTAGTTAATCTGCCTCGCGGTATGCTCTCATGACGTTACGGCGTATCCCTGTAGAGTCTGGGGCGCTCACCCTGCTGAGTACGAGAGGGAGGCACAAGTGACACAGAGCAAACCTGTTGCGTTGTGGGCTGTACCCCGCTCGATATCTACGGCGTTCGAGAGGGTATTTGTGGAGAGGGACGACTTCGAGGTCCTGCACGAGCCGTTTTCGGCTTCCTACTACTATGGGGAGGATCGCCTGAGCGACCGCTTTGCGGATGCCGCGCCGAAACCCGAATACAGCTACGAGAGGGTGGTCGAGGACGTCTTCCGGCCGCGAGAGCAGCGCGTCTTCGTCAAGGATATGGCCTACCAGGCAAAGAAGGTGTTGAGTCCCGAGTTCGCCTCGCGGTTCGTCAACACCTTTATCGTGAGGGACCCGAAGTACGTGTTGGTATCACTGTACGAGATGTGGCCTGACTTTACGCTGGAGGAGACCGGCTACGAGGATCTGTACAGGCTCTTCCGTTACGCGACGGACGCGGGGGAAGACGTTGCAGTCGTCGACGCGATGACCTTCTCGGAGAATCCCACCGGTGTTCTGGCCGCCTACTGCGAGCACCTCGAGGTGCCTTTCAGATCCGGCTCTCTCACGTGGGAATCGGGGGCAGTCAGCGAGTGGGACGACTGGGAGGGATGGCACGAGGATGCCGAGAGCAGCACAGGCATAGAGCCGGCCGAGCGCAGGGACCCCGAGTTGCCCGAGGAGCTTGAGGCCGTCTACGAGCACTGTTTGCCCTACTACTATGAGCTGGCGGCGCATGCGATCCCATCCGTGGTGCGGCGATCTGCCCAGAGACGTAAGGAAGGCGGAAAGGAGAAGATCTTGCTTCGAACAGAGACTGCGATAGCCCCGCACGGCGGGGAACTCGTAGACCGCGTGGTCCCCGAGGAGGAGCGCAGGGAAAGATCCATGGAGGCTGCGGAGCTACCGAAGGTCTCGCTAAACGCGCGGGCCCTATCCGACCTGCAGATGATCTCAACCGGGGTCTTCAGCCCCCTGGAAAGTTTCATGCTGCGCGAGGAATACGAGGGCGTCGTAGAGGATATGCGCCTCGGGAGCGGCCTCGCCTGGAGTCTGCCCGTTACCCTCTCCGCGGACGAAGAGAAGGCCAGAGAGCTATCCGAAGGCTCTGAGATTGCGCTGGTGGACGGTAGCGGAGATCCGGTCGCTACCATGGTGCTCAGGGAGATATACGGCTACGACAAGGAGCGCGAGGCCTGGATGGTCTACAGGACGACCGACGCCGATCATCCCGGCGTCGCGACGCTCTACAGGCAGGGCGACGTCTTACTCGGCGGCGAGGTAGAGCTCTTGCGCCCGCCGGAGGAGGGACGTTTCCCCCGCTACTATTACACGCCGGCGCAGCTCAGGGCTTCGTTCGCCGAGAAGGGCTGGAAGCGTATCGTCGGCTTCCAGACCAGGAACCCCGTCCACCGGGCGCACGAGTACATCCAGAAGAGCGCCCTGGAGACGGTAGACGGGCTCCTCTTGAACCCGCTCGTCGGGGAGACCAAGTCCGACGACATACCGGCCGACGTCAGGATGAGGTCTTACGAGGTGATCCTGGAGCGCTACTATCCCGAAGATCGGACGATGCTGGCCGTCTTCCCCGCGGCGATGCGCTACGCCGGCCCGAGGGAGGCCATCTTCCACGCGATCTGCCGCAAGAACTACGGTTGCTCGCACTTCATCGTGGGCCGCGACCACGCCGGCGTAGGCAGCTACTACGGGACCTACGACGCCCAGCACATCTTCGAGGAGTTCGAGCCCGAGGAACTAGGGATCACCCCCCTCTTCTTCGAGCACGCGTTCTTCTGCACGGAGTGCCAGGGTATGGGCTCGTCCAAGACCTGCCCGCACGACCCCGAGTTCCACGTCTTCCTCTCGGGAACCAAGGTGCGCGAGATGCTCTCCAAGGGCGAGTACCCGCCTCCCGAGTTCTCCCGCCCCGAAGTTATCGAGGTGCTTATGGAAGGACAGAGCACCCCCAGCAGGTGAGGAGGAATGCCCGCTCTGTATGGCGTATCCTGTCGGTCAAGCCCCTTCGGTCTCTTGCGCCGTGTCCGGCCTCTCGGCCTCCCGCGCATGACCTGGTGCCGGCCCGTCGCGAAACTCGCCCCGTAACTCGTGCCAGGTGTCCAACCCCTGGCTCCCAGCCCTGTCCCAAAGCTCGTACCAGAGATCCAGATCCCACTTCATCGCTTCGACCTCCCGTTCGTGTCCCTACTTTGTCTACTTTATAAGTATACAATAGGGTATACGACGGCACTTACGGAGTCAAGTGTAAGGGCATCGTCTGGCACGGTTGGGCCGGAGGCGGGATCTAGTTCCACATCCAGGACCGTTGATTCAAAGAGGGTTTAGTGTATTCTTTACCATCGCAATAGACAAAATAGTTTTAGTAGAGATTGGCGACGTGGTTGGGAGATTTCATGGATGCTCGATTGGGGCGTGCAGAGCCCGGACTATCGTATTTGATCTGTGCGACGCCGCGCAGCGGGAGCACGCTGTTATGTGCTGCGCTCGATGACACGGGGATAGCTGGCCACCCTGGGGAGCACTTCGAGGTCTTGCTCGAGACGGGGCAATCCAGGCGGCCGCGCGACTATTTCCAGCGTTCCAACGATCCTGAGGTGTGGGCGCTGCTCGATGATCCGGAGTTCAGGGACGTTCTGGGCGAGTACGGGGGCAGGTACTCCGAGCATCCGGCGCGCAGGGACCCATCCTGGAGACCGCCCGAATTCGAGAGGCT
>Ga0126313_10001675_pt1 | contig 11874 bp, 9 predicted proteins | sample Plot105A_FD_89954 | JGI IMG/M metagenome (GOLD analysis project Ga0126313, IMG submission 89954) | Serpentine soil microbial communities from UC McLaughlin Reserve, CA, USA - Plot105A | ecosystem: Environmental > Terrestrial > Soil > Grasslands | place: USA: UC McLaughlin Reserve, Lake County...
CGTCGGCACGACGAACACCTTCTTCTCCGACAGCTCGGCCGCCCGCTCGGCGGCCATCAGCACGTTGGGCGAGTTCGGGAGCACGACGACCTCCTCGGCCGGCACCTCGTGGATCCCGGCCAGCAGCTCGTACGTCGACGGGTTGAGCGTCGGCCCGCCCGGCAGCGGCGTGGCGCCGAGCGACGTGAACAGCTCCTCCATCCCCTCGCCCGCCACGACCGCGACCACGCCGCAGACCGCCGTCGGCTCGGCCAGCCGCTCGGCGCGCGCCTCGACCTGCTCGTGCATGTCGGCGACATCGAGCCGGGAGACGGCTCCGACGCCGACGAACAGCGCCGTCGCCCGCTCCGGCTCGTCGGTGTGGACGTGCACCTTCAGCGTCCGCTGGTCGCCGACCACGAGCACGGAGTCGCCGATCGACTCGAGCGACTCCACCCACGCCGAGGGCTCCAGGGCCTCGCCCGTGACCGCGAAGTTCGTGCAGTAGCGGAAGGTGGAGGACTCGTGCTGCGGGTGCGTCACGCGGGCCGGCTCGTGGTGGTCGAGCGCGGGCGCCTCGGTGCCGCGCAGCGCGGCGACGACGCCCGCGAAGATCACGGTGAGGCCGAAGCCGCCGGCGTCCACCACGCCCGCCTCGCGCAGGATCGGCAGCAGCTCGGGCCCGCGCCGCACCGACTGCTGGCCGGCGTCGAGCGCGCGCTCGAGCACCTCGGCGATCAGCTCGTCCTGGCGCTCCACGTCGTCCTGCTGCAGCCGCGGCTGATCCATGTGCGCCAGCTCGGACGCGACCCGGTGCGCCATCTCGCGGACCACGGTGAGGATGGTGCCCTCGGCCGGCTCGCGCACCGAGTCGTAGGCGCGATCGGCCGCGCGCGCCATCGCCGCGCCGATCAGGACCGGGTCGACGAGCTCACCCGGGCGGGAGGCCAGCTCCTCCGCGGCCCCGCGGATCAGCTGGGAGAGGATCACGCCGGAGTTGCCCCGCGCGCCCAGCAGCGCGGCGCGGGCGACGGAGTCGACGATCGCGTCGCGGTCGACGTCGTCCAGCTCGCCGTTGCCGGAGAGCCGGTCGAGCTCGTCCAGCACGGCGCGGAGCGTGAGCGCCATGTTGTCGCCGGTGTCGCCGTCGGCGACCGGAAACACGTTGAGGTCGTTGACCTCCTCACGGCGCGCCTCCAGCTCCGCCAGCGAGCGCTGGACGACGTTGCGGAAGCGAACGAGGCTCGGATCGGCCAAGGTGGCCGTCCGGCTACGCCTTGGTGACCTTGCCCGCCTTCAGGCAGCGCGTGCAGACGTAGACGCGCTTGGGAGCGCCGCCGTCGGAGATGCGGACCTTCTGCAGGTTCGCGTCGAAGCGCCGCTTGGTGGCGACCATGGAGTGCGAGCGGCTCTGGCCGAAGGCCGGGCGCTTGCCGCAGGAGTGACAGATACGGGCCATTGCGGGCGGGAAGCATAGCGGCCGGAGCCGCTGGGTACGGTGAATGGGTGCCACAGGCGACCGCCCGCATCACGCTGCCCGACCGCTACCGGCTCGTGCGCCACCTTGCCAACGGTGGCATGGCGAGCGTCTGGGAGGCGCACGACGAGCTGCTCGACCGCCCGGTCGCGATCAAGGTGCTCGCGTCGCATCTGAGCGAGGACGACCGCGCCCGCCGCCGGTTCGCGCGCGAGGCCCGGACCGCGGCCGGCCTCTCCTCGCATCCGCACGTCGTCACGATCTATGACGTCGCCGAGTACGACGGCAAGTCGCTGATCGTGATGGAGCTGCTCCGCGGTGGGACGTTGGCCGACCGGCTGCGCGCGGGGGACGAGCGAAGCGGTGACAAGCGCGCAGCGCGAGGCAGAATCCCGTACCGGGTGGCGCTGCGGTGGCTGGAGGAGGCCGGCGACGCGCTCGACTCCGCCCACGAGCTCGGCGTCGTGCACCGCGACGTCAAGCCGGCGAACATGCTGCTCGATGAGAAGGGCCGGCTGGCGATCGGCGACTTCGGGATCGCGCGGCTCGGGCTCGAGGACCAGATCACCCAGACCGGCCAGGTGCTCGGCACCGCCGCCTATCTCTCGCCGGAGCAGGCGATGGGCGAGCCCGCGACGCCGGCCTCCGATCGCTACGCCTTGACGGTCGTCGCGTTCGAGCTGCTGACGGGCTCCAAGCCGTTCGCGGCCGAGAACTTCGCCGCCCAGGCCCGCGCGCACGTCGAGGACGAGCCGCCGCTCGCGTCCGAGCGCGACATCGACGTCCCGCTCGCCGCCGATCCCGTGCTCGCGCGCGGCATGGCGAAGGAGCCGGAGGAGCGGTGGGAGAGCGCCGGCGCGATGGTGCGCGCGCTCGACGACGCGCTGACCGCCCCGCCGCCGCGCCGGCGTGGGACCGAGACGACGCGCGTGATGGGCGCGCCGCCGCGCCGCGGCGGCGACGGCGGCGGGGGGACGACGGCACGCCCGCCCCGGCGCGGTGGCGACGGCGGCGCGGGGGCGGCGCCGCCGCCGCGGCGCCGCTGGGGCGCCGGGGCGCTGATCGCGCTCGCGGCGCTGCTGCTCGTCGTCGCGGGCGCCGTGGCGCTGATCACCTCCGGCGGCGACGGCGACCCGCCGGCGGACCGGACCGCGCAGCGCGACGCGGAGCGCACGGCGACGCCGGACGCCACGCGCACGGCCGAGGCCACGGCCACGCCGACCCCGACCGCGGAGGAGCCGGCCGCGACGGCGACGGAGACCCCGGCGCCGACGGAGGAGCCCGCGCAGGAGGCTCCGCCGGAGAAGCGCAAGAAGCCGAAGAAGAACAAGGGCGGGGTGCCCGGGAACGACCCGACCGCCCTGCAGCTGCGCGCGTTCGAGCTCAACAACGCGGGCGACCACGAGCAGGCGCTCGCCTACGCGGAGAAGGCCGTGCAGCTGTGCGCAGGCTCGAACGCGGTCAGCCCGTGCGCGTACGCCCTGTTCGAGTACGCGAAGGCGCTGCGCCTGACCGGCAACCCCACGGCCGCGATCGCCGCGCTCGAGGAGCGCAAGCAGCGCTTCCCGGGCAACCAGCCGGCTGCGGTCGAGCAGGAGCTCGCGCTCGCCCGCGAGGCGGCCGGTCAGGGCGACTGAACCGCGCGGCGCGGGCCGCGCGGTCCAAGGGCAACCGGCGGGGTGGTGACGCGTGAGCCGCGCCGCCGGCCGGGGCGGCGCAGCTCGTGCGTCGGCGGCGGGTCAGTGGATCCGGAGCACCCGCTCGCAGTTGCGCTGGCGATCGCCGAAGTTCATGCGCACCTCGTCGCGACCGCGGCCGCAGTCGATGAACTGGCGCGGCCCGGCCGTCGCAGCGTTGATGGTGTCGCGCCCGGGCCCGCCCCAGACGCGGTCGCGCCCGAAGCCGGTGTTGAGCGTGTCGTTCCCGCGGCCGCCGTGCAGCCGGTCGTTGCCCGACTCGCCGTTGACGACGTCGCGCCCTGCGCCGCCGCGCACGCGATCCCTCCCGGGGCCTCCCCAGACGCGGTCGCGCCCGCCCCCGCCGATCAGGAAGTCCCCGCCGAGCGAGCCGGAGAGGCGGTCGCCGCCCCCGCCGCCGTCGATGCAGTCGCCGCCGATCGCGCCGGAGAGGCTGTCGCCGCGGCGCAGCCCGAACATGCGGTCCGCGAAGTTGGACCCGGACATGCGATCACGCCGGCCGCTGCCGACCAGCGCGACGTTCCGGCCGTAGCGCGGGTTCCGGCACGGGTGCCCGGCGCCGATGCCGAGCCGCGCGAGCTCGCCGAGCGCCACCGCCTGGCCGCCGCCGAACGCAAGCCCGGCGACCGGCCGGCCGCTCGGCGTCCCGAGCGCCCCGCTGCCACCGGCACCCCCACCACCACTGCCGCCGCCCGCGCCGCCGCCACCGCCCGCGCCACCGCCACCGGAGCCGCCGCCCGGCGTCGTCGCCGTGCAGGCCGAGTCCGCCGTGCCCGCGCTCGCCTCGCCGACGACCGCGTCGACCAGCGTCTGCCCGCCGAGCGCGACCGTGACGTGCAGCGCCCGCCGCGTGAGCGTCGCGTCCGCGCCCGAGCCGGAGCGCAGCTCCTCGTGCGGCACGATCCGCAGGATCGCCCCGAGCGGCGAGCCGGTGACTCCGTTGAGCACCTGCGTGACGACCTGGTCGGTCGGCAGCTCGGTGCCGGCCAGCGTGATCCGGGCGACCGAGCTCGCTCCCGTCAGCTTCGCGGCGCCGCCGGCGCACGAGCCGGCGACGCTCGCAGAGAGGCCCTCCACCTTCAGCGCTCCCGCCGTGCCGGGCACGCGCACGAGCGCCGCCGCCGCGCGCGCCTCGACCGCGCGCGCCGCCGGCGCCGCGGCGCCGTTGGTGGCCGTGGAGGCGAACGCCGCGTCCAGGCCGAGATCGCCCGGCAGCGCGCCGCCGAGGTCCTCCAGCCCGACCGTGTCGTCGGCGCACCGCGCGCCGAGCCGGTTGGCCGCGAGCGGCTCGATCGGCGCGCCGGTCAGCAGCTGTGCGCGCACGGTGCTCGACCGGCACGTGAAGCCGGGATCGGCCGCCTGCGCCGCGGCCGCTCCTGGGCCGGCGACGAGGGCAAGTGCGCCGCACGCGGCGGCCACGCCGCACCGGAAGCCGCGCCTGAGGGGGGTGTCCTGCATGGGGGGTCGTCCTTTCGCACCGCTTGGGGGGTCGCCTCTCCGGCCCTTCCCGCCGAGGACCGCGGTGACGTCCCTCCTCCTAACGCCGCACGGCGCGAGAACCTGCGCAAACCGGCCGCCGGGTTCGCCGGCTGACAGGTCCGGTGGGGCGGGGACGTCAGAGCGCGCTGCGCAGGGCGGCGAGCGCCAGCACGGCCTCGGCCGCGTGCTCGCCCTGGTCGCGCTTGCCCCCGCCGCTGCGGGCCAGCGCCTGGTCCATGTTCTCGACGGTGAGCACGCCGAACGCGCACGGGACGCCGGTGCGCAGCTGGACGTCCTGGATGCCGCGCGCCGCCTCGGCGCACACGTAGTCGTAATGCGACGTCTCGCCGCGGATCACCGCGCCGAGGCACGCGACGCCGGCGTACCGGCCGCTCTCGGCCAGGTACTGGGCGGCGAGCGGCAGCTCGTACGCCCCCGGCACGTCGTAGACGTCCGCCTCGCCCGCGCCCGCCGCGGCGAACGCGCGCTGCGCGCCGGCGACGAGCCGCTGCGCGAGGTCCTCGTAGAAGCGGCCGACGGCGATCGCGTACCGGCCCGCACTCACCCGGGGCCACCGCCTGTCTCGCTTCGCCTCCTGCCTCGCCCTGCGGGCTTCCTGTCTCGGCCGGAGGCCTCGCCACCGGCTAACGCCTCGCCGGCTGACGCCTCGCCGGTCGGGGGCTCCGCCCCCAGCCTCGCCCGACCCAGCTCCCGGTCGCGCTCGTGCTCGGCGTGGACCAGCTCCTCGTCGAGCGGCAGCGCCTGGTGATGGATGCTGTGGCCCATCCGGTCGCGCTTGGCGCGCAGGTAGCTCTCGTTGTGCGGGTTGGGCGCGTGCACGATCGGGACCTGCTCGGTCACCGACAGCCCGTAGCCCTCCAACCCCCGGATCTTCTTCGGGTTGTTGGTGAGGATGCGGATGCTGGTCAGGCCGAGGTCGACGAGGATCTGCGCCCCGATGCCGTAGTCGCGCAGGTCGACGGGCAGCCCCAGCTCCAGGTTCGCGTCGACCGTGTCGAGCCCCTGGTCCTGCAGGTTGTAGGCGCGCAGCTTGTTCAGCAGGCCGATCCCGCGCCCCTCCTGGGCGAGGTAGAGCAGCACGCCGCGCCCCTGCTCCTCGATCATCGACAAGGCGGACTCCAGCTGCTCGCCGCAGTCGCAGCGCAGCGAATGGAACACATCGCCGGTCAGGCATTCGGAGTGCACGCGCACGAGCACGTCCTCGACGCCGTCGACCTCGCCCTTGACCATCGCGACATGGTGCTTGTCGTCGACCAGCGAGCGGTACCCGATCACGTTGAACTCGCCGAAGCCCGTGGGCAGGCGGGTCGAGACCACGCGCTCGACCAGCTGGTCGTGGCGGCGCCGGTACGCGATCAGGTCGGCGACCGTGATCATCTTCAGCCCGTGCCGCGCGCAGTATCGCTCGAGATCCGGCACGCGCGCCATCGTGCCGTCGTCGTTCATGATCTCGCAGATCACCCCGGCCGGCGTGAGGCCGGCCAGCCGGGCCAGATCGACCGCCGCCTCGGTCTGCCCGGTCCGCTCCAGCACGCCGCCGGCCTTGGCCTTCAGGGGGAACACATGGCCGGGCTGGACCAGGTCACGCGGCGCGGAGTCCGGGTCCACGGCGACCGCGATCGTGCGCGCCCGGTCGGCCGCCGAGATGCCGGTCGTCACTCCGTCGCGCGCCTCGATCGAGACCGTGAACGCCGTCTCGAACGGCGACTCGTTCTTCGCCGCCATCAGGTCCAGGCCCAGCTCGTCGCAGCGCTCCGGCGAGAGCGCGAGGCAGATAAGCCCGCGCCCCTCGCGCGCCATGAAGTTGATCGCCTCGGGCGTCGCGAACTCCGCCGCGATCGTCAGGTCGCCCTCGTTCTCGCGGTCCTCGTCGTCGCACACGATCACCATCCGCCCGGCGCGGATGTCCTCGATCGCGTCCTCGATCGTGGCGAACGGCCCGCTCATCGCGTGACCAGCTTCTCGACGTATTTCGCGACCACGTCCACCTCCAGATTGACGGGCGTGCCGGGCGCGGCATTCCCCAGCGTCGTGCGCTCGAGCGTCTCGGGGATCAGGGAGACCGAGAACCAGTCGTCCCCGACCTCGACGACGGTGAGCGACACGCCGTTGACGGCGATCGAGCCCTTCTCGACCACGTAGCGGAGCAGCTCGGCGGGCGCCGCGACCGTCACGACGCGGGCGAACCCGTCCTCGCGGAGGTCGCGCACCGCGCCGAGCCCGTCGACGTGGCCCTGGACGATGTGGCCGCCGAGCCGGTCGGAGGCGCGCAGCGACAGCTCGAGGTTGACGTCCGAGCCCGCCGCCGCCTCGGCGAGCGAGGAGCGGCGCAGCGTCTCGTGCATCACCTCGGCGCGGAACTGCCCGTCCGCGATCGCGGTCGCGGTCAGGCACACGCCGTCGACGGCGACCGAGTCGCCCTCGGCGATCTCGCCGGCCAGCTTGGTCCGCACGCCGAGCGTCACGCCGTCGTCGGTCGCGTCCACGACGGTGACCTTGCCGAGGTCCTGGACCAGCCCGGTGAACACGGTCACCACTCCCTGAGGCGGGCGGTGATGAGCACGTCCTCGGCGACGCGCTCGACGTCGAGCGCGAGCGCCCGCGTCGCCTCCGCGATCCGCTCCACGCCCTCGCCCTCGAGCGGATCGCGCGCGTTGGAGCCGCCGACCACGACCGGCGCCAGGAAGAGCCGGATCTCATCGACCTCGCCGGCGTCCAGGAACGCGCCGGCCAGCTTCGGACCACCCTCCAGCAGGATCGAGCTGACGCCGGCGGCGCCGAGCTGGTCGAGCGCCGAGCGCACGCGCGCAGGCTCGTTCTCCCCCGTCGCGACGATCACCTCGGCCCCGGCGACCTCGAGCGCGTCGGTCTCGAAGCGCGACGCCGCGCGGCCGACCACGACGGTCAGCGGCACCTCCGGGGCGCCACGGACGAGCTGCGAGTCGAGCGGGAGCCGCCCCTCGGAGTCGAAGACCACGCGGCGCGGCTGCCGCGCCGCCCCTTCGACCCGCGCGGTGAGCTGCGGGTCGTCGGCCAGCGCGGTGCCGATCCCGACGACGACGGCGTCGCGCTCGGCGCGCCAGTGGTGCGAGCGCAGCCGCGACTCCTCGCCCGAGATCCACTTGGAGTCGCCGGTGCGCGTGGCGACCTTGCCGTCCAGCGTCATCGCCGACTTGAAGAGCACGTGCGGGCGTCCGGTCCGGGCGTGCTTGCGGAACGCCTGGTTGAGCAGCCGCGCGCGCATGGCGGGCTCGCCGTCGGCGACGACGACCTCCAGGCCCTCGTCGCGCAGGATCCCGAGCCCGCGGCCCGAGGCCTTCTCGGTCGGATCGTCGGAGGCGACCACGACGCGGGCGATCCCGGCCTCGAGGATCGCGTCGGTGCACGGGGGCGTCCGGCCGTGGTGGCAGCAGGGCTCCAGCGACACGTACATCGTCGCGCCGCGCGGGTCTGCGGTGCACGCGGCGAGCGCCGCGCGCTCGGCGTGCGCCTCGCCGTAGGCGGCGTGGAAGCCCTCGCCCAGCACCTTTTCGTCGCGCACCACGACCGCGCCGACGAGCGGGTTCGGGCTGACCCGCCCGCGGCCGCCCTCGGCGAGCTCGATGGCGCGCGAGAGGTGGGTCACGTCGGTGTCGAGCGAGAGCGGCATGGGCCGAGAACCAGCATACGGACGCGCCGTCAGCGGCAGCGCGCGTACACGCTCCACGTGCGATTGCGGCCCACCCGCTCGAACCCCGGCAGCCGCTTGTTGGACCACGGCTTGCGCGCGGACGGCCGGGCGTTCGCCGACGTCGCGCGGCCGGAGCTCGGCTCGAAGTTGAACGTCCGGCCGTTGAGCAGGACGCCCCGCGCCGGCGGCCGGTCCTGCCCGATCGACGCCTGGAGCGCCTCCTTCGGCAGCCCGGTCTCGTAGCGGATCACCGGGATCGCGGAGTGGGTCGGGACCGTGATCGGCCGGCAGCGCTGCAGCGCCTCGACCGCGCGCGGCGCGTCGAGGATCTGCTTGAGCCCCGTGTGCTGGGCCTCGATGAACGTCGCCTGGTCGGCGAGCTTGGAGTAGTCGCGCGCGATGTCGGGGGAGCGCCACCCGATCACCAGCACCGAGACGACCGCGATTCCGATCGCGACGCGCCGCGGGGTGCGCTCCCGCACCAGCGTCCAGCCGCCGAGCGCGACGGCGACGCACAGGCTGAGCAGGAGCGACGGGATCGTCATGTACCGCGGGATCACCGACAGCCCGGCGGCGGCGATGATCAGGAACGTCGCCACGCCGAGGCCGGCGAGCGCGAGCGGCAGAGCCGCGCGCCGGCGCAGGATGTAGACCGCGAGCAGCAGCCCCATCCCGCCGACGCCGACCGTGACGACGCGGTCGTTGCCGCCGGCGAACTCGGGGATGTTCCCGATCGCGTCGAACAGGCCGCGGTTGCGCCCGAACTCGCCGGAGACCTCGCGCGTGGACGTGAGCGAGTAGAGCGGCTCCCCCGTGACGATCAGGTCCGACGCCATCCAGATCAGCGGCGCGGCGACGACGAGCAGCGCGTAGCGGACGAGGACCGGGCGGGGAGTGACCGGCGCGAGGTAGAGCCAGTAGACGCCGCCGAGCAGCCACGCCTCCGGCCGCAGCAGCCCGGCCAGCGCGAGCACCACGAGCACCGGCCAGCCGCAGCGCGGCCGGCGCAGCTCGAGCAGCGCCGCCCCGAACACCATCAGGTAGAACGGCAGGTCGAACATCGCCCGCAGCGCGAGCAGCTGCATGTCGGTCCGGGTGAGCAGCACCGCGACGGCCAGCAGCGCCACGACCCGCCCGAGCAGCCGCTCGGTGAAGACGAACGCCACGATGTAGAACGCGAGCAGCCCGAACAGCGACGCGAGCACGAGGATGCGGTCGCTGGCGGTGCCGAACGGCGCCATCGCCCACGCGACGAGCGTCGAGAGCGGATGGGGCGTCGGCGTGCGGAAGACGTCGTAGTCGGGCAGCTGCCAGTGGGCGAGCTCCTTCCCCCACACGAGCGTGTAGTACGTGTCGTAGTTCGGATACGTCCGCCAGATCACGAAGACGGCGAGGACGACGAGCGCGCCGAGGCCCGCGAGCGCGTACGTGAGCCGGTGGTCCCAGCGCGGGCCGGGCGCGGCGGCTTCCGGCGCCGGCGGCGCGCTCTGGTCGATCACTGGGGTGCTCACGCTTGCCTCGGGGTGCAGTCGCGCAGCCGGTGGATCTCGATCACCGGGCCGGGCCGCTCGTAGGCGCCCGGACGGTAGTTGAACGAGGCGTCGTAGGAGAACTCGACCGGATCCGCACCGCGCGCGAACGGCGAGAACGTCACGGTCTCCTCGCTCGCGTCGTCGAGCGCCCGGTAGTAGTTGCGCGAGCTGGTCAGGCCCGCCTTGAGCCCGCGCTCCTTCTGGGTCGAGCCGACGATCACCCAGCAGTGCCCCCGCTCGCGGTAGCGGTCGATGCGGCGCACGCGCAGGCGCTTCTCGTACGCCTGGTACGGCCGCTCCACCGGCCAGACCGGCCGGTCGAGCGCGGCGCGCCACGAGTCCGGCACGAACGGCTCCACCACGACGGGCGCCCCGGCGGGCACGTTGGCGTCGATCCACGCCAGCGCCTGCGCCCGCGTGTCCTCCCGCCCGAGCAGCCGGTCGACGTGCACCGCCGCGAGCGCCCCCTGCGCGCAGACCAGGGCCGTCAAGCCGGCGAGCACCGCTGCGCGCCGCGCGCTCAGCGTCACGACGGCGTAGGCCGCGAGCACGCAGAGCGCCGGGTACATCGGCAGCAGCCACCGGCCGAAGAAGCGGCCCTGCGCGCCCATGTAGAGGTAGAAGCAGACCGGAAAGGCGACGAGCAGGAGCGCGATCCGCCAGTCGCGCCGGAGCGTGAGGACGCCGCCCGCGACGGCGGCGACCAGCGGCAGCCAGCCGAAGCCCCAGGTCAGCGTGCCCAGGTAGTAGAACCAGCCGCGCGTGTCGTCCTGGCCCAGCTTCGCGGTGTCGGCCTGGTCGGACTGGCTCGTGATCTGGTCCCGCGCCTCGTCGAAGTTCAGCACCGCGTACGGGTTGAGGAGCGCGAACAGCACGAGCAGCGCCGCGACGGCGATCGCGAGGCCGAGCAGCGCGCGCCGCAGCTCGCCCCGGTCGCGCTCGACCCGTAGCGCCGCCGCCACGACGACCACGAGCAGCATCGCCGCCGCCGTGTACTTCGTCGCCGTCGCCGCGCCGATCGCCGCGCCCGCCAGCGCCCAGTCGCTCCACACGCCGCGCTCGTAGATCAGCAGGCACGCGACGAGCGCGAGCGTGATCGGCGCGAGCGCCACGATGTCGTTGAGCGCGTGCTTGGAGTAGAAGACCGGCAGGAACGCGACCGCCATCAGCGCAGCCGCGACCAGCCCGACCCGGCGCTCGTAGTAGCGCGCGCCCGCCCAGTAGACGAGGCCGACGACCAGCGTCCCGATCAGCGCCACGGCGACGCGCGCGGTCTCGAACGCCGTCTCCCCCAGCTCGCGCACGCCGCCGATCGCATAGATCGCGTAGATCAGGTAGGTGAGCGCGGAGGGGTTCTCGTAGTAGCCGGGGTCGAGACCGCCGCCGTCGGCCATGTCCAGCGCCTTGGGGACGAAGTGCTCGGCCTCGTCGGCGTTGTACGCGAACGGCAGCCCGTGGCCGATGTTCCACAGCCGCAGGCCGAGCGCCACGAGCAGGATGCCGCCCAGCACGATCAGCGCCGTGCGGCGGGAGATCCCGGGCGGCGGGGCCGGCGGCGGCGCCGGCGGCGCCTCCGGCGCCTGGGCGCTCATGCCCCGGCCTCCCGCGGGCCGAACCGCTGGATGCAGTCCCGGAGCCGGTAGACGCGCACCTCGGGCCCGGGCCGCTCGTACGCCGGCGAGTAGTAGCTGTAGCTCGTGTCGAAGCTGAAGTCCGGCGGGTCCTCGTCGGCCCGGTACGGGCTGATCGCGTACACGAGGTCGGCCTCGCGCTCCAGCCGGTCGTAGTAGGCGAGCGCCGCCCGGTCCCCCGCCGCCTCGGCGCGGCCGCGGATGAGGTCGAACGTCATGACCATGCAGTAGCCCTGGCGCCGGTAGCGGTCGAGCACACGCGGGCGCAGCGTGCGGCCGTACTCGACGTGGTCCTCGCGGATCTCCCGGATCAGCTCGTTGACGAACTGCGCGCCCTCGAGCTTGGCCGGCCTGCCGTCGCGGACCGGCCAGTACCACCGCTCGGGGA
>Ga0126313_10001677_pt1 | contig 11867 bp, 10 predicted proteins | sample Plot105A_FD_89954 | JGI IMG/M metagenome (GOLD analysis project Ga0126313, IMG submission 89954) | Serpentine soil microbial communities from UC McLaughlin Reserve, CA, USA - Plot105A | ecosystem: Environmental > Terrestrial > Soil > Grasslands | place: USA: UC McLaughlin Reserve, Lake County...
GGAGGGCGAGTCGGCCTACACGTTCATGCACACCGTCCCCTGCGAGGGCTCGGTGGGGCTCGTGAACCTGCTGACGACGACGCGCCTGGTCCGCAAGGGCTTCAAGACCAACCTGATCCTGTACGGCCCCGGGGTGCTCATGGCCTCGGGCACCCGTGGGTTCCCGAAGGTCGGCGATGAGGCCTTTCCCGGCCACATGGCGATCAACAACCAGCTCGGCACGTTCATCGAGGAGGGCGGCACGGTCTACGCCTGCCGGTTCGCCTGCGGGGCGCTCTACGGATTCCCGGAGGACTTCCTGCTTGACGGCGTCAAGCCGTTCCACCCGCTGGACGTGCTCGACGCGGCGCTGACCGCGTGGCGCGATCGCGCCTTCCAGCTCAACACCTGGACCGTCTGACGGGCCCGGGCGGCGCCGTGTCGCCGATGCACCGCGAGGACGCGATCGCGACCTGGCGGCGCGCGGAGGCGCGCATCTACCCGTCGGTCATGCACAACCCGACGATCTACGAGCAGTACATCGCGGTCGTGCGCGCGATCGCCGAGGAGCTCTCGGACGTCCGCGACGAGGACGGCCTGGTGACCGCCTGGCACGAGCGGCGCGACATCGCCACGTCGGTGATTGAGCGCAGCCCGCCGACGATGCGCGCGGTGATGGACGTGGACGCCGTCCGCGACGCCGCGTTCTGCCACCGTCACCGCGAGATCACCCGCGAGCGCGGCAAGGAGATCGCGCGCGAGCGCCTCGAGGGCGCTCGGATGGAGGGCGCGGAGTGGGTCGTCCTCTTCGAGGACGTCACGCCGATGGGCTCGCATCGCCTGGAGATGCACGTGCGCAGCGGGCGAGCGCTGCACGCCTCGACGCAGGTCGACGCCGAGCGCCCGACGCCGACCTTCGAGCTCGAGGTCGTGCAGCTCGACCCGGCCACCGGCGCGTGGCTCGTCGACCAGCCGCCGCTCATGCCGGCGCAGCGCTACCCGACCCAGGAGGAGTGGGAGGCCCGCATCGCGCAGGCCCGGGCGACCTTCGGAAAGGACTGAGATGGCCACGACGCACCCGCAGCGCGTGATCGACGCGCACTGCCACATCGGCGAGATCCCGCCGTGGAAGTTCTACGACCTCGAGCACCCGGTGAAGCCGACCGTATACGACTACCGGACGCCGGACGAGTTCGTGAAGAAGCATATGGACGAGTTCACGATCGAACGGGCGCTGGCCATGTCGAACTACGGCGTGCCGGTCCACGAGATCTCGTTCGACCTCAACGACGTGGTGATGGAGGCGGCGACGACGAACGACCGCATCCTCGCCGCGATCTGGGTGTCCTTCCTGCCGCGCAATGCGGAGATGACGCGCAAGGCGCTGAAGCTCGCGTCCGAATCGCGCGTGGTGGCGCTGAAGACGACGTTCCTGCTCGGCGGCAACCCGGACCCGGGCTCGTGGGACGACGAGACGCGCGCGATCGCCGACGAGTGCTTCGATGTCTGCGAGCAGCACGACCTGATCTTCCACTTCCACACGAGCCCGGGCGGCAACTCGGACATCTCGAACTTCATCCCGCTCGTCGAGCGCTACGGCAAGCGCTGCAAGATCTATCTCGTGCACTTCGGCGGCGGCGTGTCCGGCCACATCCGCCTGGTGCCCAAGTTCCTGCAGTGGGTCAAGGACGGCTACAAGGTCTACACCGACACGTCGTGGGCGATCGGCTTCGGCGCGCGGTGGCTGCTGACCGAGATCGAGAACACCGGCGTGGGCGGCGACCGCGTGTTCTTCGGCTCCGACGAGCCGTGGTCGGACTTCGACTCCGAGTACTGGAAGATCAACGGGATCCGCACGATCTCCCAGGAGCTCAAGGAGCGGGTCTTCTGGCGCAACTACGAGGAGCTCTACGCCGGCCGTGGCTGAGCGCGCGCTCCTCGGCCTCGACGACCGCCGGCTGCTCGTGGAGCTGCAGTCGCTCGGCGTGCGCGTGGAGGACGAGACCGGCGGCGACGGCGTCCAGGGCCGGCGTGGCGGTGCCGGCCCGGCCGACGCGGGCTTCATCTGGGTCCGGGGGCTCCCGCTCACCGTGCCGATGCACGCCGCCTATGCGCACGACTCGCCCTACACGCTGCGGCTCACCGACCATGGTCCGATGCTGCTGCGCGGCGCCGACGACGTCGGCCCGGTGCGGATCCCGCGACGGCCGCGTATCTACGACATGCAGACCGCCGACGGCGTGCCGTACTGGAAGATCGCGCTGCTGCACCTCGACTCGATCGCCTCCACCGTGGTCCAGAAGTGCATCTACTGGGACACCCCGGAGCAATGCGGCTTCTGCGGCATCGAGCTGACGCGCGGCGGGCAGACGATCCCGGTCAAGACGCCCGCCCAGCTCGCCGAGGTGTGCACGGCGGCGCGCGACCTCGACGGCGCCGTGGACGTCACGCTCACGACCGGCTCGATCAACCGCCGCGACCGCGGCGCGCTGTACATCTCGCGCTGCGCCGCGGCGATCAAGGAGCGCAGCGGCGGCATGCCGGTCCAGGTGCAGTTCGAGCCGCCCGACGACCTGGCGGTCCTCGACGAGGTGCACCGCGCCGGCGTCGACGCCGTCGGCATCCACATCGAGACCTTCGACCCCGCGGTCCTCGCGCGGGTCGCGCCGGGCAAGGCGCAGTGCGGCGTCGAGGGCTACTTCCGCACCTGGGAGCGTGCCGTGGAGGTCTTCGGGCGGGGCCGGGTCACCACGTACGTCATCCTCGGGATGGGCGAGCGGCGCGAGCTGATCGAGCACGGCTGCCGCCGCGCGATCGAGATGGGCGTCTACCCGTTCGTCGTCCCCCTGCGCCCGGTGCCGGGCACGCTGATGGCCGACGCGCCGCCGCCCGATCCCGACTACGTCGCCTCCGTCTACCGCGCGGTCTCCGCGCTGCTGGCCGAGCACGGCCTCGACCACCTCGAGGCGGCGGCGGGCTGCGCGCGGTGCCAGGCGTGCTCGGGGCTCTCCGCCTGGGAGCGGCTGTTCGAGAAGGAGGAGCGGCGTGCCGGCCGCGAGCTCGCCGGTCGTTGAGGCGCCCGTCGGGGCGATCGCGTGCCGCGTCGCGGGCGACGCGCGCGAGCGCGCGTGCCATTTCGACATCCGTCGCGCGGTGTTCTGTGCCGAGCAGGGGATGTTCGGCGGCGACGACGACCGCGACGCGCGCGACGCCGCGCGGGGCACGCTCCACGCGATCGGCGTCGCGGACGGCGCGATCGGCGGGACGGTGCGGCTCTACCCGCTCGACGCGGCCGGCCTGTGGCAGGGCGACCGGCTGGCGGTCCTGCCGCCCTTCCGGCGCAGCTCCCTGGGGGCGGCGCTCGTGCGCTTCGCCGTCCGGACGGCCGGCGAGGCGGGCGGCGAGCGGATGGTGGCGATGATCCAGCTCCCGAACGTGCGGTTCTTCGTCGCGCTGGGCTGGTCGCCCGACGGGCCCGTTGCCGGCTTCCACGGCCGCGACCACCAGCCGATGGCCATCGCGCTCAGCCCGTGCGCGGACGGGTGAGCGGGGCCGCGGCAAGGTCCCACACCTCGGCCGTGGCGCCGCCGGCGGCGAGCCGCAGGACGCCCGAGTCGTCGAAGGCGCCGCAGGGCGCGCACGCGAGGCCGCGGCGGGTGAACGCCTCGGCTGCCGCGCCGGCGTGCCCGGGCCGCGCGGCGAGCACGAACCCGAAGCTCGGGAACGTGACCAGCCAGTGTCCGAGCGCGACGTCAGCGGGGCGCGGGAGGCGGTCGAGGTCGAGCGTCGCGCCGCACCCGGCGGTGAGCTCGAGCATCTGCAGGAGCGAGCCGGCGACGCCCGGCATCGACACGTCGCGTGCCGCCCGGCACAGCCCGGCCTCGGCGACCTCGACGAGCGCCTCGCCGTCGTCGCGCAGGCGCTCGGCGGCGCGATCGCGCAGCGACGTGAACAGCGGCGGCGGTCCGGCGCGGAACCGGCCCTCCAGGCAGAACGCGGCGAGCAGCACGTCGCCCGGGCGCGCGTCGCGCGCCCGCAGCAACGCGCGGGCGGTGCCGGTGCACGACGCCGACAGCGCGGCCGGGCCGCCGATCGTGAGGTGGCCGCCCGCGACCGGGACGCCGAGCAGGACCGAGGCCCATCCCAGGCCGTCGAGGACGCGCTCGGCGTGGTCGCGGTCCGGGCTGACGAGCGTGTCGACGAGCGCGAGCGGACGGCCGCCCATCGCCCGGATGTCGGACACATTCGTCGCGACCGCGGCCGCGCCGGCGGCGAACGGGTCGGCCTGCACGAGCCCCGGCGCGATCGCCTCGCCGCACACGAGCAGGTACCCGTCGGCGTGCGGGATCGCCGCGGCGTCGTCGCCGTCGGCGAGGGTCGACGCGCGCGAGATCCGCGCGACCAGGTCGAGGTCGTGCTTGGCGCGCAGGCCGGGAGCGGTGCGGACGGTCTCGACGAGGGCGGTCAGGTCGGCCACGGCGGGCGGATTCAACCGGTGAGCGGCTCCGTGTTCCAGCGCGTGGCCGCCGTGAACGTCGGCCTCGAGGCGTTCGCCGAGGCGCTGCGCGACCAGGGCGCCGAGGTCGTCGACGTCGACTGGCGTCCCCCGGCGGGCGGCGACGCCGGCGAGGTGGCCCTGCTCGAGGCGCTCTGGGGCCGCCACGGCGAGCGCGTCGAGGCCGCCAACGCCGGGGCGGTCGAGCGCATGGAGCGCGCCCAGCCACGGGCGGTGACGGTCGCCCGCGCGGGCGATGTCGTCCCGGGTCTCGAGGACGGCGTGCTCCTGCATTCGGGGCCGCCGATCGCGTGGGAGCGCGTGTGCGATCCGCAGCGGCGCGCGCTCGTGGCCGCGTGCCTCCTCGAGGGATGGGCGGGAAACCGCGACGGCGCGGCGCGCCTGCTCGGTGACGGCGACGTGCGCCTGGCAAGCGGCAACGACCACGGCCACGTCGGCCCGATGACCGGCGTCTGCTCGCCGTCGATGGCGGTGTGGGTCATCGAGGACGAGGCGAGCGGGATCCGTGCGTACTCGACCCTCAACGAGGGCCCCGGGCGCACGTTCTGGCTCGGGGTCGCCGACGACGAGGCCGTCGAGCGCCAGCGCTTCCTGCGCGACCGCGCGCGGCCGGTGCTCGCCGCGCTGCTCGAGCGGACCGGTCCGGTCGACGTGCTCGGGCTCGCGGCGCAGGGACTGCAGATGGGCGACGAGCTCCACATGCGCAGCCAGGCGGCGGGTCACCTGCTGATCCGCGATCTGGCGGCCGCGTTCGCCGCCGAGGGCGGGGAGGACGTCGCGGCGTTCATGGCCGGCAACCACCACTTCTTCCTCAACCTCACGATGGCCGCGGCGAAGTGCGCGTCGCTCGCGGCGGCGTACGGCGGGGCCAGCTCCACGATCGTCCACCTGATGGCACGCAACGGGACCGAGATGGGCGTGCAGATCGCCGCGCTGCCCGGGCGCTGGTTTGCCGCGCCCGCCGCCCCGGTGCAGGACGCGCTGCTGCGCGAGGGCCACCGCGAGGAGGACGCCGCCGCCGACATCGGCGACTCGGCCGTCATCGAGTGCGTCGGGCTCGGCGGGATGGCGATCGCCGCGGCGCCCGCGGTGGCCACGTTCTTCGGCGGCACGGCGGCCGACGCGGCCGCCCGCACCCGGCTCATGGGCGAGATCTGCGCCGCGCGCTCGAAGCGCTTTACGATCCCGGCGCTCGACTTCGCGCCGGCGCCGGTCGGCATCGACGCGCGCCTCGTCGCCGAGCTCGGCGTGACCCCGCAGATCAGCACCGGCGTGCTGCACGGCTCGTCGGGCGCCGGGCAGATCGGCGCCGGCGTCGCCCACCAGCCCCGCGAGCCGTTCCGCGCCGCGCTCGAGGCACTGGTCCCGGAGCTCGACGGGATGTGACGACGGTCGCCCGGCGTCATGCAGCGAGCATCCGGAGCGTCGCCCCGACGGCCACTGCGTAGGCGCGGCCGGTGGAGGCGCCGGTGGCCTCGAGGCGGGCCAGCGCCTCGCGCCAGTGCGCGTCGCCGGGATCGAGCAGCGGGTGCACGGGCTCGGCGATCCGGCCCTCGGCGGCGAGCGCGAGGAGCGTCGCCGACAGCGCCGTCGTTTGGTCGTGCAGATCCGGGGGCGCGAGCGCCGCGAGCCACCGCGCGCGAGCGGCCCCGGCGAGGCCGGTCGCGTCGCCGACCGCGACGACGACCGCCGCGGTCGCGGCGAGGACGTCGTCGCCCTCCGGGGTCAGGCCGCCGCCGAGCCCGACGAGCAGCTCGGCCGCGAGCGCCGCCTCGCCCGCGTCGCGGTCGGCGATCGCGCGGCGCAGGTGCCGCGCGCCCTGCGCGCCGCGTCCGCTCGCCGTCACCGCCAGCCCGCCGGCCACGGACGCCGCGCCGTCCACGCGGAGCGCCGCGAGGATCGCGTGCCCGCGGCGCTCGAGCGCGGCGCGCTCGGCCGGGGCCGCGCGGCGCACCGCCGGCTCCCACCGCGGCGGCTGCGCGGCGTCCCACGTGACGGCCGCGTCGCCGATCGCGATCAGCCCCGGCGCGGCGCGAACGCGTCCGCCGCCGTCCGGCAGCCGTTCCACGGCGATCCCGTTGGGCATGAGCGGCACGCCGCGCGCCGTGAGCGCGACCACGAACCCGTCGAGCTCGAGGTACGCGGCGCCGCCGCGCGCGCCGCGCCCGCCGCGAGGGGCGCCCGTCGCCTCACCGGCGGCGAGCCGCTCGAGCACGGGCGTGGCGACCAGGTCGGCGACCATCGGCCACGGACCCTATGCCCGCCGCACCGGCGGCGTTCGACGTCGAACGCCCCACCCGGCGGGGGTTCCGCCCCGATGCTCTGCGCGCGGCCGAGCGCAAGCACGCGATCGCCACCGCGGCTGCGCATGCTGCCTGACGGCCCCCGGCTCCGGGCGCCCCGATCTCGTCGGTTTCTTCCCGATCCCGAATCGCCGGTCGCCGTCGAGATCGAGCTCTTGGTCAAGGCAGCACGCCGGCTCGCCACGTTGAGGAGCTCGCCCCCAGCGTCGGTCGACGCACGCCCACGGGCTCCGGCCACATTCTCATGCCGGTACACCACGTCCCCGGACTTGACTCCGCCCGTACGTCGAACGTCGCGCACGCCCGCATCGCCTACTGGGAGGGCTCACCCGGAGGGACACGCGTACCCGCCCGCGGCGGCAGCCGCCCACGGCTCAGCGCAGCCTCGACGAGCTGCTCGTCGAGGAGCTGCTCGCGGCGTGAGCGCCCCGGCCACGGTCAGCAACGTGCTCGCCGAGACCCGGCCCGGCACGTCCACGTGGCCCGCGGACCGCTCGCACGCCCTGCGCCCGCTCGGCGGGCGTCCCAGCTCGGCATGGGCGCGTGACGCTCGGCCTCGGCCTGCTCAGCGGGGGTTCGGTTGGGCGGCCTACGCGCACGGCGACTCCACGGCGACGCCGGAGATCAGCGCGGGCTGGTGCGCCTGTGCCTGATGCGGTGCGTCGCCGCGCCGGACGAGCCGTGCCACCAGGACGGCGGCCGCGACCATGAGGACCCCGCCCAGGGTGACCGCGACCTGCAGCCCCTGCACGAAGGCTTCGCGAGCCGGCTCGAGCACCTCCGGGGCCGGGACTCCGGGCAGCCGGTCGGCGACCGCGACGGCACCGCCGAGCGTGTCGGCGGCGGTCGCCGCCGCGTCGTCGGGCAGCTCGGGCGGAAGGGCGCCGGCGGCGCGGTCGCGGTAGACGGCGGTCCCGACGGTGCCGAGGATCGCCAGGCCGAGCGCGCCGCCGAGCTCGGAGCTCGTCTCGGAGATCCCCGAGGCGGCGCCGGCTCGCTCGGGCGGAGCGCTCGCGATGGCCAGGTCGGCGGCCAGCGTGAACAGGGGCGCCAGGCCTACCGAGATGACCACGATCCCGGCGACCACGAGGCCGGGACCCGCGGTCGCCTGCGCCTGGCTGAGCATCGCGACGCCCACCGACGCGACGGCGATCCCGCCGAGCATGACGACCGGTGGGCGGACGCGGGCGGCGAGCGGCGGCGTGACCTGCGAGCCGACGACGAACGCGGCGGCGCCGGGCACGCTCCAGAGGCCGGCGTCGAGCGGCGAGTAGCCGAGGACCAGCTGGAAGTACTGGGCGATGAGCACCTCGATGCCGAACACGACCGCGAAGGCGAGCGTGTTCGCGCCGAGCGCCAGACTGAACGCGCGCCGGCGGAAGAGGCCGAGGTCGATCATCGGGTCATCGAGCCGGCGCTGGCGGTCGACGAACAAGGCGCCCGCGACGAGGCCCACGGCGATCGGGGCGACGCTCGCGACGGCCGGGCCCTCCTTGGCGATCGCCTTGATCCCGTAGATCACCGCCAGGACGGCGACGAGCGACAGCGCGGTGCTGGCGATGTCGAGGCGGCCGGGGCTGGGGTCCTTGCACTCGGGCAGCAGCCGCGGGCCGATCGCCAGCAGCAGCGCCATCACCGGCACCGCCAGGAGGAACACCGAGCTCCAGTGGAAGCTCTCGAGCAGGACGCCGCCGACCAGTGGGCCGACGGCGGCGCCCACCGAGAAGCTGGTGATCCAGATGCCGATCGCGACCGTGCGCTGCTGGTCGTCCTCGAACATGTTGCGGATCAGCGACAGCGTCGAGGGCGCCAGCGTGGCGCCGGCGATCCCGAGCACCGCGCGCGAGGCGATCAGCATCTCGGGGCTCGACGAGAACGCCGCAAGCACGGAGGCCGCGCCGAACGCCGCGGCGCCGATCAACAGCAGCCGGCGGCGGCCGATGCGGTCGCCCAGCGTCCCCATCGTGATCAGGAAGCCGGCCACGAGGAACCCGTAGATGTCGACGATCCACAGCAGTTCGGTGCTGCTCGGGCGCAGGTCGGCGACGAGCGATGGAATCGCGAGCGTCAGGACGGTGAGATCCATCGCGTAGAGCAGGCACGGCAGCGCGATCACCGCGAGGCCGATCCACTCCCGCCGTGTCGCGCTCCGCGGCGGGGCGGTGCTCGTGCCGGTGGTCTGGGTGTCGCTCTGCGCCATCTCCGCCTCCTGAAATCCGAACAGCCTGACTGCGCTGTTACGGCGGGACCGCGCGGCGTTACGGGTTGGCTCAGCCGCGGTGGAACTCGCGGAAGGCGGCGATCAGGCCATCCCGCATCTCGGCCGGGAGCGAGTGCTTGGGCAGGCCTCCGAGCGACCCGGCCAGCGCGCGGACCTGCTCGAGGTACTCGCTGCAGCCCGGACAGCTCTCGAGGTGGCGCTCGAGCCGCCGCGCCTCGGGCGCGGGCAGGGCGCCCTCCACGAAGTCCGCCATGAGCTCGACCGCCTCGCGGCAGGCGAGGTCGTCCGCTTGTGGATTGCGCGGCTCGTCCGTCATCGCTCGGAATCCGTCTCCTTCTCCGGAGTGTCGCCCATCAGCTCCCGCGTTACGGCGCCGTAGTCGATCTCCTCGACCGCGCCGTAGTAGGCCTCGATTGCGCTCCGCACCCGGCTGCGCGCGCGGTGGAGCAGGATCCGCTGGTTGCCGGCGGAGATCTCGAGCGCGGCGCAGACCTCCTCCGCGCTCCAGCCCTCGACGTCGCGCAGGCCGATCACCGTCCGCTGCGCCACCGGAAGCTCCGCCATGGCGGCCGCGATGACCTCGCGCGTCTCGCCGGCCAGGAGGCCCTCCTCGGGGGTCGGCCACCGGGTCGGCATGATCGCCCAGTGGCCGGGGAACAGCGCGTGGTCGGCCGGGAGGAAGCGATCGGGGTCGACCGACGGCCCGGTGTCCTCCGCCTCCGCGAGCGCCGAGAACGGCACGCTGCGCCGCTCGCGCGCACCGGCGCGCATGGCCACGTTCGTGAGGATGCGGAACAGCCAGGTCTTCAGCGCGGCGCGGCCCTCGAACCGGTCGATACCGCGCATCACCGCGATCCAGGTCTCCTGAACGACCTCCTCGGCCGCCGCCTGCGTCGGCACGTAGGCCCGCGCGACGCGGACCATCGGCGAGCTGTGGCGGTCCACGAGCGTCGCGAACGCCTCCGCGTCGCCGCGGCGCAGCCGTGCGACCAGGCGCTCGTCGTCGTGGCGCGCCGTCGCGCCGGGACGCCCGGCGGGGTTGGTGCTCATGTCCTGCAGGCGGGCCGCCTCACTTGCGTCAGGTTCGCACGCCGCTACCGGCTACCCGGTACGCCAGGACTCCCGCTGCCCGTCTGGTGACCCGGCCGCCGGCGCGCGACCGTCTCCGCGACACACCCGACCCCGCAGGAACGGAGGCAGAGATGCGCGCAGCGAACATCACCGAGCGGCTGGCCCGGTCCAGTGCACGCCACAGGCGGCTGGTCCTCGTGGGATGGCTCATCGCCGTCGTGGCGTCGGCGGCGGCGATCGCCGGCCTGCTCGGCTCGGCCCTCACGACGGACGACGACTTCACCGGCCGGCCCGAGGCGCAGCGCGCCGAGCAGACCCTCCATCGGGCGTTCGGCACGCCCGCGGGCGCCGCGCGGGGGCGCTTCACCGTCGACGAGGCGGTGCTCGTCTCGTCTCGCACCCTGAGCGCGGACGATCCCCGGTTCGAGGGGCGCCTCGCCACGCTCGCGCGCGCCATCGAGACCGCGGGCGGCAACGAGGTGCGGCGCGGCCCGGTCTCGGAGGACGGCCGCAGCCGGCTGCTCCTCGTCGAGCTGCACGGCGACGTGGAGCCGGTCGTGGAACGGGTGGAACGAGCGAACGCACACGACGGCTTCCGGACGCTGATCGCGGGCGAGAACTCCATCGAGGAGGACTTCAGCGCCGCCGCGGACGAGGACCTTGCGCGCGGCGAGACGTTCGGCCTCGGGCTGGCGCTCATCGTCCTCGTGATCGTGTTCGGCGGCCTGGCCGCCGCGCTCGTCCCGGTCGCGGTCGCGATCGCGGGAATCGTCGTCGCGCTCGCGATCGTCGCCGCCATCGGGCAGGCGTTCGTCCTGAACTTCATCGTCGTGAACACCCTCGTGATGATGGGCCTCGCCGTCGGAATCGACTACTCGCTCTTCGTCGTGTCGCGCTTCCGCGACGAGCGCCGCGCCGGGCGGAGCGTCGAGGAGGCGGTGGCGACGACGGGCGCGACCGCGAGCCGCGCCGTCCTGTTCTCGGGCGCGACGGTCGTCCTCGCACTGATGGGCATGTTCCTCGTGCCGCACACGATCTTCCGCTCCATCGCGGTGGGAGCGAGCGCGGTCGTGCTCGGCTCGGTGCTCGCGGCGCTCACGCTGCTGCCGGCCACGCTCGCGACGCTGGGCGACCGCATCGAGCGGCTGCGCGTGCCGCTGCTTGGCCGGCGCGAGCGCGGCGACGGGGTGTGGTCGCGGATCGCCGCGTTCGCGATCCGGCGCCCCGGGCGCAGCCTCGCCGCCGGCGTCGCCGTGCTGATCGCGCTGGCGATCCCGTACGCGACCATCGAGACCGGCAGCGCCGGCGTCGGCACACTGCCCAAGGACTTCCAGACCCGCGCCGCCTACGACGCCATCGAGCGGGCGTTCGGGCCGCAGGGCACGGCGAGCGCCGAGGTGGTCGTCGAGGGCGAGCGCACACCGCAGCTTCGGGCCGCGGTCGAGGAGCTCCGCACCGCCGTGAGACACGACCGCGCCTACGGCCGCACGACGGTCGCCGTCGCGCCCGGCGGCGGCGTCACGCGCGTCACGGTCGCCGTCGACGGCGACGCGGCGGGTCCCGACGCCGTGGCCGCGGTGGAACGACTCCGCGAGCGCTACGCGCCCCAGGCCTTCGACGGCGTCGACGCCGACGTCGCGATCGGCGGCCAGACCGCCGACGAGATCGACTTCGCCGGCATCGCCCGCGACCGCCAGCCGCTCGTGTTCGCGTTCGTCCTGGGCCTGAGCTTCCTGGTGCTCGTCGCGGCGTTCCGCTCGCTCGTGATCCCGCTCAC
>Ga0126313_10001679_pt1 | contig 11843 bp, 13 predicted proteins | sample Plot105A_FD_89954 | JGI IMG/M metagenome (GOLD analysis project Ga0126313, IMG submission 89954) | Serpentine soil microbial communities from UC McLaughlin Reserve, CA, USA - Plot105A | ecosystem: Environmental > Terrestrial > Soil > Grasslands | place: USA: UC McLaughlin Reserve, Lake County...
CGGAGAACTACGTAGGCCTGCCGATGGAGCCATTACCCGAAGCCCCTGGACTCTGAGCTGAAACAAGCAGCGCGAGGCACGTACTAACAGCGGGATGCGGAAGGACACTTCCGCATCCCGCGCATTTCAGCTTGTCAGCCGGTCAGCCAAACACAAAAAGGCTGACTGGCTGAAGTGTTGAAATGCTGAGTAGCTCGTCGTGCCCAAGCCTTATGCACGACGCTGTAGACGCTCCAGTACCTATGCCCGGTCAAACGTATCAGGGTTCGGGCCGGTGCGCCCGCTCTCGCCTTTGTCGAGCGCGGAGATCTCATCCATGTCGGAGGGATCCAGCTCGAAGTCGAACAGTTCGAAGTTCTCCCACATGCGCGATGGTGTAACCGATTTCGGGAACACGATGTCGCCGCGCTGGATGTGCCACCGCAAGACGACCTGCGCCGGCGTCTTGCCGGTGTTCTCGGCGATCTGGGTGATGGTGGGGTCGTCTAACACCTCGCCCTGCGCGATCGGCGACCACGCCTCGGTGACGATCGCGTGTTCCTGTCCGTATTCGCGTGCGGCTTCGTTGGTGAAGTAGGGGTGCACTTCGATCTGGTTCACCGCCGGCACCGTGTCGGCCTCTCTGGCCAGCCTCTCGAGGTGTTCGACCTGGAAGTTCGATACACCGACGGAGCGGGCGCGACCGTCCTCATGGAACTCTTCGAGCGTCTTCCAGGTGGATACGAAGTCCCCGTCGTATAGCGTCGGCAGGGGCCAGTGGATCAAGTACAGGTCCACATAGTCGAAGCCGAGATCCGAGAGCGTCACATCGAACGCTTTGCGGGCGTCGTCGGGCATGTGCATCCCGTTGTCGAGCTTGCTGGTGACGAAGACCTCGCCGCGGTCGAGGCCCGAGGCGCGGATTCCCTCGCCGACCTCCCTCTCATTGCCGTACATCTCCGCCGTGTCGATGTGCCTGTAGCCGATGCGGAGCGCTTCTTTGACTGCCTCTGCGGTATCGTTCGGCTCGATCTGGAAGACCCCGAAACCGAGCTGCGGGATGGTGTTGCCGTCGTTGAGTGTTATGGCTGGTACCGTGTCCAAATTCGTACAACTCCTTTGTGTATAGAGATCCAAATCCCGGTTCGGGAGCCAAACGGAAGTACCCCGGTCCACCCTCCGCCAAACCCCCACGCGTACACGAAGTTCACCCCCGCCCTCTCGTGCGCCTGTCCACACGGCGACATGAGTGAGGTGCCCATGGTAGAAGAGATCAGCCCCTTTTGATACACTCAACCATGCCCTGCGCGGGGGCGTAGTTCAGTTGGTTAGAACGCCGGCCTGTCACGCCGGAGGCCGCGGGTTCGAGTCCCGTCGCTCCCGCCTCTTCCAGTCAAACAACGCTCAGTCGCAGGACCGGCGACGATGCTCCTGATCGCCCAGGCTTGTGCCCTTGACAACAAAATATACTAAAGAACAGATAAGAACTACCAGGAGGTATTGCATGTCGGAGCCCATAGCGGTTACGGGCGAGACTTTCGAAGAAGAGGTTTTGAACTCCGAGGTTCCTGTATTGGTGGATTTCTGGGCGGCGTGGTGCGGGCCATGCAGGCAGGTCGCCCCTGTCATGGAACAGATCGCCGCCGAGTACGACGGTTCGGTGAAGGTTGCGAAGGTCGATGTTGACGCCGAGACGGCGCTCGCCGGCGCCTTCGGGGTCTCCAGCATCCCGACCATAGCGTTCTTCGAGCCGGGCGAGCAGCCAAAGGCCGTCGTCGGCGCGTTGCCCAAAGAGATGCTCGAGTCCGCCTTCGAGCTGGACCGCTTCGCCGAGGCCGGATAGACGCATATATCGCAGGAGTCTGGCCGGCCAGGGTCCCCGGCCGGACGCTTGATAGCTTATGGTCGGTGCCGTAGAATCACTCCCTGCCTATCCTCCGGCGGGATAGCTCAGTTGGTAGAGCACATGACTGAAAATCATGGTGTCCCCGGTTCGAATCCGGGTCCCGCCACTAGGATTCGTCGCTTATATAAGCTTTTTCACGCCCTGCTTTGGCGGGGCCTTTCTCGTTCTTGTGCCTCCGAGTGCCTCCAAATGCGGCCGTGTTTCCGCGGTGTTTCCGCGAGCCCGTAGCCATACCAGGAGATCGCTCCTCAGGTACCGGTACCCCGAGCGCTCGTAAATCTGGCATCGGGGCAACGCGGGGGCAAGCCTTCGGAAGGCTGTGGGGGAGAGGCGCAGGAAATCTGCCGCCTCTTCGGCGTTCATTACTTCGCGGTCGTAGGGCGCCCGGGCGGCCTCGGCGGCGATCTGCTCGGCGCGGAGCTCCGCCAGGGACGACCCGGGCATAGCATGCTGGCACTGCTCATTGTCGGAAATGTCAGATCTTGGCAATGCTGGGCCTCAGGGTCTTTCGTTACCTTTACTGTTGCTTTCCCAACGCGCCTTGAGTCTGTTGCGCTCTTCCTTCGCGTGGCGCCCCTCTACGAATTGGTTGAGCCACTCCCTGCACCAGCAGGCTATCGCCACGGCCAGGACCAGGTCGTCGTGATCACCTTCGCGCCAGTGCTCATAACTGTCGTGCGCTGTGGCAGGATCGACCTTTACCCGAAAGTTCAGGAGCTCTTTTTTGAGCGTGGAGGCCTCCGGGAGTGATGCCGCTATCTTCAAGCGCCTGTTCTGCAGGAGCACCTGCACGGCGGAGACGAGGTCTCTTTTGGGCACCCGGTAGCCGCGGCGTCCAGAGGGGTCGTAGGAGACGGCGGACCCCCCGTGTATGGTGATCGCCGTCGGGCGGATGCCGGAGTGCTCAAAGGCGTCCAGGACGGCCGCGCCCACGCCCGTTTTGTCTATGAGGAGGCCCGAGGGCAGCTCCACGAGCGGCGGAGTGTAGGCTATCTCTTTGACCCGCTTGACGATCGTTGTGTAGGAAGTCCCGAGCTCGAAGCGCTCCAAGTGCCTTACCTCAAGCGGCGGATGCGGCGGCCGCCCTCTCCTCCGGTTCTCCTCACGGAGGAGCATGTAATAGCCGCGATCCATAGTCGCTGGCGATACCCATGAGCCGTTCGCCCAGAGGGGCTCCTCGATTATCGCGAGGGCCGTGTAGTCGGCGCTCTGGCCGAGGTCGAGGCCCAAGTAGTAGGCGAAGCGCTTGGCGGACATCTCTTAGGCTGCACCTCCTCCGAACATTGGCGTAACCTCCTCGGAGATCGCCGCCGTAACGTCCTCGTGGCTGAACACTTGATCGTCGGTCTCCTCGAATGAGCACTCGTACTCCTGTCGGAAAATCCTTGCTGGCAGCGCCCGACGCTCCTCCTCCAAGAACTCCTCGGAGATCCTCGGGACCTGGCTAGCCGGCACTTCGTAGCGCTCCCAGCCGATCCCCTCCGTCCACTCCTCAAAGAAGACGCCGCGCCTCCCCGCCGGCGTAGAGAGCATCATCAGACGACCTCCGGAGACGGCGAGCATAGGCCTAAGTGCGTAGTAGAGACCATCGTCCACCCGGGCAGCCTCATCGACTATGAGGAGCGCAGCCCCACTGTAGCCGCGGATGGTTTTCTCCGTGCCCGGCAGCGTGACCACCCTCGAACCGTTCTCCAGCTCCAAACCGAGCTTGCGCTCAGCGAGCGGGGAGACCGGACGGCCTAAGTCCCGATAGAAGCCGGCTAGCTTGGAGAAGAGTTCTTGAGACTGGCGCAGGGCCGGCGCCAAGCACAGTATTAGCGAGCCGGGATGATACAGAGCCCGGTGCAGTGCGATTGTGGCGCTCATCGTGCTCTTACCCGACTGGCGGGAGCAGTTGAGGAGCAACCTGTCCGAGGACGAGCACAGGAGATCGCCTTGCCAGGGATCGGGCTCGATGCCTAGGACCCGGGCGAACGATACGCGGTCCAGGGCGAGTCGGAGATCCTCAGAGAGCGCTACCATCTCTTGCCCCTTCCATAGCCTTCAGAACGGCTTCTCGCGCCTCCGAATGGGGCTCCAGGGCCTCGACTATGACCGTGCGCAGCTCCAACCACTGGGGTGAGACTGTGAGATTCACCACGGGCCGCTCGTCGAGCTCCCCTAGGAGCTTCGCGAGTAGCTCGAAGTTGCCCCTCGTCTCCCGGATGGTCGAGAGCGCGGTCCTCAGCTCTCCGGCCTCCTCCGCCTTGCCGAGGATAGATAGCGCCCGCTCCTGCAAGCCGCGCACGCTCGCGAGGAGGTCGTCGGCGCGGGTGGCCTCCTGGGCCTCCTTGGCCTTGGTCAGCGTGGCGGGCAGATGATTCTCCTCGTGGCGCTGCACGGCGGCCTGGGATAACGATTCATACCGATTCGCCACGCTCCGATAGGGCTCGCCGGCGACGAGGGCCATGTCGATGGCCTCGACCTCCGAGTGAGCACATACCGTGCAGCGTCTAGGCACGGTGTGGCTCTCCGGTCGGATCCAGCAAAGCTATCAAAGCTCCCGTCTCTTGCCAGAGCTCACTCGTCGACTGCACGACGAGCCTCACGCCGCGGGTTCCCCGAGTTTCCCGAATGTCGGTGTGCATTTTCAAAGTAGCCTCCCGTCTCTACGCGGTACGCGATAAACGCCGTAAACGCGGGAACTCCCCTTTGAGGAGGCCTTTGCGCGTAAACCGCGTATTTCGCGTAGGGCGTTCACTTGAAAAACCACCTCTCGGCTGGTCTTCCGCCGGTGTGCTCGGTCTCTTTCCGGATCCGCCCGAGTCTCTCCAGCAGTTGCAGCGCCTGTCCTATGCGCTCGGATCTCTGGTTGCGCCCGAAGGCGTCGCGGATCTCCGCCCTGGTCATCCCCGCTGGGGTCTCGGAGAGCATCTCTTCTATCCTGTCCGCGACGGGGTCGCCGGTCGCGTCGCCGAAGATGTTGCGCGCGCTCTCCTCGGCGTAGCGCCACACCGCGAGCCCAGCTTTCAGGTGGTCGAGTTCTATGGTCCGTGAGAGGTCCATCAGCGCGTAGATCGCCGCCAACCTCAACACATGCGCCTCCGACCGGCTCGTAACCGCCCCGAAGAGGCCAGGATGCCCCTCGGAGAGCCCGTGGTATTCCTCGACCCACAGCTCGCGCGCCGACTCGCCCCACGCCAACTCTCCCGCCCGCCGCCCGAACTCGACCACCCCGCGCAGGTTGGTGACCAAGGACGCCACGTCCACACCAGACCAGTCGCCGCCGAAGGGAAGCTCCTTGGATCTGCAGACCAGCACCCACAGGAAACGGTTGGCAAAGCCGTTCGAGGCGTCGCTCTGGGAGAGCAGGCGCTCCAGTTCTATGCGCGTGATGTGCCCGACGATTGAGACGTGGGCGTCCGTTGCCTTCGTTGGGTTGCCCTTGGTGAGCGTTTGGAGCTTCTCATCGTCCCACGCCGAGCGGATCTCGATGGAGAGGATGTTGCCCTGGCGCTGACACATCTTGAGTACATTGGCGAACTCGCTTTCCATGACCAAGAGCCGCTTGTCCTCGACCCCGGGGTCCAAAACCACCGGGTCCCCGTTCCCGTCCTCGACCATCACCCGGTCCCTCACGGCGTGTATCAGGCCCTCGCCGCTGGAGAGGCCGTTGACCACCCTATCGTCTATGTAGTGTGGGTCCACGGCCTTCAGCACGTCGCGGTTGTAGTTCCAGCTCATGCCCTTGCGCGCCTTGGACGTCTCCCCCACGAGGACGACGTTCACCTTCATATGGTGGCTGTCCGCGCCGATCTTGAAGGAAGCGCCGCGGCCGATCATGTTGCCGTACGCTACGAGGAACGTAACGAGGATCGCCGCCCGGTCCGCCTCCGAGTGCGGCTCGATCGTTTCCACCACGTCCCCGGGCAGCCCGTAGTGGGCCTCCGGAGCCAGGACCGGCCACCGCTGTACCCGAAGGGCCGGGTCCGCACCGTTTCGTTCAGCGACGGCAAGGCCGGCCTTCTGATGCCACTCCGTCCTGGCGGCCACTAGCGCGCGAGTCCCGCTTCTTTCAGGCACCGTTCCAAGAGAGCCCTGCGCTCGTCGAGGTCCTCGACCGCGTTCACCACGGGCATGACCCATCGGTCGAAGTAGTGCGCCTTCAGCGCCCTGTCGAAGGCAGTGTCTACCCGCCGACGCGCTCGTCTTGCGGCGAGTTGGGTGTCGCTCATCAGATCCTCTTCGCGCCAGAGCTTCAGGTTGAAGCGCTCTGCTAGATCCTGCATCGCCATCACGAGGTTGCCGAAAGGTCCCTGTTGACAATGCCACAGATCCACGACGTCCCCGCCGCGGTTGCATCCGTAGCACCTCCAGGAGTCAAAGAAGCCGGCGTGCTCGTTCGCGTAGCAGTAGAAGCTTGGCGTGCTATCTTCGTGGTCGGGTAGTGGGCACTGCCCGACCAGTTTTCCTCCCACGGGCCGAAGCGCCGATTCGAGCTCCGCCACCCTATCGCAGCCGACCGTGCCCTTTACGCAGGCGAAGTTCGCGTACAAGGCCGCCTCGCCCACGAGCCTCATCGACGATCCTCTGCGGAACTCTCGCGCATAGTCTCACAGCCCTTGCGAGGTTCGTAGACACTAGCCAGGTTACTTCTGCAGGACGAGTGCGTAGATACTGGCAAGCGCATCAAGCTCCGCTCAGGGAGCGAGTAGCAGGTGACGTGAGAGTCACCGCTCATCATCTCGCAACGGTCTCAGGACTGCGCGATCGGCGCCCTCATCTTTTTCATCCAGGTGGTCGCGCTCTGCCGTCAACTCCCGAGCAAAACGCTTCACCAGGTCCGGCTGGGCGGTAACCGCTACCAGCTCGGCCTCCGCCACTGTGCGGCCCCTGTACAAGGCCAGTATGTCCGTCAAGACGGCTGCCTCCCACGCTAGAGGGTCTTGTCCTTCACCCCCTATGCAGCGGCGAACGCCGTTTTATTAACAAGACTGAGAAAATTCTTCTAGTTTCTCGAAAGAAGTCAGCGTTACCTGGTCGCGCGAAGCTTGTCTTTGGCGCGCGACTTCTCTTGCGCGACTTGGTTGGCCGAGCGACCTAACAGTTCGGCGGCCGCCTTGTTACCGAAGCGGATTGCGAAGTACCAACTCTCCAGCTCCTGCGACGAGAGCCCCGCGTCGCGCACTGTCTTTGCCAAGCGCTCCCGATCCGCGAAATCAGCAAGCGCGCGTTCGTCCGCAGCTTCGTCCGCAAGTTGCGACGATACCGTACTCGGGTTGCCGGGGCGCTCCAGTGCCTCCTTGCGAAGGCGGCCCGCCACCTTGCCGGCCAGATTTTCGCCAGTGACCAAGGAAGCTCGCTCTACGTATGCAGCGCCGGAGATCTCGTCCAGTAAAACCTTCTCGCGATACTGACCTTGCGGGGTGAGCCTGTCGACCGCTTCGCGGATGGACGCGAAGCGCGTCTTAATGCCACGCCTAATTTCCGCGGCCTCCTCTTGGACCTCTGACCGCGAGGGCTGATGGAGCCTGGCCTCATGGTGATCCAGCAGGTCCCAGAGCGTAGACAAGGGTAGCTCACCCCCCTTTGAGGCTCGCTCCCTTACCTTAACCGTCAGCAATGAGTCCGGCTTAGCCTGTACACGCCCCAACGCAAGCGTCCAGAGCACAGCCTCCAACTGGTGGTGGTCCGGAGGTCCACCATCGCCGAAACGTGCCCCTCGCTTTTCGGCCAGATCGACGAACAGCTTCACGCCTTCTAGGACCGCGAGGAGAGGAGTGTGCGGGTGTTCTTCTCGCATCTCCAACGTGGGAGCAGGTTCTTTCTCGGAGGGCAACAGAGCTAGCGCGGCGAAGAATCTGGTCAATCTTCCCGTCGAGTATATCGTCGATCTCCTTTCGCTGAGGTTGGGTCTAATACTACCGGATGCGTGAAAGGAGAATTCTCCAAAGCTTGCATCCAGCATCCTGTGGGTTTGGGTTTGGCCCGTTTCCACGGCTCTCCCTAACTTCTGGTGAAACAAAGCGAGTTGGACGCAGACTTGGGGTAAGAGGGCTCGGAAAGTCCTCCCGACGACCGCTTCTCGAGGCCGTAAGCGCTCACGAACCGTTGCAAGCGAGGTACAAGCGACCTCCGAGAGGCGGTTCATTACTGGCGACGAACCTCGATCACCAAAAGGTAGGGAGAGCCGTTTCCACGGACTGTTTGCTTTTAAGCCACAGCACCCCCTCTCAGTCTAGCCTCCTCATACTCTGAAGGACTCAGATGCCCCAGCGCGGAGTGTCTTCGGTGGGTGTTGTAGAAGCCATCGATATACTCGAAGATCGCCATCCTCGCTGTCTGACGGCTCGGCCACGAGTGGCGGTGAATCAGCTCCGGCTTCAAGGTCGAGACGAAACTCTCGGCCATCGAATTGTCGTAGGCATCGGCCACAGATCCCATCGAGGGTAGAAGACCGGCTTCTCTGAGGCGCCCTCCGAACTCAACTGAGGTGTACTGGCTGCCGCGGTCGGAGTGGTGGATCAGTCCTGGCGATGGTCTGCGAGTGTAGATAGCCATGTTCATTGCGGCGAGCACAAGCTCTGTCCTCAAGTTGTTGGACATCGACCAGCCGACGACCCTCCGGGAATAGGTATCGAGGACAAACGAGAGATAGAGCCAACCCTCCCAGGTCCTCACATACGTTATGTCAGAGACCCACAGTCGATCCGGGGCCTCTGGAGTAAAGTTGCGCATCACCAGGTCGGGGGCCGGAGGAGTGCGCTCGGTCTGTGAGGGGAGACATCAGAGCGTGCTGCTCGCTATCGTAGAGGGCGGCCGCGTAGTAGAAGAAACCGTGACCCCTGTTGCCGCGTGCCATCGAAAAATGGGGCAACCTCTGAAGTGCTCGGTCCCAGCACTGGATGGCTTCAACGGGGCGACCCACACCAAACAGGACGTTGGCCAGGTTAGTGAGCATCTGGCATACGCGCTCGGACTCAAATCCAGGAGTCGCCTCGTGGCGCAAGGCCATCCTGAGGTTGTAAAGTTCGCGCTCGAGCTCTGGCTTCTCCCATTCCCCTCGATCCTCGCCGGCCAGAACACGCAAGTTCGCCCACACGTTGGCAAGGAAGTAATAGGAGAGAGCCTTACGGTCGGCGGACAACTCGCGTAAATGTAGCTCTTCAGTTAGCCTTCGGGCTTGCTCGAGACCCTCTGTTCGGCGCAAGCGCTTGGAAAGATCAGTCAGCGTCCCTATTAGCCAGAGAGCTTTATCGCCGTCGAGGCCCACGAGATCGTGCTTGGCTAGCAGGCGGTTGTAGGTGTCTTCAGGGGCCTCTGGCATCTGCTCTCCCAGAACGCAATCACGGCAAACGCGACCACGTTAGTGTCAAACTAGTGTCAGAATACCTTGATCAGAACGCCGAAGTATCCTGTTTTCCTGCCATTTGCAGGTACTTTTTGAGTGGGCGATGCTGGGCTCGAACCAGCGACCTCTGCCGTGTGAAGGCAGCGTGATAGTCTGCTGGAGATTTCTGGAGGTTGCAAAATCCCTGCAAATAGAGAGATTTCGTTTATGATGCTTTTCTCGGCTTTTCAGGAGATCTACTCGGGTTGCTGCACGGTTGCTGCACGCCTTTGTACGAGGTTACGCTGCGCAGCGCTTGCGGACCCGGCCGTGTCTAGCCTGCTCGTAGGTGAGCTTCCTTGCAACGTAGATGCGGTATTCTGGAGGCAATATCTGCATGCGGAGCTCATTCTCCGAGCCTAGTCTCACGAGCCAGAACTATCGCCTGGGAGCGATCGGCCACTCCTAGCTTGGTGAAGATGCTTGAGACGTAGTTGCGCACCGTCTTTGGGCTGAGGTAAAGGTGGGAGGCTATCGCGTTGTTGGTGTAGCCCTCAGCCATGAGGTAGAGCACCTCGCGCTCGCGTTCGGTCAGATTGGGGAAGGCCCGCTCCTCGGTAACTTCTGGACCCCGGCCGGGCGTGGAGAAGTATTCCGTCAGACGCCGCGTGATCGCGGGGCTGAAGATCGCCTCCCCGCTGGCCGCGGCCCGGATCGCCCGCAGCGTCTCTGCCCCGTCGGCGCCCTTGAGAAGGTAGCCGTGGGCACCGGCGCGCATGGCGGCGAAGATAGACTTGTCGTCCTCGAACATCGTGAGCATCAGGACGGCGGTTTCGGGGTTCGCCTCTAGGATGCTTCGCGTCGCCTCTATGCCGGAAAGGTTCGGCATGTTGAGGTCCATGAGTATCACGCCGGGCCGCAGCTTGATAGCCATGGCGACCGCCTCCTCGCCGTCGGTCGCCTCTCCGACGAGCTCGGTGTCGTGCTCGGCTAACAGTATGGCTCGCATGCCGCGGCGAAAGACCGGGTGGTCGTCGGCGACGAGGACGCGTATCCGTTCGCCCGATCGTTCCATTTCGTCCATCATTCCTCCTCCGGCAACGGCAGCCTGGCGCGCACAAGGGTGCCTCCCTCGGAGAAGGGTTCGACGATGAGGCTGCCGCCGAGTTCACTCGCGCGCTCGCGCATCGACGTCAGGCCAACCCCGGCATGCACAGTGAAGTTCGCCCCCGGTTCCGCGATCCCGATTCCGTTGTCGCGCACCTCAAGACGGAGTGCGTTCGGCTCATCGATAGCGAGCGAGACGGTGCACGTGCGCGCCCCTGCGTGGCGCGAGACGTTGGTTAGTGCTTCCTGGACGATGCGGTAGGCAGCCACCTCGACCGCCGCCGAGAGCGGTGGCAGTGTTTCCGAAGTTTCCACCGAGACTCTCAAGCCCTTCGTGGCGTATTGCTCTGCCGTCTCGCGCAAGGCTCCGAGGAGGCCGAGGTCGTCGAGCGCCGGCGGCCTGAGGCCGTACACCAGGCGCCTTATGTCCGCGACGGCGTCCTGGGCATCATCCTTCAACTCGAGCAGGAGCTCCTCCGCAGCGTCGGGGTCTCGCCTCACGAGTGCGCGAACGGCGTCCACCGTGAGCGCCTGACCGGAGAGCCGGGGCCCCAAGCCGTCGTGCAGGTCTCGCCTGAGGCGGCGACGTTCTTCTTCTCGCGCCTCGACCAGCCGCTCGCGCGAGCGTTGGAGGTCGACGGAGAGCCTTACGGCCTCGTCGGTCATGAGCGCGGAGTGTGCCGCTGCGCCGATCTGGTGGGCGAGGTCCTTGAGGAGCCGCCGTTCGCCGTGCGTAAACCCGTTTTCGCCGGCGCGTGTCCCGAGCACCAGCCGGCCCACGGTTTCGCCCCCGTAGACGAGCAGCAGACGGAGCTTCTCTTCCACCGGACGCCCGGCGATGCCGGCGCTCTCGAACCCATCGGCTCGCTTGAGCTGGATCTCCGCGTAAGGCAGCTTCAACGTTTCCCGCATGGTGTGGGCGACGGCTGGCAGCACGGCGTCGGGAGCGAGCGTGGCTTCGAGGCGGGACCCCAGGCGCGAGAGCACCTCGTAAGGGTCGTTGCGCTCGCCGTACATCAGGCGGTTGACGGTGCGCTGGAGACGTTCGCGCAGGGGCTGGAAGAAGACGGCGGCCAGGCCCGTGGCGATGAGTGAGAGGATCACGTTCCCGCGTACCTGCAGGAGCTGCCCGAGGCCGCCTACCACGAGTATATAGAGCAGCACGATGCTCGCGGTGAGCGAGCCGTAGACGAGTGCGCGGTTGATGATGAGGTCTATGTCGAAGAGGTTGTGGCGCAGGATGGCGATGCCGATGCTCAGGGGTATGAGGAACATGGCGAGGTAGATGAACGAGTACCCGACCAGAAGTGCGGCCAGCTTGCCGGGCGACGTGGGAGCGGGAGCGAAAGCCGAGAGCGCCGTTCCCATTCCCAGATACACCACGGCAGCCGAGGAAACGCCGAGGACGACCCACCTGGTTTGCCGCCGTTGCGCGGCGTCCGAGAAGCGCCTGTAGCGGTGGACCTGCGAGTAGATCACGGTTCCCAGGGCGACCGCCCACACGGCGACCGCCAGCACGCTCGGCAAGCTGCTCAGATCGAA
>Ga0126313_10001680_pt1 | contig 11841 bp, 13 predicted proteins | sample Plot105A_FD_89954 | JGI IMG/M metagenome (GOLD analysis project Ga0126313, IMG submission 89954) | Serpentine soil microbial communities from UC McLaughlin Reserve, CA, USA - Plot105A | ecosystem: Environmental > Terrestrial > Soil > Grasslands | place: USA: UC McLaughlin Reserve, Lake County...
AGCTCCTCGGTGGCGAGGTTGGCGATCGCCTTGCCGCTGACGTCCGAGACGCTCATGCCGAGGGCGAGCGAGTACACGAGGGGGCCGACGACGACGTTGCGGCCCTGCTGGGACTGGGCGGCGTAGACGTCGTTGATGTGCAGCGGGTGGTGGTTCATCGTGATGAGGCAGAACAGGTGGTCGTCGGCCTCGGTCACGGTCTTCGCCGGCCAGTGCTTGTAGACGTCGCCGACCTCGAACTCCTCGAGGTAGCGCCCGTACGGGTGCGCGCCGCTCGCCTCGCGCGCGGCCTGATCGGTCTCGACTGCGGTTGCGTGCTCGGTCATGGGGTCGCAAGTGTGCCGCATTGACTCGCGAGTCAATATGGTCCGGCCCGTGCGCAACCCCCGCGACTTCACGAAGCCCCTGGCCATCGGCGCCCCGCAGCCGATCTCGGAGATCCCGCTCAAGCCGTCGCGGATGATCCACTTCTTCGACCCCGCCAACGAGAAGATGGCGGCCAAGCTGCCCGAGCTCGCCGCCCGCTGCGACGTCCTGCTCGGCAACCTCGAGGACGCCGTCCCGGTCGACCGCAAGGAGGCGGCGCGCGAGGGGCTCGTCCGCGTCGGCCGCGAGACCGATCTCGGCGACTGCGCGCTGTGGACGCGCGTCAACGCGCTCGAGTCGCCGTGGGCGCTCGACGACATCACCACCCTCGTGACCGAGATCGGCGACCGGCTCGAGGTCATGATGATCCCGAAGGTCGAGGGGCCGTGGGACATCCACTACGTCGACCGGCTGCTCGCCCAGCTCGAGGCGCGCGCCGGCCTCGAGCGTCCGATCCTCGTCCACGCGATCCTCGAGACGGCGCTCGGCGTGGCGAACGTCGAGGAGATCGCGGCCGCCAGCCCGCGCATGCAGGGCATGAGCATGGGCCCCGCCGACCTGGCGGCCTCGCGGCGGATGAAGACGACGCGCGTCGGCGGCGGGCACCCGGGCTACCGCGTGCTCTCCGACCCCGATCCCGCCGACCCGGAGGCGCCGCGCCCGAGCGCCCAGCAGGACCTGTGGCACTACTCGCTCGGGCGCATGGTCGACGCCTGCGCCGCCACCGGGATCCTGCCGTTCTACGGGCCGTTCGGCGACATCCGCGACGTCGAGGGCTGCGAGGCCCAGTTCCGCGCCGCGTTCCTCATGGGCTGCGTCGGCGCGTGGTCGCTTCACCCGGTGCAGATCGAGGTCGCCAAGCGCGTCTTCTCGCCCGACCCGGACGAGGTCGCCTTCGCCCGCAAGGTCATCGAGGCGATCCCGGACGGCCGGGGCGTGCACATGATCGACGGCAAGATGCAGGACGACGCGACGTGGAAGCAATGCCGGGTGATGGTCGACCTGGCCGAGATGCTGGCACGCCGGGACTCGGAGCTCGCCGAGGCGTACGGCATGTCGCCGGCGGCGTCCTGAGCGCTTTCCCCCCGGCCACACGCGGGGGTTGCATCCCATCCATCTGCGTGTGTCAAACGCGGTTGCGGGGAACCACGGCCGCGTGACGTTCGCTCAAGTTCCGCAGACCGCCTACGGACTGGACCCGGCGCCCGACATCGTGGCCCGGCGTCTGGGCGAGTTCACGTGCGTCGTGCACGCGGGCGCGCACGTGCGCGAGACCACCGCGCAGAACCTCGAGCAGCTGGCCGCCACGGCGGCGGTCGACGGCTACCGCGACTTCGTCTTCGACCTCACCCGTGTCGGGCGCTACGAGACCCCGGCGCTGCGGTCGGTCGCCGACCTGTGGCGGCGGCTGTCGGGCCTGGACTGCGAGGTCTTCGTCGCCGCACGCAACCCGGGCGTCGTCGACTGCCTGCACCGCGTGATCCCCGCGCGCGGGAAGTGGACTCTGCAGCCCACCGTGGCCGACGCGCTGCGCGCGCTGCTCGCGCGCCCGGTCTAGGCGCTACACCTCGACCCACGCCGCACCGGCGCGCGCGGACGCCACGACGGCGTCGACGATCCGCGCCGAGCGCGCGCCGTCGCCGAACCGCGGCAGCCCGTCCGGGTCGCCGCCGCGGATCGCGGCGTACGTGTCGCCGACGAACGCCTCGAAGCAGTCGACGTAGCCCTGCGCGTGGCCGGCCGGGGTCGTCGCCAGCCGGGCCGCCGGCGGGCGCATCGCGAGCGGGTCGCGCCACGCGATCTCGGTCCTCTCGCGCCGCCCGATCCACAGCGTCTCGGCGCGCTCCTGCTCGAAGCGGAGCGTCGCCCGCGCGCCCGCCACCTCGAGGTGCAGGTGGTTCTTGCGGCCGGGCGACACCTGGCTGACGAGCATCGTGCCCACCACGCCGACGTCGGTGCGGAACAGCATGGTCGCGAGGTCCTCGGTGACGACCGTCTTCGACGGACCGGGCTCCGCGCGCGCCGCGAACGCGGGCGCGCCGGCGCGGTCGGTGCGCTCCGGCACGACCGTGGCGGTCTGCGCGCACACGGCGGCGATCCGCTGGCCGGTCACGAACTCCATGAGGTCGCACCAGTGCGAGCCGATGTCCGCGAACGCGCGGGACGCGCCGCTGCGCGCCGGGTCGACGCGCCAGTTGTCGTCCTCGGGCGTCGACAGCCAGTCCTGCAGGTAGCCGCCGTGCACGAGCCGCACGGCGCCGATCTCGCCCGCCGCGACCCGCGCCCGCGCCTCGAACACGACCGGGTTGTAGCGGTAGACGAACGGGACGGTCGCGATCCGGCCCGCGTCGCGCGCGGCGCCGAGCAGCCGCTCGGCCTCCGCGGCGGTGGTCGCCAGCGGCTTCTCACAGACGACGTGCTTGCCCGCGTGCAGCGCCGCCTCCGCCAGCGGCGCGTGCAGGTCGTTCGGCGTGCACACGTGCACGACGTCGACCTCGTCGGCGACCGCCAGCTCCTCGGGCGAGTCGAACGCGCGCGCGGCGCCCAGGCGGGCCGCCGCCTCGCGCGCGCGCTCAGGCGTCGACGCCGACACCCCGGCGAGCTCAGCGCCGGCGAGCCGCGCCGCGCGCGCGTGCACCGGGCCGATGAAGCCGGTGGCGCCGGCGACGGCGGCGCGCAGCCGCGCGCCGCCGCCCTCGCCGCTCAGGACGGGACCCCGAGCTCGGCCTTCTTGGCCTCCACGTCGATGCCGTGCAGCCGCGCGAGGTTCTCACCGAGGATCTTGCGCTTGGCCTGCTCGGTCAGCTGCGGGTAGCCGCGCTCCTCGACGATGTCCCGCGGCAGCTCGAAGTTCCAGAGCTCCTCGAGCGCCCACTGCGGATGCCAGATCGGCGACTCGCCGCCGTAGATGATCTTGTCCTCCCCGCACCACCACATCATCTTGCCCAGCATCTCGGCGAACACCCGCGGCTGGCGCGAGATGAAGTTCACCGTCGCGGCGATCGACGCGTAGAGGTTCGGATAGCGGACGATCTGCCACAGCACCTCGTCCAGCCACGGCAGGCCGACGTGGAAGATGACGAAGTTGATGTCGGGGAAGTTCGCGGCCGCCCCGTCCATGTCGAACGTCCGCGTGTGCTCGATCGGCTGCGGCCCGAGCGGCACGCCCTTGTGGACGCCGATCAAGTTGATGCCGAGCTCCTGGCACTTCTCGAACACCGGGTAGGCGACGCGCGGGTCGTCCATCCGCCACGGGAACGGCTGGCCGTAGTCGTAGCGGACGTTGTAGAGCTTGAGCGCCTTCGCCCCGTGGTCCTCGACCTGGCGCTGCAGGAGGTCGAGCGCCTTCTTGCCCTCGAGCGGGTTGATCGAGCCCCAGAACACCGCCCGGTCGGGGTGCTTCTGGGCCATCTCCGCGCACTTCTCCCACGCTGAGAGGCCGTCGTGGAACAGGTCGGTGAGGGGCAGCGGCTGGGCCGCGATCATGTCGGTGTCGGAGCCCTCGATGACCATGTCGTAGATCTCGTCGACGCTCCACTCCTTCATGAAGTCGTCGCGCCCGAGGATCCGCTCGCCCTCCTTGGTGAGGAGCTGGTGGAACGCATAGAGGTGCTCGTCGAACAGCTGGCCGGGCGGGCCGATCGCGTTGGCCGGGTCGAAGTTGAAGATGTGGCAGACGCAGTCGAACACGAACGCGTTGACCTTGCGCTCGCGCTGCTGCGCCTCGCCGGGACGGGTCTCGATCGTTGCCATGGTCAGGCTCCTCTCTCCTGGGCGATCCGCCGCTCGCGGTAGGGCGCGAGCTCGTCGAGCGGCAGGACGAGCTTCTCGCGGGCCGACTCCGACAGCCGGTCCATCGTCCACACGGGGTCCCACACGACCTTCACGTCGACGGTGTCGACGCCCTCCATCCGGCGCAGGCGCTCCGGGATGGCGTCCGACATCGACATGACGAAAGGGCACCAGCCGCTGGTCAGGACGAGGTCGACGTCGACGTGGGCGCCGTCGACGCGGACGTCCTCGACCACGCCCATGTCGACGATGCTGACGCCGCGGTCGGCGCAGCACGGGTCGTAGACGTCGCGCAGGGCGTCGACGATGGCGGCCGGGTCGGGGGCGCGGACGTGGGTCACTGAGGCCTCCAGTCGGGGGATGGGTCCATCGCGATGCGAAAGCCGGTGGTCGACGTGGCGCGCGCCGGGTCGGCGGCGAGCACCCGCGAGGCGCGCACGCCCCACGCGTGGTCGAGGTAGCTGCCGCCGCGCACCGCCCGCCAGCCGTCCTCGTCGGGCGGGTCGGCGACCCATTCCCAGACGTTGCCGGCGAGCTGCTCGGCCCCGCACGGCGCGGCGCCGTCGGGGTGAGCGGTCACGGGCTCGGTCCACCCGGTGCTCGCCTCGGCGCAGGCGCAGCGCTCGGGGTCGAAGGTCGCGCCCCACGGCCACGGGCGGCCGTCGGCGCCGCGGGCGGCGGCCTCCCACTCGTCGCCGGTCGGCAGCCGGGCGCCGGCCCACGCGCAGAACGCGAGCGCGTCGTCGAAGGTCAGCTCGGTCGCGGGGTGGTCCTCGAGCTGCGGATCGGCCAGCCGGGCGGCGAGGCGCGGCGACGCCGGGTGGCCGGTCTCGGCGACGAACCGCGCGACGTGCGCGCACGCGACCGGCCAGCGGCCGATCCGCACGCCGGCCAGCGCGACGTCGTGCTCCTCGCCGGGCTCGCCCAGGCGGTAGACGCCGGCCGGAAGGTCGACCAGTGCGCGGAGGTCGGGCACGGAGCGGTCGGGCGCGACGCGCGGGCGCGGCGGCGCCGGCGGCGCGGGCACCGGCACCGGGCCGGCGCCCGGCACCAGACCGGGCACTCCGGCCCCGAGGAACATGTCGGTCGTCGGGGGCCTCCGCTTCGTCTCGACTGGACCGACCCTAGTCGGCGCCTCGGCGGGCGCGCAAGTCGCCGCGCGGCCGTGGCGCCGCGACGCGCCGCGAGGGCGCGCGCTCGTAGGCTGCCGCACATGCCGGAGCTGCCCGAGGTCGAGCGCGCGCGGGCGCTCATCGCCGAGCGCGGCCTGCATCGCCGGATCGTCGCGGTCGACGACAGCGACACGTACGTCTGCCGCCCCCACGCGCCGGGCGAGATCGCCGACGCGCTCGTCGGGCGCGAGCTGGTCACCGCCCGCCGCCAGGGCAAGTCGATGTGGTGCGAGACCTCGGACGACGGGCCGGCGCTCGGCCTGCACCTCGGGATGACCGGGCGCATCGTGATCGACGAGGACGAGGCCGGCGACCCCGCCCCCGCGGTCGAGCCGCGCCGCGCCGACCGCTTCACGATCCGCTTCGCCGACGGCGGCGCGCTGGTGCTGCGCGACCGCCGGCGGCTCGGGCGCGCCCGCCTGGAGCCCGTGATCGACCGTCTGGGCCCAGACGCCGCGGACGTCGCGCGCGCCGAGTTCCGCTACCGCGTCGGGCGCGGGCGGGTGGCCGTCAAGTCCCGGATCATGGACCAGGCGGTGATCGCCGGCGTGGGCAACCTCCTCGCCGACGAGGCGCTCTGGAAGGCCGGGATCGACCCGCGCCGACCGGCCGGCGAGCTGACAGTCGAGGAGCTCGACCGCCTGCGCAACGCGATCCGCGCGGCCACCCGCTCGGCGCTGCGCAAGGGCGGCGTGCACACCGGCGCGCTGATCCCCCACCGCCGGCGCGAGGGCGTGTGTCCGAGATGCGGGACGCCGCTCTCGCGGGCGACGATCGGCGGGCGAACCACGTGGTGGTGCGGCGCCGAGCAGCGCTGATCGGACCCCGTTCAACCGGTCGTCTGTGGCGTCCGTTGCTCGACGAGATGCACGTCCCGTGGATCGCCGCCCACCACGAGCGGCGGGACGGGGAGGGCTATCCGAACGGGCTACCCGGTGCGGACATCACGGAGGGCGCCGCGCTCCTGGCGCTCGCGGACGCCGGGGACAGCATGGTCTCGGCGCGGCTGTACAGCCCCACCGCGCGCGATCCAGGAGGCGCTCGACGATGTCCGAGGACCGGCCGGCCGGGCAGTTCACGGCCGAGGCGGTGCAGGCGCTCGAGGCGCTGCACGAGCGCGGGGCCCGCGCGATGGCGGCGGCGCGGATGCACCGACCGACGGCGGGAGCCCGCGGCCTGAGCGCGGCATGGCGCCGCCTACCGGCGCGCCCGGCGGGTGCGGTTGCGCTCCTCTTGGCGCTCGACCACGTTGACGATGAGCCGCATGTACTGCTCGACCCCGGTCGCCTTGGCGTGGCCGTGCTCGAACGCCTCGCGCCAGTCGGCCACGCGCGCGCCGTTCTCGACCATCGCGTTGAAGAAGTCGCGGCGCATGTCGACCCGGACCCGCGCGTCGGCGGCGATGTCCTTGCGCACCTCGCAGCCCGGGAGCTCGACGCGGAACTGCTGCGTGTCGCCGCGACCGTGGAGGTCGACGCCGACGACGAGCTTCATCGGCTTGAGCGCGGGGACCTCATCCAGGAAGCTCCGGACCGCTTGCTCGATCAGCGTCTTCGCGTCCTGCGACATGAGCGGGCAACCATAGCGGCATGGACCTGACACTCGTGCGAAACGCGACGCTGCGCCTCGAGATGGGCGGTCGGCGCCTGCTCGTCGACCCGATGCTCGACCCGGCCGGCGCGCGGCCCCCGATCGCCGACACGCCGAGCCCGCGCCCCAACCCGCTCGTCGAGCTGCCGCTGACGACGGCGGAGCTGATCGATGGCCTCGACGCGGTGCTCGCGACGCACCTGCACAAGGACCACCTCGACGACACCGCCGTGCGCGTGCTCGATCCCCGCGTGCTCGCCTGCCAGCCGCCCGACGAGGCCGCGCTGCGCGAGCGGGGATTCGCCGACGTCCGCGCCGTCGCGGGCGAGATAGACCTGTGCGGCATCGGCGTCGCCCGTACCGCCGGCCGCCACGGCACGGGCCGGATCGGCGAGGCGATGGGTCCGGTGTCGGGCTACGTCCTGCGCGCGCCCGGCGAGCCGGTGCTCTACGTCGCGGGCGACACGATCTGGTGCGACGAGGTCGACGACGCGGTGGCCGAGCACGGCCCCGACGTCGTCGTCGTCAACGCCGGAGCGGCGCGGTTCCTCGAGGGCGATCCGATCGTCATGGACGCCGAAGGCGTGATCGAGACCGCGCGAGCGGCGCCGCGCGCGACGGTCGTCGCGGTGCACCTCGAGGCGCTCAACCACTGCCCGCTGACGCGCGCGGAGCTGCGCGCGGCGGTGGACGAGGCGGGCGTCGGCGACCGGGTGGCGATCCCGGAGGACGGCGAGACGCTGCGGTTGTAGGTGGCGCCCCCCTCAGGCGGCTCGGCCATTCGGAGGCGGCGAGGGACGGGTGAGCCGCCGACGGAGGTGATGCGCGTTTCGGTGAACTATTCACCACTTTGCGCATCAGGCCCGCGCGCGCCGGCCTGCCCTACTCAATGCGCAGTCCCCGCGCGCGATGCGCCCCCGGAGCCCCCACACGGGACGTCACCCGGGCTACCCCTGCGTCCCGAACACCCGGTCGCCGGCGTCGCCGAGTCCCGGGCGGATGAACCCGTGCTCGTCGAGCTCGCGATCGACCGCGGCGGTCCAGATCGGGACGTCGGGGTGCGCCTCGTGGACCGCCTTGACGCCCTCCGGCGCACAGACGAGGCAGATCAGGCGCAGGCGCTCGGCGCCGGCCTCCTTGAGGCGGTTCAGCGCGTGGACGGCGCTGCCGCCGGTCGCGAGCATCGGGTCGGGCACGAAGACATGCGAGTCGGCCAGGCCCGGGGGCAGGCGCTCGAAGTAGTCGACCGGGGCGAGGTCCTCCTCGTCGCGGTACATGCCGAGGTGCCCGACGCGCGCGTCGGGCAGCAGCTTCAGGAACCCGTCGACCATGCCGAGCCCGGCGCGGAGCACCGGCACGATCGCGACGTCGCCGAGGAGGCGGTCGCCGTTGGCCGGTTCGAGCGGCGTGTCGACGGTCACGTCGCGGGTCGGCAGGTCGCGCGTGGCCTCGATTGCCATGATCGCCGAGGCCTCCTCCATGGCGCGGCGGAAGGCGCCGTGCGACGTCGCGCGGTCGCGGAGGACCACGAGCCGGTCGGCGAGGACCGGGTGCTGCACCACGTTCAGCGCCTCGGGCATGGCGGCGATCCTCGCACGTCGCCCGCGGCGGCGGCTTGTAGGTTGCACGGCCCATGGCCGCCCCGAGGCGCAACGTCGAGCTCAAGGCCCGCGACCGCGACCCGGCGCGCTCGCTCGAGCGGGCGCTCGCCCTCGGCGCCGATGACCGCGGCGAGCGGCGCCAGCGCGACACGTACTTCGCCGCGCCCCGCGGCCGGCTGAAGCTGCGCGACGAGGAGCCCGGCGGCGCGGAGCTCATCGCCTACGAGCGCGCCAACCGGCCGGACGCCCGCGAGAGCCGCTACCGCCTCGCGCCGGTCGCCGACGGCGCCGCGCTGCGCGAGGCGCTCGGCGCGGCGCTCGGCACCACGGTCGTCGTCGCCAAGCGCCGCCGGCTGCTGGTGTGGGAGGGCGTGCGCATCCACCTCGACGACGTCGAGGGGCTCGGCGCGTTCGTCGAGCTCGAGGGCGTCGCGGAGCCCGGCTCGGACCTGACCGCCGAGGCTGGACGCGTGGCCCGGCTGCGCGCCGAGCTCGGGATCGCCGACGAGGACCTCGTCGCGACCGGCTACGCGGACCTCCTCGCCGGCGCGGGGCCCGACGACCCCGGCGGCGAGGAGCTGCTCCGCGCCGCCGCCGCCGTCATGCGCCATGCGCACGCGCCCTACTCGCGCTTCCCGGTGGGTGCCGCCCTGCGCGCGGCGGACGGAACCATCCACGCCGCCGCGAACGTCGAGAACGCCGCCTACCCGCAGGGGCAGTGCGCCGAGGCATCGGCGATCGGGGTCCTCGTCGCGGCGGGCGCGACCGAGATCACTGAGGTCGCCGTCGTCGCCGAGCATCGTGACCTCTGCCCCCCGTGCGGCGGCTGCCGCCAGCGCCTGTCCGAGTTCGCGCAGCCCGACACGAAGGTCCACCTCGGCCGCCCGGGCGGGCCGCGCCGGACGCTCACGATGGCCGAGCTGCTGCCGCTCGGCTTCGGCGGGGAGGCGCTGCCGGGGTGAGGCCCCACCGGGGGTCCCCCCCCGACCACGCCCCGGGCCCGGCGGGACGGTCGTCCGGGGTCGCCGCGGCGGCCGCAGAGGTCCTGCGCGAGCGCGGGCCGGAGCCGCCGCGCGTCGGTGTCGTCCTGGGCTCGGGGCTCGGCTCGGTCGCCGACGCGGTCGCCGACGCCACCGTCGTCGCGTACGACGAGCTGCCCGGCTTCCCGCTCCCGGGGGTCGCGGGCCACGCCGGCCGGGCCGTGCTCGGCCGCCTGTCGGGCGTGCCGGTCGCGGTGCTCCAGGGTCGCGCGCATCTGTATGAGGCCCCACCCCCCGAGGCGCTGCGCACGCCGGTCCGGGCAGTCAGGGCGGCCGGCGTCGACACGCTGGTCCTCACGAACGCGGCCGGCTCGCTGCGCGCCGACCTCGGGCCTGGCAGCCTCATGGCCATTGTCGACCACATCAACCTGACGGGCTCCAACCCGCTCGTCGGCCCGAACGACGACGCCCTGGGGCCGCGCTTCCCGAGCCTCCGCGACGCCTACGACCCCGAGCTGCGCGCGGTCCTGCACGCCACTGCCGACGAGCTCCGCATCCCGCTCGCCGAGGGCGTCTACCTCGCCGTCAGCGGCCCGAGCTTCGAGACCCCGGCCGAGATCCGCGCGTTCCGCGCGCTCGGCGCCGACGCGGTCGGCATGTCGACCGTCCACGAGACGATCCTCGCCCGCCACGCCGGGCTGCGGGTCGCGGCGATCTCGACGATCACCAACCTGGCCGAGGGCATGTCGGCCGAGCCGCTGAGCCACGAGCAGACGCTGCGCGACGCGCAGCGTGCGGCCGGCTCGCTCGCCCGGCTGCTCGAGGCCTTCGTGCGGCGCCTGGCATGAGCGCCGGCGCGGCTGATGACCTCCGCCGGGCGCTCGGGCTCGTCGACCTCACCCGTCTCGAGCGCCCCGACGCCGCCGAGGCGATCGACGCGCTCGCCGCCAACGCGGTCACGGACGCCGGCCGCGTCGCCGCGATCTGCGTCTACCCCGAGTGGGTCGAGCGCGTGCTCGGGCCGGGCGTCCCGGTCGCCGCCGTGGCGAACTTCCCGCTCGGCGCCGACGACCCGGACCTCGGGGTCGCGGACGCCGGCCAGGCCGTCGAGGCGGGCGCGACCGAGGTCGACGTCGTCGTCCCGTGGCAGGCGTTCATGGCCGGCAAGCCCGACGCGATCGACCGCACCGTCCGCGCCGCGCGCGAAGCGATCGGCCCGGAGGTCGTCCTCAAGGCGATCCTCGAGACCGGCTCGCTGCCGGGCGCCATGGTCCCCGACGCGGGGCGGCGCGCGCTCGCCGCGGGCGCCGACTTCCTCAAGACCTCGAGTGGCAAGGTCGGCCCCGGCGCGTCGCCCGGGGCGGTCGAGGCGCTCCTCCTCGTGGTCAAGGAGGCCGGCCAGGGCGGCGTCAAGGCCTCGGGCGGCATCCGCACCGCCGAGCAGGCCGCCGAGTACGTCGCGCTCGCGGACCGGGTCATGGGCGCCGGGTGGGCGACCCCGGAGCGCTTCCGGATCGGCGCGAGCTCACTCGTCGACGACCTCCTCGGGCGCATCTGAGTGCTCGCCCAGGAGCTCATCCGGCGCAAGCGCGACGGCGGCACGCTCGCCGCCCGCGAGATCGAGTGGCTCGTGCGCGGCATCACCGACGGCTTCGTGAGCGACGCGCAGGTCGGCGCGTTCGCCATGGCCGTCGTCCTGCGCGGCATGAGCGCCGAGGAGCGGGTCGCGCTCACCGGCGCGATGATGCGCTCCGGCGAGGTCCTCGACTGGTCGGAGGCCGGGCTGCTCGGTCCGGCGCTCGACAAGCACTCGACCGGCGGCGTCGGCGACAAGGTCTCGCTCGTGCTCGCGCCGATCGTGGCCGCGTGCGGCGGCGCCGTACCGATGCTCGCAGGCCGGGGCCTCGGCCACACGGGCGGCACGCTCGACAAGCTCGAGTCGATCCCCGGCTACGTCGCCACGCCGGATCTCGACCGGCTGCGCGCCGTCGTCACGGAGGTGGGCTGCGCGATCGCCGGCCAGACCGGCGAGCTCGCGCCGGCCGACCGGCGCCTGTACGCGATCCGCGACGCCACGGGCACGGTGGAGTCGATTCCGTTGCTCGTCTCGTCGATCCTGTCGAAGAAGCTCGCGGCCGGCCTCGACGCGCTGGTCATGGACGTCAAGGCGGGCTCCGGCGCATTCATGGAGACCATCGAGGACGCGCGTGAGCTCGCGGCCGCGATCGTCGAGACAGCGCATGGCAACGCGCTCCCCTGCCGCGCCCTCGTCACCGACATGCACCGCGTGCTCGGTCGCACGGCGGGCAACGCGCTCGAGGTCCGCGAGGCGATCGACGC
>Ga0126313_10001681_pt1 | contig 11840 bp, 13 predicted proteins | sample Plot105A_FD_89954 | JGI IMG/M metagenome (GOLD analysis project Ga0126313, IMG submission 89954) | Serpentine soil microbial communities from UC McLaughlin Reserve, CA, USA - Plot105A | ecosystem: Environmental > Terrestrial > Soil > Grasslands | place: USA: UC McLaughlin Reserve, Lake County...
ACTTCGCCGCGCGCCGTTGGTCGAGCGCTGCCCCGAATCCGACGCCGCGAGGCGGCTTCGCCGCGGCCCTCGTCCAGGGCGAGATCTACGTCATCGGCGGTGAGGACGCCGATGGGGCACAGGCGACGGTCGAGGCCTACGACGTGCGCACCGACACGTGGCGGGCGTCCGATCCTCTGCCAGTCGGACGGCACGGGATCCAGGCGGTCGTCTGCGGCGGCGCGATCTATGTCGCGGCCGGGGGACGAACCGAGGGCGGCGAGAATCCGAGCAGGCTCGTCGACGTCTACCTGCCTCGAGGCGCACGAGGCTGCGGAAAACCGACCGAGGCACCGTCCCCCTCGTCGCCGTCGTTCAGTGAGCACCCGCTCGAGGGCAGCTCGTCGTACAACCCCACCGCACTGCAGTTCGGCCCCGACGGCCGCCTCTACGTCGCGCAGCAGGACGGCCTCATCAACGTCTACACCGTCGTACGGCGTGTGGACGGAAAGTACGCCGTCGCGGCGACGGAGCGGATCACGGCGGTCCAGCACATCCCGAATCACGACGACGACGGCAGCTCCATCTCGGACTTCTCCTCGATGCTCGGCGTGGTCCACCAAAAGCTCGAGAACGCCGGCGTGCTCTAGGTCGCGGATGCGTCTCCCGCGGGAGAAGGTGGGAGGCCACGAGCCTGCGGCCCACTCGCGACCTCCCGGGTCAGGCGGGGGAGAGGGAGAGGGGCATCTACCCCGCCGGAGGCGCGAGGTTAACGCCTAACGGCGAGTCGTGCGCAGGGCGGGAAACAGCACGACGTCTCGGATCGTGTCTCTCCCGGTCAGGACCATCGCGAGGCGCTCGATGCCTAGCCCGAGCCCCCCGGTCGGCGGCATCCCGTAGCCGAGCGCCTCGACGTAGTCGGGATCGCCCGCCTCGGCGGTGACGTCGCCGGCCTCCCGCTCGCCCTCCTGCATCGCGAAGCGCGCGGCCTGCTCCTCGGCGTCGTTGATCTCGCTGAACGCGTTACCGAGCTCCATTCCGCCGACGAAGAACTCGAAGCGCTCCACGACCTCGGGGTCGTCGTCGGTCGCGCGGGCGAAGGGCGAGAGGTCGACCGGATAGTCATGGAGGATCGTCGGCTCGACGAGGTTCGGCTCGACGAAGCTCGACAGCGCGTGGTCGAGGAGCTGCGCCCACGTCTGGTCCTGGTTCGTGTCGACGTCGCGTTCCTGCAGGCGCGCGCGGAGCTCGGCCTCGTCGCGCGTCCAGAGGCCCTGCTCCTCGACGGCGTCGATCAGCTTGACGCGCTGCCAGCGCGCGAGGTCGATCTCGTGGCCGCGGAAGGTCACGCGCGTCCGTCCGATCGCGTCGTCCGCCACCGCCGGGATCAGCTCCTCGATTCGTTCCATCGTGTCGCGGTAGTCGGCGTAGGCCTCGTACCACTCGACCATCGTGAACTCCGGCTGGTGCTTGTACGACAGGCCTTCGTTGCGGAAGTCCTTGCCCAGCTCGTAGACGCGCTCGAGGCCGCCGACGATCAGGCGCTTGAGGTAGAGCTCGGTCGCGATGCGGAGATACAGGTCGGCGTCGAGCGCGTTCGCGTGCGTGACGAACGGCTCCGCGAAGGCGCCGCCGTACCTCGGTTGCAGGATCGGCGTCTCGACCTCGAGGAAGCCGTTCGAGTCGAGGTAGCGGCGGATCGCCGTCACCATCCGGGTGCGGGTCTCGAAGTCCGCGCGCGTGTCCTCGTTCATCAGCAGGTCGAGGTAGCGCCGGCGGTAACGCTGCTCGACGTCCGTGACACCGTGGAAGGTGTCCGGCAGCGGCGACCGGTTCTTCCCCAGCAGCTGCAGCTCGTCGACCGCGAGCGACGGCTCGCCGCGCCTCGTCTTCGCCGGCTTCCCGGTCGCGCCGACGATGTCGCCGAGGTCGAGGTCGACCGGGCCGGCGCGGCGTTCCTCGACGAGCAGCTGCAGCCGGCCCGAGCGGTCGACGAGGTCGAGGAAGACGAGCTTGCCGTGGCCACGCCTGGCCATGACGCGTCCGGCGACGCGTCGTTCCTCGGTGCCCTCCTGGCCGACCTCGAGCGGCTCCGCCTCGGCGCGGATGTCGGCGATGTCGATCCTCCCGGGGAAGCGCTTGGGCAGCGTGGCGGCCATGGCGCGCGAGTGTACGTGCGTTTGTCCGCGGCACCTTTGGGGACAACGCGCTTGCGATGGGGCGCGCACGCGTCGTGGGCATCAACCACGTCGCCCTCGAAGTCGGCGACGTCGACGAGGCGCTCGAGTTCTACGGCCGCCTCTTCGATTTCGGTGTCCGCGAGCGGAGCGACGAGCACGCGCTGATCTGCATGGGCGACCAGGTTCTGGCCCTGTTCAAGAGCGGCGGCGGCGGCCCGGATGGCCGCCGTCACGTCGGCATCGTCGTCACCGACCGGCACGCTGTGGCCCGGGCCGTGGGTGTCGAGTGCGGCGACCGGCTCGACGTCCTGGATCCCTGGGGCAACCACGTCCAGGTAGTCGACTACGCAGAGTGCCGCTTTCGCAAGGCGCCGGAGGTGCACGAGGCCCTCGGCCTCGACGGCCTGACGAAATCGCCCGCCGCGCTGCAAGAGCTCGAGGACGCGGGCCTCGCGCCTGTGCACGGTTCGTGACGCTTCCTTGACGGTGCCTGGCACCGATCGAGCGCGCGCAGCACCTACGCTCGGCGAATGGGCCGGCAACCGCGTCTCCTCGTTCCCGGCGGCGTCTATCACGTCGGCTGCCGCGCCGTCCGGCAGCTCGAGCTCTTCGTCACCGATCGCGACCGAGCGCTCATGCTTGCGCTTCTCCGGCTCGCGCTGGCTCGCTTTCGCTGGCGATGTCACTCGTTCTGCCTGCTGACGAGCCACGTGCACTGGCTTCTCGAGACCGAAGATCCAAACCTCTCGTTCGGAATGCACTGGCTCAACACGACGTATGCGCGCATCTTCAACCGGCGCCACGGCTTCTCCGGCCATGTCTTCGACCGGCGGTTCTGGTCCGCCCTCGTGGACGGCGAGGTGCAGTTTGCTACGACTGCGCGGTACATCGACCTGAACCCGGTTCGCGCGGGCGCGTGCGTCGACCCGGCAGACTACGAGTGGAGCAGTTTCCGCTTCACCACCGGCATGGCGCGGAGCTCGATCCTGACGACGTCGACGCTCGTCTCCCTGTTTGGAGCGGATCCCAGCCGCGCGGCGACCGAGTATGCGCGGTTCGTCCGGGACCAGCTCGAAACGGGCATGCCGCCAGTGGATCACCTGTAACGCTCCTGTTTCCATGCCTGGCACCGGCAAAGCCGCGCCGAGCGGCGCCGCGAGCTGGAAGTCACGTCGGCAAGGACCACGTCCGCCGGGCGCGGCTATCGTCGCGGGCGTGAGCGACTACGTCTTCACGATGATCCGCGCCTCGAAGTTCTACGGGCCCGAGCGCAAGGTGCTCGACGACATCACGCTCGCGTTCGTGCCGGGCGCGAAGATCGGGGTTCTCGGACCGAACGGCGCTGGAAAATCGACGCTGCTGCGGATCATGGCCGGCGTGGAAGAGACCTCCAGCGGCAGCGCCGAGCTCACGCCGGGAGCAACGGTGGGCCTCCTGCCGCAAGAGCCCGACCTCGACCGCGACAAGGACGTTCGGGGCAACGTCGAGGACGGCGTGCGCGAGAAGCGCGACCTGCTCGACCGGTTCAACGAGATCTCTGCGAAGTTCGGCGAGCCCGACGCCGACTACGACGCGCTCCTGGCGGAGCAGGCGGATGTCCAGGAGCTGATCGACCGCTACGACGCGTGGAATCTCGACGCCGCACTCGACCGCGCGATGGACGCGCTCCGCCTCCCCGACGGCGACCGCGACGTCACGACGCTTTCGGGAGGCGAGCGCCGGCGCGTCGCGCTCGCCCGCCTGCTCCTGTCCTCCCCGGACCTGCTCCTCCTCGACGAGCCGACGAACCACCTCGACGCCGAATCGGTCGCGTGGCTCGAGCGCTTCCTCGCGGACTACGCGGGCACCGTCGTCGCGGTCACGCACGACCGCTACTTCCTCGACAACGTCGCGGGCTGGATCCTCGAGCTCGACCGCGGACGCGGGATTCCGTACAGAGGCAACTACTCCGGCTGGCTCGAGCAGAAGCAGGCCCGGCTGGCGCAGGAGGAGAAGCAGGAATCGGCCCACCGCCGCGCCCTCGGCCGCGAGCTCGAGTGGGTGCGCTCGTCGCCGACGGCGCGTCATGCCAAGTCGAAGGCCCGCCTCGGGGCCTACGAGCGCCTGCTCGCCGAGGAGCGAAACGTCAAGCTCGACCGCGTCGAGATCCACATCCCGGCCGGCCCGAGGCTCGGCGACGTGGTCGTCGAGGCCGACGGCGTGACGAAGGGCTACGGCGACCGCCTGCTGGTCGAGGACATGACCTTCTCGCTCCCGCCGGGCGCGATCGTCGGCGTCATCGGCCCCAACGGCGCGGGCAAGACGACGCTGTTCCGAATGATCGCCGGCGAGGAGGAGGCCGATGACGGCGAGCTGCGGATCGGCGAGACCGTCGAGCTCGCCTACGTCGACCAGGCCCGCGCCGACCTGACCCCGGAGAACAGCGTCTGGAAGGAGATCTCGGGCGGCCAGGACACGATCGAGCTCGGCAACCGCGACGTCAACTCACGCCAGTACGTGTCGTGGTTCAACTTCAAGGGCGGCGACCAGCAGAAGCGGGTCGGCGACCTCTCCGGCGGAGAGCGGAACCGCGTCCACCTGGCGAAGCTGCTTCGCTCGGGCGGCAACCTGCTGCTCCTGGACGAGCCGACGAACGACCTCGACGTCGACACCCTCCGCGCGCTCGAGGATGCGCTGACGGACTTCGCCGGCTGTGCGGCCGTCATCTCGCACGATCGCTGGTTCCTCGACCGGGTGGCGACCCACATCCTCGCCTTCGAAGGCGACTCCCAGGTGACCTGGTTCGAGGGCAGCTTCGAGGAGTACGCGGGCTGGGTTCGCGAGACGCGCGGCGTCGACGCGCTCGAGCCCCACCGGATCACGTACAAGCCGCTCGTACGCCCCGGCGCTTGAACGGCGGGCGCGAACCGGCGAGACTAGGCCGGTGAAAGGCGCCGACAAGCAGAAGAAGCTGCAGAAGAAAGCGCCGCAGAAGACGCTCAAGGAAAAGCGCAGCGAGAAGAAGCTGAAGAAGAGGTCGACCGGCCTCTAGGCCGCTTTGATCTCGAGAATCTTGTACTTGAGCCGGGCGCCACGCGGTGTCGTGACGTCGACGGTCTCGCCCTTCTTGTGGCCGAGGATCGCCTTTCCGACCGGCGACTCGTTCGAGAGCTTGTACTCGGAGGGGTTGGCCTCCGCCGATCCCACGATGTGGTACTCGACGGTCTGCTTCGCATCGACATCGCGCAGCCGCACGGTCGAGCCGACGGAGACGACGTCCGACGAGATCTCCTTCTTCTCGATCACACGGGCGTTGCGCAACTGCTCCTCGAGCCGGGCGATCCGGTGCTCGAGCAGCATCTGGTCGTTCTTCGCGTCGTCGTACTCGGCGTTCTCGGCGATATCGCCGAACTGGCGGGCGACGCGAATGCGCTCGGCGACCTCCCGACGCCTCTCGGTCGAGAGAAGCTCGATCTCCGCCTTCAGCTTCTTGTAACCCTCGGGAGTGAGGATCACTTCCTTCACTGCAGCCTCCTAGAAAAAGAGCGAGGCGCCTTTTGCCCCGCCGTCAGGAGGCGGCATGGTAGCTGTCACCTCCAAGTGCGTCAAGGCGGGGAAAATCCCTGCTAGCGCGGCTATCATGGCCGTCCGTGGACGTCGATCTCCGCTCCTCCTGGCGGATCGGGACGGTGGAGATTCCGACCCGCCTCGTGCTCGCTCCGATGGCCGGCGTGAGCGTGCAGGCGTTCCGCCGCCAGGGCCGCCGGTTCGGCGCCGGGCTCGTGTGCTCGGAAATGGTCAGCTGCGCGGGGCTGCACCACAAGAACGAGCGCACGCTCGGCTACCTCCGCATCGCCGGCGACGAGCACCCCCTGGCCGTCCAGATCTTCGGCTCCGACGCGCCTGTCATGGCGGAGGCTGCGCGGATGGTCGCCGACGCAGGCGCGGACATCGTCGACATCAACTTCGGCTGCCCGGTCCGGAAGGTGACCAAGACGGGCGCGGGCGCCACGCTGCTCGAAGACACCGCGCGCGCAACGGGGATCGTTTCCGCGGTTGCGAACGCCGTCGACCTACCGGTGTCGGTCAAGATGCGCCGCGGCCTCGAGAACGGCGCACGGACCTGCCTCGAGCTGGGGCCCCGGCTCGTGGACGCCGGCGCCGCCTCGCTCACGCTCCACCCGCGCTCCGCGAGGCAGATGTACACCGGCGAGGCCGACCACGCGCTCACGGCCGAGCTGGTGGAGCGCGTTGACGTTCCCGTCATCGCCTCGGGCGACATCACGTCGAGGGCGCGTGCCCAGACGGTGCTCGCGACGACCGGCGCCGCGGCCGTGATGATCGGACGAGCGGCACAGGGAAACCCGTGGGCACTGAGCGCAATCGTTGACGAGGACGCACGCGAGCCGACGCGCGAGGAGGTCGCCGCCGAGCTGATCCTCTTCGTCCGCGAGGCCGTGCGCGAGCTCGGCGAGCAGCGCGCCGTCGGCTTCCTGAAGAAGTTCTACAGCTGGTATCTGGGCCGCGGCCGGTTCCCCCGGCCGTTCAAGCAGGAGCTCGTCCTGCTCCAGACGACCGAGGAGGTCGAGCGGCGGCTGCTCGCGGCTGCGCCGGGCGCGCGCGACGTCCTCGAGCGGCTCGAGGACGAGCTGCCGAGCGGCGACGAGGTACTCCTCGACCTGCCGATCTCGATCTACGGCGGCGGGTAGGTGGAGCGGCCGCCGAAGCGACCGCTCCACCTCGAGAAACCGCTACGTGATGCGCCGGCTCGCGGGCGTCTGCAGGTCCGTCTGCACGCCGTCGCCGCGGCCGAGGTCGCGTCTCACCTGCTCCCTGCCCTCGCGGCCCGCCTGGTAGGCGTTCTCGACCATCCGGGCCGCGACGTCGCGGCCGCCGAGGCCGAATGCGAGCGCCATGCCCAGCGCGATCGCTCCGATCAGCCCGGCGTAGGTGATCAGAACGATCTGCTCGGCGATCCCGAGCTCGGTCAGGATCATGAACGTCGCAATCGCCATGATCAGGATCGGCGCCGCCGTGGTCACGAACTTCCCGGTTGGCGTCTCGCCCATCGTCCTGTTTGCGAGCGCCACGACCGCCGTCGAAACGGCACCCGCGACCAGGAAGATCAGGACGGCCGCGATCACGTGAGGCAGGTATCCGTAGACCGCCGCCACGAAATCGGTCAGCGCATTGATCCCGAGGACCGAGACGGCGAGCGAGATCGCGCCCAGGAACACCGCCCAGAACGCGAGCTTCCCGACGAGCCGCGACGGGCTCGTCGTCACGCGCCGCACCCAGTCTCCGCCCTGGCCTACGTGGAGCGTGCGGTCGAGGCCGGCGCGGCCGAGCACGCGGGCGACGACGTTGCCGATGATCTTCGCCACGAAGTAGCCGACGATCACGATCACGACCGCGGCGATGAACTCCGGGATGAAGGCGAAGACCTCGTTCACCCCTCGTTGCAAGCTACTGCTGATGTCGACGTCCGCAAGGACCATCGATGGAACCCCCTCCTCTTTGGCTAACGCTTGGCGTGGGGGCTAAGGGTTCCGCTGCCAGACGGCCGATAAACCCACGAGGGTCAGGAACGGATCGACGCGCTCGATCGTGCGCGAGTGCGGCGCGATCAGCTCGGCCAGACCGCCCGTCGCGATCGTCTGCGCATCGACGCCGAGCTCCTGGCGGATGCGGGTAACGATTCCGTCCACCTGGCCGGCGAACCCGTACACCAGGCCGGACTGGAGACTCGCCGCAGTCGTCTTGCCGATCACGGTGGGCGGCGCGACGAAGTCCACCGTGAAGAGGCGCGCCGCGCGGGCGTAGAGCGCGTCCATCGAGATCTCGATCCCGGGCGCGAGCACGCCGCCTGCGAACTCGCCGTCCGCCGAGACGACGTCGAAGTTCGTCGACGTGCCGAAGTCGACCACGATCGCGGGCGCGCCGTAGCGCTCCACGGCGCCGACGGCGTTCGCGATGCGGTCGGGGCCGACCTCCCGCGGGTCGTCGTAGCGGATGGGGATCCCGGTGCGCACCCCCGGACCGACCGCGAGCAGCGGCGTCCTGAGCCATCGCTCGGCGACCACCTCGTAGGCGCGCGAAAGCGGCGGAACGGACGAGCAGAGGCAGATCCCCTCGACATCGTCGGGGTCGACGAGGCCGGTGATCAGGACGCCGAGCTCGTCACCGGTGCGTTCGCGGTCGGTCGCAAGCCGCCAGTGCTCTCCGAGCTCGGAGCCCTCGAAGAGCCCGAGGACCGTCTGCGTGTTGCCGACGTCGATCGCGAGCAGCACGCCGGTGCGGCCGGCGTCAGTCCGTGCCGGACTCGAACGGAGGCGGTTCTCCGATCCGCTCGGCCAAGGCCTCGGGCGTCAGCCGCGGCTCCTCGCCCTCGGCGCGGAGCTCCTCGACCGTCACGTCGCTCGAGGTGTAGACCTCGGCGCGCGGAATCATCCGCGTGGGGCGGTTCTTGTCCCAGACCCAGACGTCCTCCATCTTCACGTGGAAGAACGGGTAGCTCGGCTGTGGGACGTACTGGAGGTCGAGCTTGTTGCAGAGATAGGTCGCGTCCTGCGTAAGCACGCAATAGCGAAAGAGGCCGAAGACGGCCGTGTATTCCTTCTTCAGCCGGAGCTCGAGCTCTGCCTCGAACTCGTCCAGCTCGTCGAGATGCGACATCACGACGATTGTAGCCCTCGAAGGAGGTTCTCCACGCGGCCGCGCCCCGGGATCTCGAGGTCCGGGTCGAGCTCGGCCAGCGGCTCCAGTGCGAACGCGCGCTCGGCCAGCCGCGGGTGCGGGACGGTGAGGCCCGGCTCGGACACCTCACGGTCTCCGTAGACCAACAGGTCGAGGTCGATCGTCCGGGGCCCGAAGCGGGGACCGGCTCGCGTCCGCCCCAGCTCGCGCTCCACGGCGAGGAGCTCGTGCAGGAGCGTCCGGGGGTCGAGCTCGGTCTCGACGGCGGCCGCGCCGTTCAGGAACCGAGGCTGGTCTGCGTAGCCGACAGGGTCGGTCTCCCGCAGCGTTGAGACTTCGAGGACCTCGACTCCCGGGCGGCGGGCGAGCAGCTCCAGCGCCCGCGCGATCGTCTCGTCGCGGTTCCCGAGGTTGGCGCCGATGCCGATGTAGGCTCGCATCGCTGCTATTTTGGCCGCGGCTTGCGCATCGGGGTCCTGATCGCCCTCGCTCTCATGGGCCCCGCCTCAGCGGCCGGCGCCTCGCTCCCGCATTCCGCGCGACGCGCCGACGAGGCGTTCCAGAGCCTTCGCGGCCATCCCTTCTCGCTCGTCAGCGTCAGCGCGGACGGCAAGGCCGAAGTCGCGCTCGACCTGGCGGGCGGCCGGCAGATCTCGCGCCGTTTCGGCGTCTGGCGACTGCGCACGCGGGCCGCCGCCGGCGTCCTCCCCGCCCTGCGACGCGCCGGCCTCGTGCGGGCGGCGGAGCCGGAACGGCCCGTCCGCTCGTTCAGCCACATCGTTTCCGGCGATCCGCTCGTCCCGACGGAGTGGTGGATCCGGATGATCGGCGCGGACCGCGTCGAGCCGCCCGGCCCTGGGAAGCCCGTGACGATCGTCGATTCGGGCGTCGATCTCACGCATCCCGAATTCGCCGGTCGCGTCGGAACCGAGCCGCTCAACGGCCAGGTTCTCAGCGTGGGCGACGGCTACCCGCACGGGACGGCGGTCGGCTCGGTCGTCGGAGCGCCGGTCAACGCGACCGGGCTCGTGGGCGTGTACCCGCAAGCCGTCCTGCGCACGTGGGATGCCGACGCGCAGGGCGAGCTGACGACGGCCGGCGTCATCGCAGGGATCGACGCAGCCGTCCGCAAAGGGCCCGGCGTGATCAACCTCAGCCTCGGCGTGGCACGGAGCGAGGTGCTGGAGAGCGTGGTCAACGCCGCGTTCGGTACCGGCTCGCTGATCGTCGCCGCCGTCGGCAACGACAGGGGCCGCGGCAGCCGGCCGAGCGTTCCCGCCGTCCTCCCCCACGTCCTTTCGATCGCCGGCACCGACCAGACCGGTCACGTCACGAGCTTCTCGAGCATCTCCCCCGCGACCGACCTGGCCGCCCCCGCAAAGGACATCCCGGTCGCCGTCCCGGTGGGCTACGACCCCACCGGATACGCGCTCTTCGACGGTACGAGCTTCTCGTCGCCACTCGTCGCCGGAGCCGCCGCCTGGGTCTGGACGGTGCGTCCGTCGCTCGACAACACGCAGCTGTTCGAGCTGATGCGCTCCTCTGCGCGAGACATCGCGCCGACCGGGCGCGACGACGACACGGGTTTCGGGCTGCTCGACATCCCGGCTGCGCTCACAGCCCCGGTGCCCGCGCCCGATCCGCAGGAGCCGAATGACGACATCGACCACGTACGAGCCGGCGGCCTCTTCCGGCAGGCGACCGCGGGGCTGACGCGTCCCGGCCGCGGCCGCGCCACGGTGACCGCGCGGCTCGACGACACCGAGGATCCCGAGGACGTCTACCGGATCTGGGTCCCGGGCCGCCGCCGCATCGTCGCCACGCTTCGCGCGAACGGCGACGTCCAGCTCGCCGCGTGGGGCCCCAAGACGAGGACCGTCTTCGAGCGCGGGGCGGCGTTCAAGCGCGACCTGGTCGCGAGCAGCTTGCGGCGCGGCACCGCGAGGGAGGTCGTGCGCGTGGAGAACAAGGACCGGCGCGGCGCCTACCTTTACCTGGACGCGTTCCTCGCACGCAACGCCAGGCACGCAACCTACAAACTCAAAGTCGCAACCATCCGTTAACACACCGCTCGGTAGGGTCGCCGCGGGCGAGCGTGAAACGGGTGCTAGGGCCGATCGGGGTCGTTCTCGCGCTGGCGACGCCGACCTCCGCGGGGCGCGGCTTCGCCGGTCGCGGCCGGGCTCTGCGCCGTTGACGGCCACGACGACGCACTCGTCTCACTGAGCCATCGTGGCTCGCAGCCCGCACGCTGGGCCTTCCTCACGAATGGCGGCGAGCGGCTCTCGGCCGACCTCGAGCTCTGGCGCGTCCCGAGCTCCGTCGCTCGACGGTTGGTACCGACGCTCGCACGTCGAGGGCTCGTCGGATACGTCGGCCGGGACCTCCGTTGCGGCCGCTCCAGACGTCACTGGAGATCGAGCCGCTCTTCTACAGCGAGTGGTGGTACCGCCTCGTCGGCGCCGACCGCGCCGAGTCGCCGGGGCCGGGGAAGCCCGTGACCGTCGTCGACACGGGCATCGACTTCGCTCACCCCGAGTTCCACGGCCGTCCGGAGACGGTCGCCCTGAACACGATCACCTTCACCGACGAGGACCGCGGCTCGCATGGGACCGCGGTCGGGTCGCTCGTCGCCGCGCCGGTCAACGGCGTCGGTCTCGTCGGGATCTACCCGCGGGCCAGGCTGCTCGTCTGGGACGGCTACGACCTGAGCTTCGGCGCGGTGATCGCGCGGCTCGCGGCGGCCGCGCGCAACGGGCCGGGTGTGATCAACCTGAGCCTCGGCTATCCGGCGGGATCGTTCGGCGGGAACGTGGCTGTTCGCGGAGCCCATGCCCACGATCTCCGGGACGCGTTCCGCAACGGCGCGCCGAGCGCGGTGACGGCGTTCGTGAACGTCAAGGTCGGCGCCGGCGCCCCGCGGGCCACCTATCGGCTCGGGGTCAGCGTCGCCGCTCGACCGTAGCCGCTGCCCAGGCTGCCGGGATTCCGTACGGCGAGGGCTTG
>Ga0126313_10001683_pt1 | contig 11836 bp, 14 predicted proteins | sample Plot105A_FD_89954 | JGI IMG/M metagenome (GOLD analysis project Ga0126313, IMG submission 89954) | Serpentine soil microbial communities from UC McLaughlin Reserve, CA, USA - Plot105A | ecosystem: Environmental > Terrestrial > Soil > Grasslands | place: USA: UC McLaughlin Reserve, Lake County...
CAACGGCGTCGAGAGCGAGGCGCGCGCGACCGTCCAGCGCGAGGACGGCACATACACGCAGGAGGCCGACTGGCCGGCGCCGGGCGTCGGCGACGTCACGCTCGAGCTCGGCGCCCGCTCGCCGGGCGAGCCGGGAACGCTCGAGACCAGCCGGCGCGGCGCCGCCGTCCAGCGGTTCGTCGATCGCGGCCGCGAGCTCGACACCGACGACGTGCTCATCCAGTCGCCGGACGCCGCGCACCCGAACCGGCTCGTGTACCGGACGGCACCTCTCACGCGGGCCGCGCGACTCAGCGGCACGTCGCGGGTGGATCTGCGGATGTCGATCGACAACCGCCGGGCCGCGAACCTGACCGCGGTGCTGGTCGACTACGGCCCGCCCGGCTCGACCGAGCCCGCCCGGATGGTCACGCGCGGCTGGCTCGATCCGCAGAACCGTGACGGCGCCGATCGATCGACTCCGGTCGTCGCGGGCGAGCGCTACCGGTTCCGCTGGGACCTGCAGCCGGACGACCACGTCTTCGCGGCCGGCCACCGGATCGGCCTGGTCGTGGTCTCGACCGACCACGACTACACGATCCGGCCGGCCCCGGGCACCCAGCTCTCGCTCGCGCCGGCAGGGAGCGCGGTCACGCTGCCGATCGTCGGCGGCGCCGCCGGGCTGCAGGGCTGACCGGGGCCGGCGCGCGCGGGGTAGCGGTCGAGTGACATACGGGTGCGGTGACCGCGTCGCGGGACCGCGATGACGACCAAGACGGTCGAGACGCACCTCTACGGCGCGTTCCGCAAGCTGGACGTCAAGTCTCGGCGCGAGCTCGGGGCCGCGCTCGGGAACGCCACGTCACCGGCCGATGAGGGCGCGTGAGACTGGGACCGGCGACCTCCTGACAGGCCGACCGCGGCTGTCACCCCGGCCACCAACAGGACCCCCATGCAGACGGCGAGGCCCCAGCGGGCTGCCACGTCGAAGCTCGCGACGGCATGGTCGAGGAGGTCGGCGCGAGCCACCCGAGGCAAGGTGAGGGCGACGTCGCTCGCGTGCTCGATCGATTCCCTCGCCGCCGCGGGTGCGCGGGCGTCACCGGATATCCGGGCCGCGTAGATCGCGGCGAACACGCTACCGATGACCGCGACGCCGAGCGACCCGCCGATCTGCCTGGCGAGCTGGTTCACCGCGGCCCCGTCACCCGCTTTCTCGAGCCCCACGTCGTTCATGATCACCGTCGTGGCCGGCGCGAGGCTGAGGCCCAGGCCGCCGCCGACGATTGCCGTGCCGAGCACGACGAGGGCGGCCGAGCTGTCGGCGGAGAGGAACAGCAGCGGGATGTAGCCGGCCGCGGCGGTGAACAGCCCCGCGAGTAGCACGACCCGCGCGCCGTACCGCGGCACGAGCCGCCCGCTCGCGATTCCCAGCGCTCCCACCCCGAGGCCGAACGGCGCGAGCTCGAGGCCCGCGGCGAGCGCCGAGCCGTCCTGCACGTACTGCGCGTACTGGGGGAGCAGGAACAGCATCCCGAACGTCGCCACATAGCCCGCGAGGATGGCAAACGCGCCGACTGCCACGCGCGTGCGAGCGAGCACGCGCACGTCGAACAGCGGATGGGTTCGGTGCAGCTCGACGGCGAAGAACGCGACGCCGCCGGCGATGCCCACCGCCGCGGCGCCGAGCACGACGGGGCTCGTCCATCCGGCGTCGGCCCCCTCGATGAGCGCGAACACGATGCCGACGAGGGCGACGATGGAGAGCGCCACGCCGCGGAGGTCGAGCGGGGGCGTGCCGGGCGCACGCGACTCGGGGAGCCAGCGCAGCCCGAGCGGAGCGGCGACCAGCACGAACGGGACGTTGACGAGGAACACCCAGCGCCAGTCCGCCACGTCGACGATCACCCCGCCGACGACGGGACCGAGCGCGAACCCGACCCCCGCGACCCCCGACCAGACCGCCAGCGCCTTGGGGCGCAGCTCGGGCGGGAAGAGCACGGCAAGGAGCGACAGCGCCGGAGGCAGCACGCAGGACGCCGCCACGCCCATCAGCACCCGCGCCCCGATCACCTCGCCGACCGTCTGCGACGCGGCGGTCAGCGCGGACGCGGCGGCGAAGCCGACGAAGCCCGACAGGAACACGCGCCGCCGCCCGAACCGATCGGCGAGCCCGCTCCCGACGAGCAGCAGGCCGGCGAGCGAGACGAGGAACGCGTCGATCACCCACTGCAGCTCGCCGATACCGGCATCGAGGTCGTCCGACATGTCCGGCAGCGCGACGTTCACGATCGTCATGTCCATCGCGCTGATGAACATGGCGACGCAGATCACGCCGAGGCCCCACCATGGCTTCTCGGCCACCGCCTCGTCCGCCGAGGGCGGCCGCGTGAAGTGGATGTAGTGCGGAACCTCGATGCGCGCCGTCTTCCCTCGGCGCGAGTCTAGTTCTCCTCGCCCGGTCGGGCGAAAGTCAGCCGCCTAGATCCGGCGGCGCCCCTCGCCCTCGCCGCCGACGGCCGGCGGCGCGACGTGAGCGGAGTCCGCCCGGCGCTCGTCATCGCCGATCTCGCCGGTCCCGGCGTAGCTGCCGCCGGCCGGAGCGCCCGTGCCCCCGGAGCGGTCGGCGTCCTGGTCCGCAACGGTCGCGCCCTCGTGCTGCTCGCCGGCGTGCTCGGTCGTGTCGCCGAGCGGCGCGTCGCGGTCCTCGGCGACGATCGCCATGTCGCTGCCCGGCACGCCGCCGCCGTAGTCCGGGTCGGCGGCCGCGCGCTTCCCTTCGCTCCCGTGGCGCTTCGCGTTGACCCTCAGCAGGGTGATGCCGAGGACGAGGATGAGCACCAGCACGGCGCCGGCAATTACGTAACCCATGGGCATGGGCTACCCGCCGGGGTGACGTTCAACCGCCACCTCCGTGCCGCCCGCGGCGAGGCCCGCCGCTCAGGGGACCGGCGACTGCTGCTCGAGCTCGGCGATCCGCCGCTCGAGCTGCTCGACCGCCTGCTGCGTGCCGTCGACGGCGGTCCGCAGGGCTGCGACCTCGCCGGCCGGCTGCTGAAGGCGGTCGTCGAGCGCGTCCACGCGCTGGGTGAGCGAGCGTTGCTGCTCCCGGACGGCGGCCAGCCCCTCGCGAGAGGCGCTGCCGTTCGCCAGCCCCTCAAGTCGCTGGACGCGCTGTTCGAGCAGTGTCACGCGCCGGACGCTCGCTCCTCGATCGTCGTCCGCGCCGGCGAGCAGGGCCCACAGCGCAGAACCCAACGCGACGACCGCGACCGCGATCGCGAGTGTCAGCGCGGTCGTCAGTGCTCGCAGGCGGCGGCGAACCTCGTCGCGCCACAGCACCTCGTCCGGCTCCAGGAGCCCGACGTCGCCGGCCCGAGCCGGCGCCGCGACGGCCGGCAGCCTCCGGGTTGCGCGAGAACGAGGCCGGATGGACATGTCACGTGCCTCCTACCCGGTGGCCGGCCCGCTTCGCGGGCGCGGGTCGTGGGTAGCAACGCACCATGTCGGACTTCGTCGAAACCGCTGTCGCCGATCGCGTCACCGGCGAGAACCCTTCGCGCCTGCGAGCCGTCGGCGCCGCGCTCGTGATCGGCGCCGGCGCCGCGCTGCTGGCCTACCGGCTGCTCCGCGGGTAGGCGGGGCGACACAGCCCGCACCGGCCATGGCGCTAGCGGCCCGATTGCTTGGCGCGTCCCTTGGCGGTGCGGCCGAAGCCCCGCCCCCGGGCCGCCTTGCCCTTCGCGCCGGTCTTGCGGTTGCCCGTCAGCTTGCCGACCGCCTCCAGCACCCGGCCGGCGAGCTTGTCGATACCGCCCTCCGCCTTGTCGCGCCGCGCCGACTTCATCACGTGCTCCTCCTCAGGCCGTCTTGGATCGTTGCCGCTCCGATGGGGTGTCGCGCTCGTCGAGCCTCAGCCGCCGTTCGGCGCCGCGGACGCCCAGCTCGAGCTGCTTGGCCCGCTCCGTCTCCGCGTTGAACTCGGCGCCGAGCAGGATCGCCATGTTGGTGACCCAGAGCCACAGCAGGAAGACGACGACGCCGCCGAGCGCGCCGTAGGTCTTGTCGTACGACGAGAAGTTCGCCACGTAGAGCGCCAGCGCGACCGACGCGACGATCCAGGTCCCGAGCGCGACGAGCGCTCCGCCCGTCACCCACCGCAGCCCGCTGACGCGCGCGTTCGGGGCCGTGAAGTAGAGGACCCCGAAGATCACCAGGACGAGCAGGATCATCGCCGGCCACTTGGCGTAGCGCCACAGCGTGAGGACCGGATCGCTGATGCCCAGCGCGCCTCCGAGCGCGCCGACGAGCGGTCCGCTCAGCACGAGCGCGAGCGCGACCATCGCCGCGAGCAGGATCAGCACCAACGTCACGACGAGCTGCAGCGGCTTGAGCTTCCAGAACGGGCGCCCCTCCTCGACCTCGTATATCGAGTTGCACGCGTCCGAGAAGGCGCTGACGTAGCCGGACGCCGCCCAGAGCGCGGACAGCACGCCGACGATGAGCATGATGCCGGCGGTTCCGCGGTTCGCGGTGATCGACTCGATCGGCCCCTGGAACGTCTTGGCCGCGCTCTCCGGGCCCAGCTCCGAGACCGTGTCGGTCAGCACCTTCGTCACCCGCTCCGGGTTCGCGAAGAGCCCGACCAGGGACACCATCACCAGCAGGGCCGGGAACAGCGACAGCACCGCGTAGTACGTCAGCGCCGCGCCCCAGTGGTTGAGCTTGTCCTCCTTGAACTCCATCAACGTCCGCTTGAGCGTGTCCTTCCACGAGCCCCGGGGAAGCGCGGTCGGACTGTGGAATGCACGTGCGTGGCTCATCGTTCAGCGACTCCTCTTCGGATGCTGGCGACAGCCTTCCCGACGCACCATCGCACCTAAAAGTCGTGTGTCGGATGAAGCGTTTCCAGGCGTTTTGCAGCGGGAAGCCCGATCGCAGAACGCACTGTCAGAAAGGGGAAGAACGCGATGATCGGAGCGATCATCCTCGGCATCGTGGCGGGCTACCTGGGACGCCTGCTGATGCCGGGACGGGACGAGATGGGATTCATCGCCACGATGCTGCTCGGTCTCGCAGGCGCCGTCATCGGCTTCCTGATCTTCACGGAGCTGCTGAGCATCGGCGACAACGAGATGTTCGATCTCGGCGGCCTGATCGGGTCCATCGTCGGCGTGATGATCCTGCTCGGCCTCTACCGCGCGGTGCTCAAGGACAAAGAGCATCCGCTGGCACGCTGAGAACGGTGACGGGAGGACACGTGTCCACAGCCTCTGAGGAGCGGTCGGTTGCCGAGCTGGTACGGCATCTGACCGAGCAGACCACGACGCTCGCGCGCCAGGAGATCCGCCTGGCGCAGCTCGAGCTGCAGGAGAAGGGCAGGCGTGCCGGGATCGGGGCCGGGGCGTTCGGCGCCGCGGGGGTCATCGGGCTCTACGCGGCCGGAGCCGTGATCGCCGGGCTGATCATCCTGCTCGCCACGGCCGTCGAGCCGTGGCTTGCGGCCATCATCGTCGGCGCCGCCCTGGCGCTCATCGCCGGCGTGGTGGCGCTGTTCGGCAAGCGGCAGGTCGAAGCGGCCACGCCCCCGGCCCCGAGCCAGGCGATCGAGAGCGTCAAGCAGGACGTCGACGTCGTACGGGAGCGGGTGCGACGGTGAGCCGGCCAGACGACATCTCCGCCGAGCCCGAGGAGCTCCGGCAGGACATCGCAGCGACGCGAGAGGATCTCGGCGCGACCGTGCAGGCGCTCGCCGACAAGGCCGACGTCAAGGCGCGGGCGCGGGAGAAGATCGACGAGCGCAAGCAGCAGGCCGGGCAGGCGGCCGACCAGGCGGTCCAGCAGGTCCGCCGCCGGCCGCTCCCGTTCACGGCCGTCGGCTGCCTGCTCGCGGGCGTCGCGATCGGACTGCTCCTGCGCCGCCGGAGCTAGCAGGACGCCTAGCGGAGGGCTTGCCGGACGAAAGCGAGGTCCGCGCGCAGGTCCTCGGCGCCGCCGGGCGTCTCCACCACGATGGGGGCGCCCGCGGCGCGGATCATGGCGCGCAGCGTCTCGGCCCCGATCTCCCCGCTGCCGAGGTTGGCGTGGCGGTCCGCGCCGGTTCCCGCCGCGTCCCGGGAGTCGTTGGCGTGCAGGAGGTCGATGCGGCCCACGATCGCCAGCACCCGCTCGACCGCGTCGGACAGCTCCTCGCCGGCGGCGTGCGCGTGGCAGGTGTCGAAGCAGAAGCCGAGCTCGACGCCGGCGTCGGCGCCCGTGACCGCCTCCCACAACCGGGCGAGCGCGTCGAAGCGGCGGGCGACGGCGTTGGTGCCCCCCGCGGTGTTCTCGATCAGCACCGGCACGCTCGACTCGAGCATCTGCAGTGACCGGACCCAGCGGCCCGCGCCCTCCTCGACCGCGTCCTCGGAGTGGCCGCCATGGACGATCACCGCCGCCGCGCCGACGTCCGCCGCGGCGTCGCAGGTCTGCTGGAGGATCTTCCGGGAGCCGTAGCGGACGTTGCTGCGCGGCGAGCAGACGTTGATCAGGTAGGGAGCGTGGACGTAGACCGGCATGCCCGAGCGCCGCAGCTCCTCCGCGTCCTCGCGGGGAGCCGGCTTCGCCCACTCCTGCGGGTCGGAGAGGAAGATCTGGACGCAGTCCGCCCCCAGCGCGCGGGCGGTCTCGAGCGGCCGCTCGGCGCCGACGTGGGCGCCCACGATTCGCTTGCCGTCCACCATCGCCGGCGCGGCGCGGTCAGCGCGCGTCCCTCACGCCGGCTCGCGGACGCCGGCGGCGGCCAGCAGCTCGTCACGCGAGGCCAGCTTGACCCGCGGCCGCTCCTCCGTCCGGCCGCGCTCGAGCTCCTGCGCGTCGATCGCGCGCCAGCCGTCGGCCGTGACGAGGTCGGGCTTGCGTTCCGCGAGCAGCGCGTCGATCCGCTCGGCCCCGGGCGGCTGCGAGACCTTGCCCGCCGCCAGGTCCTCCGCGAGGCCCTGCACCGTCTCCTCGGCGTCGCGCTTGTTGGTGCCGAGGATCCCGGTCGGGCCGCGCTTGATCCAGCCGACCGCGTAGACGCCGGGCAGCGGCTCGCCGTCCGCCCCGAGCACCCGCCCACGCTCGTTGGGGAGCACGAAGTAGCGCTCGTCGAACGGGACGTCGGGGAGCGGCACCGCTCGGTAGCCGACCGACCGCAGGACGAGGCCGCACTCGATCGTCTCGACCTCCCCCTCCACGCTCCGCGCCCGCAGCGAGCCGTCGTCCCCGCGCGCGATCTCGTTGCGTCGCACGTCGACCGCCTCGACCCGTCCGGGCCCCCGGATCTCCACCGGGGAGCGCAGGAAGCGCAGCTCGATCCGCCGGCGGGCGCCCGCCGGCGCCGGCCTCGCCGCGAACTCGCGCAGCAGCTCCACGTTCTTGCGCGCCGTGAACGTCCCCTCCGCCGCCAGCCACTCGCGGGAGATCGGGTCGAGCTCGACGTCGGCGGGATCGACCCGCAGCTCGACGCCGTCGAGGCGGCCCAGCTCCCGCAGCTCGGCGCTGGTGAACGCCGCCTGCGCGGGACCGCGGCGGCCGAGCACCACGACCTCGCGCACCCGGCTCGCGCGCAGCGCCTCGAGCGCATGGTCGGCGATGTCGGTGCGCTCCAGCTCCGCTGCGCTGAGCGTGAGGATGCGCACCACGTCCGCGGCCACGTTGCCGTTGCCGATCACCACCGCGCGCTCCGCCGACAGGTCGAACTCGAGGTCGCGGTAGTCGGGGTGGCCGTTGTACCAGGCGACGAACTCGGTCGCGGCCCAGCTCCCGGGCCGGTCCTCGCCGGGGATCCCGAGCGACTTGTCGGTCTGCGCGCCGGTCGCGTAGATCACCGCCGCGTAGTGCTCCATCAGCTCGGCGTGGGCGACGTCGACGCCGACCTCGACGTTGCCGAAGAACCGGCACGCGCGGCGGAGCGTCTGCCGGTCGAACGTGTCCTCCAGCCGCTTGATCTCCTGGTGGTCCGGCGCCACACCGCCGCGCAGCAGCCCCCACGGCGTCGGCAGACGCTCGAGCAGGTCGATCTCGGCGTCGCCGCGAGCGCGCAGCAGGGACGCCGCCGCGAACGCTCCGGCCGGCCCGGCGCCGATGATCGCCACCCGCGGTCGCGACTCGCCCATCACGCCGCGGTGCGCTCCGCCGTGCCGCGCTCCGCGAAGAACTCGCTGTTCAGGTCGAGCGCGTAGTCGAACTTCTCCGGCACGTCGAAGTCGGGGAAGATCGCGTCGACCGGGCATGCCTCGACGCACGCGTCGCAGTCGATGCAGACCTCCGGATCGATGTAGAGCTGCTCCGCGGTCTCGAAGTCGGCCGCCCCGGGCTTGGGATGGATGCAGTCGACAGGACAGACCTCGATGCAGGAATCGTCCTTGATGCAACTGCCGGCGATGACGTACGTCATGGCCGACAGCCTACATACCCGCGAAACCTGAGCGGCTTTCGGTAGAACCGGTCAGTCGTCGTGATGACCGTGCGCGCGGTGCCGTCAGTGCCCGGGACGCGCGCCGCCGAACCAGTCGAGCACGCGCCGGTACGCCTCGGCCGCCGCCGGGGCGTTGAAGCGGGCACCGGTGTCGTTGAAGAACGCGTGGTCGGCCTGGGTGAACGTGACGAACTCGTGCCGGAGCCGCGCCGCCTCGACCGCCGCCTTCGCGGCGTCGCGGGTGGCGTTCACGCGGGCGTCGAGCCCGCCGTAGACCGCGAGCACCGCCGCCCGCGTGCCGCCCAGGTCGCCGCCCTCGGGGAACGGTCCGTAGAACGGCGCGGCCGCCGCGAGGCGGCCTTCGCCGGCGGCGAGCAGCCGCCAGACCATGCCGCCGCCGAAGCAGAAGCCGATCGCCGACAGCGGCGTGCGCGGGAGCCGGCGCGCGAGCTCGGTGACCGCCGCCTTCATGTCCGCGTCGAAGCGCTCGGGCGGGATCTGCGCGAGCGCCGCCGCGACCTCGGCCTCGCCCGGGAACGCGCCGGTGCCGCCCTCCTCGGAGAGGAGGTCGAGTGCGAGCGCGGAGAACCCGCTCGCCGCCAGCCGCCCGGCCACCGTCCGGATGTGGTCGTTGAGCCCGCGGTTCTGTGGATCACGAGGACCCCGCCGCGCGGATTCAGCGCGCGCGCCCACGCGGCCTGGAGCGTCGCGGTCGGACCGGGGAACGTGATCGGCTCCGTCGCCACCGGCGCCCATTCGGTCGACTCCGGACCGTGGGAACGACGCCGCGTCGCCGCCCCCGCCTCCGCCTCGGCCGCCCCGGCGGCGAACGCGCCGAGCATCGCCCCTGCCGCCGCGCCGCTGACCCCGAGCAGGCTGAGCCGCCGCATCGCCTCGCGCCGCGTGATGATGCCGTCGGCGTGGTCCTCGGCGACCTCTTCGGCGAGGTAGCGCTGGAGCTCGGTCATTCGTCGCCCTCCCAGGAGCATCGAGATCGGCGCGCACCCCCGCGGCCGCGCCGCAACGCCGCGCCATCGTCGCACACCGATCGAGCCCTGCGGCGCCCGGATCAGCGCAGCGGGAGAACGGTCCGGGCGCTAGCGTGCGGGCCGTGACCGTCTTCGCGAAGGAGGCGTCGTGACGCGCGCGGCCGGCGACCTGCGCAACTACGCCGTGGTCACCGGCGCGTACTGGGCCGACACGATCGCCGACGGCGCCAGCCGGATGCTCGTGCTCTTCTACTTCTACGAGCGCGGATACACGCCGTTCGAGGTCGCGTCGCTGTTCCTCTTCTACGAGGTCTTCGGGATCGTCACGAACCTGGTCGGCGGCTGGCTCGCCGCGCGGCTCGGGCTCCGGGCCACGCTGCTGATGGGCCTGGCGACGCAGCTCGTGGCGCTCGGGATGCTCGCGCTGGCGCCCGACGACTGGCTCGTCGTCGCCTACGTGATGGCCGCGCAGGCGCTGTCCGGGATCGCGAAGGACCTCACGAAGATGAGCTCCAAGAGCGCCGTCAAGCTGGTCGTGCCCGAGGACGCGGCGGCGACGCTCTACAAGTGGGTCGCGATCCTGACCGGGTCGAAGAACGCGCTCAAGGGCGTCGGCTTCTTCGTCGGCGGCCTCCTGCTCACGCTGGTGGGCTTCCAGACCGCGCTGCTGATCCTCGCCGGCCTGATCGTCGTCGCGCTGGCCGGCGTGCTGACCCTGATGCGGGGGGACCTCGGTCACCCCGACGCCAAGGCGAAGTTCACCCACATGTTCTCCAACGACCGCGCGGTCAACATGCTCGCGGGCGCGCGCGTGTTCCTGTTCGCGTCGCGCGATGTCTGGTTCGTCGTCGCGCTCCCCGTCTTCCTGCGCACGCACCTGGACTGGAGCTTCTGGGAGGTCGGCACGTTCCTCGCCGTTTGGGTGATCGGCTACGGCGCCGTCCAGGCGTCCGCGCCGCGCCTGGTGCGCCGCCAGGGCGCCGAGCCGGACGGCGCGACGGCGACCTGGCTCGCGTTCGTGCTCGCCGCCTTCCCGGCGGGCATCGCGCTCGCGCTCGCGGTCGACTTCGATCCGGCGGTCGTGCTGGTCTGCGGCCTGATCGCGTTCGGCGTGATCTTCGCGCTCAACTCCGCCGTGCACTCCTACCTGATCCTCGCCTACGCGCAGGGCGACAAGGTGGCGATGAACGTCGGCTTCTACTACATGGCCAACGCGGGCGGACGGTTGGCGGGCACGGTCCTGTCCGGGCTGATCTACCAGCTCGAGGGCCTGGAGGCGTGCCTCTGGACGTCGGCCGTGCTCGTGCTCGTCGCGGGGCTCCTGTCGCGCCTGCTCCCCTCCACGACCCGTCCGCCGGTGGGCCGGGTCGCCGCGGCGCGCTGAGCGTCACGCCTCGTCGTGGCGGCTCAGCGGGCGGCGGCCGGGCGGGGCCTCGGGCGCCGGCGTGCGCGGGGCCGGCGGAAGCGGGCGCGTCTCGGGCGAATCCTGGGACACGGTCAGCTGCTCCCCGTGGTGGATGAGGTCCAGCGGGTCGCCTTCGACCAGCGCGTAGGTCGCGCTGTCCGGCGTGACCTCCACGCGCAGCCTCCGGCCGCGGAACATGAGCCGGAAGCGGAGCCGCGCCAGCCGCGAGGGCAGGCGCGGGGAGAAGCGGAGCGTGTCGCCGTGGTCGCGCATCCCGCCGAAGCCGGCGACCGCGACGAGCCAGGCGCCGGCGAGCGCGGCGAGGTGGAGCCCGTCGCGGGTGTTGAACGCGAGATCGCGCAGATCGATGAACGCGGTCTCCCCGAGCAGGTCGTAGGCGAGGTCCAGGTGCCCGACCTCGGCCGCGACGATCGCCTGGATCGCCGCCGAGAGAGACGAGTCGCGCACCGTGATGCGCTCGTAGTAGTCGAAGTCGCGCGCCTTCTGCTCGGCGTCGAAGCAGTCGCCGCAGACGTACAGCGCGAAGACCAGGTCGGCCTGCTTGATCACCTGGCTCGAGTACAGCCGGTAGTTGTGGTGGTGGAGCAGGAGGGGGTAGCCGTCGGGCGGCGTGGCGGCGAAGTCCCAGCGGCGCAGCCGCGTGAAGCCGTCCGACTGCTGGGTGACGCGCAGGTCGTGGTCGTACGGGATGACCATGCCGGCGGCGGCGTCGCGCCAGCCGGCGATCTCCTCCTCGTCGACGCCGAGCTCGGCGGCGTGCTGCGGGTGCCGGACCGCGAGGTCCGCGGCGGTGCGCAGGTTGCGCGCCGCGAGCAGGTTGGTGAACACGTTGTTGTTGACAAGCGCGGTGTACTCGTCGGGCCCGGTCACGCCGTCGATCCGGAAGCCGCCGGCGGCGTCGTGATGGCCGAGCGACCGCCACAGCCGGGCGGTGGCGACCAGCAGCTCGAGCGCGGGACCACGCTCGAACGCCTCGTCATCCGTCGCGAACAGGTAGCGGCG
>Ga0126313_10001685_pt1 | contig 11832 bp, 10 predicted proteins | sample Plot105A_FD_89954 | JGI IMG/M metagenome (GOLD analysis project Ga0126313, IMG submission 89954) | Serpentine soil microbial communities from UC McLaughlin Reserve, CA, USA - Plot105A | ecosystem: Environmental > Terrestrial > Soil > Grasslands | place: USA: UC McLaughlin Reserve, Lake County...
CCACGCTCGACCAGCTCGTCGAGCGCCTGGAGCGCGCGGCCGAGCAGCTGCGCACCGGCGACCTGTCGCCCGACGCCGCCGCCGGGCTCGTGGAGGACTGCGCCGCGCTCGCGTCGCAGGCCTCGGCCGAGCTCGAGCGGATGGCGCGCGCGAGCGCCCAGGAGCCGATCCCGGGCCAGGACTCGCTGCTCTAGTGGACGCGGCCTCGGTCCCCGGCGCGGCGACCGCGTTCGGCTACCCGGACGCGCTGCGCGCCGACGTGGAGCGCTACCTGGCGGGCCTGCGGTTCGCCGGCGCGGCGCCCGGCACCGCGGGACTGGAGAGCGCGATGCGCTACTCGCTGCTGGCCGGCGGCAAGCGCATCCGCCCGGTCCTCGCCATGGCGACCGCGGGGGCGATCGGCCGCGCGCCCGACACCGTGCTGCCGCTCGCCGCCGCCATCGAGCTCATCCACACCTACTCGCTCATCCACGACGACCTGCCGGCCATGGACGACGACGAGCTGCGCCGCGGGCGGCCCACCTGCCACGTCCGGTTCGGCGAGGACGTCGCGATCCTCGCCGGCGACGCGCTCTACGCCGAGGCGTTCCGGCACCTGCTGACCGCGCAGCCCGCGGAGCCGGAGCGGCTCCTCGCCGCCGCCCGCGAGCTCGCCGCGGCAACCGGGGTTGACGGCATGGTCGGCGGCCAGTACCTCGACATCGCCGACTTCGCCACCACCCCCGAGGGGCTGCGGACCCTGCACGCGCTCAAGACGGGCCGCCTGATCGGCGCCTCCGTGACCTGCGTGCTGTTACTGCACGGCGTCCATGGCGCCCCGGAAGCGGCCTATCGGCGCTACGCTGCTGAGCTCGGCGTCCTGTTCCAGATCGTCGACGACATCCTGGACGTGACCGGCACCGACGCGGCGCTGGGCAAGCCGCAGGGCAGCGACGAGCGCCATGGCAAGCGCACGTACGTCTCGCACTTCGGCCTTGACCGCGCTCGCCGGCTGGCGCGAGAGTGCCACGCCGCGGCCCGCGCCTCGCTGCGGGACGCCGCGCCGGACGGAGCGCTCGAGCTGGAGCAGATCACCGACTTCATCCTGACCCGAACGGCATGACTCCCCACCGCATCCTCGACCGCATCGACCGCCCCCAGGACCTCCAGCCGCTCGACGAGGCCGAGCTCGAGCAGGTCGCCCGCGAGGTCCGCGCGCACATCATCGAGACGGTCGGCGAGATCGGCGGGCACTTCGGCGCCAACCTCGGGACGTGCGAGCTGGCCGTGGCGCTGCACTCGCTGCTCGACTCGCCGCGCGACAAGATCCTCTGGGACGTCGGCCACCAGGCCTACCCGCACAAGGTCCTCACGGGCCGCCGCGACCAGCTGCCGACGATCCGCCAGTACGAGGGCCTCGCCCCGTTCTGCGCGATCCACGAGTCCGAGCACGACATCATGGGCGCCGGCCACGCCTCGACCGCGATCGGGTACGCGGTCGGCCTCAAGGAGGGCATGCGCCTGCGCGGCGACGTCGACGCCGGCAAGGTCGTCGCGGTGGTCGGCGACGGGGCGATGACCGGCGGCGTCGCCTTCGAGGCGATCCACCAGGCCGGCGGCCTGGGCACGCCGATCGTGGTCGTGCTCAACGACAACGGCATGTCGATCGCGCCGAACGTCGGGGCGATGTCGCGCTACTTCAACCGCGTCCGCCTGAACCCGAAGCTGTGGCACGCCCGCGAGGGCGTCGAGGGCCGGCTCGCCGAGCTGCCCGGCGGGATCGGCGCCGCGTTCGAGCGCCTCGGCCCGCAGCTCAAGGAGTCGATCAAGGCGTTCTGGGCGCCGGGGCTGTTCTGGGAGGAGCTCGACTGGGCCTACGTCGGCGTCACCGATGGCCACGACGTGCGGGCGCTGCGGGGCGCGCTGCGCCACGCGCTCGCCGCCGACCGGCCCGTCGTCGTGCACGTCGCCACGGTGAAGGGCAAGGGGTTCGCCCCGGCCGAGGACGGCGGCCTCGAGGGCATGGAGAAGTGGCACGCCGCCAAGCCAAAGTCGATCGCCAACGGCGTCCCGGCCCCCGCGATGCCGGCGCCCGCGGTGCCCGCCCCGCCGCAGTACACGGCCGTGTTCGGCCAGGCGATGGTCGACGAGGCCCGCCGCGACCGGCGGGTCGTCGGCATCACCGCGGCGATGAACTCCGGCACGGGCCTGAACCTGCTCCAGAAGGCCGAGCCCGAGCACTACTTCGACGTCGGCATCGCCGAGCAGCAGGCCGTGCTGTTCGCCGCCGGGCTCGCGCTCGAGGGGCTGAAGCCCGTCTGCGCGATCTACTCGACCTTCCTGCAGCGCGCGTTCGACCAGATCGTCCACGACGTCTGCCTCCAGAAGCTCAACGTCGTGTTCGCCATGGACCGCGCCGGGCTGGTCGGCGACGACGGGCCCACGCACCACGGCGCGTTCGACATCGCCTACCTGCGCTGCCTGCCGAACATCGTGCTCATGGCCCCGCGCGACGAGGCCATGCTCGCCCGGATGCTCCGCACGGCGCTCACCTACGACGGCGGCCCCGTCGGCCTGCGCTACCCGCGCGGCGAGGGCGTCGGGGTGCCGCTGCCGCGCGCGCTGACGCCGATCAGCATCGGCACCGGCGAGCTGCTGCGCGAGGGCGACGGCAAGGTCGCGATCGTCGGCTACGGCACCGGGGTCCAGAAGGCCCTGGAAGCCGCCGACCTCCTCGCCGAGGGCGGCATCGACGTCACCGTCGCCGACGCGCGCTTCGCCAAGCCGCTCGACACCGGCCTGCTCGCGCAGCTCGCGGCCGAGCACGAGCTGCTCGTCACCGTCGAGGAGGGCGTCCTCGCCGGCGGCTTCGGCTCGGCGGTGTGGGAGACGCTGTCGGACGGCGGTGCGCCCGTCCCCCGGATGCTGCGCGTCGGGCTGCCCGACCGCTACGTCACGCACGGCAAGCCTGCGCTGCTGCACGCCGAGGTGGGGTTCACCGGCAAGGCGATCGCGGCGCGCATCGAGGCGGCGATCGGCGCCTCCTCCGGGGCGCTCGCGGGCCTGTAGCCGGCCGCCGTGGCGCAGCTCCACCCGCAGGTCCAGGAGCTCGCGAGCACGGCCGCCGCCCTGCAGGCGGCGAACGATCCGGCGCAGCTCGCCGAGATGCGCGCCGACTACGTCGAGACCGCCATCCGCCTCGGCGGCGCGCTCGAGCCGGTGGAGCGGGTGGAGGACGTCGTCATCGGCCGTCCGGCCGGCGCGGAGCCCGGCCTGCCCGCGCGCGCGTACTGGCCCAGGGCCCTCGAGCCGGTCGGCGCGCTCGTCTGGCTGCACGGCGGCGGCTGGTGCATCGGCGTCCTCGACGGCTTCGACCGCGTGTGCCGCTCGCTGTGCAACGCGGCGGCGGCGATCGTGGTGAGCGTCGACTACCGCCTCGCGCCCGAGCACCCGTGGCCGGCGGCGGTGCACGACGCGACGCTCGCGGTCGACTGGGTGGTCGGGCACGGCGCGGGGCAGCTGGGCTTCGATGCGGGGCGCGTGGCGATCGGCGGCGACAGCGCCGGCGGCAACCTGGCCGCGATCGCCGCGCGGCATCGGCCCGACGCGCTGCGCGCCCAGCTGCTCGTCTACCCGGCGCTCGACGCCGCCATGGACAGCGAGTCGTTCCGCGAGCTCGCCGACTTCCCGCTCCTGACGGCCGAGGCGATCGAGTTCTGCTGGCGAACGTACCTCGGCGACGGGGCGGACCCGGCCGAGCCGGACGTCTCGCCGCTGCGCGCCACGAACCTGCGCGGGCTGCCGCCGGCCTACGTGGCGGTGGCCGGCTTCGACGTCCTGCGCGACGAGGGCGTCGCCTACGCCGAGGCGCTCGAGCGCGCCGGCGTTCCGGTGACGCTGCGCCGCTTCGACGACATGCCCCACGGGTTCATCCGCTGGGGCGGCGTGGTCGACCGCACCCACGAGCTGATCGCCGAGCTCGGCGCGCACGCCGGCGGCGCGTTGCGCGCCTGACGCCCGCCGGCGGCGCGGGCCGGGCGAGCCGTCACACTGAGGGCGATGCGCCCCGTCGCCGCCATCTCGGGCGTCCTCGCGCTGCTCGCCGTCGCCGTGGTCGTGGTCGCGACCGGTCTGGCGCAGCCGGCGCGCCAGGCGCCGCTGCCGCCCGCCCCGGCTCCGCTGCCGGTCCCGGCGACCCCGCCGCCCGCGGCCGCGGCCCCGGCGCCCAGGCCCGTGCCGCCGGCCGTGGCCCGCCCCGCCCCGGTGGCCCCGACCGGCCCGTCGCGAGCGATCGGGCGACCGTGGGCCGGGCGGCTCGTCAACGGCGTGCAACTCCCCGAGGTGACCGCGGACTGGCTCACCTGGGACCCGGTGCTCAAGCAGATCCCGAACCGGCCCGAGCGCCGCTGGGGCACCGCCAAGCTGCTGCGCACGCTGCGGGCGGTGCTGGCCGGCTACCACCGCGCGCATCCCCACGCGCTGCAGGTGCTCATCGGCGACCTGAGCCGCCCGCAGGGCGGCATCTTCGACAACCGCTTCGGCGGCCTCGGCCACGGCTCGCACCAGAACGGCCTCGACGCCGACGTCTACTATCCCCGCCGCGACGGGCGGCTGCGCGCCGCGAACCGTCCCGACCAGGTCGAGCGGGCGCTCGCTCAGGACCTCGTGGACCGCTTCGTCGCCGCCGGCGCCCAGTTCGTGTTCGTCGGCACGCGCGTCGGGCTGCGCGGGCCGCGGCGCGTGGTGCAGGTCATCCCGCACCACAACGACCACATGCACGTGCGGATCCTCCCGCCGCGCGGCACGTAGCGGCCGCGGTCGCCGCCGCGGCGGCGCGGACAGAGAAACGGCCCGCACTTCGCGGGCCGCTTCAGGGGAGGAGAGATACTGCTATGTGGGTCCAGCTATGTGATCGATCACTGAGTGAAGCCTGTGGTGCGGAGCCGGGATCGATGACCGGGGCCGCGGCACGGTGGGCGTCTCGCTCACCGCTCTGAGGGCATGTTGCCCGGAATCGTTCCAAAGATGTGTGACCTGCATCACGGTGTTCGGTCCCAGTACGTTTCCCCGCCATGGCCAAGGTCCGGCTCGACACGCTGCTCGCCCGGCGGGGGCTGTTCGAGTCGCGCGCCCGGGCGGCCGCGTCCGTGATGGCGGGGGAGGTGCGCCTCGGCGAGGCCGGCGAGCGGGCGGCCAAGCCGGGGCAGATGGTGGCCGAGGACGTCGCGGTCGCGGTCGACGAGCGCCCGCGGTTCGTCTCGCGCGGCGGGGTCAAGCTGGCCAACGCGCTCGGCGCGCTCGGGATCGAGGTCGCGGGGCGGCGCGCGCTCGACGTCGGCGCCTCGACCGGCGGCTTCACCGACTGCCTGCTCCAGGCCGGGGCGGGCCACGTCGTGGCGCTCGACGTCGCCTACGGGGAGCTCGACTGGCGCCTGCGCACCGACGAGCGGGTGACCGTGATCGAGCGCACGAACGCGCGCTCGCTGCGCCGCGAGGACCTGCCGTACGCGCCCGACCTGATCGTCGCCGACGTCTCGTTCATCTCGCTGGCGAAGGTGCTGCCGGCGGTGCTCGGGTGCGCGGCCCCGCGGTTCGACGCGCTGGCCATGGTCAAGCCGCAGTTCGAGGTCGGGCGGGAGCAGGTGGGCAAGGGCGGTGTCGTGCGCGAGCCGGCCGACCGGCGGGCGGCGCTGGTGGCGGTCGCGTCGGCGGCGCGCGCGACGGGCGCGGCGGTCCTCGGCTTCGCAGGGTCGGGCCTGCCCGGGCCGAAGGGCAACCGCGAGACGTTCGTCTGGCTGGCCGAGGCGGGCCGGGCCGGCGCGGTGGACGACCTCGAGGCGGCCGCCTCGGCCGTGGAGGCCTGAGTGCGGGCGCGGACGGTCACGCTGCTGAGCCACGCCCGCACGGAGCAGGTCGCGCCCGCCGTCGCGGCGCTCGTCGAGGCCGCGCGGGAGGAGGGCGTGACGCTGCGCCTCGACCCCGGGGAGACCGTCAAGCACGGGCTGGCGCCGGGGGAGGGGGTCGAGCTCGACGCGCCGGTCAGCGACGACGTCGAGCTGTGCGTCGTGCTGGGCGGCGACGGGACGATCCTCCGCGCGCTGCGCCGCTACGCCGGCACGAGCGTGCCGGTGTTCGCGGTCAACTACGGCGAGATCGGGTTCCTGGCGACGATCGACCCGGACGAGGACGGGCTCGCCGACGGCATGGCGCGCGCGCTCGCGGGCGACTTCGAGACCCTGACTCTGCCCGCTCTGGCGGTCGAGACGCCAGACGGCCCGCTGGCCGCGATCAACGACTTCGCGATCCACCGCCGGCAGGGGACGCGGGTGGCGCAGCTCAGCTACGCGGCGGGCGGCGAGGAGGTCGGCAGCGTGCGCTGCGACGGGCTCGTGCTCGCCACCCCGGCCGGCTCGACCGGCTACAACCTCGCCAACGGCGGCCCGGTGATGGCGTGGGGCGTGGAGGGCTTCGCGGTGTCGTTCATCTCGCCGCACTCGCTGACGGCTCGAGCGCTCGTCGTGTCGCCGGACGACCTGCTGTCGGTGCACAACCGCGCGAACGACCCGGTCGACATGTCGCTCGACGGCCAGCCGGCGGGCTCGATCGCGCCGGGCGAGTCGATCACCGCGACGTTCCTGCGCGAGGCGGCCGACCTGGCGCAGGTGCCGGGGTCGTCGTTCTACCGGCGGCTGCGCGAGAAGTTCGGGCGGCTGGCGACGTAGGCTGCTCGTCATGGACGTCGTGATCGCCGGCGGGCACGGGCAGGTGGCGCTGCGCCTGGCGCGGCTGCTGAGCGCGCGCGGGGAGCGGGTGCGGTCGCTGGTGAGGAACCCCGACCACGTGGCGGACGTCGAGGCCGCCGGCGCCGAGGCGGTCGTCGCCGACATGGAGGCGCTCGACGATCTCTCCGAGTTCGTCTCCGGTGCCGATGCGGTCGTGTTCGCGGCCGGCGCCGGCCCGGGGAGCGGGCCGGAGCGCAAGCGCACGGTCGACTACGGCGCCGCGGTCAAGCTGATCGAGGCGGCGCAGGCCGCGCGGGTGCGGCGCTACGTGATGGTGAGCTCGATCGGCGCCGACGACCCGGGCGGCGGCTCGGAGGCGATGCGGCCATACCTCCAGGCCAAGGCCGACGCGGACGCGGCGCTGGCGGAGAGCGGGCTGGACTTCACGATCGTGCGCCCCGGGCGCCTGACGAACGATCCGGGCACCGCGCGGGTCGCGGTCGGCGAGCGCCTCGAGATCGCGGACATCCCGCGCGAGGACGTCGCGGCCGTGCTGGTCGGGGCGCTCGACGAGCGGCGGACGGTGGGGCGGACGTTCGTGGTCGTGCAGGGCGACACGCCGATCGTGGACGCTCTGCGCCAGCTCTGAGCCAACACTGCGCAGGCGCGGGGCGCACGCCGGCGATCCGTCGGCGCCCGTTGGTAGACCTGCGCCGTGCTGTCGGAGCTGCGTGTCGAGAACCTGCTGCTGATCGAGCGGGCCGAGCTGCGCCTCGGACCGGGGCTGAACGTGCTCACCGGCGAGACCGGCGCGGGGAAGACCGTGCTCGCGCACGCGCTCGACCTGCTGCTCGGCGGGCGCGCGCGCCCGGGGATCGTGCGCCCGGGGGCGGCCGAGGCGTACGTCGAGGGCGTGTTCGACCTGACCGGGACGCTGCGGGAGCAGGTCGGCGAACGGCTCGCGCCCGACGCCGAGGAGCTCGTGGTCGCCCGGCGGGTGAGCGCCGAGGGCCGCACGCGCGCTTATCTCGGCGGGCGCTCGGCCACGGTGGCCGACCTGCAGGAGCTGGGGGCGGAGCTGGTCGCGTTCTACGGCCAGCACGAGCACCGCAAGCTCATGCTCGCCTCGGCGCAGCTCGAGATCCTCGACGGCTTCTGCGGGCCCGCGCACCTGGCGCGGCGCGCGGAGGCGGCGGCGACATGGGCACGGGTGCGGGCGCTCGAGGCGTCGCTCGACGAGCTGCGCGAGCGGGCGGGCGCGCGCGAGCGCGAGCTCGACCTGCTCGAGTACGAGCTCGGCGAGATCGACGCCGCGGCGCCCGACGAGGCGGAGGAGCTCGAGCTGCTGGCGGTCCGCGAGCGGCTGCGGCATCTCGAGGCGCTGCGCGGCGCCGCGCTCGGGGCCGCCGAGGCGGCCGCGCCGGAGGCGGACGTCGAGGCGGGCGGGGTGACGGCGCTGCTCGCCGCGGGCGGGGCGGCGCTCGACGGCGTGGCCGGCGTCGACGTCAGGCTCGACGTGCTTGCCGAGCGCTGGCGGGCGCTGGCGATCGAGGCCGACGACCTGGCCGGCGACCTGCGCCGCTACGCCGAGGGGCTGGAGGACGAGCCCGGCGCGCTGGACCGCGCCGAGGAGCGCCTGGCCGTCCTCGAGCGCCTGAAGCGCAAGCACGGCGGGACGATCGGGGCGGTGCTCGCGCACGCCGAGCGGTGCCGCGCGCGGCGCGACGAGCTCGCCGGCGCGGAGGTCGTGCTGGAGCGCGCGACCGCCGAGCTGGACGCCGCGCGGGCCGAGCTCGGCGCCCAGGCGGCCGAGCTGTCGGCAGCGCGGGCCGATGCGGCGCCGCGGCTGGCGGCGGAGGTGCGCGCGCGGCTGGCCGACCTCGCGATGGCGGGCGCGACGTTCGAGATCGCGCTCGAGCCGCGCGAGCCCGGGCCGTCGGGCGCCGACGCGGTCGAGTTCCTGATCGCGCCGAACGCCGGGGTGCCGGCCGGGCCGCTGCGCGAGATCGCCTCCGGCGGGGAGCTGTCGCGGGTGATGCTCGCGCTGATGGGCGCCGCGAACGCGTCGGGTGCCGCGGCGCTCGTGTTCGACGAGGTCGACGCGGGCATCGGCGGCCACACCGCGCGCGCGGTCGGCGCGCAGCTGCGCGCGCTCGCGGCCGGCCGCCAGGTCGTCTGCATCACCCACCTGCCGCAGATCGCGTCGCTGGCCGAGCGGCACTTCTCGATCGCGAAGGACCCGGAGGCCGAGCCCGCCCTGACGACCGTGACCGAGCTCGAGGGCGGCGCTGTGGTCGCCGAGCTCGTGCGGATGCTGGGCGCCGACGCGGACGACGTCGCGGCGCGGCGGCACGCGCGGGAGCTGCTGAAGGCGGCGTAGCGCGCGGGCCGGCTCGGGCGATGTAACGCCCCGCTCGGTTGCCCCGGCGTGGTGCGGCGTTCGCGGCCGGCCGCATCGAGGAGGGAGGGACCGGGCGGACCGGCGAGCTGCGGGGGCGCGCCGCGGTCGAGTGCGAAGTTCGGCATCACATAGGTGCCGAAACTCGGACTCGATCGCCAGGCCGGTACCCCTGGCGGCAGAACGCCGCCCAGGACGCAACCTCCCTCGTCGCCGGCCACGGGCGCCGCGCATCGCACCCACGAGCGAGCGGGGCGCCGCCGGCGCGCCGGCGCCCCCCGCGCCCGAACCCGGCGAAGGCCGCGCCCAGGCCGGCCTTCGCGCGGATCGCCGTGCGAGCGCTACGCCCCCGACGCTCCCCGGTCGAAGTCGAGCGCGCAGGAGTTGATGCACCACCGCTCGCCGCTCGGGCCCGGGCCGTCGTCGAAGACGTGCCCGAGGTGACCGCCGCAGCGGGCGCAGAGCACCTCGGTGCGCACCATGCCGTGGGAGCGGTCCTCGCGCGTCTCGACCGCCTCGGAGAACATCGGGTCGGTGAAGCTCGGCCAGCCGCTGCCGGACTCGAACTTCGTCTCCGAGCTGAACAGCTCGTTGCCGCAGGCGGCGCAGCGGTAGACGCCGTCGCCCTTCTCGGAGACGTACTTGCCCGCCCACGGGGGCTCCGTGGCCGCCTGGCGCAGCACCTCGTACTGGTCGGCGTCGAGCAGCTGGCGCCACTCCTGATCGCTCTTGACGACCTTCTCGGTCTTCTCCATGTCGCTCCTGTCCGATCGCGTTCCAGACACGTTACGCGGGTCCGCGGCCCGGCCGTCCCACCGTCCGCCGCCCCGCCCGTTCACCGTCCGCCGCTCCGGGTACGTTGCCTCACGCTGCTTGCGCCCCCGGGCCGTGCGGCGGACGCGTGGCCTATCCTCAGTCGGGAGACCAGATCGTGCCTGATACTCGATACGTGTTCATCACCGGCGGCGTCGTCTCGTCGCTGGGCAAGGGCATCGCCGCCGCCTCGATCGGCCGTCTCCTCGTCGCCCGCGGCCTCACCGTCGGGCTCCAGAAGTTCGACCCGTACATCAACGTCGACCCCGGCACGATGTCGCCGTACCAGCACGGCGAGGTGTTCGTGACCGAAGATGGCGCGGAGACCGACCTCGACCTCGGCCACTACGAGCGCTTCACGAACACGAACACGAGCCGCGCGTCGAACGTCACCGCGGGCGGCATCTACAACAGCGTCATCCGGCGCGAGCGCCGCGGCGACTACCTGGGCGGCACCGTCCAGGTGGTCCCGCACATCACGGACGAGATCAAGCAGCGGATCCGCCTGATCGCGGAGTCGGGCGATGTCGACGTCGTCATCACCGAGATCGGCGGCACGGTGGGCGACATCGAGTCGCTGCCCTTCCTCGAGGCCATCCGCCAGTTCCCGGTCGACGTCGGCCGGCGCAACTGCATGTTCATCCACCTCACGCTCGTGCCATACATCGGCCACGCCGGCGAGCTCAAGACGAAGCCGACCCAGCACTCGGTGAACGAGCTGCGGCGCATCGGCATCGCGCCCGACATGCTGCTGTGCCGCAGCGAGAGCGAGCTCGGCGTCGACATCCGCCGCAAGATCGCGCTGTTCGCGTCGCTCGGCGTCGAGGCTGTCGTCTCGGCCAAGGACGTCGACAACATCTACAAGGTCCCGCTCTGGTACCACGACCAGGGCGTCGACGACTTCATCGTGGAGCACTTCCGGCTCGACGCGCCGGACGCGGACCTCTGCGAGTGGCACGACATCACGCGCCGCGCCGACGAGGCCGAGCAGCCCGTGCGGATCGCCATCGTCGGCAAGTACGTCCAGCTCGAGGACGCGTACCTGTCGGTGAGCGAGGCGCTGCGCCACTCCGGCTACCTGCACGGCGGGCGGATCGAGATCGACTGGGTCGACTCGGAGACGCTCGAGGACGAGCGCATCGCGCGCGCGGCGCTGTCGAGCGCCGACGGCGTCCTCGTCCCGGGCGGATTCGGCGGCCGCGGGATCGAGGGCAAGATCCGCGCGGTGCGGGTCGCGCGCGAGCAGCGCATCCCGTACCTGGGAATCTGCCTGGGCATGCAGATCGCGGTGGCGGAGTTCGCTCGCCACGTCGCCGACATGCCCGGCGCCAACTCGACCGAGTTCGACATCGAGACCGAGTGGCCGGTGATCGACCTGCTGCCCGAGCAGAAGGAGGTCTCCGACCTCGGCGGGACGATGCGGCTGGGCGCCGACCCGATCAAGCTGCACCCCGATACGCGCGCCCGAGACGCCTACGCCGAGGCCGTCGTCTACGAGCGTCACCGCCACCGCTACGAGGTGTCGATCTCGCTGCGCAAGCGCCTCGAGGCCGCCGGGCTCGTGGTGTCCGGCACGTCCCCCGACGAGCGGCTCGTGGAGATCATCGAGCTGCACGACCATCCGTTCTACGTCGCCTCGCAGTTCCACCCCGAGTTCAAGTCCCGCCCCGAGCGCCCGTCGCCGCTGTTCCGCGAGTTCGTGGCCGCGGCGCTCGACCGCGCGCGCGGCCGCGCGCCGGTCGGCGCGCCCGACGGCGAGGTCCGCGCCTCCCGCGCGGCCTGACCGGCGTCCCGCCGCGCGCGCCTGATGCGCCCCGCGTCGGAGGTCGAGCTGCGCCGGCTGAACGACACGTTCGCCGAGCTGTGCGCGATCGCCAGCCCGTCGGGCCGGGAGCGCGCGGTGGCCGACCGGGTCGCGCA
>Ga0126313_10001686_pt1 | contig 11832 bp, 10 predicted proteins | sample Plot105A_FD_89954 | JGI IMG/M metagenome (GOLD analysis project Ga0126313, IMG submission 89954) | Serpentine soil microbial communities from UC McLaughlin Reserve, CA, USA - Plot105A | ecosystem: Environmental > Terrestrial > Soil > Grasslands | place: USA: UC McLaughlin Reserve, Lake County...
AGTATTAATCTAATTTTTTTAATATTTTGGAATTATAATTCTCAAGTTAAAAGTTTTTAAAGTTCGAACAATCGTAATTCACCTGTCATGTTATATGTTGAAATTCTCTAAATATAATCGATAATAATCGAGCTTATCTGGATCATATTTTTGAATTATTCGTATAGGTTCACCATTGTTTATTCTACGTATTAATACATCTCGATGTACATAACCGGTAACAAATTTATATCCATTTCTTTTAGCTTCAGTTAAAAACTTCATTCTAAGATTGTGCCCTCCACTCTCTCCCCAATAACCTGTTTTAATATTTATTCTTTCTAGGAAAATTGTATTGTTCTGTCCAAAATTCTCTTCAATAGTTCCTCTCCTTAACTTATAGTATTCTAGTGGGCCCCCTTTGGCAAATCCTATAACTCTTCCATTAATTTCATTCAATCTTAAACTTACCAGAATGGTTTTAGAATGCTTGATTGATCTGGCAAATTTTTTTTCGTTATTAATTTCGATAGGGCTATTAAGCTCCTGATAAAGAGCTATAATTTCATTTAAAGTGGTTGGATCGATATTTTGATTTTCTTCTGAAATAAACAGTAAATTAATCTCTCTTTTTCTAACAGCATTTCTTATCTCTATTTCTTTTAAGAAAGATTCTTTAAATTTATCTATATTATTTTGAAAATTCTTTTTGTATTTTTCGGAGATTCCACCTAATACAACATCAAGCATTTCTTTCTCTTTATTTAGTAAAGAAAAAAACTTGACTGATTCTTTGTTTATACGTGATGGATGCCACCCTAATCCATGAGCATTACGTCTAGCCAGTTCTAAAGCATGTTCAAAGCCATCTAAGGCATAACCCGCAACTCGTTCCGAAACTGAAAGAAACCAACCGAGATCTTCATAATGTTTTCTTTTCCCAGTATCATTAACAGCTATACCGGCATCTGTAAATAACTGATTCATTCGCTCTCGTGCATGCTCAGCTATCTCTCCCTGAAATGGATAGGCTGTTCGGTGGATAATTGCAATAACTATATCGATATCTAAGCCTGCTTCAACTATAGATTCTTTGATCTTCTTATCACTTCTTATATAGGATTCCACAGCATCTTCATTTGGTTTTTCAAATCTTTTAAGTGGATCAAAATCGTGATAAAGAGCCGAAGTGAACAAATACTTTATATCCAGTGAATCAAAGTTATTATTTCTATTGTTATTCTTTTGCCCAAATACTGCAAGTAAGGTGAAATAAGTTGCTTCTAATTCATGTTGTATATTATGATAACCATAATAATCAACTCCTAGGCCATTAACAGAAAATTCTGTTATTGCATGCTCTACTGTTTTATTCAACCATTTTGTTGAAATGCCCAAACTATTACCTACTTGGATTATTCTATTTTTAAGTCCTGCCTCATCTGTTTGACCCAGTTTGTATTTTATCCACCAATGGAAAAGATATAATTTTTTATGAAATTGATACCATTCGTAAGTTGATTCTGCTAGTGGATTGGTAAAGGAAAAGTCTAAACTAGATCTTTCCCGAAAATCTCGTTTAGACAATACTACCTTAAACACCAAAGATAAACAATATAGTAAAACATGAGTATAAATATCTTGTATTTATAAGAATTAATTTGAACATTCTAATTTCTTTAAAATACTTTGAATTATATGTAATTATTTCAAATAACTAATAGCGATTATTATTTTATCATTAACTCTTAACAAGACAGGATTAAGACTAAATACTTATTACTAATGGACATATATCATAACTTGATCTAGCTTTATATTGTATAAAGGGGCTATTTGTTCCGAGTAGATAATATAAAATTTTTTGATCGACAGTATTAGAAAGGATAACTTTATAGATCTAACACAATCAACTATATTTTCGCCACTTATTCAATAGAAGATAAATTGTATTAATAATTTTTTAGTAATTTGTTTATTCATCAATAGTATACCAATTGATATTACTATTTATAGGAATTAAGAATTATATGCTTAAATATCACTATATGATTTTTTTACATCAATTAATTAAAACCATATTTATTCATAATTTCTTTAACTTCTTTGTCACTTACTTGATCAAAGTGTTCATAGAATTGTCCTACTGCAGCAAAGTCATATGGAGTAAAAATAACAATTACTTTATCTGCAATTTGATTCAGTTTTTCTAATATACTGCTTTCTAATGGTGCTACAGGTACAGCCACAATCAATCTTTTACAATAATGGTTTTCTTTTAACCATTTAACAGCAGCAAGCATTGTTGCTCCAGTTGCAATGCCATCATCTACCAATATGATTACTTTGTCTTTTAGTTTATTAGTATCATATTCTTTATTACCTCTAAATTCTATTAATCTACGTTCAATCTCTTTTTTTTGTATTTCTATTTGTTTAGAGATATATTCAGGCGACGTATTAATTCTGTTAACTATCTCCTCATTGATGATATAGCTTCCATCAGCCATTACAGCACCAATTGCAAGTTCAGGGTTATTTTGTGCTCCAATTTTTTTACATATAATGATATCCATCTCTATGTTGAGCTCCGAGGCAATTATATCACCTAAAATAACACCTCCACGAGGAATGGCCATAACAAGAAAAAAGGAAGATTCTTTTTTTGCTTCTGAGCCAAAGGTATTTTTATTATTACTATTACTATTATTACTATTACTATTACTATTACTATTATTACTATAATATGCTTTTAGTCTTTCAGCAAGCAATAATCCTGCCTCTTTTCTGTCATGAAATTTAGTTGACATATATATTATTATAAGATAAATAAATTACATACACTCATTTAGACTTTTATTAACTCTTCAGGATTTTTAAAATTAAACAAATTTTGATTTGATTTTAATAAATGAAACTTTTCTTTGTTTATGATATATTTATAAAACAGTTATAGTTGTCAGATAGTATGGCTAAAAATGTGACCAAACAAAATCAATTTTTCAATTGTATATTTGAAAATAAAAAGTATGTAAAAAATCAGATTAAAATTTTTTAATCAGCAATAAATGATATGTCTATATTCGATAGTAATTTTTAATTTTGATTTTTTTATATCCATTAAGTCTTAAATTAGAATACCACAACAAAAATTTCCTTAATCTTGATATAGGATATTGACCTTTGATAAGTGCTGGGATACTAAAATGTCAAAGAGAAGAATATTAATAATAGATGATGATCCGGATATTAATAATTTATTCAAATTATTTTTAGAACATGATGGATATAAGGTTAATGCTTATACTGATCCAGTAGATGCACTGTACGCATTTAGAAAAAATACATTTGATTTAATTCTCCTTGATTTGAAAATGCCCAAGATGTCTGGTATGCTATTATATCAGAAATTAAGAAATATAGATCCGCATCTCTTATTTTGCTTTATAACAGCCGATAAAGAATACATTCAACACCTTAAAAAAAGTATTGCTGAAATTGAAAAGATTGTTATCTATAAACCAGTTCTCTTGAGTGACTTAAGAAATAAAGTTAATTCGCTTTTATCAGAAAAAAAATCTAAATTAACGATACTAGCATAAATAAGTTATTTTTGATATATATATATATATATACATATTTTTGAATTCTCTATAGATCTAATTGCTTACGTGGCATAAGATGGGTATAGAAATGTAATTGAGATTATTGAAAATATATTTTATTGCTAAACCTAAAGTAAAATTAGTTGAAAAGGAAAGTTAGCTTTAATTTATAATTGACTTTGAAAATCCTAATATATGATTAATTTTTTTATCCAAAATCAATGGATCTAAAAAGTGGAGGATAAAATTTAATATAACCGGCCAATATCACAAGGCTACATTTACTAACAAAAGTTAATCATCTACCAGAAGCAAAAGAACGGACATTAAATGGATAGGAAAACAAATACAACAATAAGTAACAAGAATATAATAATAAAAAGTTTCTTTATATTGTATATAATTATAGAATCACCTTTTATACTCCAAATGTATTAGTATTTGATATGTCTGATAAATCAACAATTTCTGATGATTATAAAGAAATAGATACCTCTAGTGTAACATCTAGTAAAATAGACCAGCCATCTGAGGTTAATCCACAAACAAACGATATTAATGATCAAAGAAAATTTGAAAATGAACCGGTAAAGGACAAAATTTCTGGAAAAATAACAGGATCTTTAACAGAGGCAGGAAAAGAAGGAAAAAACGTACTTAAAAAAACTTTTTCCTTTGGAGATCAAAATGATAACAAAGGTGTTAAATCCATAATCTTAGGGTTATTTGCATTAATTGGATTTATTATCCTTGTTTATTCAATCTTTATAGCAGTCGTAGGTGAACCACTGGCATCAGTCGCAGATACAGTATTTATTGCTGCATTGATTGGATCCTTTACTTTGGTTGGAACAATTGTTAGTTATTTATATATGAACCGATAAAATGATCTGCGGAATTTATTTTTTTTAACCATCTCATATTTTTCAATACGATAACAGAATAAAGTTTATTTGAAAAAATAAAATATACTGTAGTTATTTTATTAATTGCAAGCTAAAAATATAATTTTCTGTGCAACAATTTTCAGATACTAACTCCCCCTTCATCTTATTTTAGGTTTAAACAGTAATAGTAGGAAATTTTGAGGCAAGGTTTTATTTTCTGCACAGAAATTTAAAAGTCAAACTGATATAGAACTCCAAGAGAATATAGGTTACATGTCCCAGCTAAAATAGGAAGATAGGAATTATCTAAAGAACTGTATTCTATAACTAATGAAACGATTAAGACAAATGTTGTTCCTTTAAATAAAGGAAAATTAGTAATAATAATTCCTCTTGCATCCAGACATCCAATAAAAATTATATTCCCTGGATATATTTTTCTAAGGTAAATATTATACCCCATCTATTGAATTCTAATTTACCATATATTTTTAATAATCCTAGTTAAAATTTGTAAAAAATTCTATATAAAATATATGTCTAATATTTAGAAGTACAGGTATAGCCAATTAAAAATGATTTATTACAATATTTTGGGTCTATCATTCTTTTTATATTACCTCTAAAAGAATCTTAATTTTTAGATAGAAATTTATCTAATAATTAAAAAGAAGATTCATGAAAACCTTATTACTTCTACGTCATGCTAAAACAAGCGAGAAGGAGACCTCATTCCCTGATCTTATACGACCGCTAAGTGATAGTGGCAAATACGATGTATATAAAATGACTAAGTTCCTAAAAAATACTAAATTAATTCCTAGCTTAATTATAAGTTCTTCTGCTAAGAGAGCTAAAGATACTTCTAACTTATTAGCAGAATCTATCGGTTATAATAAGAGTATTAAACTATCAGAATTGCTGTATAGAACCGAGGCAAAAGATTACATACATGTAATTAGTGAAATAGCCAATAACATTAATATAGTTTTGTTAGTGGGACATAATCCTATTCTAGAAAATCTTGTCGAACTCATTACAAATGAATTAATTATTATGGAAACTTGCTCATTAGTTCATATTATTTTACCTATTACTACATGGAGAGAAATAAAAATAAATTCAAATGGTAAATTAATCAAACTAGTTACAATTAGAGAATTGACTTTACAAGATGCTTAATTGTTACGTGATTTATAAACTAAGAAAATTAGTAAAATTAAAATTATAGGTACCTTAATATTGTCCAAAAGTAACTTTTTCCTATTTATTACTATTATTATTAATTTCTCCTCTAGTAAATAGTATTTCATGGTTACCTGGTGTAAAATCTTCCCATACTACATAGATATTATTATTAGAAATAGCTATGGAAGGACATTCCGAAATACCTGAATTATTACTTAAATTTAATATTTTATTTGATTGCATATTATTTTTTATATTACTTATGAATATGTCTTGATTTTCTTGTGAAATTATATCTTGCCATACTATATATGAATGGTCATTGTTGCCTATCTCTACATTGGAAGGATTATTGATTCGATCAGAATAACTGTTATCTTTTGGTTTATTACCTTTTTGTAGAATTAGAGACGGATCTGTGAAACTAGCACCATTATCATGACTTTGGACAAAATACATATCATTGATATTTTTTGCATGTAACCCTCCCCAAACTATAACTAATTTATCTTTAAGAACTGATATTTGTGATTCTCCAAAATTATTATCAACTAGTCTGATGCTATTATCAAAATTTTTTCCATAATCCGAACTTCTTATAAAAAATAAACCAGTATTTTTATAATCTTTAGAACTACTTTTATTTTCACTATTCCAAACAACATATGCATAATTCTGATATGAGTTAACCTTAGGATAAGAATCGTGTGTATTATTTATTATTTCTATTTCATCATTGAAAGTGTTTCCACTATCAGTGCTTCCTCTAAAGATAATACTAGATGAAATTTCTTTCTTGTTTAGAATGTTTTTACTACTATGAGAATGAGGTTTATCAATATCTTGCCATACCACATATACGTTTTGATCAGAGACTGATATTTCTTGATTATTAGAATTTTTGGAGTTATTGCTTAGGTTTTTTATATCATCAAATGTAGTACCATTGTCCAAACTTTTTGTAAACATAATTTCAGTGTTATCAGAGTTAGTATTGTCTGCCCAAACAATAAAAATTCCATTTTTAGATACTGCAATCTGAGGATGTTCGGAAAACCCACTATTGTTACTTAAGTTAATAGCTTTACTAAATGTATTTCCTTGGTCTTCACTTTTTTTAAATACACCTCATAGTTTTTCTCATTTGAATTATCAGTAATAGATTCTTGCCATACCACATACACATTATTGTCAATTGCAGCGGTCTGACCATACACAGAATCATAATTATTGTTCGTAATATTTGCTATTTTTGAAAATATATGTCCTAAAACAGGACTATTGTTATTGTCGTTATCGAATATACGTGAGGAACTATTCAGAATTAATTTTTTATTGCTCTCATTAATTGCGAAAGTCTCATTAAAATAACATACAGAACTTATAAGAATAAGAATAGTAAATAAAATAAATTTTAATTCGTGCATATTATTTACATAAAGGATTTGCAATTTTGAAATTTGTATACTCATCACTAAACTATACGGTTTTCACTCTATTTCAATATTAATGAATATTTTGATTAATAGCAATAAAACACTCTTACTTACCGCTTTTTCTAATTTTGAATATAGGACTTGAAAAGAAGTCCTCTAATGTGATAAAATATTCAAAACAAGACAATAGAAACCTAATGCTTTAAATATTATTAAATCCATAATATCTTAATAGAATAGTTGGACAGTCAATACGCTGTAGATATCAACAGTATAATCACTGATGATAGTCTAATAGCTTCTAAAAAAAATTTAAAAAATGACCAATCTAGAAAAAGCAAGTTAACTTTTTCCGGAAATAGTTATAACACAAATATTGTTAAGGATGGTCTGATTGCTGGTCAAAAAATAGCAAAGATTTCTATAATCATTTTGTTATCTATAGGAATTTTAGAGCTATCAATCGGTTGCTGGGGTGGAAGTATAGTTGCGATAGCAGTTGGTATCGATTCTTTTTCTTATGCCATGATATCTTTTATAGTTTTAGTCGGTTTGCGTATAGCTCATAGGCCTCCTAATAAAAAATTTCCATATGGATATCAGAAAGTAGAGAGTTTTGCTGTTTTAATGGCTGCTATTGGTATGATAATAATTGGAGCAATAATATTTTATACTTCATTTCAAGCCTTCATAGATCCAAAGGAAATTGGACAACCTTATATAACCATGGTAATTTTGACCGCTGCAGGTCTTATATCGCTATATAGAGCCTTTGAAATGAAAAAAATAGCCAATAAATATAACTTTGTTTCTCTTAAGAGAGATGCTAAAAATTCGATAAAGGATGGATCTGCTTCTATAATTGGATTTTTTAGTGTCGCAATCGCTACACAATTCGGCATCCCACAAATGGATGCTATTGGAGGAATGATAATTGCAGTGTATATATTCTCCCTATCCTATATGTCATTAAAAAAATCTTTGTTTATATTGGTGGATTCCTGTGAAGATTCTAAGGTCTCAGATAAACTAAAAAAATTGATCAAGGAAAGATTTGCAGGTGAAATAATAAATGTAAGATCAATTTTGATTCGTCCTACTGGTATGGCATTACACGCAGAAGTTCATATCGAACTAGATGGAAAAAAAAGGTTTGCTGATGTATCTCTATTGTTAAATGATATTGAAATGGTAATTCGTTCAAAGTTCTCCAATTTTGCAAGCTTGACGATAATACCTCATTCATTCAAAAATTATAATGATCAATTAGATTCAAATACAAATGAAATAAAAATCCTAGAGAAGTAATAAAAATCAAGATGCAAGAAAAGAAAAAACCTCTTTTTCTAAATTAATCGTGATCAAAGTATAAATTGATATATTTACTAAGCATCTTTCTATTAAGATAAGGTATATTCTATCCTTGTGGAATGCACAAAATAGAATTGTAAAAGAATATAAAAATTATTATTATTATTATGTTTGTTTAATTCTGCTTATCATAAGGTTTAAAAATAAAGACAACATTTAATTTAAATAGTCTTTTTACCAAAATTATAGTATATGTCTTCTACTAAAAGGTTCAATGAAAGCCCAAATCACTTTATGGTATTAGATGCAGTGTCAAGAGGTATGAAAAAAGTAGATGGGATTTCCAAAGTTACGAAATTATCTAAGGATGAAGTTGAGCTGATTGTAAATGATTTAGTTGCCCAAAAAATATTAATCAAGAATGTCAAGAAAGGTTTCTTTGGTAATAAAAAAATAGAACTCGATATAGCAGATACAGGAATTAAAATACTTAATACAAAGAAACAAGAATTATCTGAAAAATCAGAGCGTTTACAACAGCTATATGAAACCGGAGATAAATCTCAAGTCCAAGGTTTTATGGATTCTAACAGAATGTGGATACCTATGATGTTATTTTCAGGAATTATGAACATGATGTTTTTTGCTTCTATGATGTCATTTATGGGAATGGCAATGAATCCTGCAGAGAGTGCAGTAACTGCAGGCCAAGTAGATCAAAATACCGGAGGAGCAGCAGACGATTCAGGCGCGACAGCGGATAGTAGTGATAGTGGAAGTAGTGAAATGGATACCACTAGTGGAGGTGATGCAGGTTTTGAGGGGTTTGATGGAGGAGGTTTTGGTGATTTTTAATACTCTGATTAAATCAAAAACAAATTATAGATATTTTAAATTGGGTCAAAAATAATGTTATCTCAAACTTGACGAGAGTTTTACACTACTTTTTTTAGTCATATTACAATATATTATTTTAATTATTAAATAATATTATTTTACATTAATGAAATTAGAATGAGTATTTAGAAAATGCGAATATTCACTTTTGGATAAAGTTAGTTTAGGAGAACAAACAGGTTATTTAATTTATTCAATTTTCTAAAAATCGTCCCAATGAGAAATGGATCATATCAAATAATGATATTTGCCTACATACTAGTTAGTAATATTGTGCTTGACAATTCTATGAAAGACATATTGTAAACTAGAGAAACATTGTTAATTGTGAGAATTACAATTCGAAAAAAACTAACGATGATATAGATATTATTCTAGTTTAATGTAGTGGTTAAATGTTGTAATATAAGTAAATATTCGACAATGTAAAAAAATTTTACGGATCTCTAATTAATTAATTCTAGAGATAAAAAGATTACAAATTCATTATACAAAGGCAAAATATGGATTAATGAATACTATCTGTTTTTATGCATTTTTTGTTTAGAGATAACAAATTCTAATATATTTCATATAGAAAATAAAATTATATATTTCAATTCTAATTCAAATTTATTTATTTATTATATTTATGGTTAATAATTGGTTATCTATTTGTAGTCAAAATATTAGTAATCCAATTAAATCATCTATACCATTCAAGTACTTTTAAAAAGTATTTATTAAATATGATGATTATATTAATACAAAAGTATATTAATTATAATAAAATGGTTAAGAGTAGATGCTCTCTTCAAGATTCTTTAACCTCTTTGTTTATACTAGCATTATTGATTATTATAATTTGTATTTACAGACCTAAATCCAGGACAAATACAAGTACTCCCATCAGAATTAACATATCTACAGCCTGAATGAGTGTCACTATAGTCATTGCTTGCTGAAACCTGTTTATCATTTAAGAAATGAACGGAGTAAATATGAGAACAATAAAAACATACATCATTTGGATTATTTTGATATGAAAGATTACTCATTTTAATTCATAAGAGTTTAATGAAGATAGTAAAAAAAGATTGTTATTCTAATTTCTGGGAAAAAGGAAAAGATAAAAAAATTAACGATGGTCAAGAAAAGATTTAACAATGATATATATCTTTATGATTTCTGTAATTTTTTATATTATGAATTATATATTCTCTAAAAAGATAAATTACAAAGACTATTGAATATGGCAAGACTCTGGAGATTATAAAGTGCTTGAAAAACAACCATATCCAAAAACTTTCAAATTTGTCTTCTAAGAAATATCAAAAATTTAAGAATTTAATAATTTCATTATGCCTTGCATAAAGGATAATAAACACTGTTAACGTTAGATTATACCTAATCTTAAAGTAGTAGGTTATCTATTATATATGTAAATATGAAAAAAATGGAATATATTCTCTTTTATTTTATAAATAATGAGGTAAAGATAAGATGAATTCGTTAAAACCAGAGTCAGCACATAATGCAAAATCACTTAAAATATTGATGGTTTCGACAGAATACCCTCCTATGAATGGAGGTGTTGGCCGTTATACGTCTAATCTCACTCGTGAATTAAATAAGCTTGGCCTCCAAGTTCAAGTCCTTTCCAATGAAAATGGACATGGCGATTTTTTTGGACTATCACCAAAGAATACAAAGAATTATTCTATATTATTAAAAATAGTTAATGAAGTAAAACCAGATATTGTACACATACAATTTGAACATGGCTTATATGGCCTCAAATTAGATAGATTAAATCCTAAAAAGACAAACACTAATATAGATTTATTTTACGATTTATGTAAAACACCAATAGTAACTACATTTCATACTGCATTTAATTTTAAACAATGGATGAATATTGTAGCTACTAAAAATAAAAATGAAAAATGGAAAGTAAAAAGCTATGGAGAAAAACTTCTTAAATATTGGACACATTTTTTAAACTTTAAATCTTTTAACAATTTAAACAAAGATAAAATTAACAAAAGTAAAAGAGGAATAGTTTTTTCACGATATATGAAAGACAAAATAGGTGGAGGGGATATAATTTATCATGGTTCTGAACCAATAATACATTATGATGCTACTCTTAAAGGAAAAGCCCGAACCAAATTTTCTCTTTCACAGAAAAAAAGAATAATTTTGGCATTAGGATTTAGAACTAATACTAAAGGATGGGACATATTAGACAAAATGGTTATTCCATCGAATTGGACAATAGTAATGAATTCTTCAAAAAATTATTATAATACAGAAAATTACATTCCAAAGATATCTGCTAATCACGAAAAAGAAATAATTGATTTACATAAAGGATTTTTAAATGATAGGGATCTTTCGCTTCTATTTTACGCCGCCGACGCTGTAATTTTACCATATAAAGTGAGCTCAGGATCAGGTGTTATGTTTGATGGATTGGCACATGGCTTACCATTCATAGCTGCGGATCTCGAATTCTTTAAGGAATTTTCTGCAATGGGATTAGGTATA
>Ga0126313_10001687_pt1 | contig 11832 bp, 9 predicted proteins | sample Plot105A_FD_89954 | JGI IMG/M metagenome (GOLD analysis project Ga0126313, IMG submission 89954) | Serpentine soil microbial communities from UC McLaughlin Reserve, CA, USA - Plot105A | ecosystem: Environmental > Terrestrial > Soil > Grasslands | place: USA: UC McLaughlin Reserve, Lake County...
AAGTACTCGGCCACGGTGATGTTGGCCGGCGCGAACACCCGTGGCTCGTCGGTATATAGGTCCGCAAACAAAGTGACTAAGAGCTTGCGCGGATAGGCGGGTAGCAAATGTGTCAAATAGCCGTGGAGTGGCCATTTGATCACTTGTTGCCGAGTCAAATGCGAAAAGTTGCGAGCCTATCCGCGCAGCCTCTTAGTCACTTTGTTTGCGGACCTATATACCGACGAGCCACGGGTGTTCGCGCCGGCCAACATCACCGTGGCCGAGTACTTCGCGCAGTACGAGGACGCGGCAAAGCACACCATGAAGCGCAGGAGCTTGGAGACCCTTAGCGACATAGCGCGACTGCATCTCTTGCCGGCATTCGGGTCCATCAAGCTCAAGGACTTGAGCAGGGAGCGTGTGCAACGACTGTACTCGGATAAGCTCGATGCGGGCCTATCGGCTGCCAGGGTACGACGCATACACGGCGTACTATCCTCCGCTCTCAACACGGCGGTGCGGTGGGGGCTGCTCGAACTGAACGTCTGCAAGGAGGTCTTACCGCCGAGGGTGCCACAGCCGGCGATCCGTCCGTTCAACAAGCAGGAGGCCAAGAGGTTCCTGGCCGCCGCAGAGGGCGATCGGTACGAGGCTTTGTTCGTGTTGGGGCTGACCAGCGGGGCGCGATGGGGAGAGCTGACCGGGCTTTTCTGGTCCGACCTCGATCTGGACCGTCGGGTGATGCGCATACAGCGCACCCTCGTAAACGGCTACGGCGGACACACCTTCGACACCCCCAAGACCAGGGGAAGCCGCCGCAGCGTTGGTTTGACCAAGCTCGCCGTCGAAGCGCTCAAGCGACACAGGAAACGCCAGGAGGACAAAGGCTTGCCCGTTGAGGGGGATGCCCTAGTGTTCACCAACAACGCAGGCAAGCCCATCCACGCCTCGAACTTCATCCGGCGCAACTTCAAGCCGCTGCTAAAAAGGGCGGGATTGCCGGATACGAACTGGCACGCGGCGACACGCCACACCTGCACCTGCATCCTCCTGCTCGAAGGGGTCAACCCGAAGTCGGTAGCCATACAGATGGGTTGGTCGAGCGTGGCCTTCATGCTCGAAAACTACGCGAGGTTCTTACCGGGATGGGGAGACGACGGCGTCATTGACGAAGCCCTAGGCGGGTAGCCTCAGATGCGTCAGGAGCCGCTCTGAGCGGTACGGCGGGCACCGGCGACGGCAGTAACCTACTCCGCCTTTGGCCTACGTCCTGCTGTCGCGGGGAACAACAGTAAATCACAGTAATAACCACGGGGGGGCTTGCCAGGGGCCCGTCGCGGGCCGCTTGTTCGGACTCGCTTCGCAGGGTCGTAAAGAGGAGTCCGTGGGTGGCATCAGTGGCATTAGATTTACAGACTCTTAGGGATGTCCTTGTTACTCTTACCTCTCTTTTCTCCATTCAGTTCGAGACAATAGACCCCTATTTCGTTGCCAAACTGATGCCACTGATGCCACCGTCGCTTAGGTACGACCAATAGCCGTGGCATCAGAAGCGACGCTAATGCCACCCGTGATGCCACCGCACCGGGAACTAATGCCACCTACGTTCGGACGCACCCTCAGTACATGCGGAGAGGTGATGCAAGGTTCTGCTCACAGTTGCGCAAGCGGGCATCTATTAGTTGGTTCGATGACTTGAGGCTTGGGATATATCCGTTTGCCTTTAGTCTTAGCTGGTACAAAAAGGTTTCGGAGGATGGGAAATTCCGAGATGAATGATCGAGACACGCTCGCCGGGCGACCCCCCTACTGGGACGCGTGTGAGGACATGAGCTTCGCACAACTCAGGAGGTACATTCATGACGCCGTGGAGAGATTGTCGTACGCCTCACCTTTACCTAATGAAGATCTGCCACGCTCCCAGGAAGAACTTCTTGATCTCTGTGAATTGCTGCAGCGCAAGGCGGAGGCGCTTAAAGAGGGCGCACCGATGCCAGAACGACCTACCTACCTGGGTCCTCCAGATCCAGGGTGGAACTTCACGCCGTCTGACGAACTCGACGCGCTGTATCGTGAACAACGGCGCGCCCAGGGGCGCGTGGACTATGAGATCGAGCATGGCGATAGCGGCATCTACCTCGATTACATCAAGCGTGAGCTGGAAGAAGTGGAGCGAAAGATCGCTCCGATAGAGAGACGCGAGGAAGAGCAGCACGAGCAGCGCGTCAGAGAGTACCAGGAGGCTCGCGAGCCGTATAGGCGCAGCGTCCGACTTTGGAGGGCAGAGGTAGAGAAGATAGAAAAGCGGCGAGAGGCTGAAGCTAAGCGGGTCGATAACGTGCAGCGCACCTACCGGGAGGTCAAGCGCGCCTTCGCGGCCAAGACCACAACCATCCTCCCGTGGGAGATCGCGGCGGCGGGCGAAGGGACCAACAACAACGCCGTCTACAGGTATTTCCGGGACGTGCTTAGTCGGGGCGAGATCAAGGAGCTTGACGAAGAACGGCTCCACACGATCCTCTCGCTGCCCTGGAGCCACCGCATGCTAGGGAGGGCCGGGTGGTTCGGATACATCGTCCTTACCTTCGACCACACGGAGAAGGCCCTCATGGATTGCCCGGTTCCCAACAACGCCGTCTACGTGCTCGACTCCGCCGAGGAGCGCTTATTGAAGCTGAAGAAGCCGCAGCTTCGCGCATCGGGCGAGACCAAGAGGATCTACCATACCGAGGGCTGGTTTCGAAGAGTCAAGAAGGAACTCGGTCTCGAATAGCGAAGGCGAAGCGAAGGGAGACCATGAGAGAGAACATCGTGGCGGATTGGGCTTTCGGGATCACCGGGGCCATCGAGAACTCGGTCCGGCGCGTCTTCCCCCAAGAGCTGAGGCGCTGGCCGTTGCTCGTGGCGTTCGACGGCGAAGCCTACGAGCTGCCCAAGCAGCACATGGTGATCGTTCTGAGGGACAAGCTCTCGGGCATCCCAGCCATGCCAGGGGTTCCCGAGCCGTACCCGTACGACGACCATCCCACGCTCCCCCCTAAGCCCAACGATGTGGAGCTGTGGCAGTTCTACTTGAGGGACAAGTTCGATCTCCGCGAAGAGGATGCCGCCCTGGTTATACCGATCAGGGACTCGGAACAGAGCAATGCGCGTGCGGACTTCGAGCTGTTCTCCACCGAAGAGAAGATGTTCTGGAGGCTTCAGATCGGCTACGTCGTGGCCACACAAGCAGCCCACTTACAGATCATGGGAGGACCGGGGCCGCAGCAACCTTCGACCGTCACCTACGAGGCGAGCGGGCCCAACGCCCGCGTATATATCAACTCCAGCGACCACTCCGTTAACGAGGTGAGCCTGCAGGTCTCGGAGGTCTTCGACCAACTTCGGGGCGTCCTCGCTGATGTCGAGGACGAGGAACAGCGCGAAGAGCTGTCCAGGTCGATCGACGACATGGAGTCCGCCCACGGTTCGCCTGACTTCCTGACCCGCTATCAGAACTTCGTTTCGCTGGCGGCGGACCACGCGACGATTTTCGCGCCGTTTCTTCCCGCAGTAGCTAACCTTCTGAACTAGTTATGCCAGCGTGACCGCTAACCGCGTCACTCCCCCTGTGGAGAGCGTCGCGCTGACAAGTACCTCGGTGCGAGGCGTAGCGACTGTGGGCAACTGTGGCACAATAGATACACCTACCGATGAAAGGGAAACCGCAATGGACGATCTGGAGCGCCAGTACCTTCTCACGGCTCATGACTTAGCTATGAAAGGTCCGCGCAGCGAGTTCTACGACAAAGAGATCGCCGCCAGCTTCGACGTGGGTTATGGCCCGGACAGCGACGAGGACCTAGTTGCGGTTATTACCAGGAACTTCCTTCGCATCGGATTGATCGAAACCGTTGAAGAAGATGGTCACTTAGTTGGCCGCCAGATTTTTCGCCCCTCAGGTCGTAGAGCGCTTCGACTTACGGATGCCGGGAAAGAGGAGGTAGCGAGGCTAATGGACCCAATCGAGCAGCGGAAAGAAGTGCGCCGAAGCTTCCTTCGTGCGATCTACGAGCAGGCGGACGGCAATCCGACCGAGTACGTGTACTGGCCCAACCTCGCGCCTCAGTTCGGCTACGCCGACAAGCAGATGCCTCCGAGGTCGATCGAGAGCATCGCTGACCAACTTGCGGGTATGGGTCTTATCACCATCGAAGTGGACGAAGGTGGCATCTACCGCATCACCACGAAGGGGGTAGACGAAGTGGAGGGCAACAAACCGCAGGATGCCGGTGCAACGTTCCAGTTCTACGGCAACGTACAGGGCAGCGTGATCGGCATGCACAACAGCGCCGAGCTGACCAACACCTTCGACTTCCGAGCTATAGAGCAACGCATCGAGGAGGAAGGCGGGGAGGACAAGGAAGAGCTAAGACAAGCGCTGGCGCAGGTGCAGCGGCTCCTCGAACGCGGCGATTACCTGGACCGTGGAGCGCTGTCCCGGTTCAGCGGCGTCATGGAGAAGCATAGTTGGTTCACCGGCTCCGTCATGCAGGCGCTCCTCGGCTTCGCCACGCAGGTTGCGGCGGGAGGCTAGGACGTAAGATCATGCTAGCATAACCTCTACCCGCGTCTCCTTGTTGCAGAGCTAGGCACGGATGTGGAGCCCAGGGGCTTGGGACCTGCCCGCGGGATCGCGCCTTTTCGTGACGTCGACGTCGTTCGGCTGCGGGTACGAGTGGGAGGGAAGGATTTCAGGCGTTAACTCGGTAGTGTTCCTGGCGATAGCGCAGATGCTTCTCGTTAACCCGATGTCGCGGGTGAACCGTCAGTCGCCCCTCCGCCCCGCCAAACAGCGACAGGTCCTCGCCGATCCCGACGCCGCCCTTGTCGAACAGCACGTGGTGGTTGGGGCACAAGCAGAGGATGTTGTCCGGGCTATCGGGCCCGTCGTGTGGGGCCCCGAGCGGCCTGATGTGGGCGGCCTCCGCGTAGGGACCCGCTAGCCTCTCAAGGCGCGTGCCGCACATCTGGCACGTGTAGTCGTAGAGTTCCTTTATGCGCCTCGCCTTCTTGGTGTCCCTCACGATCCGCAACACGTTCGTTTCCCTACGCGGCGCGGCAACGGGGGCCGTGTCGGAAAACTCCGCCGTCGACTGATGTGTTCCGTGGCCTTCGTCGTCGAGTTGGTGCGCTTGGTCTCCGAGGCGAACGAGCCTGTATCGCCACACCAGGAAACCCGCACTGCCCGTGTCCTGCCAGAAGTCGTCAATCAGGTACAGCCCGTCGTAGCGGTAGCCCTTCTTGGGGGAATGGGGTGAGTCGTGGCCCTCGCCCCGGATGACGCGCACCGGAAGACCGTTCAGGCTGCTGTAGGCGAGGGCCTGGTTGACGCCCACCCAAGAGGCGCCTATGAGGGCCGAGAGATCGCTGTGGGTAAGGCGTGGTGGGATAGAGGTGTTATCCGGAGTGGCACCTCAGCCCTGCCCCTCCCTTGCGCGCTCTCCGACGCCTTCCAGGGCGTAGCCCACGGTCCGATCCAGGCTCATCGATCTACCCCTCTCCCACTCCTCCTCCCAGGCTGCTCCATCCAGCCGGGCGCGCGCCACTTCTATGTGAGGTTCGATCATTTCCCGCTCGTCCGGTGGCCAGGGGATGCCCCCGGCATCGCGATAGCCTTCCACCCCGCCCCAGATCCGCGCCGCCCTGCGGATCTCTCCCCGCGACGCGGCGACGCTCCCCAGAACGTCCAGAGCGCCATCGATGCCCCATACCTCCGCCCTCTCCCGCAAATCCAGTACGACCTTCACGCACCGCTTCTCCGCCAGGTCGAAGTCCTCCCGTGCGAGCGCCAGGTTCCCGAGGTTGAGATCCGCGATAGAGACATTTGGCAAGTCTCCCAGTTTCCACAACATCTCCCGGGCCTCCCGAAAAAGCGCTTCCGCCCGCTCGAAGTCGTTCTGTGCGAGCGCCCGGAGCCCGAGGTTGAAGGTGTGTACAGCGATACCTCGCACGTCACCGGCTGCACGGGCCATGACGAGTCCTTCCTCCTGCAAAACGCTAGCCCGCGCGTAATCGTTGCGGTAGCCGGCTAAAACAGCGAGCCCGTTGAGCATCTTGCTGATCTCTATTGGCAAGCCGGCTTTCCGGCCCAGGGCGAGGCTTTCCTCCAGCAGTTTCTCGGCTCGCTCGAGATCGTTGCGTTCGGAAGCTATGAATCCGAGGGTGTAGAGCGCCTGGGCTTCTCCCCTCATGTCCCCGGCCTCCCGGCACAAGGCCAGGCCCGCTTCTAGCTTCTCTTCGCCCTGCGGGTAATCGCCCTGCCTCCAGGCCAGATCCCCGAGGACCAGCATGGCCCTCGCCCTGACGCCAACCGGAGCGGCATCTCCCCCCGACAGCCCCTCCGACAACCAGCGCCGGCCTTCGCTAAGGTGGCCCCTGTACTTCCAGAAAAACCACAGGGCGCCCCCGATGCGCAGCGCCGACTCCGCCTCACCCACCTCGAGCAGCCACGAGAGCGCCGCCCTGAAGTTGTCGTGATCGGCCTCCAGCCTCTCCATCCACGACACCTGATCAGGACCCTCTAGCTCCGGCTCGGCCTCCTCCGCGAAGGCCAGGAAGTATGCGGCGTGCAGCCTGCTCAGCTCTTCGGCCTCGCCGCTCTGTTCGAGCTTCTCCCTCGCGTACTCGTGGATGGTCTCCAGCATCACGAAGCGCGACTCTTCCTCGGAGGTTTCCTCCCTGAGGAGCAGGCTCTTGTCCAGAAGGGACGAAACCCCCTCCAGCGCGTCCACCGGCAGGTCTCCCTCCGCGTCGCAGACGGCCTCTATGGCCTCCAGGGTCCGCCCGCCGGAAAAGACGGCGAGCCTGGCGAAGAGCATCTTCTCACCCTCCTCCAGCAGTTCGTGGCTCCACTCTATGGCCCCGCGGAGGGTGCGCTGGCGCGCGGGCAGGTCTTTGGCCCCACCGGTGAGGAGCTTGAGGCGGTTCGAGAGGCGGGCGAGGAGCACCTTCGGGGGCAAAAGCTTTATTCGTGCCGCCGCGAGCTCTATGGCCAGCGGTAGCCCGTCTAGCCTCGCGCAGATCTCGGCCACCGCCGGGGCGTTGTCGCTGGTGATCTCGAAGGACGCCTTCGCCGCACTCGCGCGGTCGATAAAGAGCCTCACCGCCTCGTACTGCGAGAGCGCTCCGAGGTCGGGCAGGTGCTTGGGGTCGGAGACGGAGAGCGGGGTGACGGCGTACTCGTGCTCGCCGTAGATGCCTAGGGGTATGCGGCTGGTGGCTAGCACCTTCAGACGCGGAGCGGCCGAGAGAAGCTCTCCCACGAGCGGCGCGGCCTCCAGCACCTGCTCGAAGTTGTCCAGTAAGAGCAACAACTCCCTGCGCCCCACGTACTCTTTCAGGAGCTCTTCGAGCGGCACGTCCCCGCTCTCCCGCAGGCCGAGCGCGCCCGCGATCTCGGTATAGAAGAGGTCGGGATCGGTTACGGCGGCGAGGGGGACGAAGAAGACCCCATCCTCGAAGTCCTCCAGCACATCGGCTGCGGCCTGCAAAGCGAGCCTCGTCTTGCCGGTGCCGCCCGGCCCGGTGAGCGTGAGCAGGCGTACCTCTTCCTGCCCCAGCCGCTCGCAGACCTCCCCAACCTCCCGCTCCCTTCCGATGAGCGGCGTGGCCTGTAGCGGAAGGTTGTTGCGCAAACTCTCCAGGGTTCTCAAGGGCGGAAACTCAGAAGGCAAGTCAGGGACGGTGACCTGGAAGACGCGCTCGGGGCGGAAGAGGTCCTTGAGGCGTCTCTCTCCAAGATCGTCGAGCCTCGCGTCGACCGGCAACACGTCCCTGACAAGCTCCTGGGTCGCCAGCGAGAGCAGGGTCTGCCCGCCGTGTGCCGCCGAGAGCAGCCGCGCCACCCTGTTTAGAGCCGGCCCGAAGTAGTCTCCTCCCTGCTCCTCCACGGCCCCCGTGTGAAGCGCCATCCGAACCCGGATCACACTTCCCTCGCCCCTCCCCTCGTAGTGGAGCGCGCGTTGGGCCGAGATAGCCGCCCCGAGGGCTTCGGGGGCGGAGGAGAAGGCGCAGCAGAAGGCGTCACCGAGTGTCTTGAAGACGAAGCCCCCTCTGTCCTCGACGGCGGAGCGCACGATCCCGTCGTGGCGGGAGAGGGCAAGACGCATGGCTTCCGCGTCCCGCTCCCAGAGCTTGGTGGAGCCTTCTATGTCGGTGAACAGGAACGTCACCGTTCCCGTGGGCAAGACCGCCATCCGCTAGGAGCCCTTCTTCCGAGGCCAGTGCCCCACTATAGAGCACAGAACCCGCGCGGGGCCACCTTAGATGTCTCCTCGCGCCCCGGCGCTATTCACCGAAGTGCGTGGAAGGCTTTTTCCCGGAAGTTCGGATGCAACATCCTGCATATCCTCGGTCCTAAGGGGCCGAAAACGCCCGACGCCCCAACCCAGGGGCAGAGCGCCGGTGCCCACATGTCGTGGTGCCGTATAAAGATGCGCCATCTTGCGTAGTGAATGACCGCCGGAGGGGATCTAAGCCGGCGGCCCTGGAGGCGGATTGTATTACGCTCTGGCCCGTTTCGGACCCCCACGGTCCACCGTGCGGCGCGACCTTCAGCAGCCCCTGGAGCTGGCTGCGGGAGGTGCGGCTAGCCCGACCGCCGGCGCTGTGGGGCGGTCTCGGAGCGCAGCCACAAAGAGACATGGGCCGGCTGCATCGTCTCCCTTACCACGCCCTCTAGATCGCCTCTCAACGCGTCCAGGTCCGTCTCGTCGCGCAGCTTCTTAGAGAACCCTTCCAGCGTCTTTGCTGCGTCGTACTTACGGCGGTAGAAGCTGCGATCAATGAAAGACTGGATGCGTCGCCTCAAAGGGTTGAACAGCGCAGCGATCAGGAGGGTGGAAGCCACCACGACGAGCTGCGGTAACTCCTGCTGGCCGGTGAGGGTTCGGAAGAGGGCCTGGGTCGCCGTCACGACTCCGAAGTACACCAGCGCCAGTGTGACGGTGAGCGAGCCATAGACGAGGGTGCGGTTGATGATGATGTCTATGTCGTAGAGGCGGTACTTCAGAATCGCTATCCCTATGGAGATAGGCATGGCCGGTATCAACGATAGTAAAATCGCGTACCCGATCCGCTCGAACCAGAGGGGCACGTCTATCACGTCGGGGATGACGTATGCGAGTACGAGGCCCATCACTGTCGCCGCAGCGGCGTAAGCGAACCATTTGATCTGCTGGCGCTCTACCCCTTTGGCCCGGCGTAGGCGCATGAACACTGATGAAGCCGCCGCAACGAGCAGAAAAAGAGGCAACATGTTGAAGAGGATCGAATTGGAGACGTTGGAGAAGCCCTCCATACCGAGTGGGTTTCGGATCGGGCCAAGACCATCCTCCGGACCAGAAGAGAACGCACCCGATATGGCCCCTACCAGGACAAAGGCCACCGTCAGCCACGTTACCCACCGCCAGCGCCTACTTGGTAGCCTTCCAGTGGGGAACAGCAGTATAAGGAACACCGAGAAGCCGATTATGATGGGCAGGAGGAAGGAAGAAGCCCAGGCAAACGCTTCGCCTGCGGGGGGCGAATCGGGTCGGGCCAGTAAAGCGTAGATGGCGTACTGGGCACTGAAGTGGTCGATGCTCTGAGCGAGACCGTATAGGCCCAACAGCCAGCCCACAGGATTCTCGGGTCGGCGAGAGGCTACGATAGCACCCACAGTCGAGAAGAACACGGCGTTAAGCGTGCTGTCGAGCCAGGTATCGAAGGTGTGCGTGTGTGGGTGAGAGAGGATCAGAGCCAAGAGCAAGAGGGCTACCACGGTGAGGGTTAATGAGAGTCCCCAAAGTGACCACGCTAACCAGGAGGCGGTGCGAGTGCTCATCCCACCGATTCCACTACCCTGTTTACTTATCCCTGCTGTCACGACCCTACTCTACAGGGTTACCATCTCTCAAACGTTACGGCAAACGTTACGAGGCCCAAATTATGGCCGAGTAGGAGTCCCAAAGAACCGCCGAAGCACGATGGCTGCTAGTCCTACGAGGTCGAGTTGGTGTCCTCGGAGCGACCGCCGGGCACGTAGCCGTCCACGTAGTCGCGGGGGGCTAGCGGCGCGAGGCTTACGTGCGGATGGCTGATAAGACCGCTATTCGCATGACGAACTTGGTGCTGTACAACATCAATCAACATCATCTTCTCACCGATGTCAGGTTTTGTTAGGGTTGCGCTGCTATCAATTGCCATGGTTTGTCCCTGCCACGCGGGGGGGCTGTTCCTGTCGAAGGGTCCATTGAGAGGCCTTCCAATGTTAGGATTTGTTAGTAGCGATCGTGGGGTCCACTTCTCAGCGATGTTAGCAATTGTCAGCATCGCCCCCGAATCCGTACTCCGTCTGGCGCTTACACGAATCCTCTTCTCGCGAGGCTACCATTCGCTACCATTTCCTATGGTTTCCTATGGTCGTCCCGATCTGCGCCTGACATTTCGTCGGTACGTACTCATTTGTAGTCATCCCTTCGTGTTCGGAACGCGCGCCGCTCCCTCGAAGGCCACTACGTCTACCCAGACGGTGCCCTCCGGGCACAGCTTGAGCAGCCCGTTCTGCGACAACACGTAACGGGATCCCTCGTGGGGATCAAGCGCCCGACGGGTCGCGTGGAGGGCCTGGCGCAGGTTATTGGAAGCCGCTTCTTTACCAAGGCTAGGCCAAAGTAGCTCCGTCACCTGCTCGCGGTGCAGGCGATGACCCGCTGAGAGAGCGAGCAGCTTCACCAGGGTTTGGGCCTTACTGAGTCGCCACACGCCCTGCTCGATCTTACGAGAACCCACGAAGAGCCGAAAGCCCCCGAGCAGCCAGACTCGCACGGGCTCTGGCGACCCGTGTGTGGCACGGTATGTGCGGTTTGCCTGCTGCGTTCCTCGGCGCTCCATCTTCCGTTCGGCAGCCCAGCTACCTCTCCCAGAGACCCGTGGCTTTGCGTTACCCGACTCGCGACGGGTTTGCCCTTATCGCGGCGCCTGTGCGCCCACCTACCTGACTATGGCCAATTGTAATAAGCGATCTGACATTGCGTAAGGGTCCAGAGGACTTTGTTGGCAACACTCTAGGCCATGTCGCCGAGACGTTCTGCAGTGTGCGTGCTCATAGGTTTGGCGGACCGTGGCGTGATCAGAACACTAGAGGACACAGAGTTCTCCCCAGTTTTTTGAACGGCTGGTAGTGGACTTGCTGGTTAACATGGGTTACGGCGGCACCAGGAAAGACGCGGGAGAAGCCGTAGGTGGCAGCGGCGACGAAGGCATCGACGGGATAATCAAGGAAGATCGCCTGGGACTGGAAGTCGTCTACATACAGGCTAAGCGTTGGGAGAACACGGTGCAGCGCCCGGAAATCCAGAAGTTCGTGGGATCGCTAAGCGGCCAGAACGCAAGGAAGGGCGTCTTCATTACCACGTCCAGTTTCTCTGCCGGAGCCATCGACTACGCGACAGGACTTCAAGTCAAAGTGGTGCTGATAGATGGGGAAACCCTAGCCAACCACATGATCGACTACGGAGTAGGAGTCGCGCCAGAAGCAGCCTACGAAATCAAGCGTGTAGATTCCGACTACTTCGATGAAGCGTAGGGGCGGATGCACCGTGAATCCGCTATTACAGCGGATTGCGATGACCTTGACCCGTTGGCACGCGTCTCCCCGTGGCTACGCGCTTATACACGACTCTGGAGCACAACCGGTAGACGACTACTAGATGTGTGTTGTCAGGTTTACGCCCATAGTTCCTTGATGCGCCCTTGTGGTCGGTCCAGGAGGCGATTTACGTGAAAGCCGTAGGTGTAGGCGCAGATCTTCGCCGCGATCCTGCTCGC
>Ga0126313_10001688_pt1 | contig 11826 bp, 11 predicted proteins | sample Plot105A_FD_89954 | JGI IMG/M metagenome (GOLD analysis project Ga0126313, IMG submission 89954) | Serpentine soil microbial communities from UC McLaughlin Reserve, CA, USA - Plot105A | ecosystem: Environmental > Terrestrial > Soil > Grasslands | place: USA: UC McLaughlin Reserve, Lake County...
CGATCGTGAGCGTCTTCGCTCTCTCCGGCGGGTAAGTGTAGGACGCCTCGAAGCGGCCGAAGAGCCGGATGTACGAGCTCGGATCGTCGACGGCCTTCCCGTCGATCGTCACGCGCCTGAGCGCGGGCTGAAGCGGCGAGAGCCCGCCGGCCGCTCGCTCGAGGCGTTGGCTCTGCGCCGGAGTCAGCCGCGACCACGGATCGAACGAGGACTGGTCAGCACCGTGCGTCAGCCGCGCGCCGCGCAGCCAGTAGACCGTCTGCGAATCGGTCTGCACGCCGTCGCCCATCGTGACCTCGAGGCGGTAATACCGTCCGACGGGCGCAGCGAAGGTCACGCCGCGCGAGCCGCCGCTCCAGAAGTTCTTCGGTTGCGCGACGGCCGCACAGCCGTTCGAGCCGCATACGTTCATCCCCACGATGTCCTTGGCGGCGGCCGCGCCCGGCCACGCGGCACACGCGGCGGCTACTGCGATCGTGATCCTCTTCACGCACTCCTATCCGCCGCACCGGCCGGAACCTCACGCGCGCGCCGATACGATCGGCCGATGCTCGACCCGAAGGTCTTCAAGGCCTACGACATCCGCGGGATCTACCCGACCGAGCTGGACGAGCAGGGTGCAGCTGCGATCGGCCGCGCGTACGTCGAGGAGTTCGACCCACGCCGGATCGCGGTCGGTCGAGACATGCGGCTCTCTTCGCCCGCGATGGCGCGGGCCGCGATCGACGGCGCCGCCGCTGCCGGCTGCGACGTCCTCGACCTCGGTCTCGTCGGAACGGAGATGCTCTACTTCGCCGTCGGCGAGCTGGGGCTCGACGGCGGGATCGAGGTCACCGCCTCGCACAACCCGAAGGAGTACGCGGGCATGAAGGTCGTCCGCGCGGGCGCGCTGCCGGTCGGCGGCGATTCGGGGCTCCTCGAGGTCCGTGATGCCGCGCTCGGAACAAGTGACACAGTGTCACTAAGTCGGGATCGGCCGGGAACCGTCCACGAGTACGACATCTGGCCGGCGTTCGTCGAGCGCGTGCTGTCCTTCATCGACGAGAGCGCGCTCCGCCCGCTCCGCGTCGTGATCGACGCGGCGAACGGCATGGCCGGCGTGATGCTCCCGCCGGTGCTCGAGCGGTTGCCTTCGGTCGACGCCGTCCGCTGTTACTTCGAGCCAGACGGAAGCTTTCCGAACCACGAGCCGAATCCCCTGCTGCCGGAGAACCGTGAGTTCATCGTGCGCCGCACGCTGGACGACGGCGCCGACCTGGGCGTCGCGTTCGACGGCGACGCCGACCGCTGCTTCTTTGTCGACGACGAGGGCGAGTTCGTGCCGGGCGACTTCGTGACGGCGCTGCTCGCCGAGTCGATCCTGGAGAAGGAGCCCGGAGCGAAAATCATCTACGACGTGCGGGCGAGCTGGGCCGTGCCCGAGACGATCGAGCGCGCGGGTGGAACGCCGCTCGTGAACCGGGTCGGCCATGCCTTCATCAAGCACCGCATGCGCGAGGAGAGTGCCGCGTTCGCGGGCGAGGTGTCGGGCCACTACTACTTCCGCGACTTCTCCCAGGCCGACTCGGGCGTCGTTCCGTTCTTGCTCATGCTCGAGCTGCTCTCGAAGCGCGGCGCGCGGCTGTCCGAGCTCCTGCGCCCGTACCGCGAGCGCTACTTCATCACCGGCGAGCTGAACACGCCGGTCCCGGACGTGGACGCCGTCCTGGCGCGCCTGGAGGAGCGCTACGCCGCGGAGGGCACCGTCTCGCATCTCGACGGCGTGTCCGTCGACGCCGACGGCTGGCACATGAACGTGCGGCCGTCGAACACGGAGCCGCTCCTCCGCCTGAACCTCGAGGCGCGCGAGCGAGACCTGATGGAGCGCAAGCGCGACGAGGTGCTCGAGCTGATCCGCTCCGGATGAAGGCGCCGGAGCTCGGCATCCGGATCGGCGACCTCGAGCCGGGGCCGGTCGACGCGATCACGGACGTCCCCGGCGTCCGCGTCGGTCATACGACGCTGATCGAAGGTGACGCGGTCCGGACGGGCGTGACGGTCGTGCTGCCGACTGCCGACGGCTCGCCCTGCTTCGCCGGCGCGCACCGCCTGAACGGAAACGGCGAGCTGACCGGGCTCGAATGGGTACGTGAATCAGGCTTCTTGACGACGCCGATCGGCCTCACGAACACCTTCTCCGTCGGCGTCGTCCGCGACGCGATCGTCGCCGTGCAACACGCGGCCAACCGGGGCCGCTGGCACCTCCCCGTCGTCGGCGAGACCTACGACGGGTTCCTGAACGACATCGAAGGGATGCACGTGCGGCCGGAGCACGTCTTCGCCGCGGTCGACGCGGCCTCCGGCGGCGCCGTCCAGGAGGGCGCCGTCGGCGGCGGCACGGGGATGATCTGCCACCAGTTCAAGGGCGGGATCGGCACCGCGTCCCGTGTCACCGGCGACGGCCACACGGTCGGCGTGCTCGTGCAGGCGAACCACGGCGGACGGGCGCGGCTCGCCGTCAACGGCGTCCCCATCGGCCGCCTCGTCGGCGCGCACCGGATCCCGCTCCCCGAACGTCACGAGGCAGGCGCCGGCTCGATCATCGTCCTAGTCGCCACCGACGCGCCGATCCTTCCGCACCAGTGCACGCGCCTCGCACAGCGCGCCGCGCTCGGGATCGCGCGCACGGGTGGCGCGGGCGAGAACTCGAGCGGCGACCTCGTGATTGCCTTCTCGACCGGAAACGCGATCGGCGACGAGCCGATCCGCGTCGAGATGCTGCCGAACGAGCGGATCGACCCGCTGTTCTTCGCGACGATCGAGGCGACGGAGGAGGCGATCGTGAATGCGCTCCTGTCAGCCGAGACGATGGACGGTCGCGGCGGACGCGTCCACGCACTACCGGCCGACGTGCTGCGCGAGGCGAGCGGCGTCTCCTGATCGCCGCCGCCGAAGTATCCTTCTTCTGGTGAACACGCGAGTCGATCATTCGTCCGGGATCGAGATCCGGCACCTCACAGCGCTCGAGGCCGTCGCGACCGAAGGCTCCTTTCGCCGCGCCGCGGCGCGCCTCGGCTACGTCCAGTCGGCGATCAGCGACCAGATCGCGTCGCTCGAGCGCCTCGTCGGCCAGCGGCTCGTCGAGCGCTCGCGCGGCACTGGCCCGATCGAGTTGACCGACGCCGGCCAGGTCCTGCTCGCGCACGCGAAGGCGATCGTCGCGCGGGTCAAGGCGGCGGAGGCGGACCTCGCAGCGCTTTCCGACGGATCGGCGGGCTCGCTGCGGCTCGGCATCTACCAGAGCGTCGCCACCAGGATCCTGCCGCGCGTCCTGCGCCGCTACGGCCGCGAGTGGCCGCACGTGTCCGTGCTGCCGCGGGAGGCGCCGACGGATGCGGGGCTGTTCGAGCTCGTGGAAGGCGGCGAGCTCGAGCTGACGTTCGCGGACCTGCCCCTCCCAGAAGGCCCCTTCGACTACGTCGAGTTGCTCAACGACCCGTACGTGCTCGTCGTGCCGGCAGGGTCGTCGCTTGCGCGCGCCGACCGCCCGGCCGGTCTCGAGGATGTCGCCGAGCTGCCGCTGATCGGCCACTGGACCTGTCGCGTGCTTCCGCGCGTCGAGGCGGAGCTCCGCGGGCTCGGCGTCGAGCCGAACTTCGTCTTCCGCTCCGACATCACCGCGACGGTGCAGGCGATGGTCGGCGCGGGCGTCGGCAGCGCGATCGTCCCGCGCCTGACGGTGGACGCATCCGAACCGACTACCGCGCTGGTCGAGCTCGACGAGCGCATGCCGGTGCAGCCGCGCGTGATCGCGCTGGCGTGGCACCGCGACCGCTATCGCTCCCCCGCCGCCGCCGGCTTCGTCGAGGCTGCGAAGGAGATCTGCGTTCAGCTCGAGGCTGAGCTGGAGGGGAAAGTCCGGCCGCTCGTTCGCCGATCGCGATCAGCATGATCCGGCATTCGCGTCATCACCCGGAGCCCCGCGCGCTACCGTCATGAGAGCATGACGCTCAGCTCGGCCCGCACCCGCCGCCGGATTACGTGGCTCGGCGCTTTCGCAGCCATCGCGGGCGGGGTCGTGGCGCTGGTCGTGCTGCTGCCGAATCATACGGCGACGCCACCGTCGAAGGAGCGGCTCGTGAGCGTGCCCGAAAACGCCGGACCGAAGGCGCGCAGGCTCAGTCGCGCCGACCGGCGAGCCATCAATGCAACGCTCGACGCCGTCGTCGTCCATGGAGCCGCCCGCCGCAACGTCGCGAAGTCGTACGACTTCACCACCCCGACGTTGCACGACGGCGCGACTCGCCGACAGTGGGCGAGCGGGGAGATCGGGATCTATCCGTTCCCCGCCGCCGGCCGCACGTTCCACGGCTGGATCCTCAAGGGGTCGACGACTGACGGCGCGTGGCTCCAGCTCCTGCTGAAGCCGCGACGCGGCGCGAAGGTCGGCCCGATCCTGTTCGACGTCCAGGTGCAGCGCCGGCACGGGAAGTGGCTCCTGAACTCGTTCGTTCCCGCCGCCACCTTCGCTCCGCTCGACTCGGACAAGCCGCGGGTGCGCGCGGTCGCCGACTTCAGCCCCGCGCTGAAGGGCGACGGAAACGCGGTGGCGGGGCGCGGCCGCGTCTCGCAGACCTGGGCGTTCTTCCCCTTCGTCGCCTTCGGCGTCCTCCTGCTCTCGCTCCTGGCGTGGCGGCTCGCAGTGCGATACCGCGACCGGCGCCTCTATCGGAACCGCGACAATCGGCTGCCGCCGCTGCCGCGGCTTACGATGCAGGCGGATGGAGCTCGAGCTCGGCCGCCGCACGGCGCGTAAGCCACCCTTCAAGTACTCCGCGCTCACCCGCGTCGGCTTCTCGGACACCGACGCACAAGGGATCGTCTACTACGGCCGGTACCTCCCGTACTTCGATCTCGCCCGCGTGGAATACCACCGGCACCTGGGCCTGCTGAGGGTGGACGAGCAGCACGAGCTCGTCATGCGCGCCTCGGCGGTCGAGTACTTCGCGCCGGCGCGCTTCGACGACCTGATCGAGGTGTTCGTGCGGCTGGGGCGGATCGGAACGACCAGCGCAACCTACGACTGTGCCGCCTACCGCGTTGCCGACGACGCGCTGATGGTGACGGCGCGACAGACACTCGTGCTCGTCGATCTCGACGAACGCCGAGCGCGGCCGATCTCCGACACGTTCAAGGAGACGATCCGCCGCTTCGAAGGCGACGACGTCGAGCTGACGGTCGCGGTTTCCTAGCGGCCGGAGACGCTCGCGCGGCCGAACCACGTCCGCGAGCCGTCCGTCCCTACCGCCTGCAGGCGATACATCAGCTTCCCGTGCGGAGCGCGCCGGTCGAGGAACGAGTAACGCGCTCCTAAGACCGAGTCGTCGGCACGGATCAAGCGCCGGTCGATTCGGACGCGCTTCCCCGAACGCTCGCGGTAGACGTGGAAGCCGAGGATGTCGGACTCGGTGCCCGTCCGCCACCGGACGAGTACACCCGCCGGCGAGCGTGCAGCAGCCATCGATCGGAGCGTCACCGCCGTTGTTGTCGGCTCGAATGCGACGTCGTCGAAGTAGGCGGTGACGGGGCCGGCCTGACATTGGCAGCTCGCGAACAGACTGAAGAAACCCGAACCCGTCCCCGGAGGCGCGGTGAGGATCCCGATTACGTGCGTCCACGCGCCGTATGTCAGGGGCGTCGGGGCCGAAAGCGCGCTGTTCCCGAACGTCTGTACGGTGCACGTGCTATTCGGATACCAGTGAGCTCCGAGCTGGACGTCGACCACTGGCTGCGCCGTGAGGTACCAGAACGAGGCCGCGTGCGGGCCGGGGGTGATGGGGCTGATGCAGACGCCGCCGGCTGTTGTTGCTTCGCCGCTCGTGCCGGCCCCCGTGAGCTTCATCCCGAAGCTGCCCGTGTGGTGCGTCGTGTCCTGTGTCATCGTGCCGACCAGGCCGTTCCAGCCGCAGATGGCAGTAAGCGGAAGCGGAGCGCACGATTGGCTCTGCTCGAATCCGGGATTCGGAATGTTCGAGACGATCACGGCGCCGGCGACACCAGCCACCGTCGCGGCAGCGATCGCCGCAATGCCGAGAACGCCCACGCAGCGCAACCGCCTCATCCGGGCGCGACCTTAGCCCAGGCCGGGCGGATGCGCAACCATCACTTCGGCCGAACGAAGCAGCCGGGTGAGCTGCGCCTTAGGTGCCAGACCTTGATCAGCGCCAGCGGCACTCTGCTCCTGCAGATCTCGCCGCCCGTGTCGCCGACGTCGCGAAAGACGCCGCCGATGGGGCGCTTGAACAGCTCCGGCTGGTCGGTCGTATCGCCCAGGAGCGAGAACGTCGCAAAGGCATATTCGGTCGCGCCGTAACGCCCGTAATAGGTCGTCCCCTTGAGCGGCCCCTTGACGTTCTTGGCGTTGTAGCGGCGGTTGAACTTGTGGTGGAAGAGGATGAACGACGCCCGCAGCATCGTCTTGACGCGTGGCGTCGCGACGAGGTTCACGGCCTTTGGTGCCGCTGCCGCCGGTACGGCCGCCACGAGGCCGGCAACAGCTGCGATGAGGACCAGCTTCTTCACAACCCCAGTCTAGAAAGTCAGGCGCGGTCCGTTACGTAGACGTCGACGACGTACCGCAGCACGATCGGCTCCGGCTCGCCGGCGAACGCTTCGCGCACGTCTCCGAGTAGTGCTGCGCGCGTTTCCTCGTCCAGGCTCGCGATGTAGCTCCGCGATGCGACGAGCCCGACCAGCTCGTCGAGGCTCAGCCGCTGCTCATGCGGCCAGCAGCGGTGCTCGAGCGGGCCGAAGAGCGGCGAGCGAGCGACTGCATCGTCCGCCTTCAGCCAGTCGCGCGACGCCTGCTCCTGGTGTTGGAAGAGGAACTCGTCGAGCCGCGCCTGTACCGGCTCCTCCACCCCACGCGTGTTCCAGAGCATCGCGAGGCCGCCGCCCGGGCGCAGGACGCGGTGAATCTCCGGGAGCGCGCGCTCGGGATCGAACCAGTGGAACGCCTGCGCGCACACGACCGCATCGACGCTCCCACCTGCGAGCGGGATCTCCTCCGCCGTCCCTGCGAACGCCTGCGCCTCCGGGACGCGCTGCAGGAGCTGCGCGCGCATCTCGTCCAGCGGCTCGACGCCGACCACCGTCGCGCCGGTCGGGACGAGGTCGCGCGTCAGCTTGCCCGTGCCGGCCGCGAGGTCGACCACCGTCCGTCCCCGGGCGATGCCGAGCCGTTCGCAAATCCACGTGACAGCGTCAGCGGCGTATCCCGGCCGCGCCCGCTCGTAGACGTCTGCCGCGCTGCCAAAGCCACGCGCGGCGACCTCACTGATTCTCAAGACGGGGTGACGCGGTACGCGTCGAAGACCGCGTCGACATTGCGGAGCGCGCTGAGTAGCCCGCGCAGGCTCTTGATGTCGCCGACCTCGGCCGTGTACCAGTTCTTCGCGAGCTGATCCTCGACGACGCCGCCGTACGAGACGATGTTCGCGCCGTACTCGGCGAAGGTCCGCGCAACATCCTCGAGCAGCCGCGGGCGGTCCCAGGCGTCGACGGAGATCTGGACGCGGAAGCTCTTCGATGCGTCGCCGTCCCACTCCACCTCCGTGAAGCGCTCGGGGTTCCGTCGCAACGCCTTCACGTTCGGGCAATCCTCGCGGTGGATCGTGATCCCCTTGCCGAGCGAGATGTAGCCGACGATGTCGTCGCCGGGGACCGGCGTACAGCACTTCGCGAGCCGGACGAGCACGTCCTCGACGCCCTGCACGGTGATCCCGAAGCTCTCGCTGGCGACGGTGTCGCGCGCCTTCGGAGTCTTGAGCGGAACCCTCGCCTCCTCCGCAACCTCTGTCGTCTTCAGGCGCTGCAGCACCTTGTTGACGATCTGGCTGACCGGGAGCTTGCCCGCGCCAAGCGCCAGGTAGAAATCCTCCGCCTTCTTGAATCCGGCCTCGCGCGTGATCTGGGCGAGCAGCGCGGAGCCGGCGAGTTTGCGATACGGCAGGTTTTGCCCCTTGAGCGCGTTCTCGAGCGCGTCGCGGCCTTTCTGCTCCGTCTCGCCGCGCGTCTCACGCGAGAACCACTGGCGGATCTTGTTGCGGGCCCGCGACGACGCCGCGACGTTCATCCAGTCGCGCGAGGGGCCACGGCCCTTCTTCGCGGTCAGGATCTCGACGAAGTCGCCGCTCTTCAGCCGGTAGTGGAGCGGGACGATGCGGCCGCTGACCTTCGCGCCCACGGTGCGGTGCCCGACGTCGGTGTGGATCGCGTACGCGAAGTCGATCGGGGTCGAGCCGGCGGGCAACGTCTTCAGGTCGCCCTTCGGCGTGAAGACGTAGACCTCGTCGCTGAACAGGTCGGTGCGGAACGTCTTCATGAACTCGATCGGGTCGGCCTCGTCGTGCTGCCAGTCCATGACCTGCTTGACCCACGCCTCCCACGCCTCGTCGATCTTCGCGCCGCGGCGCTTGTAGACCCAGTGCGCGGCGATGCCGTACTCGGCCTCGAGGTGCATGCGCCGAGTGCGCACCTGGATCTCGAGCGGCATCCCCTCGGGCCCGATCACCGTGGTGTGCAGCGCGCGGTACCGGTTCAGCTTCGGCATCGCGATGTAGTCCTTGAACCGGCCTGGCATCGGCCGCCACAGCGAGTGGATCAGCCCGAGCGCGCCGTAGCAGTCGCGGATGCCCTCTTCGCCGTCGCGCTGGACGATCACGCGCATCGCGGTCAGGTCGTAGATCTCGTTGAACTCGCGGCCGCGCTTGGCCATCTTCTCGTAGATGGAGTAGAAGTGCTTCGCGCGCCCGGAGATCTCGGCCGGGATGTCGACCTTGTCGAGCTCCTGCTCGAGCGTGATGGCGGCTTCCTCGACTCGCTTCTGGCGCTCCGCGCGCCGCTCCGCGACCATCGTCTTGATCTCTTCGTACTTGCGTGGGTGCAGCCGCTCGAAGGCGAGGTCCTCGAGCTCCCACTTGACGCTGTGGATGCCGAGGCGATGCGCGAGCGGTGCGTACACCTCGAGCGTCTCGCGCGCCTTCTGTACCTGCTTCTGCTTTCCCCACGCCTCGGCGGTGCGCATGTTGTGGAGCCGGTCCGCGAGCTTGATCAGGATCACCCGCGGGTCGTCGGCCATTGCGATGACCATCTTCCGGTAGTTCTCCGCCTCCGCCTGCTCCCGGCTCTGGAAGCTGATCCCCGACAGCTTCGTCACGCCTTCGACGAGGTGCGCGACGTCCGGGCCGAATTCCGCCCGAACCTCGTCGATCGTCGTCTCGGTGTCCTCGACGACGTCGTGGAGAAGCGCCGCCGCGAGCGCCTCCTCGTCCAGGTGGAGCTCGGCGCAGATCTTCGCCACCCCGAACGGGTGGTTGATGAACTCCTCGCCGGACGCACGCTGCTGCCCCTCGTGGCAGGCCGCCGCGAACCGGAACGCGCGGGTCAGCAGCTCACGGTCAGCGTCTGGGATGTACTCCTCGACGTCGCGGAGCAGCTCGTCGACGAGATCCTGGTGACGCTCCGGTGACTCGACGACAGACATCGGAAAAGTCTACTCCGGGCCTCGTCGCGCGGCTTCCGAGCTAAAGCCGCAGGAGCGCGCGCGGCCGCCTGGAGCGGCGGTCGGTCGCGAGCTGATCGAGCTCGATCAGCAGTGCCGCGACGCTCTCGAGGCGGCGGATCCTCTTCCGGCGCAGGAAACGCATGGCCGTCTCGATTCGGTGCGTCACACGCTCTTCCTCCCGCCGGCTTCTCGCATAAAACCTACGCAGCGCGCTGCAGCGGTTCCTCCTCGAGCAGCGCGCGGAATCGCGGCGATTCGAACAGGCTCCGCCGCACACCGCCTTCCAGCTCCAGCTCGGCGAAAACCTCCTGCGCGACAGGGTCGCGGCTGCCGTCCTTGCGGTACTCGTCAGCGAGCCACGCGCGCAGGTGGTCGTAGCGGACAGGCGTGTCGAAGACGCGCTGGACGACCAGCTGCGGCGACACGCTGCCGTTCCAGTGGTTTTCCTGCAGCCGAAAGATCACGTCGTACCGTCCCGGCCGGCGCAGGCGGTCTTGGTCGCGGCCCATGCCGAAGGCGATCGCGCTGCCGCCGTCCGCACCGTGCTCCGTCCGCACGCGAAAGCGCAGGTGCTTGCCGTCGCCCACTGGCGCGAGATCGCCAATCTGGCACGCCGGCGCGAGCAACGTCACGTTCGGGTTCCCCAGCCCGAACGGCGCCAGCCGCCGCAGCTCCTGGCACAGCTCGAGCGACAGCGGCATCCGCGCCGGAACGATCGCGTCGATCGGCGTCACGCGGCGGAGGTCGGCATCGGACAACACGCCCGCCGCGTGTGCGGCAAAGGCGTCTGCGAAGCCCTCGACGTTCTCGCGGCGGATCGAGAGGCCGGCGGCGGCTCGGTGACCGCCGAAACGCTCGAGCCGGTCCGCGCAGGCGCCGAGGCCCCCATGGAGGTCGAACGCGCCGATCGACCGGCCCGAGCCCTTCCAGTCGCCCGCCGTGCCCGCAATCAGCACGACCGGCCGGTGGTAGCGCTCGACGAGCCGCGACGCGACGATTCCGATCACGCCCTCGTGCCACTCCTCGTCGGCGACGACGTACGCACGACGCCGCCGTTTCGTCTCGTCCCAACCTTCGATCTGTGCGACGGCACTGCGCAGAATTCGGTCCTCGACCGCCTGCCGCTCCCGATTCAGCTCGTCGAGCCGCCCGGCGAGCTCCGCCGCGACACGCTGGTCCTCCGACAGCAGGAGCTCGAGGGCCGTCGCCGGATCGCCAAGCCGCCCGGCGGCGTTGATCCGCGGGGCAAGCCGGAAGCCGACGGCTCCCGAGTCGACCGACGCCGGATCGACACCCGCGCTCTTCATCAGTGCGCGCAGCCCCGGCTTCGGCGTCCGCGCGAGCGCACGCAGCCCCGCGATCGCGACCGAGCGGTTCTCGTCGACGAGCGGAACGACGTCGGCGATCGTCGCGAGCGCGACGAAGTCGAGGTGGTGCCTGAGGACCGGCGCGCCCGGCCCGAGGAGCGCCTGCCCGAGCTTGTACACGACACCAGTTCCGCAGAGCTCGGGGAACGGGTACCGCGACGGCCGCGTCGCGACGATCGGACAGCCCGGCAGCTCGGCATCGGGCCGGTGATGGTCCGTGACGACGATCTGGAGCCCGCGCCTGTTCGCCTCGTCGACAGCCGCTGCAGCCGTGATGCCGCAGTCCACCGTCACCACGAGGTCGTAGCCCTCGTCGGCGAGCCGCGCGATCGTCTCGGGATGCACGCCGTAGCCCTCCTCGAACCGGCTCGGGAGGTGCCAGCCGGCGTCCGCGCCGACCTCGCGCAAGATCAGGAGCGCGAGCGCCGTGGCGCAGATGCCGTCCGCGTCGTAGTCACCGTGAACGCAGATCCGCCCGCCACCCGCGATGGTCGCTCGGATGCGGTCACACGCCTCGGCCATGTCGCCCAGCGCGAACGGGTCGTGCGGCGGCAGCTCGCCGGACAAGAACGCCGCCGCACGGTCGGCATCGTCGTACCCGCGTCGCACGAGCACGGAAGCCGTGACTTCGGTCACGCCGAGAGCCGCGGCGAGATCTGCAGCTGTGTGGCGCTCACACGGTCGAATCGTCCAGGTCACGTGGACGAGTCACGGTACGAGTGCCGCCGGAGGGACTAGCCGCGGCGGCGGCGGAGAGGCTCGAGTGCCGCCTTCCCCCAGAACACGAGCAGCCCGAAGGCGGCGCCCAGACAGATCACGATTGCGGGCGCCAGCAGCAAGGCGCGCTCGAGCGAGAGGTCGAACAGCACGATCGCAAGAGCGATCAGCGCGAAGGTGCCGGCGGTCGCCGCGACG
>Ga0126313_10001689_pt1 | contig 11826 bp, 12 predicted proteins | sample Plot105A_FD_89954 | JGI IMG/M metagenome (GOLD analysis project Ga0126313, IMG submission 89954) | Serpentine soil microbial communities from UC McLaughlin Reserve, CA, USA - Plot105A | ecosystem: Environmental > Terrestrial > Soil > Grasslands | place: USA: UC McLaughlin Reserve, Lake County...
CGAGATGAGGTTGTCAGATTAGCGAGCAACCAAGCAGGGTACCAACAGCTAGCATCAGGCGATAGAAGCTGATGTGAAGGAGGAGAGCACGAGATATCCGCATTTCAGTGAGTTTCGTCCAACCGGCGTGAAGAGGGGCTAGGGAGAGGAGATACATATGGCTCAGGCGGCCTCTGCAAGTCAGTCCGGTGGTAACAGACGCTTTGTCTACGTGGTGGCCTCCGTCGCCGCCCTTGGAGGACTGCTCTTCGGCTACGACACAGGGATCATCTCCGGAGCTCTTCTCTTTATCACGAAGGATTTCCAGCTCAACGCATTTCTTGAAGGCTTCATCGTCAGCTCGCTGCTGCTCGGGGCGGTGGTTGGAGCCGGCATCAGTGGTGCGCTCTCCGACAGGCTGGGCCGGCGCACGATAATCCTCGTTGCGGCCACTATCTTCGCTATCGGAGCCGTCGGCGCGGGTCTGTCTCCTAATGTGGGGATGCTCATCTTCTTCCGTTTCTTCCTGGGTCTGGGCGTCGGCACCGCTTCGGCCCTCGTTCCGTCCTACATCTCGGAGTCTGCCCCAACCGGCGTGCGCGGGTCGCTCACTTCCCTTTTTCAGCTTGCAATCACGATAGGAATCCTGGTCGCCTACTTGGTCAACGCAGCCTTCGCTTCCGCTGGCAGCTGGCGGTGGCCGCTCGCGCTCGCCTTCGTCCCCGCGCTGGTGCTCCTTGTTGGAATGTACTTTCTGCCGGAGACGCCTCGCTGGCTCGTCAGCAAAGACCGCGACGAGGAAGCGCGGCGGGTTCTAAGCCGAACTCGGACCGAGGAAGAGGTAGAAAGCGAGCTCAAGGAGATCCGGCGCGCGGAGGAAGAGGAAGGAGAGCTGGCAGGCTTCCGGGAACTACTCGAGCCCTGGGTCCGGCCGATGCTAGTGGTGGGCATAGGGCTGGCCATCTTCCAGCAGTTCGTTGGCATCAACACCGTCATCTACTATGCCCCTACTATCATAAAGTCCACCGGTCTTGCCGACGTAGCCTCAGTTCTCGCCACCGTCGGTATTGGGGTGGTCAACGTGCTGATGACCATAGTCGCCATCCTCGTGATAGACCGGGTGGGCCGCAAGCCCCTGCTCCTCGTTGGGCTCGCCGGCATGGTGGTCTCGTTGGGCATCATTGGTAGCGCTTTCCTGTTCTCCGGCCTTTCGGGCATCATCTCCTGGGTTACGCTGGCGGGACTGATGCTGTACATAGCATCATTTGCGGTAAGCTTCGGTCCGGTCCTCTGGGTAATGTTGCCGGAGATCTTCCCGCTCAACGCCCGCGGTACCGGCACGGGCGTCTCGGCCTTGAGCAACTGGGGGGCCAATTTTATTGTCGCCCAATCGTTCCTACCGCTCGTCGCGCTAATAGGCAGGACAGCCGTCTTCTGGATACTCGCGGGAATCTGCATCATAGCGGCACTGTTCATCTACTTCCTGGTGCCAGAGACGAAGGGACGCAGCCTGGAGCAGATAGAAACCGACCTGCGCAGAAGGGTCACAGTCGGCTCCTAATCTAGGCAATTCACGAGGTGAGTCGGAGCGAGGGGGTCTCACCCCTTATGGTGGCGTAGGTGCCCATCTCATCGATGAACACCAAGCTGCGGCTGTCGAGCTCGCCGACCAAAGAGTGCCACACCAACCTCAACCACTCGTCCCTCTCACTCGCTCCTATTGAACTTTTTCGACCCTGAGAGACCGTGCAGAAATTTGATACTTGAGTAACGCGGCTGGGACCGTATGTCTGCTACTTCTGCCGCTGGGGGAAGGATCAGGAAGATGCGAAGGACCATAAAGGCCGTGGTGGCGATGGTAGTACTGCTGGCGTTGACCGCCAGGGTTACGCTGGCGGACACGGTCGACTGTAGCGACAACGAGATCACCGGCTCTGAGATGTGCGGCGAGATCGACACTCTTGGCGGGGTAGACACGCTGAATGGCAAGGGCGGCAACGACGCCATATACGGCGGTCCCGGCGGCGAGGTCTTCATCTTCGGAAGGGAGGGCAGCGACCTGCTCGTGGGCGGTCTCGGTCGCGACAACACCTTCACCAGCGAGTTCCCGGATATCAACCCGGGGGTGGACACCGTCAGGGCCGGCAACGACGGGATAGACGCGGCGGACGGTTTCAAGGACGTCGTCAACGGCGGCCCGGGCAATGATGACTACGTCGAATTCGACCGGGGCCTCGACACAGTCGCGAGCAACTGCGAGTATCGAGTTCCCAAGTAAAAGCGCCGGTAGCGATGTGGCTGGCCGCCGGATCGAGCCGGGGGTTCGCTTAGAGACCCCGGCTCTCGTTTCTCTGAAGGCTTCTGGTACAGAGACGCGATTCGGGCTAACGCTGGCTTCCGGCGCGAGGTTCGTCGTGAGGTCCTCGAAGCCTTCTTTGTCGTTTGGACGTAGAATAAGGTTCGTGGCGGCGCATCGGGAGATCTGGGGACGGTGAAGCTGGGCAGGTGGATGGGAGGGCAGAAGAGGGCCGGCGGGCAAATCCCGAAGGGGCCGGAGAGGTCGCCCACGCCGATCTTCGTCTCTGCGCGGGTCATGGCCATCATAGTGGTGCTCGGGCTCGCGGCGCTCGTGTACGTTCTCTATGCCGCGCCGAGCATCCTTATCGTCGCGCTCGGGGGGATGGCGCTCGCAATAGTATTGACGTTCCCGGTGCGGGCGCTCTCGCGGCTGATGCCGCGGGGGGTGGCGATACTGGTTACCTTTATGGTCCTGATCGGGGTGGTGGCCCTCGCCCTGGGGTTCCTGGTGCCGCTGCTCGTCCGGCAGCTCAGGCTCTTCATCCTCATCACGCCCGCCATCGCGAACAGGGCCAACGAGTTCTTGCTCGACCTGATCGAGCCGCTCGCCGAGCGAAACATCCTGCTGGTCCGGCCGGAGCGCTTTATGGCCGGGTTGCTGGAGGACCTCTTCGACCGCGCCCGAGAGATAATCGAGGGCATGCTCGGCGGGCTGGTCGGCTTCATCTCGGGGGCGTTCACCTTCGGGGTGGCACTCTTCGGGATACTCTTCGTCGCGGTGTACCTGCTGGCGGACGTGCGCAAGGTGAAGGCGGCCTACCTGAAGGCAGCCCCGGCGCGCTACCGGCGCGACGCCCGGGACCTCTGGGACGCCTTCGGGGTCTCGCTCTCGCGCTACCTCGGCGGGCTCGTCTTCGTGATCCTCATCCAGGGCGTGCTCGCCTTCCTGGCGCTCAAAATCCTGGGCGTGCCCTACGCCATCCTGCTCGGCGCGTGGGTCTCGATCACGGCGATCATTCCGTATCTCGGTCCGTTTCTGGGGGGGATACCGGCGGTCCTCGTCGCCCTGATCTTCGAGTCCCCGACGACCGCCGTCCTGACCGTCGTGGCCTACGTCCTGATCCAGCAGTTCGAGGGCAACTACCTTACCCCCCGCATCCAGGGCGACGCTCTGCAGGTGCACCCGATCATCGTGCTCCTGGCCGTGATCGGCGGCGCCCAGCTGGCCGGGCTCGCGGGCATGGTCTTCGCCGTCCCGGCCCTCGCCGTCGTCCGCGTCTTCTTCGACTTCTTCCGGGTCCGCCTCCGGACGGGCCGTAACCCGGAAGTCCCCGAACGCTTCTAGCTAACTTCCTCCGCCTGATTGGCTATGCTCTGGAGCTCGCTCTGGAGCGCCTTGACTGCCTTATTCGGGGACACGTCGCCCTTGAGCATCTTGTTGAACTGCTCGGCGAGCTCCAGGGACATGTCCGAGTAGACCGGGGAGACCGGCCGCGGCCGGGAGTGCTCGATGAGGATATCCTGGCCGAGCCTGGCGATCGGCATCTTCTCCAGCACCTCGGGATCCTCGTAGAGGTTCCGCCGGACGGGCAGCCTCGATCCTTCCACGGCGTTGGTCCTAAGTTGCTCGGGCGAGGTCATGAACTTGATGAACTCCCAGGCCTCGTCCTGCTTGTCCGAGGCGGCGTTGATGAGGAAGTTCCATCCCCCGAGGGTGCTGTAGCTCTGCATCCCTTCCTCGGCGACCGGGAGCGGTGTGATGCCTACCTGATCCGGCTTTATCTTCGACACACTGGGGTCGCTGAGAAGCGCGTACACGTATGGCCAGTTGCGCAGAAAGACCGCGTCGCCGTTGGTGAAGGCGGCCTGCGACTCGTCTTCCTTGTAGGTGGTAACGGCCTGAGGGCTGACGCCGCTCTCGATCATGCTCCGCGCCGTCGCGAATCCCGCCGCGGACTCGGGGCTGTCTACAACCACCTTCGACGGGTCGTCGGGATCGAGGACGTTCCCTCCGTTGGTCCAGATATACTCGCACTCGTTGCACACACCGCCCTCGTACTCGGCGCCCTGGAAGACGAACCCGAACTTGGTACCCGAGTCCGACTTCGTCTTCTCGGCCATCTCCTTGAACTCGTCCCAAGTCTTGGGTGGCTCGGAGAAGCCGCTCTCCTCCAGCAGGTCCTTACGGAAGTACAGCAACCCCGCGTCCGTGTACCAGGGAACCCCCAGACCTTGCCGTCGTAGGTGTTGGCCTCGATGGGTCCGGGCAGGAACTTATCGGTGTCGGTGAAACGGTCGGAGAGGTCCACGATCCAGCCCTGGGCGGCGAACTGGGCCGGCCAGATCACATCGCCGCTAATGACGTCTGTCTCGCCTCCGCCGGCCTGGGACTCGGTCCTCAGCTGGTCGAATTACTGGCCCGTATCCGAGGGAATCTCCCGGTACTTGATCTGAAATTTGCCCTTGTACTGCTTGTTGAACTTGTCGATCAAGGTCGGCAGGACCCCGGTATCATCGGTCCGGAGGAGAAAACTATGTTGTTCCCGCCTCCTCCGCCCCCGGCGGCGCCCAGCAGGGCCGCCCCGGCGAGTCCCGCGCCCCGAGCCTCAGGAAGTCCCTACGGCTAAGGTTGGATCCACCGCCCGTTCGTGCCCGTTGCATGAAGCCCCCTTCGTCGCTATCTTTCCCCGCCGGCTCTGCAGGACCTCTATTTATGCCTCAAGAACGAACCTAGGCGCTCGTAGCACTCTTCGAGCAGCCCAAGCTCCGCGTACTCGGCCTTCTGATGCGCCTGCGCCGGGAGCCCGGGGCCGAAGTTGGCCGCCGCCACCCCGCGCTGTGCGAGGCGGGCCACGTCCGTCCAAGCCTGCTTGGGCCTCACCTCCAGCCCGGTCTCGATAAGCCTTTGCAGGAGAGGATTGTCCAGATCCACCGGACCGCTCGGAGCGTAGTCCGCGATCTCGTAGCCGGCGCTCCCGTCGAGCAGCCCGTCGAAGACGCGCCTCACGTTCTCGATGTCTTTCCCTGGCGCGAAGCGGTAGTTCACGTTGATCCAGAACTCGTCCGGCACCACGTTCTTCGCCCGCCCGCCCCGGGCCATGGTCGGCGTCAGGACCTCGTAGAACGTCAGCCCCTCCACCAGGACCTCCTCCACCTCCCTCTCGTGCAGCCCCGCCAGGAACCCGCCGGCCGCCGTGAGGGCGTTCTCCCCCAACCACGGCCGGGCCGAATGGGCGGGCGTCCCCCTGAACGTCACCTCGACCTGCGCCGTGCCGACGCACCCGGCCTCCAGAGCACCCGCCGTCGGCTCCAGGATGAGGGCGAGGTCCGCGTCCAGCACCCACGGGCTCTCCACGAAGACCGCTTCGAGCCCGTTCTCAGCGTAGGGGCCCTCCTCCCGCTCGTAGAAGACGAAGCTGGGCTCCGCCCACGACTCATCCCAGGAAAAACTCTCCAGCAGCGCGAGCATCACGGCGTCACCGGCCTTCATGTCTGAGGCGCCGCGGCCGTAGATCCTCGCCACTTCGACCCTTACTGGGAGGCCGCCCTCCGGCTCCGGCACGGTGTCCAGGTGCCCGGCGAACAAGATCTTTTCGCGCGAAGGATCCGGCGCTGCCCGCCGGAAGGTGAGGTTGTTCGAGACCCGCTCCGCCTCCCAGCCAGGGGTCTTCGCGACGCGCTCCTGCAGGTCGTCGCAGAGGCGCCTCTCTTCTCCGGTGACGCTCGGGCGCACGAGGAACCAGAGTAGATTATCGAGCAGGCGCTCCCTCAAACCGAGACCCCGAAGTGGCGGAGGGCCTCGTTCAACGAGGTCTTCTGGTCGGTAGACTCCCGGCGCTTCCCGATGATGAGGGCCGTCTGGAGCTGGTAGGAGCCCGCCGGAAACTCCTTCGTGCGGGTGCCGGCGACGACGACGGAGCGCGCCGGGACGCGGCCCCTGTAGACGACCTCCTCCTCGCCTGTCACGTCTATGATCTGGGTCGAGCTGGTCAGCACGACGTTCGCCCCGAGTACCGCCTCCTCCTCGATGCGCACGCCCTCGACGACGACGGCCCTGGAGCCGACGAAGGCTCCGTCCTCCACGACGACCGGCATCGCGCCCGGCGGCTCGAGGACCCCGCCGATACCGACGCCGCCGGCCAGGTGGACGTTACGGCCGATCTGGGCTCCGGAGCCGACGGTCGCCCAGGTGTCGACCATGGTTCCGCTACCCACGTAGGCCCCGATGTTCACGTACCCCGGCATCACGACGACGCCCGGCTCTACGTGGGCCCCGTAGCGGACCGTGCCCGGCGGCACCACGCGCACCCCGGCCTCTGCCAGGTTCTTCTTCGTGGGGATCTTGTCGTGGTACTCGAACGGACCAACCCTTGTAGTCTCCATCTCGGCGACGACGAAGTACAGCGAGATCGCCTTCATCACCCACGCGTTCGAGCGCCACTCGCCGTTCCGTTTCTGGGCCACGCGCAACTCGCCCCTGTCCAGAGCGTCTATCGTGTCGAAGACGGCTCTTCGATGCTCCTCGTCTTCGAGCAGACCCCGGTCCTCGAATGTGGCTTCTATTCTCTCCCTCATCACGCCCGCCAGTTTAGCAGGGGGCCGGATCCCCACGCTTCCGCGAAGCGGTTCCCGAGTAGCGCTATACTGCCTTCGGCTCGGGGTCGCGGAGAAAGGAGCCTGATCTTATAACCTTCTTCGCGCTGGTCCTGGTACTGGCGGCGGCCACCTTCCACGCGACTTGGAACCTGCTCGCCAAGCGCGTCGGAGACGGGGGCGCGGTCTTCGTATGGCTCTTCGGCTTTCTCGCCATACTCATATACGCGCCGCTCGCGGTCATCGTGGTGCTTGTGGAGAGGCCTCATTTTGGATCCGAGGTGCTCGTCTTCATGTTCGGGAGTGGCGTGCTGCACCTCGGGTACTTCGTCCTCTTGCAGAGGGGATACGCGGTCGGGGATCTCTCACTCGTCTATCCCCTCGCGCGAGGCACGGGACCCTTGCTCGCGACCGCTGCCGCCATCGTCCTGCTCGGCGAGCGGCCCGGGGTTGTCGCCCTGCTGGGCATCGGCCTCATCGCGACCGGCGTCTTCCTGCTGACCACGGAGCCGGGGAGTGTCCGTAAGTCCGGTTTGGGAGGGGGTGTGGTCTACGGCCTTCTGACGGGAGCTTTTATCGCCGCCTACACCATCTGGGACAAGCACGCCGTAAGCGCTCTACTGATTGCGCCGCTCTTGCAGAGTTGGGTCACGACCCTGGTCACCACTGGGTTGCTCACCCCCCTGGCGGTGCGCCGGCGCCAGAAGGTGCTGGCGATGTGGAGGGCGCACAAGACCGAGGCGCTCGGTGTCGCGGTACTCAGCCCGCTCTCGTATATCCTGGTCCTTACGGCGCTCGTCTTCACACCGGTGAGCTACGTGGCTCCGGCCAGGGAGATCAGCATCCTCATCGGGGCGGCGATGGGGGCGCGCTTGCTCGCGGAAGGGAACGCCCGCAGGCGTCTCGCCGCCGCCAGCGTGATGGTGCTCGGGATCGTGGCGCTGGCGCTAGGCTGAGAGGCCCCGGCGGATCAGACCCTCCCACCGCTCTATCGCGCGCCGGCACTCCTCGGTGCTGGGCACGAGGGCGACCCGGATGTACCCCTCGCCGCCTGGACCGAACGAACGACCCGGCGCCACGATGATGCCTTCTTCAAGGAGACGAAGGGCATACGCCTCGTCGTCCCCGGCGAACGCCTTGGGCACCGTTATCCACAGGTAGATGCTCGAGTCGGTGCGCAGGTACGGGAGGCCGACCCGCTCGAAGAACTCGGCGAAAAGCGCACGCTTCTCGGCAAAGACTTGTTTCCTCTTTTCGACGTGTTCGTCGTCGTTCCAGGCGGCGGTCGCGGCGTCCTGCACGAAAAATTGGGTGGCGACGCCGATAGAGGGACGCATCTTCTTGAGGGCGGAGATCAGGGCGGGGTCCCCGGCCATCATCGCCGAGCGGTAGCCGGTCATGCCACTGCGTTTGGAGAGAGAGCAGAAGGCAAGGGTGCGCTCTTTCGCGACCTCCAGGATCGAGGGCGGAGGATCTGCGGAGTAGATGTCGTTGTAGCACTCGTCGGAGAAGAGCAAGATATCGTGCTCGCGGCAGAACCCTGCGATCTTCTCCAGATGCTCGTAAGACGCGCTCGCGCCGGTGGGGTTGTGAGGGTAGTTGATCCAGAGTATCCGCGTTCTGTCCGGATCTATGCTTTCGGTGCGGATGAGGAACCCATCCTCCCGCGTGAGCCTGACCGGTAGCGGCTCTCCGCCGGTGAAGAGGGTTCCCCGCTCGTAGACGGGGTAGCCCGGCGTGCCGTAGGCGACCCCGCGTCGCCCGTGAGACGGGTGCACAAAGGCCAGAGGGGCGTGGAAGATGGCCTCCTTCGAGCCCGTGGCGGGCAGAACCTCGGCCTCCGAGTCCAGCGCGACCCCGTGCCGCCGCGACATCCAGCCGCAGAAAGCATCGCGCAACTCCTTCTTGCCGGGCGTGCTCGGGTACTGGCTCACCTCCGGGACGGCGTCAATCAAAGCCTGCCGGATCTTCGGGTCCGTCGGCTCTCTGGGGTCCCCGGTGCCGAAGTCGAAGAGAGGGACGCCCTTTTTTTCCAGATCCTTGCGACGCTCGTCAAGCCTGAGCAGCGGGTAGGCGCCGCCCTTCTCCAGCACGGGGTTCAGGAGTAGAGGCGGGGTGGCGGTGCGCGCGGGCCTGTGGCGGTCGTTCATGCTCGTGTCGCGCCGGGTCTCGGCACGGGGTATATTCCTTCTACTCCGCTTGCAGGAGCCAGCAATATAGCATTTCCTTAAGCGCCGCGAGGCGGGATCATGAGGAGGTAGGCTTTGGACGAGTTCCACTACGAGGGGGGCGTTCTCCGCTGCGAGGATGTGCCGTTATCCGAGATAGCCCGAGGAGCCGGGACCCCCACCTACGTCTACAGCCACGCCGCTTTAGAGAGGGCGTATCGGGAGCTGGACGAGGCATTTTCTGGCCTGGATCACCTGGTCTGCTACGCGGTGAAGGCTAACGGTAATCTGGCGGTCCTGCGTGCGTTAGCCTCCTTCGGGGCCGGGGCGGACATCGTCTCCGTCGGCGAACTCTACAGGGCGATGCGCGCCGGGTTCGACCCGAAGAAGGTCGTCTTCGCCGGGGTGGGTAAGACGGAGAACGAGCTCCTGGCGGGCCTCGGGGAGCGCATCCTCCTCTTCAACGTCGAGTCGGCCTCGGAGCTCGAGCACCTCGACAGGCTCGCCGCCCGTCACGGCAAGCGCGCCCGCGTCGCCCTGCGGGTGAACCCGGACGTGGACGCCGAGACCCACGAGCACGTCGCTACCGGGCGGGCGTTCGACAAGTTCGGCATCCCCACAGAAGAGGCGCTCGCGCTCGCCGAGAGGGTGGAGGAGTACAAGAGCGTCGACCTCATCGGGGTCCACCAGCACATAGGGTCCCAGATCACCAAACTCGCCCCCTTTACCGAGTCCGTCGAAAAGAGCGCGGGCCTCGTCGAGGAGTTGAAACGTCGCGGATTCGACATCAAGTACTTCAACATGGGCGGGGGCCTCGGCATCCGCTACAAGGACGAGGAAGCGCCGACGCCAAAAGAACTCGTTGACGCCGTACGTCCGACGCTCGAAGCTACGGGGACCAGGATCCTCTGCGAGATGGGCCGCTACATCGCCGGCGCCGCCGGCGCCCTCCTCACCCGCGTCGTCTACCGCAAGAAGAGCAAAGATAAGGACTTCCTCGTCGCCGACGCGGGCATGAACGACCTCCTTCGGCCGAGCCTCTACGACGCCCACCACGAGGTGCGCTCCGTGAACGAGGATGCCCAGAAGATCGCGAACGCGGACCTCGTCGGCCCCGTCTGCGAGAGCGGCGACTACCTCGCGCGCGACCGCGAGCTACCCGACGCCCGGGAGGGCGACGTGCTCGCCGTCATGTGCGCCGGCGCTTATGGCTTCTCGATGGCCTCGAACTACAACTCCCGCCCCCGCCCGGCCGAGGTCTTCGTCCGGGGAGATAGGTGGGCCGTCGTCCGCGAGCGCGAGAGCTACGCCGACCTCGTCAAAGGCGAGCTGGTTCCGCCGTTCTTGTAGCGGCTTTCTAATCCCGCTGGCGGCGGTTGAGCAGCAGCGGTGAGAGGCCCGGGCTACGTCGTGCAAGCGCGGCGTCCACGGAGAGCGCTTTGGCGGCGGGGCTCAGCAGGATCACCAGCGAGAGCAGGGCCACCACCACGTTTATTGTCAAAAACTCCGGCGCCCCGAGGCCGCCGCCGAGCCGGAGGCCGCCCTGGGAGAGCATGATGACGATGCTCAAGCCTATGCTGCCCAAGGCCGCGAGGTTCGTGAGGAGGCCCAGGATCAAGGCTATCCCCAGCGTCAACTCCCCCGCGCGCATGAACTGCGCGAAGAGCTCGGCGTTCGGAACCACAGTGCTCTGCATGAACTCCCGGAAGAACGGTGGCGCCTGCGAGACGAAGCCCCCGGCCTCCAGGCTGGCGGCGAACTGCCTCGGAAACGCCGGGTTCAGCAGCTTCTCCAGGCCGCCGTTGAGCCATACCGCCCCGACCAGGATGCGTACCCACGTCATGCCGTTCACCGCGAGGCTCCTCTCCGCTGCTCTAGTATCCTCCCTATTCTACGTATACGCACCGCCGCAGCGGCGGGATGGGAGAACCGGAGCCCCGCGTCTTGCGTATGTAGCTGTGTGGCCCGCGGGACCGTAAGTAGCGAACGAAGGGAGCATCGTGGACAAAGGCATCTCGCGAGAGAGGTTCATCCGCCTCGGGGCAGTCCTGGGCGTAGGCGCCGCGGGGGCTTCGGTGCTCGCCGCTTGCGGAGGCGGGTCCGGTAACGGTGGTTCCGGTAATAATGGTTCCGGTGGCGGTGAATACGGTGGGGCTGCCGGTGGCAAAGGAGACTCCTCCGGGTCCTCCGGCAAGAAGGCCGGAGGCGGGGCAGAGACGCAAGCTCCGGGCGGGCAGGCCATCGCCCGGACGTCCGAGGTGGGACCGGGGTCGGCCGCGAAGTTCGAGGACTCGGGGAGCCCGGCGGTGCTGGTCCATCTGGAGAGTGGGGACTTCGTGGCCTACTCGGCGGTCTGCACGCACCAGCAATGCACGGTCGCCTACAAGAACGGGCAACTCGCCTGCCCCTGCCACGGCTCTATCTTCGATCCGGCGAACGGGGCGCAGGTGGTGAACGGACCCGCCCAGCGACCCCTGCCGGAGATACCGGTCGAAGTGAGGGGTGGGGAGGTTCTTCGGGCCTAGCGGCCCTCAAGCTGCCAGCCGGTCAGCCAGTCAGCATTTCAGCCTGTCAGCTTCCCGTTGGATGGCGAGGCTCTGGCCGTGGGGCGATACTCTGTATGCCACCGCCTCTCTCACGAAGCGAGTGTCGCTTGTGAATCCTTTGCTGAGATGCCGACAAGCCGCCTTCTTAAGGCGGCGTGCTGACTGGCTGACCAGCTAATAGGCTGACAAGCTGACGGTTGACAAGCTAATATTCAGGCATGGATCCCAACGAGGAGCGCATC
>Ga0126313_10001690_pt1 | contig 11826 bp, 13 predicted proteins | sample Plot105A_FD_89954 | JGI IMG/M metagenome (GOLD analysis project Ga0126313, IMG submission 89954) | Serpentine soil microbial communities from UC McLaughlin Reserve, CA, USA - Plot105A | ecosystem: Environmental > Terrestrial > Soil > Grasslands | place: USA: UC McLaughlin Reserve, Lake County...
ACGAACGTGATCCCGACCTCCTGCTGGATCCGCTTGAGCTCGAGCTGCATCTCCTGGCGCAGCTTGAGGTCGAGCGCGCCGAGCGGCTCGTCGAGCAGCAGCACCTTCGGGCGGTTGACGATCGCCCGCGCGAGCGCGACGCGCTGGCGCTGGCCGCCGGAAAGGTGCGCCGGCTTGCGCGAGCCCATGCCGGCGAGCCGGACGAGCTCGAGCGACTCCTCCGCGCGCCGGCGCCGCTCGGGCTTGGCGACCTTGCGCACGCGCAGGCCGTAGGCGACGTTCTCCGCGACGGTCATGTGCGGGAACAGCGCGTAGTCCTGGAACACGGTGTTGACGTCGCGCGCGTAGGGCGGCAGGTTCTCGACGCGCTTGCCGGCGAGCTCGACGGAGCCGGAGTCGGGCGGCTCGAAGCCGGCGATCAGGCGCAGCGTCGTCGTCTTGCCGGAGCCCGAGGGGCCGAGCATCGTGAAGAACTCGCCGCGGCCGATCTCGAGCGAGATGCCGTCGACCGCGCAGACGTCGCCGTAGTGCTTGACCAGGTCAATCAGGCGGACATCGGCGGCGTCGGTGGAGGAGCTGGCCATCGGAGCGGCGCGAGCCTACCGGGGGTGTCCGACGCGAACAACCGCATGCGCCGTTAAGGCGGGGGGTGCGTACGATCCCCGCTGTCCGAGTGACTACCTGAACATAGGTCCAGAAGCTGCCGCCTGAGCTTGTGTGCACGACGGCGCGTCCCTACCGTCGGAGACGCTATGAGATCTCTCAACGAGCAGTCTCACGCATATGAAGCGCCGCGGATCATCGAGCTGGGCGATCTCGTGACGCTGACGGCCCAGGGACAGGGCGGGTTCAACAAGCCCTGCAGCGTCGCCGACGGAATGTCCGGCACCATCGGGAACTGCTCCGGTGGCGGAGGAGGAGGCGGCATCGGGTCGTAGTCGGACGGTTCAGGGTACGAGCAGGCCCCGCGCGGTGAGCCACTCGACGAACTGCTGGACGTCAGCTCGTGCCCGATCCGTCTCGATCCCGTAGCGCTCGGTCAGCGTATCCACGAGCACCTCGGGCCGTGTCCCTCCTGCGAGCAGCCGCCAGAGCAGCGCGCCGGACGAGGTGACCGCGAAGTAGCGCCCCGCCCCGCGATCCAGAACGAGGATCTCGCCGTCCGCCTCACGCCACTCCAGATCCTCGTCGCGCAATCGCACGCCGTGCACCACCCTAGCGAGCAACCGGTACGTCAGGCGGGTCCGCCGGCGTCGACTCCGGGAGGTCTATCGGCGCTCGAAACCGCGTGCGGGCTGGTGTTCGGAGGCGATGGAGCGGGGAAGCCGGTCCCCTGCGCGCCGCCGCCGGCCGTCGGGCTGACGGACGCGCTCGTGCCGGCGCTGCAGCGACCGCCATGCGCTGTCGCATTCTCGGGCGGCCGTGACTCCTCGCTCGTGCTCGCCGCCGCGACCGCGGCCGCGCGCCGTGAGGGACTTGCGCCACCGGTCGCCATCACGCTGCGGTTCCCGGGCGCGCCGGACAGCGAGGAGACCGAGTGGCAGCAGCGTGTCATCGGGCATCTCGGCGTGACCGACTGGGTCCGGCTCGAACTGCCCGAGGGGCTCGACGTGATCGGGCCCTCCGCTCGGCGGCTGCTGCTCGAGCACGGGCCGTTCTACCCCGCCAACGCGCATCTCGTCGAGCCGATGCTGGACCACGTCGCCGGGGGGACGATCGTCAGCGGCCTGGGTGGCGACGAGCTCTTCGGCTTGTGGGAGCGGCGGCGCGTGGCCGACGTCGCGGCGCGCCGCGCGCGGCCACGATGGAGCGACGCGGCGCCGCTCGCCGCGATGCTCGCGCCGCCGCGCGTGCGGATGCACCTGCCCCGCCGCCGCCGCCTCGCGGCGCCGGTGCCTTGGCTGCGCCCCGCAGCGCAGGCGGAGCTCGATGCGATCCTGGCCGAGCAGCACGCCTATTCCACGAGCCGGTGGGATCGCCACGTGCTCGCGGTGCCACGCGCCCGCAGCCTGGCGCTGGCGACGCGCGACATCGGGCGCATCGCCGCCGTGTCCGGCGCCGACTTCCGCGTGCCGCTGCTCGACCCGGGCTTCACGGCGGCGCTCGCGGTCGCCGGCGGCTGGCGAGGCTTCGGCGGACGCGGAGCGACGCTGCGCGCGCTGTTCTCAGAGCTGCTCCCGGACGACGTGCTCGGCCGGCGCAGCAAGGCGACGTTCAACGACGCGTTCTTCGCGACCGACACGCGGCGCTTCGCCGAGCAGTGGTCCGGTCGCGGGCTCGACGAGTCGGTCGTCGACCCGATCGTGCTGCGCGCCGTGTGGCGCGCTCCGCGCGTCGACTACCGCAGCGCGCTGCTGCTGCAGCGAGCGTGGCTGCACGACCAGGGCGCGGTGCCGTGTTGACCAGGGCCGCATACGGCTTCCGCATCGCCGGCGGTCCCGACGGCGGCTGGTTCGCGGTGGACGGCGGCGAGCACTGGCCGCTCCTCACGCTCACACCTGACGCCGGCGTGTCGCTCGAGGACGCGGCGAGCGTCGACTGGGGCCACCTGGTCGCGCGCGTCTGCACGGAGCTGCCCGAGGACGAGATCGTCCACCCGGCACTCGGCCGCATGCTGCCGCTGCTCGCCGACGGGCGCGGGATAGACGCGCTGCACGGCGGAGCGCTGCTGGCCGCCGGCGGCGCCTGGGCGGTGCTCGGGCCGCGCGAGGCGGGCAAGAGCTCGGTCCTGGCGCAGTGCCACAGGGCGGGAGCGCAGGTTCTCAGCGACGACATCATCGTGCTCGAGGGCACTCGCTGCCTGGCCGGGCCGCGCTGCATCGACTTGCGCGCGGAGCCGGCGTCGCGGGTCGGCCCCGGCGTTCCCGTTCGCGGCGGGACGAAGCACCGGATCCTGCTGCCGCCGGCGCGCGCGGAGGCCGAGCTCGCGGGCGTGATCCATCTCGCATGGGGGCAGGCGCTCGAGCTCGTCGCGATCGGCCCGTCCGAGCGCCTCGCCCGCCTCGCCGCGCGCCGGGCGCAGGAGACCTGGCCGCGCAGCGCCTCGCTCGTGCTCGACATCGCCGTGCTGCCGGCGTTCGAGCTGCGGCGCCCGCACGGTCTCGACTCGCTGACGGGCAGCGCCGAGCTGCTGATCGAGCGGCTCGCCGCGCTGCCGGCGGGGGAGCAGCTGTGCGAAGCGTGAGCCCCGAGCGCCTCGCGCACTCCTACCGGCGCGCCAGCGCGCGGCGCGATCGGCTGTGGCGGGTCGCGAACGGCTGCTTCGACGGCATCTGGCTCGGCCTGCTCGACGGCGCCGCGCTCGCCCGGCTCGACGAGCGCTTCTACGCCGACGGGCGGGACAGCCTCGACGGCAGGACGTTCTCCTACACCGGCAGCGATCACAACCTCGGCGGGCTGCACGACTGGGAGGCGGCCGCGATCGGCGGGCACTTCGCGCCCGGTTCGCGCGTCGTGGTCACGGGCGCGGGCGCCGGACGCGAGGTGATCGCGCTGCTCGAGCGCGGCTTCGACGCCGTCGGCTACGAGCCCAACGCCGCGCTGGTCGCGGCCGGCGCGGCGCTGCTGGCGGAACGCGGGCGGCCCGGCCGACTGCACGCCTGCGCGCGCGACGTCTTCCCGCCAGACGCGTCGCGCTGCGACGCGCTCGTCGTCGGCTGGGGCTCGTACATGCTGATCCCCGGACGCGCGCGCCGGCTGGCGTTCCTACGCGCCGCCCGCGCCGCGCTGCCGGACGGCGCCCCGTTGCTGTGCTCGTTCTTCGTGCGGCCGCCGGGCGCCCTCTACTTCTCGCTCGTCGCGCGCAGCGCCAACCTGACGCGGCGGCTGCGGCGGTCGGAGGCGGCCGAGCTGGGCGACGCGCTGGGACCGAACTACATGCATTACTTCACGCGCTCAGAGATCGAGTCCGAGCTCTCCGCGGGCGGCTTCGAGATGGTGGCGTTCGCGTCCGAGCCGTACGGTCATGCGATCGCCGTGGCGGGGCGCTGATGCGGCATCCCGCGGACGCGACGGCGGAGCGCGCGGCGCCGGTGGCCGGCGCGCCGAGCCCTGCGCTGCTCGAGCTCCACGGCATCACCAAGCGCTGGCCGCGGCTCGACGCGCCGGTGCTCGACGCCGCCGACCTGGTGCTGCACGCGGGGACGCGGACGTGGATCGGCGGCCGCAACGGCATCGGCAAGACCACGCTGCTGCGGATCGCCGCCGGCCTGATCGGCGCCGACGCGGGGACCGTCAGGCTCGCGGGCCTCGATCCGGTCGCCGATCGCCGCGCGTTCCAGGCGCGCACTTCGTTCCTCTCGGCGGGCACCGGGGGCCTCTACGCGCGGCTCACGGTCGAATGGCACCTGAGCTGGTGGGGACGCATCGCGCTCCTGTCGGCCGGACGCCGGCGCCGGGCCGCGGAGGAGGCGCTGCGCCGGTTCGACCTCGCCGAGCTGACCGGGCGGCGCGTCGATCGCCTCTCGATGGGCCAGCGCCAGCGGCTGCGCCTCGCGGGCGCGTTCCTGCCCGAGCCGGATGTCGTGCTGCTCGACGAGCCGCGCAACAGCCTTGACGCGGAAGGGCTCGCGATCCTCGCGGGCGCGGTCGAGCAGGCCGTCGCGCGCGGCGCTGCCGTCGTCTGGTGCGCTCCGACCGGCGAGGAGGAGAAGGTCGACTTCGACCGCCGGCTGCTGCTCGAGCGTGGGAGGCTGGTTCCGGCATGAGCGTTCTCAGGCGCTTCGGCGCGGCGGTCGGGGCGGTCGTGCAGCGCGACGCCGCTCTCTACTTCAGCTACCGGATGGGCTTCTTCACGCAGTGCTTCTCGGCGATCTTCAGCGTCACGCTCTTCTACTACATGTCGCGCCTGGTGACGGTCGAGTCGTTCTCGCCCGATCGCTACTTCGAGTACGTGGTCGTCGGGCTCGTGATCCTGCAGGCTGTGACCGGCACCGTCGCGATGCTGCCGATCGGCGTCCGCCAGGAGCTCGTCGCCGGGACGTTCGAGCGGCTGGTCCTGTCGCCGTTCGGGGCCGTGGCCGCCGTGCTCTCGATGATCGTCTTCCCGTTCCTCCGCGCGGTCGCGCTGGGCGTCGTCATGGTGCTGTTCGCGATCGTCGCGTTCGACCTGCGCCTCGAGTGGCCGGGCGCGCTGCTCGCGCTGCCCGCGGCGGCGCTGGGCGCGCTCGCGTTCACGCCGTTCTCGCTCATGTTCACGGCGTCGGTGTTCGCGTTCAAGCAGGCTCCGGGCACCGGGATGATGCTGGCCGCGATCTCGCTGCTCGCCGGGCTCTACTTCCCGGTCGCCCTGCTGCCCGACTGGATCGAGTGGACGTCGCAGATCCAGCCGTTCACGCCGGCCGTCGACCTCCTGCGCCATCTGCTGGTCGGGACCGAGATCGGAAGCTCGGCCGGGCTGGAGTTCGTCCGGCTGATGGGATTCGCGGTGATCCTGCTGCCGGTCTCGATCCTCTGCATGAACGCCGCGCTGCGATTCGGCCAGCGGCGCGGGACCGTGACGGAGTTCTGAGCCGGCATGTCCTCCGAGGGTGAGCCGTCGCTCGAGCACATGCTCGAAGCGACCGTGCGGATCCCCCCGCATGTGGCCTTGCGGGCGTTCGCCGAGGAGACCGTCGTGCTGAACCTCCACACCGGCAGATACCACTCGCTGAATCCGACGGGCGGGCGCTTCCTGGAGCTGCTCGAGGAGCGGCACTCGTTCCGGGCGGCGCTCGAGCTGCTGCAGAGCGAGTTCCCTACGGCCGACCCGCTGCGGATCCGGGCCGATGTCCACGAGTTCTGCGTCGCGCTCGCGGCGAGCGGGCTGATCGAGATCGACACGGAGGACTCGCACTGAGCAACGCGCCGGACGCTGACGCGACCGCGCGCCTCGCGGACGTCGTGCGCGCCGACCCGGCTCTGCGCCGGCGCCTGAGCCGGCCGCTGCCGCGGGCCGAGAAGCTGCGGCTCGCCGTCGAGATTGCCGCGTCGTACCTGCGCGTGCGGCGCCGGATCCGCAGCGCGAAGCTGGAGGAGCTGCTCGCCCTGCTGCGCGGCGAGGTCACCGATGCGCGCGTGGCGGCGTGGCGCGTGCCGGACGAGCACGTGCGGGCGGTGCGCGTCGCGCGGCCGGTGGGCCGGCTGCTTCCGCGGCTTCCGGGTGACAGCCGCTGCCTGACGCAGTCGCTCGTGCTGACCGCGATGCTCGCCCGGCGCGGCATCGGCTCGTCGGTCGTGATCGCCGTGTCGCCGGCACCGGAGTTCAAGGCGCACGCGTGGGTCGAGCACGGCGGCGTCCCGCTGCTGCCCCCGGGCGACGCGGGTTACGGGCGGCTGGTCGAGTTGTGATCGGCCGCGGGCGCCGGGAAGGCCGCGCCGAGCGGCTGCTCGCGATCCGGCTCGCCGGGACCGCCGAGCGCCGTGCCGCCGAGGCCGGCGAGATCGAGCGGCTCGGCCGCGCCGTCGACTATGACTGGCTCGCGGCGGGGCTCGACGGCGGTCGCCTGCTGCCGCTGCTCGGCTCGCGCCTGGTGGACGCGCTGCCGCACGCGGTGCCGGCCGGATTCCGCGCGGCGGTCGACGCGTCGCTCACGCGCGACCGCCGGCGCGCGACGGTGGTCGAGCAGGTCGCGCTCCAGCTCGCGCGCGAGCTCGAGCGCGCGGGGATACGGGCCATCCTGCTCAAGGGTCCGCACCTTGCCGAGCGGCTCTATCGCGACGTCGGGATGCGCAGCTCGAACGACATCGACCTGCTGGTCGACCCGCGTGACTTCCATCCCGCCGTCGGCGTGCTCGAGCGGCTCGGCTACGGCAGGGAGCCGGCGGCGGCCTGGATCGGCGACCTGCCGCTGTTCGAGGCGTCGCTGCGCGCCGGCGACGGCTGGCGCCCGCCGGTCGACCTGCACTGGAGGCTGCACTGGTACGAGGAGCGGTTCTCGCGCGGCTTCGTGGCGCGCAGCCGGCCGGATCTGTCCGGCGCGCGCATCGCTCAACCGGTCGACGAGCTCGCCGCGTTGCTGCTGTTCTGGTGTCGCGACGGGCTCTCCGGGCTCCGCCACGCCGCAGATGTCGCGGCCTGGTGGGACCGCTACGGAGGCGAGCTCGCGCCGGAGGGGCTGGAGGAGATCGCGACGGAGCAACCCGCGCTGCGCCGGCCGCTCGCCGCCGCCGCGCTGCTCGCCGAGCAAGCCGTCGGGGTACCGGCCGACAGGCTGCTCGCAGGCCTCGACCGCGCCGCGCCGCGGATGCGGCTGGCCCTGCGGTTCGCGAACCTCGTCGAGCCGGCGTCGGACCTGCAGAACCAGGCGCGCGTCGTCGCGGTCGACGCCCTGCTGAGCGAGCGACTCGCCGCCCGCGGGTTCGTGCGGCGGCACCTGCTTCTCCCGCCGGCGGTGATCGGGGAGATCTTCGGGATCCCTCCGTCGGCGCGCGGGCGCCGCGCGCTGCACCGCTTCCTCTATGCGGCGCGACGCGGCGTGCGGCTTGCCTGGGCGACGGTCGCCGTGCTCACGAGCGGCCGCGGGGCGATGCTCCGCGGGCAGGCTCGCTGAGCCGCTGGTCGAGCCAGGCGGTTAGGTCGCCGAGCACGCGCGCGCGATCGCGCTCGCGCTCGTTGAAGACCTCGTGGTAGAGGCCGTCGTAGAAGCGCGCGGTGCCGACGCCGGGCGCCAGCGCCGCCGCCAGCTCGCGCGAGCCGCGCGAGTCGACGAGCGCGTCGTCGCCGGCGACCAGCAGCAGCGTCGGGACGCTCAGCCGGGCCGCGCCGCGCCGCACCGCCGCGCCGGCGTCGGCCAGGAATCCGTACAGCCGCGGCGTGATCCGGTCGTGCACGAGCTCGTCGGAGCGGTAGGCGTCGACGACGGCGCGCTCGTGTGAGAGCCTGTCGACCGGCAGCTCGTTCGGGAACTGGCGGTCGGGGACCAGGCGGCGCGCGGCGCGCAGGACCGCCGCCCGCGCCGCGCCGACGTGGAGCGCCAGCGCCGGCGAGGAGAGCACGAGCGCGCGCGGCGCGACCCAGCCGCCGGCGGTGCCCGCGGCGGCGATAGTGCCGCCGAGGCTGTGGCCGAGCAGCAGCGGCGGCGCGCCGTCGCCGGCAAGGTCGTCGAACACGCACCGCAGGTCGTCGAGCAGCGCGTCGTCGCGCGGGATCGAGCCGCGTGCGCCATCGGTGTGGCCGTGGCCGCGCAGGTCGTAGGCGCGGACCTCGAGACCGACGGCGGCCAGTCGCTGCGCGACATGCTCATAGCGGCCACTGTGCTCGCCGAGGCCGTGGACTATGAGGATCGAGCCTCGCCCGGCTCGATGTGCTGGCCAGGTGCGGACGAATGTGGATGTGCCGTCCGGGAGCCGGAGCCGCAGCTCGGCCGGCGGAGCTGGTTCAGCCGGTGAACCGATTCCCGACCGGAGGCGAACGGCCGGCTGAGATGCCTCCGGTCGGGAACCGGTCACCGGCTTCGACGGTCGGTTGCGGTGCACTTGATTCTTGTCACAGGGGCGAGAGTATCCCGGCGCGGCGTAGGAGGGCGTCTGCGTTGTCTGCGGCGGCGCGGAGGGCTGCGACGAAGTCGGCCGTGGTGGCGATGCCGTCGCGGTGGTCGTCGACGTATTGGCGCAGCAGCTCGTCGAACCGCTTGGTTCCGAGGCGCTGCTCCAGCGTGGTCAGCGCGCACGCGCCGCCGACGTAGATGCGCTGGTAGTCCTTCCGCGGCCGCCGCGCGAAGACCGCCATCGACGCCGTCAGGCGCGGCCGGCCGCGCGGCGGCGTGCAGCCGCGAATGCCGCCGGCGAGCCGGACGCCGGCGTAGGTGGCGAAGCTCTCGTCGAGCCAGGGCTCGGCGTACTCGTCGTTGCCGACGATCCCGTGCCACCACTGGTGCGCGACCTCGTGGCGGACGACGAGCGCGCGCGCCGGGGTGAGCACCAGCTCGGGGTACTCCATGCCGAGGCCGGCGCCGCGCGCGAGCACGCGCGGGCCCTCCACGACGTCGAGCTCGTCGCGCTCGTACGGGCCGAACCAGCGCGCGTACGAGCGCATCGCGGCCCCCGCCAGGCGGAGCGCGCGCCCGGCGTCGCCGCGCGACTCGCGCAGCCGCCAGTGCCGCAGCGTGAGCCCGCCCTCGCGGCGGACCGTCTCGCGCAAAGGCCCGGCGACGATCGTGAAGTCGCGCGCCACCGCCGTCGTGACGCCGCCCTCGGTCGTGCCGGTCGTCGCCGCCCGAGTGCCCGGCGGCAGCCGCAGCCGCACCTCCCACGGCGCCGACAGGCTGTAGAAGCTCTCGCCGCGGAACGTGTATGGCGGCAGGCTCCAGCCGTCCGCGTCGGCGATCGCGAGCAGCGGCAGCGCGTTGCCGAAGTAGGCGGCGCCGGCGAAGCGGCCGAAGCGATCCGGCCGCCGCGGCGCCGTGACGCCGACGCGCAGCTCCAGTGTCGTGCCCGCGCCCGGCTCCAGCGGCCGCTCGAGCCGCACTCGCAGCGCGGTGCAGCGTGCGCGCTCGGCGCCCGCGCGGCCGCCGCCAGCCACGTCGACGCGCACGTAGCGGCGGCCGCAGCCGCCGAACGCGTTGCCCCACGTGCGCAGCCAGACGCTCGCCAGCGGCTCGGGGCCGGTGTTGCGCAGCTCGATCCGCTCGCTGCCGCGCAGCGAGAAGCGGCGCGCGTCGTAAGTCAGATCGAGCGCGTAGCGCTCCGGCTGCGGCCAGCGCTCGGCGGCGCCGGCGCCGGCGCCGGGTTCCTGCGGGCGCGCGGTCGCCGCCGGCGTGGCGGCGGGGCGCGGCTCGCCGCCGCCCCCTCCGCAGCCGGCGAGCGCGACCGCGGCGAGCAGGACGAGGCGCCTCACCTCCCGAGCGTACGCTTCCGGGCGATGCTGCGGCTCTACCGCTTCCCCTATTCCACCAACGTCGAGCGCGTCGCGCTGGCGCTCGCGCACAAGGGGCTCGAGGTCGAGTCGGTCGAGATCGATCCCGCCGACCGCTCGCCCGTGCGCGAGCTCAGCGGCCAGGACCTAGTGCCCGTGCTCGTCGACGGCGACGCGGTCGTGACCGACTCGGTGCGCATCATGCAGCACCTCGAGCGGCGCTTTCCCGATCCGCCGCTGTTCCCTGCCGACCCGGCCGCGCGCGCCGAGGTCGAAGTCTTCCTCGACTGGTTCAACCGTGCCTGGAAGCGTGAGCCGAACCTGATCGCCGATGCGATCGAGCGCAACGACGGAGCGAGCCCGGACGTCGAGCGCTGGAGCGCGCGGATGCAGCGCCGGCTCGAGCTGTTCGAGGGCCTGCTCAGCGGCCGCGACCACCTGTTCGGCGAGTTCGGGGCCGCCGACTGCGCAGCCTGGCCGTTCCTGCGTTACGCGGTCGCGATCGAGCCGGACGACGACGAGGTCTTCCACCATGTGCTGCATGAGCGCTTGGGGCTCGACCAGCGCCACCCGCGCTTGCGCGCCTGGATCGAGCGCGTCGGCAAGCGGCCACGGGCCTGATTCCTGGTAACACGGAGCTGCTTCGGATAGGTTCGCGCGATGGAGGCGCAGTCGGCCGGACGTCGCGCACGGGCGCGCGCGATCGGGTGGCTCATCGCCGGGGGAGCAGCGTTGGTGCTCGTCTGGGTGGGTCTGCCGCACCCCGAGCGGGCGCACGATGCGTTCGTCGTGGCGCTCGTCGTCGCCACCTGGATCCTCGCGGCGGCGCTGCTCGCTGGTCGGCTCGACCGCGCGCCGTCGTCCGTCGCCGCCGGCGTGATGGCCCTTGCGGCGCTGCTGATCTCCGGCGCCCTGCTGGCGATCGGCGATCCGACGAGCGGGTTCGCGCTGTTCTACGTCTGCCTCGCCCCGTACGCGTTCGCGTCGGGCCAGCTGCGCCACGCGATCGCCCTGGTGGCGCTGATCGCCGTGCTCTACGGCGCCGTGCTGGCCGTACTGGTCGCGGGCGAGTCGTACTCCGTGATCGCCGACGCGATCGCCGGCCGCTGGATCGTCGTCGTCTGCGGCAGCATCGCGCTCGGGCTGTTCGCGCGCCACCTGGGGGCGCTGCGGCGGGCGAGCGAGGACCGCTTCCGGCGCGGCTTCGTCGACTCCCCGATCGGCATGGCGATCATCAGCGCCGACTGGCGCTGGCTCGAGGTCAACGATGCGCTGTGCCGGACGCTCGGGCGCACGCGCGAGGAGCTCGTCGGCCGCACGCCCGCCGAGGCCACGCATCCCGACGACATCGCGCCCAGCCGCGACGTCGTCGACCGCGCGCGGGCGGGAGCGGGGCACCAGAACTTCGTCAAGCGCTACCTGCGGCCAGACGGCGAGGTCGTGTGGGCGGCGGTCGAGTCGATCTTCGTCCCCGCAAAGCGCGGCGACGGCTGGTTCTACGCGCACGTCCAGGACATCACCGAGCAGCGCGCCGCGCACGAGGCGGTCGCGCGCCAGACGCGCCAGCAGGCCGCCGTCGCCGAGCTCGGCCGCTTCGCGCTCGAGGAGCAGGACCTCGAGGCGATGATGGATCGCGTCGCACGCACGGTCGCCGCGACGCTCGACGTCGAGCTGTGCGAGGTGTTCGAGGTCACGCCGCGCGGCTCGGCGCTGCGGCTCGTCGCCGGGGTCGGGTGGCCCGAGGGTCAGGTGCGCCGGGCGCTCGTGCCTTCCGGCCCGGAGACCCAGCTCGGCTACACGCTGTCGGAGCAGCTGCCGGTCGTGACGACCGACATCGCCCCGGAGCCGCGGTTCGCCTTCCCCGCCGTGCTCGCCGAGGCGGGAGCGGTCTCCGGCGTCACCGTCGCGATCGCGGCGCGCGGAGAGGTCTGGGGCGTGCTCGGAGCGCACGCGCAAGCGGCGCGCCGGTTCGCCACCGACGAGGCCGACTTCAT